>ENA-UOXV01001865-UOXV01001865.1-marine-metagenome-genome-assembly--contig:-NODE-1865-length-28494-cov-16.123492_pt1 | contig 28494 bp, 17 predicted proteins | sample MGYA00238165_ERZ766961 | MGnify/ENA primary metagenome ERZ766961 (study PRJEB28924, sample SAMN03173240) | marine metagenome | biome: Marine; feature: Water; material: Subsurface seawater | place: North... | reverse complement strand
TTCTTCTTCTTCTTCTTCTTCTTCTTCTTCTTCTTCGGTTTGTGCATTTGTTGTTATATCTTTGATGATGATGATGATTAATTAAATTAAGCTTTCGGTTTCCTGCCCCTCTTCGCCGAAGGCGCCGGAAGCGCCTTCGGCGCCCCAGCCGCGCCTCCCCCGGCGTCCCCTTCGTCCGACTCCAACTGCAATTTCTTAAACTCCGTCAACACCGGATATATATTCTCAAACGCTTGGTATATATCCTCTCTCCTTTTCCCTCCAGTCAACACAATCTTCCCGCTGACAAAAATCAAAAGTACGATTTTTGGCATCTGCATCCTATAAATCAAACCGGGAAACAACTCCGGCTCGTACTGCGCGAAATGCCCGTGCGACCACGCTAAACCTTCTAATCGTATTGGAAACTTCACATCGCACGACCCAACCATGTTTTGAATCTTAAAATCTTTAAACTGCGCCGGAAATCCTAACTTGATGATAACTTTCGCGTACTTCCTCGCCGCCTCTCTCGCCAACGCCTCCGTCTTGGCGCCCGTGCACACCATCTTCCCGGACGCAAAGATCAGCGCCGTCGTTTTCGGGTTTCTGATCCGCATGATCGCCGCTGCAAAACGCTGTTTATTTAAGAGAGCACACCGAAAAGTTTGATGAAAAGAGTGGGGTAAAAATGCGTCAGTCTTCACTATTTCCTTCTTCAATTCCGAGAGCGCGAAAGAGGTCAAAATTGGACACCACCGACGGCTCTGCATACCTTTGGGTTATACTCTACATTTCTCGCGTGGAACGCGATCGTCTTCAAATCTAATTTGCAATCTAAGTTCACCGTGGCCACGATGTTTCTGTGTTGTATATTGTTTGAAATAAAGATACAGTGAGAGAGAGAGAGAGTCAGAGAGAACGTCGGGTGTTCGTGTCAGAAAGCGGCAACGATTGGAATTCAATCGAATTCAAAACGGCGAGACGATCTCATCGTCTCATCTCGCTCATCATTAGAATACACATAAAAGAACAAAAAAAGAACGCACTGTAAAGTGGGCACGATGCCGGACGGGTGCACGGACCGGTCTATCCCCCCATCGGTGGTTTCCGTCGCATTTTCCGTCGCGACTATGGGTAAAGGCGCCGCTCCATCATCGTTCGGGGGATTCGTCCGCGCAGCAGCGTCGCCAATCGCCATTTGATAATTCTCTCTCTCTTTCTCTCTTTCACCGAGAACAAGAACGCGAAAAGAGCTTTAGAAGAAAGAGTCTCGATTGTTCGTCGTCGTGTACAACAACAACGTCCAAAAGCCTTCGGTAAAAAAAAGGGTCCTCTTTCTCTCTCGCGCTCGAGAGAAAAGCGTTTTGGTGTGTGGGTGTGTGTTCCAAGAGTGACGAATTTTGAACGGACGGTCTCGTTTAGAAGAGAGAAAAATGAAAAAATGGAGCAGAAACAACCGCACTGTAGTCGGGCGTTTAAAAGAACGCGTCGTCGTAGTGGTGGTGGTCAAGAGTGAGTATAAACAGGCGAAAAGTCTCTCGTGCTCAAAATGTGAATGTTCTAAAATTTTAATCCTACTATACATATAACTAACTCCACTTCAAAAGCGTGTTCCTGGCTTTCGGCGTTCGGTCCAAGAGCCGTTTCGTTAACACGCTCGCTAAAAACTCGCTCTCTACGTTCATGCAATGCGCGCACTCGGCGGTCGGGTCGGCGCACGTGACGAAAGTTGCGGCTTTTTCGGCGACGATGTGGTCGACGACGCCGACGACGCCCGAGTCGGTGGTGTTCGCCCAGATGGCGTACGGGTTGGAGACGTCGATTTTGACGACGCCGCGGGTGGTAAGGCGAGAGGCGCTGGCAGAGTTGAGCGTGGCATCTTTCACTAATTCGTCGTCGTCGGAGTACGTTTTGTTGAGTAAATCCCAAAGCATGTGCATGACGCGATGGTCCACGTCGCCGGGTTCTCTGCCAGGCGTCAACGGTTTCACCAAGTGCCGGCTATCGTCCTCGCCGCCGTCGGTATTTGCCGGGATGTCAGAAACGAGGGCGATGCGCGCTTTAGCGTCCACGCCTTCCATCCTCACCGATTTCACGAATTCAGAGGCGCACCACATGCTTTTTTGTTCTAATTCGCGCGTCGCGAGTTCGTAAACGCCATCTTGTTCCAAATCTGCCGATCGCCAATCCAAATAGCCTTTGGATTTCCAGTGAAACGCTTTGTACGGGTGCGCCAAGTTTCGCGAGCCGAGGAAATCGATGGCGATATTTTCGATGTATCGCGACCATTTTTCGGTCGCGTACATCAACCGCGCTTCGTCGCTGGTAAAATCGTACCACGCCGCGTTGACGCTCATCTTCCAATTGATCAGAGGATTTTCGTTTTCTTTCGCCAAGTATCGCATCTTCAACGCGTTCTTTAACGTCTTCATGGACAGCGATTGCGCTTCGTCTGGTTCGTCTGGGACAACCGCGTGGCAAAAGTGAATCTCGCAGTTCTCGTAGCCTTTGATGAAGTTTTCGTCCAGCAGCTCAAACGCGTCTGGGTGCTCTATTTTTATGAAGTTCATTTCACGTTTGGCGTACTCTTTCCTACGCGTTTCGAGTTTCGCGCCTTCTCTCGGCGCGACTCTCGTTGAGTTTAACGCGCGAATCAAACCTCGTCGGGTCACCGTCAACGGACGCGAACTGACTGCTTTATCGTGAAAATACGAAATCATTGCAATTTTTGTCACGAATCGGTTTTTATCGTCGCATACGATGACGTCCGTACCGACGGTTTCGGAATCCGTAGCCAAGGTGAGGCGACCTAACGACGACATCGACGAAGTAGTTTGGTCCTCGTCTTTTGTCTCAGTGGTAGTCCCTTCGTCGTCGCCGACAGTCAGCAACGGATTCGTCGTCTTCTTTTTCTCTCTCGCATCTTCCCTGCTTTCGTTATCGTCTTTTGGCCGTTTTGGCACGACTCCACCGTTTCGCGCAAATTCTTCGAGATCCGCGCGTCCAACGAGAGGCGCTTTTCGTCTCTTTTTCGTTTCTTCGTCGTCGGGTTTGCTGTTGCGCTTCTTGATGATGTTCGCATACAGTTCTTCGTCGTCTTCGTCGTGCATGGAAATCGACGCTTTACTCTCTTTCATAGCTTTTCGCGGACTACCGGAAGAAGAGGCAGTCACCGGATGTTCTAAATCGTCGGCGTATTCGAGCCAATCGAAATCAAAGTCTTCGCGCCATTTCTTCATAATCTCCCCTTTTTCGTCGTACAGCTCTTCCTCCGTAGGTGGTACGCACATTTCATCCTCCGGTAACACGCAATGGTCGCCACTGCAATCCATTCTGTACGCGCGATATTTCTTTTTATTCTTCGATTTGTTCTTTTTGTCTCCTCTTCCTCCTCTTCCTCCTCCTTTTCTCGTCGTTAACTTCTCCCCTTCCTTCCCTCTCTCGTCCTCTAAAATGCGTTCAAAAACCCTCTCCGCGAACTGTTCGTAGCTCACCATATCGTCCACGTAACTTTTCAAACGTCCTTGATCGTAATACTGCGCCAACGTCATCGGTCTCATCACGTCGCTGCTCAGATCCTCCTCCACCTCCAAATCTTTCTCCCTCCTTTTCCTGGGATACTTACACCCGACCCGTTTCGTCCTGCACGTGCTCGTCCTCAAACTCGACGCGTCGTCCGTGTCGTACACGCACGGTTTCAACTGCCCGTTCCTCACGCACGGACTAATGAGCGTTCTCCTGTGCGCTCGCGCGAACCGTAAGACTTCCGCCAACGACGAGTGCCAATTGACGACGCCTTCGCCCGGGTCTCGGTGCCAATACACGTACCCGAACGCGTTCAGTTTCATTGGAGGTTCGTATTGAACGGACCCGTCGATGTCGTGCGTAACGTCTTCAAATACATTATCTAACTTCTTTTCTTCATCATTTCCTCCTCTTCTTCCTCCGAAACTCCTCGTTTTGGTAAACGCCTCCGACGCTCGCCACTCGTCCGTATCTTCGCTCAGAAGGAAAAACACGAACAGGAGTTGCAACATTGCTGCGCATACGATTCCAATCGCGACTGATTTGATAATCTCGTTCTTCGTTTTAGTATTCGACCCCGTGCTTTTGTTGCTTTTACCTTTGATATCGCGATGACTTCTTCTCAGATTTGCTTTTCGTCCTCGTCGTTCGTGTTCTCCGTCCTCCTCGGGAAGTCCACCTGCGCCTTTGAGACTTTTCCGAAGATGTGCCATGACGCGATGACGACGCGATACAATACCACTCACTCCTTCACGAAAACATCACGAAAGAGAGAGCAGCGAGAGATTCTTCTTCGTTGCGCGTGTTGTGAGTAGTGTTCGGGTAAAAGCGCTTCTCAGGCCTCCTCCATCCGTCGTTTAACTTCTTACACCGTTGTGTAATGCAAGCGTTGAAATGTCAAGCATTTTCCCTCATAAGTTTACGAACAATGAGCGAAGAGACTAAAGAAGACGAAGAAGAAAAAGAGGAGGAAAAGAAGGACGACTCAGAAGACGCGTCTCTGGCCTGCGCGGAATTACTCCGCCTGGCGCTTTTATCGAAAGATTTAACCGCTCTGAGCAAAGCGACGACGACGACGAGACTTTCCGAAGACGGGGAAGTGAAACAGTTGCAAAGAGGCGGGGAGGAGTTTCGAGAGATTTTGATGCGCACGACGAAGAATACCAACAACAACAGCACGGGGGGGATTCGTTGTTCGGTGATCGTTTTAGTGTTTTCTATGAACAACTGCCAACCGTGCGTGCAATTCGCGCCGAAACTCGATCGATTGGCAAAAGAGTATAAAGATTTACACGTTGGATTCGTGAAGTGCAACATACACGAGAGCGATATGAATCGACGCTTAGCGAACGAGGCGGGCGTTTTTGGGTTCCCGTGCGCACAAATGTACGACGGACACACCGGGCAAAAAGTACAGTTAGAAGGAGGCGACGTGAAAGGCGCGAACGAGGCGAAATTGAGAGAGGGTTTAGAGACGCACGCGTATAACGTGGAGAAATTCGAGCGATTGAAACGAGACGCGTTCGAGGCGTTGAGCGAGGCAAAGGCGAAAATTTTTTGCGGCGAGGACGACGACGAACAAGAACAAGAACAACAACAACAACGGTTCGTGACTTTGGTGAAAACAGTCACGGCGTACGCGAGCAACGCGATCGAAAAGGAGGACGCGAAATACAGACGAATTAAAACGAGCGGTAAAGCGTTCACGGAAAGGGTCAAAAGCGTCGGCGACGAGGGCGAAAAATGTTTACGAGCGTTTGGTTTCGAGAAGAAAAAAGACGACGACGACGACGAAGAAGAGGTGTACGAAATCTCACCCGTCGTCTTCGACGAGTTTGACGAAAACAATAAGTTTGGTAAACGCGAAATGAGGAGGGTGATCAAAATGCTCAGAGCGTTGACCGGATGACGACGACGGCGATGACGATGGTGACGAGAGAAAGAGACGACGCCGCCCGCGTATTAGATTTAGAACACACACGCATATTAGTTTTTCACACATTAAATAAAGAAGTGGTTTCGCGTCGTCGTTTACGTCGTCGACGCGGGGATACTAATATTACACAGGATTACGCTTGCTAACTAAACATTCGGCTCTCCTCCGGGACGAAAGAAAACAGCATTCTCCTCATCACGCCTTTTCCTCCTCATCTTTTCCTTTCACCTCTCCCCAACTCGTGTCCCAAATGTGTTTCTCAACTTTCTCTAAAATCTTCCCCGCCTCTTCGCCTCGTTGCCGATCCGCTTCCGCCTGAACCGCGTTCGTCCTCTGAAACTCCTTCTTGTGGTGAAGACACTCTAAATAGTCCTCGCGGAAGTCTTTGCACTCCGACGGGTCTCGCGCGGTTGACATGCACTGTTTCAAGTTGTTGTTGTTGTTGTTGTTGTTCGTGTGTTGGTATTAAAAGAAGCGTTTAAAGTGTCAGCGCAGAAGAAGAGCGCGGTTTTGTTTCTTAAACATCACGTCGTCTCACCTCTACCCGTTGGGGAAAACGAACGGATGAGAAAAAATCATCGATCGCTTTTGCAGCGTATGCGCGGACGAGAGAGAACGAGAGAGAGTACACGCATCGAGAAAAGTAAGATCAAAGCTCGATATACCTTCGAAAACCCTTGCCAGAGAGGATAACACCTCCCTTCGGAGCCTTTCGCGCCGAATCCAGATGCCATTTCTTTTATGAGTGATTTGTGTGTTGTATGGACTAAAATGAGGGCTAGACGACTCTTTTAATACACATATTACTCGTATTTCTATTCGACGACTAACTCGACACCTTTATACCCAAACTCGTCTCGATTCTCTCGATAGACTTTCTCCAACTCTTCTATGAACTTGTCTAAAACCTCTCTCACGTACTCCTGCGTCGGCTCGTCCGTTTGTTTCACTTCAATCGGAGGACCGTATACGGTGACGACTCGGCCTCGCCTCGGACACGGTCCGAAGAACCGTCCCCAGAATACGATCGGCGCGAACAATAAAATCTTTGAGATTCGCTCGGCTAACTTTTTCGTCATCAGAGGTGGGCCGAGTCGCCACCAGCTGTACGTTCTCGTCGCCCCGAACGCGTACGCCGGCATTAACGCCGCTCCGGATTGAATCGCGATTTTCACGAACCCGTACCGTTTTCTCAAGTACACGACTTCTCTCTCTTTCTCCATCTTCAAAACCTCCGAAACGCCTCCAGGAACGATAATCGCCACCCCACCGTTCGATAACACTTTCTTCACGTGGTACCGACTGATTGGATCTAAACCTAACCACGGCCACAAATGCCTCACCAACGGCACGTAAAAAATGCTCGAGCTCGCAAACGCGCTCGACACCGCGAAGGCGTCCCGCAACCGCTGTCTCTCCTCTTCATTTTTAAAACACTCGTGATCTCTCGCCGTCCGTATCGCGCCGTCGAACAAGTAATAATCCGCAATCGCGGCCATTTGTAACGGTAAAACGCCGTGTGGTTCTAAACCTATCAAAATAGGCGTCCCGTTTGCGATCAACTTCAAATGTTTCTCTTCGCTCACGTGTTTGTTCTTCAACGGGAAATACTGCATGGCTGCGTGGACGATGTGATTGGCCAAGCGTAATCCCCATTTCGGGTACGGTTTCTTGTTCGGGAGGAAACAAATCGTTACGTACGTGATAATCAACCCGTTCCTAAACGAAGGAGTTGATACGTCCTTCATAACTATGAATATCAGCGCAGAAACAATCATCGCGTTTGCGTGGAACAAACCGAGCCAAACGTGCATGGCGAGGAGCTCGCGAAGAGGATGTAACCTCTTTTTACGAAGTTTAAACGTGAAATCACCTCTCAACGTTTGCCTTATTTGGTCGTTCGCCAGTTTTGGTGGTGGTTTTGGTGGTGGCATTGGTGTTTTTGTTCAGTTGTGCGGGGCGTTCGTGTGAGGAAATGAGGTAACTGTCTACTCTATTCTACTCTAAAATGACTACTTTTCCGCGTTGCGTTAAAATGTTACCATTTTCTATTCATTCATGTTTACCTTATCCACGAACGCTCTCAAATCGCTCAGATCGTCCTCTTCGCTATCGCTGGCGTAATCCGCCCAGGTTTTGTTCGCTTTGTTTTGGCGTTCGATTTCCTCCAAAATTAAACGTTGCTCTTCGACGTCTCGCGCTTTTCTTCGCGCTTCGACGCGCGCGATTTCTGCTCTTCGCTCTTCGATGGCGAGTTCTTGCAAACGCTCGTCTTCTTTTTTACGCAGGAGGAGTTCCTCTTCCGCTCTTTTTCGTTCGTTTTCTTTTTCGAGTTTGCGTCTGGCGAGTTCTCGCAGGCGGTCGAGTTTGGCTTGCTTTTTCAGTCTTTCGCGTTCGGTTCGCGCTTCCTGTTCGACGGATTCTTCCTCCAAGAGCTCGTTTTGGATTTGCTCTTTTTCGTGGAGCTCGTATTGGAGAGAGAGATTTTGAAACATAGACGCGGTGGCGGCGGTGGAAACGATTGGCGCGGCGGCGAACGCGCGCGACGTCAAAGTGCCGATTTCTTTCCTCGCTTGCGCGCATCGCGCTTCGAGCGAACGCAAAGGTCTGCCGCACTCTTTAGCAATCAGAAGGCGTTGTTTTTCAAACACATCGCTGTTGTAATATTGCGAATCGTCTTCGACGATGCTTAAGTTCGATATAGAGACGCCACACGCGGCGTTTAACCCATCTAAAAGCATCGCTCGACACGCATCAGCGACTCTGGCGCTTTCTTTTTGTGCGATTGGATCGGTCGCGGCGTACGCGTTTTGTTGCGCCTCGGTGACGTCGAATTTCCGAGTAAACTCGCGCATTTTTTTCCACGCCAACGCAAAATCTGCATCTCCCGGTAACTCTTCTACTTTTTGTCGAATTTCGGACGCGTGCGTCTGTAACAAACGCACCCATCGTTCGTTGGCTATTCTCGACGACACGTCTCGTCTTCGTTTCGCTCGTTGGATTTGTATTTGCCAACGAGGGAATTGTGTTTCCAGCGTTTCTAAAGCTACTTTCTCCGCGTTTGACGCTCTCGACGCGCACGCGACTCGTAAAAACTCCGCTCTAGTCGCCGCGCACGGTTTCTTATCGTCGTCTTTGATTTCCTTCTCGGATAAGAGTAAATCTTTAGCGTATAATCGATTAACGTCGTCTGAAATCCACTTATCGAACGCTTGCTTCTTGGCATCGTTCAACGCAAAGATGTGGTAAGCGGCAAACACGACGTCTCTAAACAAGGATTTACTACTCGTTGTCGTCGTTTGTTCTTGCGTGCTTGTCGTTTTCTCGCTGTTCTTCTCTTTTCTTATTGTTCGAGCGTGTTCGCCAATCGAAAGCAAACTCGACGCCTCGGACGATTGAAAATCCTCCGTCGAATACTCCGTTTGATCGTCTGAATCGCCCGAATCGTCTGAATCGTATTCACTGCTCGCGCGACTCTCGCCATCATCGCCACTCCTACCGACCTCCTCTCCATTCTTCTTCCTTTTCCTCCTCTTCTTCTCCTCTAAAGTATCCACGACATCCAACGCCTCTCGCAACGCCTCCAGCGGCGCTCGAAAGCGCACGTCGTTCGATTTCGGTACTTTTTTACACCCGTCTCCAAACACGCGCTCAAACATCGTCCGTTCCTCTTCTTCTTCATCCTCCTCGTCGTCGTCCTCTTTTCCTTTCGATTCTCCTCCTCTGAGCGCTTCGAACACTCGTCTCACTTCCGTTTGCTTTCCCAAGGCTAAATCCAACGCCAATTTCGCGCCCAATCGATCGATTTTGTACGCGCGACTCATCGCGTACGTCTGGTCCGAGATGGATTCCTGAGAAACGACGTCGTCTACTAAGAACAACTTCTCGTTTTGATCATCGTTATCATCGGTATCATCCCGCTTTGTGGTGGTTTTGTTGGAACAAAACGCGACGAAATCTTCCTTAAAAGTCGATGAATTTCGTCGTTGATTCCATCTGCTTTTGATGCGTCGAATGCGCGAAAAGAACGCGTTGCTGTCGTTGTCGTCTTTGTCCTCGTTGTTGTTGTTATTATGAGTAGTAATATTCCCGTGAGAACTCTTCGTCTTCTTCTTCTTCTTCTTCTTCTTTAAAGCCATCTTTAGGGGAGATTCGTAGTGAGGATTAATTAGGTGTTTTCAGCTTTTCTCTGCGCTACTCTCTTTCTATCGTTACAAAATGCTCTTAAATTCTACGCTATCGTGACTCCGCTACTCTCCGCTACTCTTCTCTTTCGTCCGACTTTTGTCGTTATTCCCGCGTTTGTTCACCACTCACGCCTTCTTTCTTCTGCAATCTTCGTAAATTCTCCTCCTCTTTCTCCAATTGCTTCTGCGCGAATTTACTCAAGTTGAAGTACAAAACGATCAAATATCGATTCGCGACGTTAAAACCGCTCAACTTCTCCAACGCGGCTTTGGCGTCGTAAATGTCCTCGTACACGACGTACGCGGTACCTTTGGTATCGCGAGTTTGACCGATCCGTATTTGACGAATCGCGCCGTACTTCCCGAAAATGTCGTACATGTCCTCGTCGGTGATGTTGAAGGGTAAGTTGCGGACGTAAAGGATTCTGTTGACCTCGGGGGGGAGCTTTTTGTGCGCCAGAGGTTTTGGGTGTTGGTTCTGTTGGTGTTGTCGCTGCGGTGTTGGATCCATTGTATTTGTTGTGTTTGTTCGTTTCTTTCGAGAGCGAATTGGAGTGAGGAAATGTACTGACTGAGGAAAAGTAGACGCAAAATAGCGCAAAATCGACGACGGACGAAAGGTTATCATTGTTACTACTACTACTAAAACTAAAACTAAAACGTGTAAAACTAAAACTAAAACTGTATACTACTCCAAGGCGACGAACCCTTCCTCGTTTTCTTTCAACATGTCCAACGCGACTTCGCAACTTTCGCTAACGATTCGATCCTCGCAGGATAAATATTTACGCAGAAGCGCCTCGGCGCCTCGGCCACCTCGCGAGCCGATGGCCTCGGCGGCTTCGTGGCGCACCATGGCGTGTTCGTTCGGGTCTTCCAAACATTCAAACAGAGCTTTGCGCGCGATTTCGTTGTCGTCGTCTTCTCGGAGTTGACCGAGGACGTAACAGATTTCGTGTTTGAGCAACGCGGATTGGACCGTTTCCGAGCGCAAGGTTTTGCCGAGCGTGGAGGAACAGAGCTGGACTAACTGTTCGTTTTCTTGCGTTTTTTTAACCAAACCGAACGTCTTTTGCGCTCGGTTCCGCAAGGCAAACATGGCGGCGTATCGGTCCCAAATGTCCGCGGCGTCGTCTAAAATTATCGCGGCTAAAGTTTCCGTTTCGATGGATTCGTCCATCGCCGGCACCGGATCCACCGAATACGCGAATTCTTCTTCTTGTTCTTCATTTACTGCTGCGACTTTTCCAATGCTCTCTTTCTTACTCCCAACGATCGCGCCCGTGCTATTATTAAAAGTAGTAGTATTAGTAGCGGTGGTAGTACTCGTAGCGGTACTTTCATCCCGGGATCCAACCATATATTCCACTCTCCTCAGCGCTAAACTCGCCGTTTCCCTCACTTCCCGGTGTTTCGAATCCTCTCGCATATCTCTCAGAACTTCGAGCGACGTCTCGTCCGCGATCGCCCCGAGCGCCTCCGCGCACTCGTGCCTCGTCATCCCGTGTTCCCTTTGGTTCTTCAGCACTGAAATCAGGGTCGCAGTGGCCGCTTTCGCACGCATTTGTCCGAGAGCGAACGCGACTTCGTGTCTGAACAACGCGTCCGCGTGTAACGATGAAAGTGTGGGGGATCTCTTTTGATGCGCATCATTTATATCACCATCATCATCATCATCATCCAAAGAAGAAGAATCCGCCGCCAAGGCGTCGATCAACGCTTGGACCGCCGCTTGGTTCGTTTCCAGCGAACGCAACGTGAACAGCGCTCGAAACCGGTCTTGGATCGGTAACGATTGGTCAGTGAGCGTTTTCGAGAGCGACGCGATGTCCTGCATCTCTGTTCTATTTGTTTTGATGTATACACGCGCGTCGCGTACACCGCGGAGGAAATGAAGAAAAAGTGTATCAGCTTTTCACACCTAATTTAATTGGGGGACTTTACACATACTATCTGCTCTAAAGCGCTCTTTGCTATAGTCTAAAACTCTCTCTTGTATCATCACACACGGCCCGATGATCGCATTCCACGTCAATCACCGTCACCAAACTGACTTTTGTCTCGTTTTCCTCGTTTTCTGCGAATATCGCTCGAACGACGCGACCGCGCCGCTCCAAGGCGAACGAACTCTTCGTCCGGCGTCGAAAGACGAGCGGGATCTTCCGCTACTCTCTAACACGGCCCGCACGGATGATCGGTCTCCACGTCAATCACTGTCACTACACTGACGGTCTCGTTTCCCTCGTTTTCTGCGAATATCGCTCGAACGCGACCTTTTTCGAATGCGAACTTGTTTTGGTCGAAGGAGGAGTGTCGTTTGGATAACCGACCTTCTTTCAAGGCGTCTTTGATATCTTTCTTGGAGACGAAGCGACAGTCCATTCGGCAGGCGCCGTGTTCCGTGATTGACATCGGTTTCGAGCGCAATCGATTGCGCACATGCTCTTCCTCCTGTTTCCTCTTTTTCTCCTCTTTCTGGAAGATAAAAGCGCAAGAGACGAACGCGGTCGCGACGAACGCGCGGATGAATTTCGTAAAGGTGGTGCTTCCTTTGCCTCCTCCTTTCTCGCGTCTTTTGGTATTCCTCTCGCCTTTCGCGTTGTTCTTGAACGTTTTTTTCCTTTGTGGTCGTCCTCCTCGTCCTCCTATTCCTCCTCCTGATCTGTTTTTGGGCAGAGGCATGATGCAGACGACGGAAACGACGACCGGAGAACGCGTAATGTGGATTTGGATTTGTCTGACATTTCCCCAGAAAACAAAATGTCATCGTTTAGGGGATACGAGGAACCGTCGGACTTCTCTTTAGAGAGAAGCGGATGTTTACTCCAACCCTTTGCGTCGTCGTCAGAACATTTTGACGGCAACAGAGGCCCCGATGATGATTTTGATGGAGTCGTGACGAGCGTCTGCGTCAATCATAAGTGGGTGGTTTTATCCAATTCGACTTCCCTAAGACGCTTAGGGGTGGTGCGCGATAATGACGAGGACGAGAGCAACAGCACCCTGGAGATGAAGACGAAGAAGATTCCGTGCCCTGGCGTAGATATTTACGATAAATCGAGCGGTGGGACGCACGTTCGCGCGTATTTCGAGACAAGCAAAGGGAGTTTGGGGGGGGATTTTTATTTCTCCTGCGTGGACATCTCTGGAGATGTGATTTTTGCCGTCGCGTGCGGAAGCAGCGCGGAGAGAGACGGAGTGCAAGTCATAGCGTTTGAGGCGGTGTACGGAGAGGAAGACGGGAAGATGGTTTCACACTTTGCAGAAATTTGGCGGATCGAGACGCTCGCTCGGGGTCGTCGTCAGATGAGCGCGTCGATCGCGTGTTTACATTTACGCGGCCGCCGATCGAGAACGCTCGTGGTCACGACGTGCGGAGCGCGGAATTTCGCGGAGAGTTGGCTAGTAGACGCAGAATCTGGGGATATTGTTTACGAGGGAAAGCGTTTGGAAAATCAGCCGTGTGAACCGAAAGTTTGGCCAGTCGTTGCGCAGGTTTCGATAGAGATGGAGGAAGGGTGGTGCGCCGTCTTTGCGAGAACGAGAGATAGGAAACGCATCGAGTTGTTCCAAGTTGTCGAGGACGAATACACGGCGAGTTTGCACGCTAAATCTCTCCCTCAGGTGACGAGAGGATTAGATCAGTATATAGGCGGATTATGCGCGTTACCAGCGACGAGGAAAGATTCCGAACACGCGCATCCGAAACTCTGCGTGGCGTTTTCCGAGGACAGCGCGCACTTAAACGCGTTACATTTGAAACGAGGGATGGCGCGACACGTGATGAAACGAGACAGCGTTGTTCGCATAGTGATGTACGACGTCAAAATTGCAACGAGCAGAAAAACAGGATTGAAAAAATTCGTTCAAGCGGAGGAGACGCATCGCGTATATTTGGAAGACTCAATCGTCACGAGTCCAATCGATCTGGATTCGATGACCTCGTCGCCGGTGAGCTCATCTTACATCTTCTTCGCACACGTCAACGGCGACGTGAGCATCGTCCTTCCAAGAACGGGCGTCGTATTGAAAACATTGAGTGCAGCTCACGACCCCAAGTCTCTCGCGTCGACTGGTTCGGTCAATTTTGTCGTCGCCGATCGCGCGTATCTGAGCGCCTCCAAGTGCGCCGAAGACGCTACAATCTGCCTGTTTTCCAGTGCGGGGCGGTTGACGTCCTGTTGGTCGATTGCTTCGCCATTAGTATGGACTCCACAAACGCATCATTTGTTCCCAAAGCCGTTTCGCGACGCCTCGAAAACCTTCTTGTTGTGCTGCGCTAGACTCGGTCGTGATTCGACGGATACTACGCTCGCGCTTCTTTCCGCCTCCTCCTCCAAGCGTCAACACGCTATGAACGAAAATCGGTTACGAAGAAGAAAAGATATCGACGCCTCGTTAGTATTAACGGAAAAGGAGTTTAAAGATCTCGTCTTCGCGTTATCGTGTCACGAACCAGCGCTCATAGAACGAATCGTAGGCGCGTTAGCCGTCGTGACTTTCAACGTCAAACAGTAGCGTACTACGCACGCATATTGGTGGATAGTTTTAGCTCAAATAGCGCTTTAGAAAACACCATAAAATTAGAGGCGTTTTACGCTTTAAGATATACCGAACGCTCACGACAAGAACGCGATGACAAATTGTAAATACTAAACATGTCTTCCAGTAACAGAGACAACATATACAAGTCGCCGCCGCGATTGTTGTCGCACAAACCGCCGCGACCGCCGATGTAAGAGCAAATCAATTGCAAATTTCTTCCCCGAATGACTCACACAAATTCTCTCTCTCTCTCTCTCTCTTTTTCTCCCTTTCAAACGCAGCACGCCTCGAATTGGCACGGAGTTACACGCGCAACCGGTCCTGTTGGAAGATTTCTTCCACGCGCAAAAGAAAAACACGGTTGGAGGACACAAAGGAGACGACGAGGACGATCACCTAACAGGAGGATTTAGCAGAGGAGAATTGGACCAAAGAGGCAATGACTTTTACAGATATCAGTTGCGCGCGAATTTTGTGGACATTGCGAGAGAGGATTATCAGGAGAGTTTGAATCGCTCGCGAGGAGAGGAAGGGGGAGAGGCGAGTAGGTTTGCATTGAATGTGCAGTTGTTTACTTTGGAGAGACGGATTGGTGTTGTGAGTGCCGGGACGACGGGGGCGACTTCGACGCAAAATCAGCAGTCAAAGTTGCAACAAGCGCAGCAGAGACAAAGACAGTTACAACAGCAACAGCAACAACAAGATGGATACAGGTCGGGAGCGATTTCACCAGCGAGTGGGAGCAGCGGGTGGGAATCCAATACGAGCTCAACGATGCTTTCGGAGAGAAGCGGGCAACATCATCGGAAACATCATCCGTCGCCGTTTGAAGGGAGCGGGTATCACTCTGGCGCGAATAAATCGGTGGTAGATATCGCGATGAACTTTACAAACTTTTTGGGATGGACAAATTATCGCACCGATAATCGCATCACGGATGGATCTGCGTCGTCGAGAGGAGGAGCAGAAGGGTCGACTGCGAACGAGAAGTATCCTACGGAACCTTCCACGGTGAAGGAGGTGCACAGAAAACCGCGAGAGTTATGCGCAGTTGCTGCGGCGTATGAAGACGTACACACGAACCCAAAATTTGCAACCTCGAGATTTATATTAGTGAGCGCGTGCGTGTCTAAATCAACAGAGACGACGACACGAACGACTCCACAGTTTCAACACGAAATGGTGTCTTCAACGTCATCTTCCACAAAAGGCATAGCGCAAAAATTCAAGAACAAGAAGAAAGTGGTCGTCGTGACGAGCGATTCGACATCTTTCCCGGCGAGACAAAGTCAAGATCATCGAGATTATCAACAGCAACAGAACGTTCGCGTGCTCGCTCCAAAGATTGAAATTTCGCACAAGGAAATTGTGGAGACTTTTTTACTGGTTCGATCAATTGGCGGATACCGGGAGATGGTGCTCAAACCGACGACGGCAGCTTTACCGTGGTATCCCGGCGAAGAGAATGAAGTAACGTGCATCGCATTAGCACCGTTTGGCGGTCGCGCGCTCGTTGGCACGGTATCGGGTAAATGCTACATCGTCGATTTGGGTACGACTTTGAATCCAAAATTCATGCCCGCCGTGGATGAAGAGAGACGCAAAGAAAATGATTCCGACGAAGATTCCGAAACGAATAGAAGAAATAGTGATAATTTAGCGAAAACGCCCGAAACGTTTAAAATGAAAGAAGCCATTCGCGTGCTCGCGGAAGATTCGAAAAAGAGTGCTGGTGTGGATAGTAGAAACGAGAATCAACGACAACCGGCAAAAGCGCGTTCGGTTGTTTGGTGGCGGAGAGCTAAGGACAACAAAGAAATAGCAATTTGCGGCGACTCTACCGGAGTGGTACGCTTGTGGGACGTTGAAAGTGGCGAATTACTCATGACGATCCCTACGAAGTGTAACCCGTTGAAAAAACTCCAGCTCGTAGAGGCTATCGACGATAGACGCGTGCACGAGATTCTCAAACAGCAATCGCAAAAGTATTACAATAGCGAAGAATCCTTGACGAGTGATTTCTCATCGGCGACGACGACTGGTGACAAAGCAAATAGCAAAATGGCGAGCTCGAGCAGCACTTTCTTGTTACTCTCCAAACGCGTCGCGAGAGAACGAGATGAACACGGTAATATCATCCGCACTATGGATCGGGTGAACTCCATGCGACAAAAATTCCGCGAATCGCGAATGTCCATTAACGAGAACTACGAGGAAAATTATGACAACGAGTATAGAGAAAATGTCGATGAAGACGACGATATGGACGACGAGTTCAACACTTACAAAGACGTAGACACGTACTTTCAAACGTTGGATTTAGAAACCTACTCGGCGCGAATCGATGAAATTTCCTGCGTACCGGAACAAAACATTTTGTTTTCTGGACCGGAGAAAGTCGGCAGTCGATTCGGACACGACGGTTACGAAACGCACGAGAGTGGGGCGAATTCTCCGGATTTTCAAGGTGGCGTGTTGGTGTCGCGTCCGGAGAACTTTACCGGTCACTCGACGCTCGAACACGGCGGCAAATCGTTCGTCGTTTCCTCCTTCGCCGACGGTCGAGTAGACATTTATGATGCGAAAGTTTCTGATTCAAAAGTTATTGCGTCTATTCGAACGCCAAATTATAGTTCGCCTCGATTCGCGTACATTGTCGACGCTTTTGCATTCTTCGTCATGTCCTCTCGGTCGATCGCAGTCATCAGTCGGGCGACGAATACCTTGGTGCAGAAAATCGTCTTGCCGGTGGAGTACGGCGCCATCAAAGGATTAGTCAGAGGCATCCCGGTGCGTTCGTCCAAGTACGAATTGGCGATTGATCTAGCAGCAGATATACGCGCAGATGGTGATGATGATGACAATGATGATGATGACGTTGACGAGGACGGAGAAGACATCGGACGTAATTCAATCATTCTTGAAGGCGTCGTGTGCTGGACGACGAGTCGCGTGTTTGAAATCACTCCAACCGCATCGGTTTTCGACTTGTACGAGAAACTCGCATTGAGCGGTCGAATCTCGAGAGCGAGGGAGTTAGCGGATGCTTTAGCTTTAGATGCGTCCGAGATGGCGTTACACGCGTGCGAACGTGCTTTAAATGCGAGACGGGGCGATACTGCAGCAGCCATGTATTACTTTGCCGTTCGGTCGGATTCGGACTCACCGCAGAAACGGTACAAAATGCTCGCAAGGTTTTGCGACGCGTGCTTACGTTCCTGGCACGTACGTGCTACGGAGCATTTACTCGAAACAATGGATGCTTGGGATTTTGGAGCGAACGGATTCGATTCCGAGCCGTCTTCGCCGGCGGCGACGTTTTCCAGATGGGGCTCTCGCGCTGGATCTCGCGCCGGATCACTCGGGGGGTCGCCCTCACACAGCGGGAGTAAGCAACAAACACTGCGCAGCAGTAACAACAATTTTGCCGCAGAAAAGTCGTTTCGTGCGGACGCCAGAGAATGTTTGAAACGCTCGCGCGATAGAGATATCGAAGTGGCCGTTCAGACAGCGCGAATTGCGCGCGCGAATATTATCGCTTGGTCGTCCAAGGAAGGTGTCGCGTGTTTGAAGGCTTGCGATGAACTCCTCGACGCCGAAGTTTCTGCTTCAGCATCGACAACCGTGGTGATCATAAGAGATGATGGGACCGAGGAAGAGATTACTCGAGAACAATTCGAGGGCATCGAAAACGATGCGCAGTTTGAACCGAAGCTCGCCGATTCTGAGTTCATCAAAGAGTTTGTCGATAATTTGGCGCGAACGTGTTGTTCAGATTCTCCGAGTAGCGAACAGTTTGACAATGAGCGCGATACGAGCGAAAACGAAAATATTCCAAAGTGGCAACGCATGGAAAATGCAATCAAAGCGTTCGAGGAGGGTAATCATAACGCATTCAAACAGGAAGGAGACTTGAGCGTTGGCGATGCATTTAGGACGCCGACGGATTCGCCAATGAAGAAAAATGATACGTTCTCTAACAACGAAAGTAAAGGTGGTAGTAGTGGTCAAAACCACCACCTATTCGAAGCGAAACGCGCCAATGGACGCACGAGAGATCGCACGAACGCGCCAAAAACGCAATCTGTCTCCGTGCACATGCGCACAGTTGGTTCGCTCGTGCGCGCTTTGAACGTAGGATCGAGCGAGGAGGATATCTTGTTTGGGAAGAGGGATAGTAAAGATGTGGAAAAGACGACTAAGAGCGAGAGCAACATCGAAGGTAGGCGTAGCGCCACGAAGCAAGACGATGAGAACAACAAAGACGTTGGAGAAGATTTTGAGAATCAACTCAAACAAAACAACATCCCGCGAAGTCTTTCGATTGCATTGCCGACGTTGTTTTGGGCGCTCGGCGAGGAAGGTCGCACAAACGCATTGAGTTATAACCACACTCGCAACGTTGGACCCGGTGGAAACACTAGCTTCAATACGAACATCTCGCCCTCCGTCTCGCCTCGGTCGAGCGATCAAAACAGCGAAAACAGCAAAACAGCATTCAACACGAACAAGCTCTTTGACATCGCGTACCACAACCAAAAAGCATCCGCGACGTTTCAAAAACGCATCGTCAACCCTGAACTTCGCGTCAACTGTCTCCTCGCGCACGTCGCGATGGAACCAGCCAACTCGGAACGGAAAGTTCACTACCAGCGCGAACTGGAAGCGGAAATCAAACGCGCCGTTATTCACTCGCGCAATCTCAAAGCGGACGATGATATCACTTCGGAAGGCCGCGTTTTGTTACAAATAGTCGGTTCCGCCATTGCGTGGTCTAACGACGCCGCGTTGTCAACCGTCGCCGCGCAACTCGGACACTTTGAATCCGCGAACGCGTTTCGCGTCGACATCGCCGATCGTTTGCTTTCACGAATAGACGAAGCGAAAAACGATGAACGCATCATTCGCGAAGATAACGAAACCGGTGAAAACGACGAGACGTTGCGCCTGCTCGCGAGGGAAGTTGTGTTATCAAAACATGCCATCGAACGAGAGTTAAAATTCGCGTTTGAACATCTGGCGCCAAAGTGTAAGGACGCAAAGAAACGCGCTTTGTGCACGAAAGAAATCGCAAAAAGGTGGAAGAGCAAACACATGAAAGATTTCCTAACCTGGGACGAATTTGAGCGCATGGCGTTGAGAACGATGCCACCTGAAGAAGGTGAGTTGACCACGTTTGAGCTTTTGAAGATGAGCTTCTCGGGAGGAGGAGGAAGAGGAGAAGATGAAGAGGTGCGATTGAAGTACTCCGCAAACTTTGCGTTGAAGTGCGCAATCGCCCCGAGTTTACCCTCTCTCGGCAGCGTTTACGCAAACGATTTAGATAGATAGAATATTTTTTAGAGTATGCGCTGTACACTGAAGTAGCCGAAGCTTTCATACAACACTATTGTTATTACTAAACGCGATCGATTTTCGTGCAATCGAAACCTTGCTTTTGCCAAGCGGTTGAAACTTCTCTCGAAACGCTCGGTTCGGTGACGCCGGAACCCAAAGGCGACGACGACATACTATTTGTTCCTCTCTCTTCTCGAGGAGAAACTTCACTAGACCCGAGCTGCGACTGCCACGCTTTCTTGATGAAATCTTCTTCTTCTCCTTCGTTAGCCGTAGTTGGAATAATAGTTGGAGTTGTAGTAGTAGTATCAGAAGAAGAAGCTTCTTCTTTTTTTTCTTCGCTAGGAGACATATATCCATCATCAGAAACCGGTCCCACGTCTTTCGGATCATTCAACCTCCCCGTCCCGGGCGGGGCATATAACGGTCGTTTCCCCGAAGCATTGTTGTCGTCGTCAAACGGTTGCCAACTTCCGAACGGCTTCTCGTCCGTTTTGATCCCAACGGCTTCGATTTCCTTCTTTCTCGTTTGTTCCTTCTCGGACAAACCGCGCCAATCCTTATCGTACTCTCCGGCATGGTACTTTTTCATGACAGCTTTAAAGCCTTCTTCGCCGCCACCGTGCGCGATTCGGTCTCTTTGCATTTGTCGATAACACTCCAACGGTTTTCCGACGCCGCCGTATTTCACCAGGTCCAGCTGCAACCATTTCGGTAACCACTCGTCCGGCCAATCGTCGTGGACGCCGTTGAGTTCGTCCACCCAAAACGCCATCACCTCTTTAATCGTAGGAACCGTATACAATTGATGCTTGATTTCAAACGCCGTCCAGTTTTTGCGGTAGTTGTTTTCGGGGGTTTCAAACGTCGTCACGAAATCTCTGCTCTCATCAAACGCGCTGTCGACGTTCTCCTCTTTTTCGTAGAAACCACCCGTGGCGGCGTTGAGCCAGTGTCGAGCGCCAATTTCCAAATCGAACAAGTTCGGTTCGCCTTCGCCTTCTTTTTTCGTTCGAGTTTTCGTGCCTTCTTTAACCCACGGCTCCGGTTTTTCCAATGTCACCTCTTGGACTTTGCTCTCCGGGTACGTGTCGACCAACGTCGGGATAACGGAAACATCGTCTCGTTTGCCGTCGAATTTCTCAATCAACTCTCTGACGCGCGTGCCATAGACTCTGTCGTCCACCAACAACTCCGAGGCAACTTGCTTAATCACCGGAGCGTACTCTCTGACCAACTGTTCCGCTCGTTTCATCGCCGCTTTCAACATTAATTGTTGGTCGTCTTTGCCGTAGAGTTTGTCCAATCTAAAACCTTCCGTTATGGCCGGGTCAAAGTGCGGGCGAACTTTACCATCTCGTACATACGTAATGCCAGTATCGTTGACAATTCGAGAGATGTAGTCTTGCGCGTAAATGACATCTGGTGTGGTCGCCAACGAGACGTCGTCTTCGCCGAAGAACACTCTCTCCGCGACGCGACCGCAAATTATCAACGCCGCACACTCGACGTAATACTCGATGGTATCCGGACCTTGCGCGTACAATTTCGCTTGCGTCACGTGGTCGGGTTCGTTGACGTATAACAAGGATGACACCGCTTCACCTCTCGGTTTTAACGTGACTTGAATCAACTCAGGAGTTAACTGTGGTCTACTCGAGCAAATCACCGCTCTCGATGCCTCTAAAATCGCCAAGTGTTCTTTACCCCAACTGTGCGGCAACGGCGCGCCGACTAAGCCAACCACTTGCTTTTCAATCACGGCTTCGATATCTTCTATGTCCATGAACTCTTTATCTCTTCGAACGGATAAAATAGCACCTTCGTTCAACAAGTTGGCTAAATCGGCGCCGGAATAATCCTCAGTGATTTCCGAAACTCTCTTCAAAAATGCGTCGTCGTTGTCGTGGTTCACGTTCAATTTTTTCGCGTGCACTTTGAGAATCTTTAAGCGATCTTCGGACCGTTTGGGATTCCCGACTCGAAAAGAGCGATCGAAGCGTCCAGAACGCAACAACGCCGGGTCTAAATTCGACGCCAAGTTTGTCGCGCCGATGATCAAAATCGGCGTTTGGTTCGGATCGAAACCGTCCATTTCAACCAACAATTGCATCAAACCTTGCGCGCGTTCTTGCGAGGCTGGGTCGGACATGTCGTAAAACGCTCTCGATTTTCCCAAAGTGTCTAATTCGTCGATGAAAATAATCGCCGGCGCGACGTCTCGAGCTCTTTTGAACAAATCTCTCACGCGGCTCGCCGCGACGCCGACAAACATCTCGACAAACTCCGAGCCATTGGCGTAAAAGAACGGCATCATCGCCTCTCCCGCGACAGCTTTAGCTAACAGCGTCTTCCCAGTACCTGGTGGGCCTTCTAACAAAATACCTTTCGGTGGGTCCACGATTTGGCCCTCAAATCTCGGATCGCCGTTCATGATGTCGATAACCTCTTGAAACTCGTGCACGGCTTCGTCCAATCCGGCGACGTCGTTAAAGCGCACTTTGGACATGCGCCTGGAGATTTTCTTCGCTTTTGATTTAGTCATGGCCACGAACGGGTTCTTTGACTCTTCGTTTTGTTCCTCTTTACTCATTTTTTGAACTTGTTGCAACGTCTTTTTCCCGGAGATGATTTGGTCTAAGACGTATGTGGAAATGCCGAGTTGTCTCGCCAACTTTGACTTTTTATCCTTCTTCAAAGAATCCGGCGGTTTGTACTTTTTCGTTTCCGATTTACCAGCCGGGTTCCCTTGAAAAACCGCCCAATGTTCTGGTTTCTTTCTCGACATCGCAATCGCCGTCAAAAAGGCCATCGATCCGTACCACGGTAACGTCGTTTGTAACAAGCTTCCGAAATACAACGGCGAGCGGTGCATGAACAGCTGACAACTGGACGGATTCGTCTCCCAAACGTCGAAATCGACGAAATCGGGCGTGACGGACGCTTTTTGGCAGCGAATGACTAAATCGTCCCACGCGTCGCCGGGCAAATTACACTTCTTCACCCCGTACGATTCCCGATCGTAATTTAAGCGGTGTTTCTCGTCTTCGTACTCGCAAATTGCCACTTTGCCTTCCTCGTAAATTTTAATCCTAGAGATGCGTTGATTTTGCAAATCTCTCATCAATTGCGAGTAATCGATGAGCTCTTCGATGTACTCCGGTTTTTCCGCCTGATCCAACCAATCCGGAAACTTTCGCATCCACAATCGTTTCCCCCATTTCATTTCGGATTGAAACCGTTCCGGATACGTCCTCTCTTGCGCTCTAAATTTCGCCAACAACCGTCTCTTCTCCGATTTCAACATCTTCTCGAACCCTTTATTTTTCTTCAACATATCTAACAGTTTCGTGTCTTGTTCCTTCATCCAATCCGGCGCGTACAATTCGTAATTCTTCTTCTTCGTTCGCCTCTTGGTGATATCGATCCTCTCCAACAACGCGTCCACCTCTTTACAATCCTTCTCGAAATCCCAAATCCTTTGCGCCTTCAATATCCTCGGCACGGTCCAATAATCCATTATGAACGGGTCTAACCACTTGCTAAACACCCTGGGCGGAATCACTCTGGCTCCGCCGGTCAATTTCGGCGGCAACTCCGGAAAAATCATCTGCGGCCTTTCGTACGACATCAACTCGTGCACTTCGCCGGGTTCTTGGTCGAAGTACGCCTTGTGGTTTTCCTCGAAATCTTCCGTCGTTCGGACTTTGTGCCCTTTCTTCAACCGAGGAATTCGAGGGTCGAACATGTATTCTCTATCCATCGGGAGATTTCGCGGTCCTTTTCCTTTCTTCGCACATAAGATTTGCAACGCGCCTCTCCCGCGGTATTGGTTGTTAAAGTGATTTGTTTCAGTTCTTAGTATCATCGCTGGCGGTGCGTTTTTTCTTCTTTTGCATAAAAAAGCACCTTTTTCAGCCGCCGCCCGAACAACCACCCCAACCCTCTTTTTCCGCTTTTGTTGTTTCTTCGTCGTCGTCGTCGTCTGAGAAGTGCGAGTTTCGATGCTTTCCCTGAAATAAGCGCTTCCTTTCCCTCCTCTGCTCCTGTTTTGCGCGAAAAATGACGACGTAAACGACGACGACGTTGAAGAAGCCGCCATGATGATGACGATGACAACGACGAGAGGAAACCCGATGAATTTTTATCTCGCGAGAGGAAGAAGCTTTTACTCTTTGAAAAAAAAACACCACTCTCTCTCTCTCTTTTAGCGCCTGCGGAGAGAGATGAAGAGAGAGGCCTGGAGACGGAACGAGAACAAAACGACTCAGCGCTCCTCTTCTTCGATTCTTTGTCTTCTTCGTCTTCTTTGTCTTCGTCTTTCGGTGTGATGCATTCTTCCTCTCTGCAAAGGAACGAAAGGAACGATCGAATTTTTCCCTCGACCTCGAAAAAAAAAATTGTTCGTCGACGAGAGCAAAAAACAAGGAAAAAACCTGAAGAACAAACAACAGAAAAAAAAGGCATTTCGTAGTCTACACACACACACACACAATACACACGCACATAAATAAATCTGAAAATGATGCACGCAACGACGACGACTTCTAACTCGTCGAGTTTCATTCACGGCGTTCGAATCGCGAGCAGCGCGAGAGGTACGAATTTCGCGAGAGTTTAAGTTTTGTTTTTTTATTGTTTATGCGCGTACTAATTTGAGAGAGTGTTTTTTCGCCGGCGCGCGATGATGATTTCCTGAAAATGAGGGAAGAGAGAGTAAGATGCGAAGGGAAGAGATGAGAGAACGCGTTTGAATTGCAAGCTAAACGGTGTTTTCGACGCTTTTGGCCGAATTCCGCGAGCGAAATCCGATCTCGAACGCGTTCAAACGCGCCGTTTTCGAGGGAGGAATTCGAGTGATTTTTTGGATAAAAACGAGAGAGAAAAACCCGCTGACGAACCAATTCTTCTTCTTCTTCGGTATTACTTTATATGAATACTATTAAACACAACAGGTGCCTCGTCTGTCTCGAACAGAAGACAAACGGGAGGGAAATTAAACGTCTCCGCCATGTCCGTGAAGAAGACGTCCCTGAAGAACTACGAAGGCATGGTTTTGTTGCGACCGGACGTGGAAGATTCCATCAAACAAGTACAAATGGATAAATTACGCACGTTAGTCGCCCAAGACGAAGGCTCTTCGTTCGAAGTCACGGAACGCGGGTTACAAAACAACATGTACAACATTAAAGGGTACCCGGACGCGTACCAGGTACAGTTGGACATCTCGTGCATGCCGGCGACGATTAAAGAGATGGAGAGAGTGATGGCAAACCCGGATATCGGCGAGGAGGAGGTGTTTCTTAGAAGCACTTTCTTTCGATTGCACAGATAATTACTATCGACGTGGTATATGCGAAAGAGCGACGAAGACGACGAAGAGAGAAAGAGAGAAAAGTAGCCAACGAGAGAATAAGAGAGAGTTAAGTATACATATTATATTAGGTATTCGTACACGATTGTAAGTAAGTTTGTAGCAATTTAAAAAAAGAAAGAACCGAAGCGCGCTTTTCGTCGGCGGCGTTCAACTCCGCCGCCCAAGAGTCAACGAACACACCATTTCAAGTCACCTTTTCACACGAAAACTTTTAAATGGGCACTTGAAAATTTCTCTTTTCTGCTCTCTTCTGCTTTACTGAGATTTGATTCTCTCTTTCTCTCCTCGTTGTTTCTCTTCTCGTTTCTCTTCTTGTCTCTCGCTTTAATATTATTATTATTCTTATACTATTTTCTACTATCTGCGATCATATATGATCTTCTTCTAAACACATCCTCCACCTCTGAGCGCCAAAACCATGTGAATCACGCTTCCACCTTCGATGTTGTAATCCTTCGCCGTTTTCTCGTCGTGCATTTGCTTCCCGCCGAAAATCAACCTCTGTTGTATCGGAGGAATGCCTTCCTTCTCTTCCATGCGCTCTTTGATTCGAACGATGGTATCGGAGACTTCGACGTCGAGTTCCACCTCTTTGCCGGTTAAGGTTTTCACTTTGATCATCATCTTTGCTAAACTTCTTCTAACGACGTGCGCGTGCGTCTTCTGAATTTGTGATGATTTGTTTCTCCAAAACAACAACAGAAATACGAGAGAAAAATGAAAAGACAAACGCCAGCGCCAAAACGAAAAGGAAAAGAACAACTGTGTTCGCACCATTGCCGCGCTAAAGTCTATAAATACTAGAATATATTACACAAATCTACCTATATACACACACGTGATGTGAGTATGTACACACTTACCGCTAATTAATGATTGCGTCGAATGAGCCACTCGGCGCACTTGTTGACGTCGTTTTCGCCGACTTTCTCTAACGCGAATAACGCTTCGTTTTTGGACCATCCTTGGACGACCAGTTCTGCGACGACCATGGTTTTCGTTTTCGCAGGCGGTGCGCTTTGTTGAGACTCGGAGAATCGTAAGTCTCGGCGGGCACCTCTGAAAGCGGCGGTGGTACCGTCGCCCTTTGGATGAGAGTTCTTTTTACCCAACAAGTCGTCCCAATCGGATCGAGAGAGTTCGAGTTCGTCTTTGGTAATGGCGTTGTTCTTTTTGCCGCCGGTGGTGGTGAGATGGTGCGGTTTCTTTGGAATGGCGAGACCCCAATCGTCTTCTTCTTCTTCTTCAACTTCTTCTCCTTCTTCTTCTTCTCTGTCGTCGTCCTCGTCGTCTTCAGAAGCTGATTTGTTCATCTCGTTCGAGCTCGCGGAGAACAAACGCGACGGGAGAGAAGATACCAAATCCCGTCCTTTCGACGATTTCTTGACGTTGACGTCTTTATCATCGTAGTCATTTCCAACGATATCGTCGAATTCGTCTTCTCGCATGCTCGTTCCCATTGTTCGACTTTGCTTTTTCCCGGCATTCGCGTATTCGTTGAACGCGCTCAAAGTGAGCTGTTCGCCTCTCGGCGTGAAACCTTTCGGCGTAACTTTGCTTTGAGGAGGAGAAGAATTCGCAGCAACAGAAGAAGAAGAAGCAGGAGGAGGATTAGTATTATTACTTCCATTAGGTCCACCGCGTTTGAAGTATCCTTTAGCGGTACTTCTCGCCGCCGACGAGGATGCCGGCGTCCCTAAGGCCGACGAAGCGTCGCGAAACGATTGATTCTCGGATTCCGAAAACGTCTTCGTCGGAGATAAAAACATATCGTCCGCGTCCTCGTACTCGTCCGCGTTCGTATTCTTACTTCTTCTTTCCTCTTCCCCGTACGAGTCTAACGTATTCATGGAAGAAGGTCTGAGCATGGCAAAATTGTTTGGTGGAGGCGATGTCTTTTCTCTTTGTGGTCGACCAGTCGTTCGATGGTGCGGTTGCTTGATGTAATCCTCGCGAATCGAAGCCATCTTCTCAAACGTCATCGCGTCATCCTTGTCAGGAGATAACGGCGACGAGCGCTCCCTGGGATTCAAAATAGAGGAAAGCTTGTCGCTGTTGTTGTTTTGTTGTTGTTGTTGTTGCTGCTGCTGCTGCATGTATTCGTTGTTACGATAGGTATCCTCGCGCACACGAGGGTCCCGCGGCGAACGGAGACTCGAGACAATTTCGTCTCTTCGTTTCTTCATCACCGAGGACGTGGAGGACATTTTCTTCGGAGGGCTCGGTTTGCTCGCATACTTATTAAGGCTCGAATCGTTCGCTTTATTGTTCTTGCTGATGCTGTTGTTATTGCGACCACCGTATAACGCGTCGTAGGATTCAATCATCTCCGCCATCTCGCGTTCGTGTTCTCTCTTCAAATCGTTCGACGCTTTTTCTCTCAACTCAATTTCTCGCGCGCGTCTCTGTCTTTCGTCATTCAACTTGCGCTCCGCAACTTCCGCCGCTCTCAGTTGCATTTCGAACTTTTCGTGCAAAACCTTCGTTTGTTTTTCGAGTTCTTGGCGTAATTTTTCGTTTTCAGCTTTGACGTGCTCGTATCTGTTGCCCGGCGCGGAATCTTTCACAAAGCTTTGCTCGCGTTCGTTCTTGAACGAAACAACTTTCGGGTATTTCGAGTTGTTGTTTTGACTTCCAGGATACGTCTCGAACATCGTTTGTGTACCCATGGTGCGTTGATTTGCACGATTCGTGGGTTTCATCGCGTCGGCGGTGTACTCGTTGCCTCCGCCTCGGTACCCTTGCACCTGCTTCTCCTTCATTTCCAAACGACGCGTCAATTGCGCGTTCAAACTCCTCGTCCCCTCTAAATCTCTCACCACTTTCTTCAAGTGCGCGTTGAACGCGTTCGCTTGTTCTTTGAACTCTGCTCCTGGTCCCGATAGCGGTTTTGTTCGTTCTCGTTCAAGCATTTCGCGCAACGATTTTACTTCGAGCTGCAATCGTTCGCACTCTTCGCTATAATCCGGCGCGAATTCTTCTTCCTCCTCTTCGTCGTTCTTTTTCTTCTTTCTATCGCCGCCATCGGCATCTCTGACGCCGACGAGCACGCGTCGTCTTTTAAACTCCAGCGACGCGTCCATCCACGAACGAAACGCCGCGCGCATCTTCCTGTGTTCAGACGCCACGCGCATTCGTTGCATCACAGACTCGTTCCTTCTCGATGTAAAGCACGCTAAACGCCACGCGGTTAACATTTTGCTCAGTATCGCGTTATTCGTAGTAATCTCCGCGTTTGCTAATTTCCTTCTCAAATCGACCACCTCTAAATCGTTCAGAACAGATTTGTGCGTCTCCTCGTTTTTATTCCAACTATTTCTCTCCACCACCCATCGCAAAGCCGTTTCATCGTCCTCGTTCGATTTACTCTTCTTCTCGATTCGCGCGAATTCGCCGTCGGCGTTACTCTTATATCTACCTCTCCTAACTTCCTCGGCGCCGTCATCCTCTTCATCATCATCATCATCGCTCACGAGCAGCGTACCCGGCGCGCTGCTCGAAGCTTTCGACCTTCGCTCGATCTTATTTCTGTTTTCGTTTTCGTCTTCGTTTTCGTCCGAGGAGGAATCTTCTTCTTCTTCTTTAAAATCGGAAGAACCGTCCTC
>ENA-UOXV01001862-UOXV01001862.1-marine-metagenome-genome-assembly--contig:-NODE-1862-length-28526-cov-8.085139_pt1 | contig 28526 bp, 21 predicted proteins | sample MGYA00238165_ERZ766961 | MGnify/ENA primary metagenome ERZ766961 (study PRJEB28924, sample SAMN03173240) | marine metagenome | biome: Marine; feature: Water; material: Subsurface seawater | place: North... | reverse complement strand
ATCGCCTGCAATATAGTCGTCAATCATTTCATGGTACCGACGAATCCGTTTTTCCTGATTCGACAAATACACCCCTTTAAAGCCTCTTGAGCGGAAGCCGCGTTGCTGGGTGACAAACACCGCCACATCCTCTTCGATCGCCGCGCCAATGGAGTCTTCCCCATAGGTCAACATCTTGACGGGCGCTTCTTGGCTACCGTCGGATGCGATCATCGCTCGGCCTGCCCGACCACCGGCTGCGGCGCCGGCCTCGATGGATGCAGGACTGGCGTACCACCAATTATCAAATAAACATTGCTCCGGGTCATCCCGGTGGGGCCGCGCGCGCAAAAAATGGAAACCATCCGACCAAACCGAGACCGCAAAGTTGGGAAACAAGGTGTAATGAAAGGCATCGGTAAATTGTGCATCTGGGATCTTGTCGTAATGCGTGTAGCCCCGTTCAACGCCCAATTTACGCTTGGCGATTTGTAGCGCTTCGCGAATATCCTCTGGCCGTCCCTTCAAGTCCTCAGGGTCAATATCCCAATGCCGCAACTGTGAAGCCAAGGGCTCAAGAATATTTCCCGCCTCGTCTGTCGAGCCGACGCCGAATCCCCCCTTCATGACCATACGGTTGTGGCCTTCGTCAGACAGATCAAACTGGGTTTCTTTAAAATAGGTATCGATATGTCCTCGGATCGCTTTTCGGTCCGTATCGGGGGTCGCCCCTTGGTGCACCGTCGGTACGTGGTAGGACTCGTTGAAGTTATCCAAAACGATTTTCCAATTACAGGGCAGCCACATCGTGTTCGCCATGGTCCGCTGCCAAGACTGAATGTCTCGGGCATGCCAGTCGTCCCAAATTGGGCCGAGGTAAGATTTTAAGGATTGGCATTCTGGGTCCATGTTGACCCAGATAAACCCGGCAAACGTCTCGCAGCGCAATTCCTGCAAGCGCACTTTGCCGCAGGGGTTGCCTTCCGGAAAGTCTTCTTTATCCGGGGCAAAGTTAAGCGTACCGTCCGGCAAAAATGCCCAGCTGTGGTACTTACACACAAAACGTCTGAGGATGGTGCCTTTTGATTCAGAAACTAACGGGTTGCCTCGGTGCTGGCACACGTTATAAAACGCTTTGACGTCACCTGCTTTCTGGCGAACCATCAAAACTTCTTCTGGACCGACCTCTTCCATCTGCCAATCGCCGGGGTTTGGTAACTCAGCTTCCCGGCCCAGCAGCAACCAAACCTTGGTCCACATCCCTTCCCATTCCTGGTTCATAAAGTCTTTTGAGGTGTACCGTGAACCTGGGATGGTATGACCTCGGGTCGTCTGCTCTGGCCAACGGTCAACCAGTTTTAACTGTTCGGACATCGTGATGCTCCTTATCATTTGCGACACTTTCAGCATAAACAGCTGTGGTGATACGTGGATTCTTTTGAACGACTTGAGTATCTCTAATCCCGCACCAACCTGGCAAGACCTATAGTGACTGATATGACAGTTAAAACCAGGCATATTCCCCGGCCCTCGGCTTGATGTAGCCTATCAGGGCATGGTTTACAGGGATTAATCGTCCTAGTCTGCCGGTAAGACGGATAACGGGGGCAAACCCAAGGCGTCGCGATGCACTCGATGATAATGATGCAAGGCGGGTTCGTTACGGCCAAAGAGGCCGCGAGGCTGGACGCCAGCGTCGACATTGCGCTGGATGCTGGTCGCTGCCCAAAAGTCTTCATCCACAATAATTTTATTGAAGCCCGGAAATCGGCTTTCGGTGATCGCATCGGCCAGATCCGGATGCGGATAATAACTGTGGTGCGTTCGCGATCGGCCAGGCGCATTATCCGCTGGGTACATTCGCAGCACATCAATCCCAGCAGGATCCACCAAAAAAATAACATTCGGAAACAAAAAGTAAACATTGAGCGTCAACTGTCGGTAGGGCCATTTTTCAATCGGCGCGCCTGCAGCGAGCGCCTGATCGAAACCGGCTTTACTGGCAAACACCATTCGATAGTGTCGATCAAAGATATCGTGGGTTTGTAAATTCCCAATGATATCGGTCGCCAAACTCGTTCGGTGCAACACATTAAAATGATAGTTCTCGCCAAAGGTGTCGATGGCCAGTTTCCAATTAATGTCAGCCTCTATGACTTGGGTTTCTCGAAACGGGTGCTGGGTGAGACCCCAATGCCTAAACTCATCGGCAAGCGGCCCGAGTAACCCCGTGGCGTCAAGCGGCTTACCCACCGTTGGCTGCACCCACAAGGTGCCCGCGACCTCCGCCGACGGTAACGCCGTTAAGCCAAAATCCCGCTGCGCCAGACACCCGAATTTGTCTTTGTGGGTCACCGCAATCAAATCCCCGGTGTTCTGGTAGGTCCAGGCGTGAAACGGGCAACTAAACTGCCGACCCTCGCCCCGACCGGTTGCAACCACCTGCATGCCTCGGTGGCGACAAACATTTAAAAAGGCCCGAAAGCTTCCGGTGGCATCCCGCGTCATTAAAATTGGAACGCCCGTTTCGTTTGTTGCGACATAGGTGTTGATCCCAGGCAGGTCGCTGGATAATCCCAACATCAAGGGCGTCTTCTTGAAGAACACGGTTTGCTCGAGCGCCAACTGCGCTGGATCGGTGTAGCCATCCATCGGCACTTGCAGCATCTCGCCGGCATCGGCAGTCGTTTGCGTTTCAAAACCCTGCTTCAACGTTTGTAGAATTCGCTGCTGTTCCTGAACCCGCATAGCGTCCCCCATTCGTCATCACATCAAGGCGTAGTCATCACAAGGCGATGCTATCACAAGGCGTTGATTGCAACGCTTTGATCAAAAGCGGTTCGCTGCAGGGCGTTTACTCAAGCGCTCCCTGCAAGATTTCTGATTTCACCGTCCTATCAAGCGTCTTAGCAATCAACTCACGGTATTTCTGCAGGCGCATTTGCCGGCAATCGTCTCTGACAAATCGGCGTTTGGCTAGGCAATAAAGCAGTCTTGCGACGCGTTCTAACACCCTTACCTTGCGTCACTCTAATTCAAATCCCATCGATCGAAAACCTCCCTATTTTGGCTCCAAACCATGTCGCATTTAGGCAAAATGATGTCGTAAAATTGCCGTCGATTATCAAGCTGCTGGAGCAGAATCGCGCTTTATAGCCGCACCCAATTGCGAATACCGGCGCGGATCAGCGCCTGCATTTAGAGTATCCATTATGGACAAACCCGGAAGACGAAGAAGCGGTGGTCGATCCAGTCGAGTCGCCGCCCGACAAGCTTCAGCGGCTGATGCACTGGTCACCCACATTGATCGCGGCATCCCCTATTTCGACGTGCTCAACGAAGAAGCGCTGGCGCTGATCGAGCACAATGCTGAGACGGTGCTTGAGGAAATCGGTATTGATTTCAAAGACGCCCCAGATGCTTTAGCGCTCTGGCGGAATGCGGGCGCTGTCATCGAGGGTGAGCGCGTACGGCCCCCTCGCGGCCTATGCCGAGAACTGCTGAAAACAGCACCAAAAGAATTCACCCAACACGCCCGTAATCCGGCACGCTCGACCATTATTGGCGGCGACCGGACCGTCCTTGCACCCGCCTATGGATCGCCCTTTGTTCGAGACCTCGATCGCGGCCGGCGCTACGCCACAATCGAGGACTTTAGAAATTTTGTAAAACTCACCTATATTAACCAAGGACTTCATCACAGCGGCGGCACCGTGTGTGAACCGGTCGATTTGCCGGTCAACAAGCGCCACTTTGATATGGTCTACAGCCACATAAAATACTCCGATAAGCCCTTTATGGGATCGGTGACGCATCCCGAGCGCGCTCAAGACACCGTGGATATGGCAAAAATTGTGTTTGGTGATGCGTTTGTGCAGGACCATTGTGTCACGACCAGTCTGATTAACGTGAACTCGCCGATGACGTTCGATGCCACAATGCTGGGCTCTGCCAGAGTTTATGCCGAGAACAATCAGGCAACGATTATTTCGCCGTTTATCTTGGCCGGCGCGATGTCGCCGGTGACGGTTGCAGGTACCCTGACCCAAATTCTCGCAGAGGCATTAGCCGGCATGGCTTACACGCAGCTGGTTCGGCCCGGCGCGCCAGTCATTTTTGGCACCTTCGCCAGTGCCATCTCAATGCAATCCGGCGCCCCCACCTTTGGCACGCCAGAACCCAGCCTCGTCCTCTTAGGCGCGGCATCACTTGCACGCCGCCTTGGGATACCATTTCGATCCGGCGGCGGACTCTGCGCCTCAAAAGTTGCTGATGCCCAAGCGGCTTACGAATCCGCCAACACCCTGCAAGCGGCCGCTTTTGCCGGTGTGAACTTCATGCTGCACACCGCTGGCTGGCTAGAAGGCGGTCTGGTCATGAGCTACGAAAAATTCGTCATGGATGCAGATCAAGCCAATATGATCGCGGTTTTCCTTAAAGGCATTGATCTATCGGAGAACGGTCAAGCTATGGACGCACTGCGAGAGATTGGCCCAGGCGCGCATTTTTTGGGCGCAACCCATACCCAAAACAATTTTGAAAAAGCGTTCTATCGATCAACCATGGCTGACAACAATAGTTTTGAGCAATGGCAGGAAGATGGCGCCCTCGATGCAGAAAAGAGAGCGAATATGCGATGGAAAGCGCAGCTCAACGATTACGAGGCACCACCGCTGGATGTTGCCATTGATGAGGCGTTACTTGAATTTATGGCGCGCCGAAAAAGCGCCTCCGCTGACCAAGACTACTAGGAGGCTTGCACGTGACCGAAGCATTCGATGATGATTTCAATCTTAGTGAGCTCGATGATCAAGAGCTCGTGACCCAAATGCACGACGATCTTTATGACGGGTTAAAAGATGAAATTGTCGAAGGCACCGAGATTCTTTTGGATCGAGGTTGGGGTGCCGAGAAAGTGCTGAATGAAGCGTTGGTCGGCGGTATGCAAATTGTCGGCGTTGATTTCAGAGATGGCATCTTGTTTGTGCCGGAAGTCTTACTGGCTGCGAACGCCATGAAAGGCGGCATGGGTGTGCTCAAGCCGCTTTTGGCCGAGACCGGTGTAAAACCCATCGGTAAAATGGTGATTGGCACGGTCAAAGGCGACATTCACGATATTGGCAAAAACCTCGTGGGCATGATGATGGAAGGCGCTGGTTTTGAGGTAATCGACATTGGTATTAACAATTCGGTCGATGAATATCTCGCCGCATTAGAAGAACATCAACCCGATATTCTGGGCCTTTCTGCCTTGTTAACCACCACCATGCCTTATATGAAAGTGGTTATCGATGAACTGGTGAAACGCAATTTGCGTAGCCAATACATCGTGATGGTTGGCGGCGCCCCGCTGAACGAAGAGTTTGGTGCAGCCGTTGGCGCCGATGCCTATTGTCGAGACGCGGCAGAGGCGGCAGCGCAAGCTACCCGGCTGATCGAAGCACGCAGATCAGCCAATGCCTAAGCCCTGCTTGGTCATTGCTTGCGGCGCCCTCGCCCGAGAAATTCAGCATTTAAAAACCGTTCATCAATGGCGGCATTTAGAGATTCAATGCCTGGATGCGGCGCTGCACAACACGCCCGCGAAAATTCCTGGTCGGCTGGCAAAAAAGATTGATCAGGCCGGCTTTCGATATGCCAAGATCCTCATTGCTTATGGCGATTGCGGCACACAAGGCGCGATCGATCGACTGATCCAAAATGCGGACCATATCGAGCGTCTGCCAGGCCCGCATTGCTTTGCCGCATTTGCCGGACTTGAAAATTTTGAGGCCCATATGGCGTCCCATCCCGGCACCTTTTGGCTCACCGATTTTCTCACCCGCCATTTTGAAACCATGGTCGTTCAATCTTTAGGGCTGGATAAGCACCCGGAACTCTTGCCCGCCTATTTTGGCCACTACGAAAAACTCTGCTATCTGTCCCAAAGCGCAGACGGGACGCTGCTTGAAAGCGCGCGCGCTGCCGCCAAATTTTTGGGCCTTTGCTTTGAGCATCAACCTGTTGGATACAACGCGCTCACCAAACCTTTGACATGGTGCGCCGCGTGAAATTAATTACCATTTCCTGGCGGGATATTCCCTCCCAAGTCCTCGTCAAGGCAGGCCGCGCTAAGGCCAAGGTCCAACTCTCTCATCGTTTTCAAGCGGCCATTGATCGAGCTGCAATGCGAGCCGATAAAGGCGGCAGTGAGGCCTATCTTGACGCCTGGCAGCGCGTCTCCCAAGACATACCGGTCTCGGAAGACCTGACCCAAGTGGCCAACGATGCCGCAGCCGCGTTAGAAGCGCGCTATTCAGATGAGGATCTCTTAGCGCTTATCAAAAATAAGGGGCTCTGGCCTGATCAACCGCCACCCACCCAAATCCACTCTTAAAACGCGTTTTTCTTCGGAGTAAATTATGACCCGCACGATATTAAGTTCCGCGACTAAGGAGGTCATCATTGGGTTTGATCAACCTTTTGTGATCATCGGTGAGCGCATCAACCCAACGGGTCGAAAAATTCTGGCGGCTGAAATGACCCAGGGCAATTTTAAACGCGTAGAGGCAGATGCCTTGGCGCAAGTTGCTGCCGGCGCGCAAATGCTCGATGTCAATGCCGGTATTCCGCTGGCAGATGAACCCGCGATCCTTGCGCAATGTATCCAATTGGTGCAATCGATTACAGATGTACCGCTGACCATTGATTCGTCCATTGTGGCCGCACTCGAAGCAGGCCTTGCCGTCTATCAAGGCAAAGCGCTGGTTAATTCGGTCACTGGCGAAGATGAAGTACTCGATGCGGTCTTACCTTTGGTTGCAAAATACAAAGCCGCAGTGGTTGCGATTTCAAATGACGAAACAGGGATCTCTGAAGATCCAAATGTGCGGTTTGAGGTCGCGAAGAAAATTATTGAGCGCGCCGCCGACTATGGCATTCCGTTTTCTGATGTGGTGGTTGATCCCTTGGTCATGCCCATCGGCGCCATCAATACCGCCGGACGGCAAGTGATGCACCTCGTGCGTCGGCTGCGGGAAGAACTCAAAGTCAACACAACTTGTGGCGCCTCAAACGTGAGTTTTGGCCTGCCAAATCGCAACGGGATCAATGCCGCGTTTCTGCCGATGGCTATGGCCTCGGGTATGACCTCTGCCATTACCAACCCCTTGCATGAAGAGGTGGTGCGAGCGGTACTCGGCGCCGACGTCATGATGGGGCACGATCCAGACTGTGCTCGCTGGATCAAACAACACAGAGCGCCGCAAGCCGCCGATGCAGGTCAATCGCGCCGCGAGGGTGGCCGCCGTCGGCGCCGCGGTTAATGCGAGCTGACCCAAGAGGATGTTCTCCGTGAGTGCGGCGGTGCCCGTGGTCTTTCTACCGTCAGGTCGCCGCGGGTCGTTTGCCATTGGCACGCCGTTGCTGACCGCAGCCCGCCAGCTTGGTGTCGACATTGATTCGGTCTGCGGTGGCCGAGGCCTTTGCGGTCGCTGTCAGATCCTCTGTAGCGAAGGTGACTTCCCGAAACACGGCATCACCTCAAAGGCACAGCATTTATCGTCTTTCTCAGCAACGGAAGGGCAATTCGAACGCCGAAAAGGCCCGCTTGGTAACCGCAGGCTGAGCTGTCACACCCTGATTGAAGGCCCTTTAGTCATTGATGTGCCACCTGAGTCACAAGTTCATCGCCAGGTTGTTCGAAAATCAGCTGTCGTTCGGGATATTAAAATCGTACCCGATATTCGGTTGTACTACCTTGAAGTGGCGGACAATGAACTCGATGCCAGCACCAGTGATCTTACCCGCATACAAGCGGCCCTGCTGGCCGATTGGGGACTCGACGGCCTCGGTTTTGATCCCAGCATTTTACCCCGGCTGCATCGCGCGCTCATCGATGGCCATCAGTCTGTCACCGTTGCCGTCTTTGAAACCGCCTCGACGCAAACCCTCATCAGCGTCTGGCCTGGCCTCGTCGATCGCGTTTTTGGTGCCGCGATCGACATCGGCTCAACCACCCTTGCGCTACATTTGACGGACCTGCAATCGGGCGAGGTTTTAGTCTCAAATGGTCGCATGAACCCACAGATTCGGTTTGGCGAGGATCTTATGAGCCGCGTCTCTTACGCCATTATGCATCCTGATGGGATTGCCGAGATGACCGAGGTTGTTCGTGCCGCGCTCAACGCATTACTTCAGGAGGCTGCAACCGAGGCCAACATCGATCCAGACCTGATCGTCTCGATCGCCGCGGCGGGCAATCCGATCATGCATCACTTGCTGCTCGGCATAGACCCAACGCCTTTAGGGGTCGCGCCTTTCACTTTGGCCATCGATACCGAAATCAATGTACCCGCATCAACGGTTGACCTCTTGATCAACCCTGGTGGCAGACTCTACCTGCCGCCCTGTATCGCCGGCCATGTGGGTGCCGATACCGCAGCCGTAATGCTCTCTGAGCAACCTCATCTGAGCGAGAAAGTGTCTCTCATCATCGACATTGGCACCAACGCAGAAATTGTCCTGGGGAACAATTCGAAACTCCTAGCCTGCTCGAGCCCGACCGGCCCTGCTTTTGAAGGGGCTCAAATCAGCTGTGGACAGCGGGCAGCAGCGGGGGCAATCGAGCGGGTGCGAATCGATCCCAAAACCCTGCAACCCCGGTACCGCGTCATTGGCTCGCCACTTTGGTCCGATGAGGATGGCTTTAGCGATGCCGTGGCGGACCTGACCATTACAGGCATTTGTGGATCGGGCATTATCGAAGTCATCGGCGAGATGGTTTTGGCGGGTATTTTGACCAGTGATGGTGTCATCCAGGCAAGCGCCGTTGCGCGCAGCGATCGTATTATTCAAAACGGCAGGACCTTTGCTTATGTGCTCGTGCCCGGGGACAACCCCGTCATGATTACCCAAAATGATGTTCGTCAAATTCAATTGGCCAAAGCGGCGCTCTACGCTGGCGTTAAATTATTAATGGATCGGTTTCCCGTTCAAAGCGTCGACGAAATTCGGATCGCGGGCGCCTTTGGCAGCAATGTCGATTCAAAATATGCCATGTTACTTGGACTCATCCCGGATTGCGCTTTACCCCACGTCACCTCCGTCGGTAATGCTGCCAGCACAGGACTCCGTATCGCGCTTCTCAACCGGGAGAGCCGAGTGGACCTTGCAGCCGTGGTTAAACGCGTGGAGAAAGTTGAGACCGCGGTGGAACCCGCATTTCAACAACACTTCATCGAAGCAATGGCGATCCCTCACAAAACCGATCCATTCTCATTGCTCTTTGAGCAAATTCAGCGCCCGCCGCCGATTACAGCAGAACCCGCGATTCGACGTCGGCGCAACAGGCCTCAGGCGTCATCCTGACTGACAAACCCGAATTCGGTGGCAGCATCTCGCAGCCAGGCCCACAGGTAATCTGCAAAGCTTCGACGCAGAATCAGCTCAAACGTCCGATCGGTCACCCGTCTCAGCACAACCTGAGCCTGCGCAAACGTCGTGGTGACCACCTTGCCAACTGGAAAGTTTTGCAGCCCAACATCATAGGAGGTCGACTTCATCAGCACTTGCATGGCGCGGTCACCCTCAATCACCAATACCGTTTGGCCGCCGCTCACATCGACTAGGGCAATCTCCGCGCCGCCAGCGTCCCTGAGATTGGCTTCAGCGAGCGCGAGGGTATCTAATGGCAACGTCAGCAACCACTCATCCGGCCCCACCCAGCGAATACAGACGGACGCTTGCTCGCTCGACGTTAAGGGCTCAATCGGTAAGGCGAGCCCGAGACGGTTACCCACTGCCGCGGCTAACCGTTCAGGCGGGCCACGTAGGATTAGGTGTCCAACCCTACGTTCTGTCACTGTGATTGGCGAGGGACCAGAAATGGTGCGCCGATCGCCGCGCGCCAAAGGCGACGCTGCCCGATCTAAATTAGGACCGGATTCGGGCATTCGATGATATTCCAAGCTTAGACCCTCCCCTACGGCCTCCGAATTAGACATGCTGGCGCGCGCCTTCAGGATCATAGAAAACGGGCGACCGAATTTCGGCTTTCTCCCATCGATCCGGCCCAACAGAAACCTCAACAATCTCCCCAAGACGATCAAGCCCTCCCTGTACCAGCGCTAAAGCGAAGCTGTGTCCTAGGATGGGGCTGTCATAGCTCGACGTGACGTGTCCCACCATATCAGCAGGCAAAGATTGGGGACGCGCAAACACGATTTGCGAGCCTTCCGGCAAGACATAAGACGGTTTAAGCGGCGACAGTCCCACAAACTGTTTACGCTGCGGCCGCAGACAATCAGCCCGCATCATGCCCCGCTGCCCTACAAAACTAAACTTTTTACGTTTTGCCACCGCCCATCCCATGCCCAGATCCTCCGGGCTAACCGAGCCGTCCGTGTCTTGTCCCACGATCACAAAGCCTTTCTCAGCTCGAAGCACATGCATGGTTTCGGTGCCATAAGGCGTTAACGCGAAGTCGGCGCCGGCATCCATTAATGCCTGCCAAAGGGCGAGACCATAGTTTGCGTTGACGTTGATTTCATAGGTGAGTTCGCCCGTAAACGAAATTCGAAACACTCTAGCCGGCAGACCGCAGACAAGCCCTGCGCGCCAGTCCATGAACGCAAAATTTGAAGGGCTTAAATCAATATCGGTCAGGGGCGCGAGCAATGCCCGCGATTCTGGTCCTGACAAGGTGATCGTGGCCCAATGATCCGTCACCGAATTAAAAAACACTTTCAGCTCTGGCCATTCAGTTTGATGCCATAACTCCAACCATTGCAAAACCCGCGCGGCGCCACCGGTCGTCGTGGTCATCAAAAAATGATTCGGTGCAAGACAGGCGGTGACACCATCGTCCATTACCATGCCGTCTTCACCACACATCAATCCATAGCGACATTTTCCCGGCGCCAGCTTGAGCCAGGCATTGGTATAAATTCGATTCAAAAACTCACGAGCATCCGGACCTTGGATATCGATTTTTCCGAGCGTTGAAGCATCCAATATGCCAACACCCTGCCGCACGGCCAAACACTCTCGCCGAACCGCCGCGTCCAAGGTTTCATCACCCTGTGGAAAGTACCATGGCCGTTTCCATTGCCCCACATCTTCAAAAGCCGCCCCCTTGGCTTCATGCCAGGATTGCATCGCGGTGTAGCGCTTGGGCTCAAAAAATTCGCCCACGTCTCGACCCGCCATCACACCAAAACTAGCCGGCGTATAATTTGGTCGAAACATCGTTGTGCCCGTTTCTTTCATACTTTGGCCCAACGCTTTTGCCGCAATTGCCACGCCATTGACGTTCGATAATTTACCCTGGTCGGTCCCAAATCCTAGCGCCGTGTAGCGCTTAACATGCTCGACACTCTCGAAACCCTCGCGGATCGCGATTTCAATCGCGGCCGCTGAAACATCCAACTGAAAATCGACAAACTGCGGTGGCGCCTTGGCCGTTGATAAGGGATGCGGCACTAGATACAGGCCCTGCAGCGCGAACTCGATGCTTTCGCGACACGATCTTGCGGGGCTCGCGGGCGCATCGTTTCCCACTCGAGTCAGCGCTTGCTGCGCAGATAGAGCGCCCTGCTCCAGGCTCTGGCTGAGCGCAAAGTCCCCAGCCACCGCGCCGGCAAATAACAGTCGCTCGTGTCCCGGGTTCGGTACAAAGCCCTGAATGTCCTCGCGCCAGACCGGCCGATGTCCGAGATGAGCAGATAAATGCACAACCGGCGAATAACCGCCGGAGCTTGCAATGATATCCGCTGCCAGTTTCCTCATCGGACCCAATCGAGCATCATCTTGGGCGTCATAATTGCAAATGACAGCGGCTTTTACGCCTGCGCTACCAACCACATCAACGACCACCGCCGCCGCAATGACCACCACACCCGCTGATTCTGCTCGGGTTATAAGACTCGGCGTAGGGGCCTTGCGCGCATCGACCACCGTTGCATTGCCTGAACCGGCTGCCAACCAATCGATTGCGGCCTGATAGCCAGCGTCGTTATTGGTCGCAACCACCAGGTTATTGCCAGGCCTTACGCCATAACCTTTCAAATAGGCCGATACGGCCCCTGCGAGCATACAACCTGGCACATCATTGTTGGCATAGACTAAGGGGCGTTCGTGGGCGCCGGTTGCCAACAACACTTCTCGGGCGCGAATACGATGCATCCGCTGCCGAGCTAAACCTTGGGTCACAGTCGGCTCAAGATGATCTCGACATCGCTCGATCGCAGTAATGAAGTTCCCATCGTGCAACCCGGTCGCTGTGGTTTTCAGGAGTAACTCAACATTGGACGCAGCCGAAAGGGTTTGACGCGCTGCCTGAACCCAGGCGAGCGCTGGCGCGCCATCAATTTGATCGTCGCTAAAGCGCAACCAACCGCCTGGTGTCGGGTTTTCATCCACAATGATGATACGCGCGCCAGAGGGTTGAGCGGTCAGCGCTGCCGCAAGGCCCGTCGGTCCCGCCCCGATAATGAGCAAATCACAGTGCCGATTGATCTTGTCGTAGATCTCAGGATCGGGTTCGGTTGGCGCAAACCCTAAGCCCGCCATTTTTCGAATCACACGCTCGGCTGCATGCCAAACCGGCTGTGAATACATCATCGTTTTGTAATAAAACCCAGGCGGCATCATTTTCCCGACGAGCTTGCCAATCAAGGCCATCGCATCCCACTCGACACTCGGCCAACCATTCGTCGTTCGACAGACCAAACCTTCATAAAGCGCCTGTTCGGTTGCTCGAACATTTGGCACCTGAGTGCTCGGCGTCGCGCCCACTTGCAGGATCGCGTTGGGTTCTTCTACCCCGGCGGCTATGATTCCCCGCGGTCGCCCGTACTTAAAACTTCGACCGACGATCTTAATGCCATTAGCCAACAGTGCTGAGGCAAGCGTGTCTCCGCGAAAGCCTTGTAGCGTACGCCCATTAAACGTAAAGGTCATGGGCTCATTCGGATCGATCAGGCGACCCTCTGCAATTCGATTAACTTGTTTCATCACTCGTGAGCCTCATCATGAGCCGGCTGCGCGCCCATCGCATAGGTCTGCTCGATGTTATAGGTCACTGTGTCGCGCACCACGTTAAAAAACCGACGGCAGCCCGCGGCGTGGTACCACATTTCATGATGCCGTCCTCGCGGATTTCGACGAAAGTAGAGGTAGGTGCCCCATTCCGTATCACTGCAGCCCGCTGGATCTTCTGGGCGCGCCAGATGCGCCTCACCGCAGTAATGAAACTCAGGCTCATCTCTTAATTCTTGGCAATAAGGACAATGAATTCTTAACATACAGCGCTCAGATCTCTTTAATGCGCGACACCCGCCGCACCGTGCTCATCAATCAATGCGCCTGAGTAAAATCGATCCAGCGCAAAAGGTTTTGCCAAAACCGGAATCTCATCACTGGCTAGGCAGTCCGCAAACACATGCCCTGAACCTGGCGTTGCCTTAAAACCACCAGTTCCCCAGCCGCAATTGAAGTACAAATTTTCAACCGGCGTTTTGCCAATGATTGGGCAAGCATCCGGTGTTGTATCAACGATCCCCCCCCATTGTCGATTCATCGGAACTCTTGAAAACATTGGAAATAATTCGATCATTGCAGCAAGGGTATGCTCAATGACGGGCATCGATCCTCGCTGACCATAACCCGTATAACTGTCGATACCCGCACCGATCACCAGATCGCCTTTATCGGACTGCGAGACATAACCATGCACCTGATTCGACATCACGACCGTGTTCAGGATGGGCTTGATTGGCTCCGAAACCAACGCCTGCAGGGGATGCGATTCGATCGGGAGCTCAAAGCCGCCATAACCGGCGAGCACACCAGAATTGCCCGCAACCACACAGCCGACTCGGCCGGCACGGATCACCCCGTAGCGATCGGTCATCACCCCCCGAAGCTGGTCGCCTTCAAGCTCGAAGCCGGTAACCGCACATGCCTGCAAGAGATCAACCCCCAAGGCATCTGCGGCGCGAGCATACCCCCAAGCGACCGCATCGTGCCGCGCAACACCGCCTCTTGGTTGCCAGGAAGCGCCTAAAATGGGGTAGCGCCTAGCGCTTGTAATATCGATATGCGGCACAATCTTCTTAACGCCTGCCGCATCCAGCACCTCGCCATCAATGCCGTTCAATCGATTTGCCGAAACCCGACGCTCGATGTCTCGCATGTCTTGTAAGGTATGGCCAAGATTTAAAACGCCCCGCTGCGAAAACATCACGTTGTAATTCAGCTCCGATGAGAGCGATTCCCAAAGCTTCAACGAGTGTTCATACAGGTGCGCGGCTTCATCCCAGAGATAGTTCGACCGAACAATGGTTGTATTGCGACCCGTATTGCCGCCGCCAAGATAGCCTTTTTCAATGACGGCAACATTGGTCACATTATGCACCTTCGCCAAATAATAGGCCGTGGCCAAACCATGACCACCACCGCCCACGACAATCACATCGTAATGCTTCTTGGGCTCGGGGTTACGCCAAGATCGCTGCCAATTCTCATGATGCGACAAAGCATGCTTGAATAAACTAAACGCTGAAAACCGCTGCACCTAACCCTCGCCTAATCCTTCCGGATGTTTCGATGCGTCTTGATCTGCACCCTGTTTTGCCAAAATACCAAAAGAAGTCTCGTGCGCCGCCAAGGCCAACGCGGTACTCGCAATGTTTGGCATCAACCCGGTTGCTTCCTCTGTGAGGACCCAATTCGACACCCGTGTTGCCCTCAAAGAGCGTTCTGATTTCGGTGATAACCCCATATACTTTTTATACGTGCGATTGAAATGCGCGGTCGACTCAAAACCACAGATGGACGAGATATCTACGATGGAACAAGTTGTTTGGCGCAGCAGTTGCTTCGCCCGCTCTAATCGCACCTTTAGATAGAACCTGGAGGGCGTAATGCCCAAAAAGTTCAAGAACAAGCGTTCCAACTGCCGGCGTGACACCCCTGAGTAGGCAGCGACGTCAACCAGATTGATCGGCTCCTCGATATTGGCCTCCATCAATTGCACCGCGCTGGCTAATTTTGGCTGACTCGCAAAGACGTGATTTTCCATCCGCAGCCTCTGAGGCTCCTGGCTGTCCCGAATCCGGTCACAGACGAACATATCGGATATCGCATTCGCCAACGCGGCTCCGTGATGGCCGGCGACCAGATGCAGCATCATATGCAACGCAACATCGCCTCCCGTGCAAGTCATGCGGTCTCGATCAAAGGTAAAGAGATTGTTGTTGCAAAAGACTCGAGGGTAATCTTCTTGCAGCGCGGCGAGGCACTCCCAATGCGCACTACAGTTATAGCCATCTAATAGGCCCGCCTGGGCAAGCACAAGTGGACCCGTACAAAGACCACCCATCAGCACCTTGCGCCCAGCGCGTTTTTTCAGCCACGTTAGGATCTCGGGCTCGATGTTGTCTTTAACATTGACCCCAGCCACCACAAGGATGAGATCCAGATCCCCGACATCGTTTAGACACGCATTGGGCAACATGCTGGTTCCACCACTTGCGGTCACGGGCGCCATCGCCGGCCGAATCAACTGCCAGTCGTAGCGTGTTTCACCCGTTAAGTGATTCGCCATCCGCAAGGGTTCAATCGCTGACGACAAGGCGATCAGCGTGAACTGTTCAAGCGGCAAGAATCCAACCTTAAAGATACTCTTAGAACGCTCACGAAGTTGCACCAACGTTGTCATCCGGTGCGCGCCTCAAACTCAACTTGAGACCCCTTCAAGATCGCGGCCGCTCGTTTTCCGGATCCAGAACCGGCGTACTGCCAACCGCCTCAACTCGAATCGGGTAGTGCTCGCAGAAGTATTCCAGTAAAAAGGTTTCTCCAACCTTCGCGCGGTCAGCAGGCAGGTAGGCCAGCAAAAGGTTTTGTCCTAGGGAGGGCCCATAACTGATACTGGTGCTAAAAGATCGTCTGCCTTGCGCATCGATCAGCACAAGGCCCGTATCCGCATCCAAAATCGGCCACTCACCCACAGGATACCGTTTCGTGCCCTCGGCATCTTCATTGGCCAACATTACCAGCGTACAGAGGTAGCTGGTCTGCTGAGCCAGCGCGCGCTGAGCCAAATAAGCCGACTTACCATGAAAAGCCGCTTTCTTGACGACAGACCGTGCAAGACCGGCTTCGTAGAGGTTGAAATCGGTTTCCAGGTCGGCATTTTGAAGTCTGAGACTCTTTTCTAACCGGCGACTATTGGCATAGGTCTCAACCCCAATTGGGGTAACCCCGAGCGCAAATAATTGATCCCAGAGCGCCAGACCCGAATCAAACTCAAAGTACAGTTCAAACCCTTGCTCCCCCACGTAAGAAATCCTGAAGGCCCAAACCTGGATGCCCGCAATTTCGAGGGTCTTGGCCGTCGCGAAGGGAAAATTCTCAGCACTAATCTCATCTGGCGACAACATCAGTTTTGATAAGGTCTCTCGGGCTTTGGGACCCCATAGCCCTAAAGTGGCAAGGCGGTGGGTTTGATTCAGCAGCGTGATGTCCGCTCCTTGCGCTGCTGCCATGCGCTGAATCCAAACCCGGTCCCGATGCCCAGTATCCCCGCCGCAAATCACTCGAAAGGTGCCCGAATCGAGGCGGACGATCGTCAGATCGGCTTTGATACCACCGTCTTCATCTAAAAAATGAGTGTACACGCCCTTACCGACCGGCGTTGGACCACCCACTCGCGCCACGGACAAATACTCTAGTAAAGATTCTGCGTCCGGCCCAGAAATATCATAAATCGCAAAATGCGAGAGGTTGATCATGCCAACACTTTCGCTCAATTCAAGATGCTCGGCGTTGGAGACTTCCCAGAAATGACGACTGTCCCACTCATGCGCCCGAGCTGGCACCCGGTCTCGATATTTTGCAAGCAAAGTTGCTTCGTTGGCGCGATAGCCATGCGCCCGCTCCCAACCTGCGATTTCCATGAAGTAGCCTCCGAGGGCGACTTCACGCTCATAGAAAGGACTCACAAAACGTTCCCGACTGGTCGCAAACGGCTCGCGGGGATGAACCGCGGGCGTGTAGACTTTTTGTGCAATTTCAGCGCACCGGCTCTCAACAATATCATCTTGCTTTTGGTGGGGATAAAACCGAGCGATATCGACGCGATGAGGATCGAGCTCCGGTGCGCCCTGAGTCATCCAGTCCGCCACGACCTTACCGACCCCGGGACCATCTTTAATCCAAACCGCCTCAGCAAACCACAATCCAGCCACTTCAGGTGACTCTCCGATTAAAGAGCCGCCATCTGAGGTGACCGATAGCAAACCATTAAAGCTGTGCCGCTCCTCCCAACCCAGCTCGCCTAGAATCGGCGTCATCTCAATCGCCTTCTCGTAGGCGTGCATCACTTGGTCTAAGGTTAGATCCCGCATCGACGGCGACATCCTGGCCGTCTCCGGTGCGGCAATATCTCTGGCATGGACCAGGCGCGGGTGCTCTGTTTCATAGTATCCCCACTCAACGCGCCCCCCCTCCGTCGTTTTGGGATCCCCGGTGTCCCGCACATAGCTAGAGTTACCTTGATCTCGAAATAAGGGGTAAACAATTTCCTGTCCGCTGCCGGTCAATTCGTCATAGGGCCCAAAAAACAACAGGGGATGTTCCAGCGGCATCAAGGGCAATTTTGACCCAACCTGATCGGCAAGCAACGGCCCCCAAATCCCAACCGACAAAACCACTTTCTCAGACGCTATAAAGCCGCGCCGAGTTTCGACCCCGATCACGCGACCCTCTTCCACCACAATCTTCAGCGCAGGCGTATTGGGAAAGGCTTTCAACTTACCGCTTGCGACCGCTTCATCTACCAAATCGCCCGCGACTTTTTGTGATCTCGGTACCACCAACCCAGCATCAGGATCCCACAGCGCGCCCTGAATCTGATCTTCCGCCAAGAGCGGAAATTTTGCTTTGGCCTCGGCCGGCGAAATCAGACTAACCCGGCTACCAAAGGCTTTGCCTTGCCCAATTTTGCGTTTGAGTTCCAACATGCGCGCATCATCGTCAACCCGTGCAACCTCAAGTCCGCCACAGCGCACATAATTGCCTCTGGACTCGAAAAACTGCTGACTGTAGCGCGTGGTGTAAGCCGTGAATTTATCCGCACCGGTTGTGTAGCAAAAATCCGACGCGTGCGACGTTGAGCCAATATCAGTGGGAATCGCAGATTTGTCCAAACCAACAATATCATCCCATCCAAGCTCGATCAGATGATGTGCAATGGCGGATCCAACGATGCCGCCCAATCCGACGATAACCACTTTTGCTTGTTTCGGAAATTCCGCCATGTCAACACCCACACCTTGGCTGATTGAACCGCCTGCATTTAAAAGGCCGCACCACAAATTGAACGTTTTGGGGTCCCGAAACGGGACTCGCTCTTTGCGAATCGTACCTTGTTATACCCCTTTGAAAGAACCCCTTTAGCGCCCTAATGTGAGAATAAATTCGGCGGATTAAAACAATCAAAATACCGCTCAGACCGCGGCTGCCTTGAGGCTCTCTTCCTAAATCGAGGGCCCTCAACAACACAAGAAACGCGACCTCTGCGTTTTCAGCCGGGCTACTGTGTCGCAAGAAATCCAGCGTACTGCCGTGCGCTCAGCGAACACTATTTTGAACCCTAATGTGGCCCGATCCAGCGGTTCAACCGACTCCCTCGGCAGCCTTTATAACTCGCCATCATTGGTCGTGCGTGAGTCTATCTGCCCGTTGAGACGACCGAGCACCAGGGCCAATAGGGCGCCGACGACACCAAACACTGCAGCCCACAAGTAATACAGATCAAAACCAAGCTTCCCCGGAAACGCGTCCATCAAGCGCGCGCTGAGCCAAGGTTGATAGACGTCCGGCGCATAGCCAATAAAACTCAGGGCACCGATGGCAAGCCCCTTCGTGCGGAGATCAACATTGGCGCGCTCAAGGGTGGCCCAAAAAATCCCGCGAATGCCGTAGGTGAGTAACCCGACGGTCAAAACAATCGTTAATAAAAGCACCACGCCGGTCTCTGGCGAAGTTTGGGTCAGCACTAAGAACATCATCGAACTCGAGAACAGCAGTACCGCAAGCACCCGCTCTTGACCAAAAAAATCGCCACTGAACCCGGCAATGGTTGCACCAATCGGACGCATCCAGAGTTTTGCAACCGTTACACTCCCGACAACGACCGCGCTCAGGCCAAGCTCGCCCTGTAAATAGCCCGAAAAGCTATAGGTCGCCCAGAACAACTGATAGCCTGTGAGCATACAGATTGCCGCCAACCAGAGAGAACGATTTCTTGCCAGCAAACCCAAAGAGTACCCGAGACGCAACGATCTGCCTGCGGTCTCCGCTTCTGACGGCCCTTCCTTTGGTAAGCCAAACCAAATAACGGGCGCCATCAGAACCGAGACGAGACTGTAAAACACAATCACCCGCTGCAATGCGCGGGTTGATGACACATCGACCTGATCCATACTGTAAGCAAAGATCATCAAGGCGACACTCGCAAGCAACGCCTCGATTAAGCCGCGACCGCCATCCAGCAAGCCAAAAAACTTACCTTGCTCATTATGCCGCGCGAGCAAACTAACGCTCTTAATCATGGCCGCCCAAAAGGTGAGCCCGGTGGTCAAACCCCAGCACAAAAAAATTGTTTGAACCGCCCAGAGCGCGGGTAGGGTTACGTACCAAAACCCTAACAGTCCCGTCGCCGCCAGCGAAAACGCCATCAGTTTTCGGGGTGAAAACCGATCCGCCAGCCAACCACTGGGCACATAGGTCAGCACAAAAATCATGCCGAGCAACGAGAAAATATCCCGCAACTCAACCCCTGAGATGCCAAATGCTTCCAATAAGGTGATCTCAAAATTCTGTCTTAAATACACCAGCGGGTAGACTGCCCCGCCCGCGATAATCACCAAAGCCAGTTGCCCATACCGCTTAGCAGGACTCATAACACCACCTCGTTGATCCTTTTTTGCATGATCGATTCATCCTCTTTACCCGATGCCCTGCACTCGGCGTGCTAACTCACTCGCGTGCTTGAGGTCTTGGAAACATTTGCAGCATCAAGGCCGGCTAAAATAGCGAGCCCGGATGATGCTCTAAAGCTTCTGCTGTTGTACTGATAACGCGCTGGGCTGCTCACTTTAATTTTGATTGCGCCCAAGCAATGCAGACCCGTCTGCGATCATCTTTCGATCGCGTAAAACCGATCTCTATCTTGCACGAACGAAGCCCCTGCCAGGGGGCTTGAAATGCGGAGCAGGACAAACCGCGGCGCTGGCAGATCTTGCAAGCCTTACAGGACGGCGTCCAAGGCAGTCAGAAGCTGATTGATCTCCTGCTCCGAGGTGTAATGCACAAAACTTAGCCGCAATAATCCTTTGTCAGGGTCTTCTCCCATTGCGCGGATGACCCGCCCCCCATAAAAGTCCCCATCACCGGCCATAATACCGTGCTCTGCTAGGGCCGCCGCAACGGCAGCCCCGGGTGCTGGCAGCGCAACCGCGACCGTCGGCGCCCGAATCATGGCATCGGTTGGGCCTAGTACGCGCGCATTATTCTTGGCTGAAAAATAATCCAAGACGGGCTGTAACAAGCGTTGTTCCGCCGCGCGAAACAAATCGTGAACAAAGGCGCCTCGTTCCACCGGAATCTGGCTCTGACAGCCATGGTGTTCGGCTACGGCATCAAAGTAATCTGTGATACCCGTGCAAGCAGCAATTTGGGCATGATCAGGCCCAGCTGGGGTGAACTTTTTGGTTAAGCTATGGCCATTAAAGTCGTGACCTTGGTTCGGTAGTCGTTCTGCGAGGTCTCGAGCGACGGTCATCACCCCTTGATGCGGCCCATAGGTTTTGTAAGCCGAAAACAGATAAATATCCGCTCCTAATGCCGCGACGTTGGGCAAGCCGTGCGGCGCGTAGGACACCCCATCAACGCAGCTCACGGCGCCTGCCGCTCGAATCATCGCCGTGATCTTGGCGACCGGGTTGATTTCTGCTACGACGTTTGAACAATGCGGGAAACACACCAGACGGACCCGTTCATCGAGTAGCGCAGCCAGATCATCCATATCAAGGTGCCCTGAATCCGCATTAATCGACCACTGTCGCACCTCGATACCCGACAAGGCCAGCCGACGCCAAGGCCCAGTATTGGCCTCATGGTCTTGATTGGTCACGATGATCGCGTCCCCTGCCGACAGCATCTGACGAAACGCCTGAGACAAGACGTAAGTGTTTGCGGTCGTTGAGGGGCCAAAGCTGACTTCATCCACCCCGACGCCTAAATAGCCTGCAAGCCCAACTCGGGCCGCGTCCATTTCTTCGCCGCCCAATCGCGACGCCTCGAAGCCATAGTAAGGCTGAACTTTTCGTTCTCGATAAAAGCGCGCCAAACGGTCTGTCACCTGCTGACAAGGATAGGAGCCGCCCGCATTTTCAAACAGGGCTTGGCCGACAAGACTGGGCTGAGAAAAAGCAGGAAACTGGGAACGAACAAATGCCTGATCGAGCATCGTAAAACTCCTTAACACATTGAGTCACCAGTTTAGCGCGTTATGCCTTCCTGCGCTGAACTGCCAGCCGGTCTTGCTGAGTTTGCGCAGCAGGTCATCAAGATGGTCCCTTACCTGCTTAAATTGTGATTATGCTACCCTGACCCCCACCAAGAACCATTAAGGAGCCTGTGTGTTCTCAAGGAAACCGTTCGATAACCCCTATCTTCAAGGCAACTATGCGCCGGTCACGAGCCTCCTGCACCAGACCGAATTGCCCTGCAGGGGCACGCTCCCAGAGGATCTCAATGGGCTTTTTGTCCGGAACGGACCCAACCCCATGACACCGCCCAAAGCCGCAAAGCATCACTGGTTTGTTGGCGATGGCATGTTGCATGGCCTACGCTTTGAGCAGGGCCGCGCGGTGTGGTACCGCAATCAACCCGTAAGCGCCAATGGCTCGACCGCCAACACCCATGTCATTGGTCACGCCGGCAATCTTTATGCCCTCGTCGAGGCCGGTGGCGCGCCGGTTAAAGTCGATGACCAGTTAAACTCTTTGACAGAACCGGCCTTTGACAACACCCTGCCTCGAGGCCTCAGTGCACACACCAAATTCGAAGCCGCAACCGGATCGATCCACGCGATGTGCTATGACTTCAAACGCGGTTATCGTTTGTCTTACGTTGAAATTGGCGCTGACAACAAGCTTGCTCAACACCGGGACATAAAACTCCCGAGCCAATCGATGGTGCACGATTGTGCTTTAACGGAACACTATGTGGTGGTGTTCGATCTGTCGATCACCTTCAGTCCCAGCCGCCTCATCAGACGCTACTTCCCCTTTGCCTGGAACCCAAAGCACCAAGCCAGAATCGGACTGCTCCATCGCAAAGATTTAAGCCAAGCCATCACCTGGTTTGAGATTGCGCCGTGCTACATTTTTCACGCGATGAATGCGTTTGAAGACCGTGCTGGACGCGTGATTCTGGAAGCCATGCGCTATGAACGCATTTTTGATCAGAACAAATTGGGTCCATTCGGCGAATCCTTGCCCTACCCGACGCGTTGGACACTGGATGTCGGAACAGGATCTGTTACCGAGAATCGATTTGATGACCGAGCTTCAGAATTTCCGCGCGTACATCCAAACCTTGAAGGTCAGGCAACCGAATTTGGCTATGCGCTCGGGGTTGGGCGTAATGCGAACGCGCTCGACTTCAATCAAATCCTTAAATATCACCGACGCGATGATCAGGTCGCGGTGCATCAACTGGCGCCTCCTAAAATGGCTTCGGAACCTGTTTTTGTCCCGAAGGCCCATGCCGAAGCTGAAGATGATGGTTACCTGCTGAGTTACATCTTTGACCAGGACACCGAGTCCAGCGAATTGATGATTCTGGACGCACAAAACGTTTCGGCAGAACCGATTGCCTGTATCGACTTGCCGCAACGGGTGCCCTTTGGTTTTCACGGGAGTTGGATACCAAGCGCAGAAACCGCAGCGGCGAAGCCCGACGAGTGACGATTTTAATTGGCAGTCCCAGGCGCCGCCTCACATTTGAGTCTTAGTCCTGCCTCGACGAGGATTTGCATTGAGGTATCTCGTTTTCGAAACCCGAGCTGATACCACCGCGGCCAATTCCACCACCGAGCAGCCGTCACGATACCCGATCTGCGGCGCGGCATAAGTGCGGGATGGCCTTTAAAGCCCTTCAATCAACTCGGGCACCTGCCAATCGGTGAGCGCATTTTGACCGCGGTAGAACATCACGTCCTTCCAGTCCACACCGAGCGCGTCACACTCCTGTTTAATCAATTGCTCATCGGTGCTCCCGACCGCAATGATATTGATCATGTGGCTGACAATTAAACCCAATTGAAAATCAAGCGTAAGGTCGTCCAGCGTATAGTGTTCAACGCCGCCATCAATCAGTCCTTGATGGTACTGATCAAGCAGACGACGTTCATTTTCCCGACGATAGCTGGTCTTGAGACCTAACGTTAACAGGCGGGCGAAATCCCATGCACCTTGGGCAATGAAGGGAAACTGCCAATCAATGACGGCGAAACGGCCGCCCGCGGCGCTTGGGAAAAACAGTTGTTTGGCATGGTAATCACCGTGCACGAGAGTAAAAGGCCGACTCGCATAAAGCGCTTGTAACGCCGAAAGTTTTTCCGCAACGACCGGCATCAGTTCTTGGGTTACATCCGGGCCGTCAAACCAGGTCCCTAAATGCTCGGAAATTTGTGCGGCAGCGCCAAAGCTCAGCGCGAAAAACGCCGGATCATCGTATTGAACAAAATAGTCTTTTTCTCTCAAGAGCGCCTGGTTCCACCATCGCGCATGGAGCTGCGGAAGCTGTTCGAGCGCGAAGGTGACTTGCGGTTCACTGATGGCCCAGGACGGCGACTCGGACGGCCCTAAATCTTCTAGTATGAGCACAAAGGCCTGTCGATCGGGCTGATAGCATTGATAAAAACACGGCGCAACGTCGATTCCTGGCGCCTCAAAGTCGCGATAAAACCCAGTCTCACGACGATACTGGTCGAAAACATCCACGATCTCCGCAATAACCTGAGGATTTTGCGATGTGTATTTTGCAATCAAGCGAGTGGGCAGGTCCGGCTCAATCTGGTCCCATTCAACTTGCAAGAATGCGATTTCAGCGGTTTGACCTGGGGTTGTCGAGGCGCGCGATCGACATTCGATGACTTTTGCATTCTCACCGGCACCCGGCACCACAAGATGTTCATTCAACCATGCAACCGTAAAGTCTTCAGGGTTAGCCGGTAGCCTTTCATCCATCGCTCAACACTCCATCATCAATCTCTTGGCACGACCGCACTGTTCAGGGCTTGGCGACCCAGCATGAGACCCCTCAACCCCCTGAAAAAATCCTTACCGCAGGGCCTCCACGATCTTTGCAACCTTATCTAACTGTGTCAGCACCTCAGCCTCTGACCCCTGAGGCAGCCCAAAAACCAAATGCGTAAAGCCTTGTTCCAATCGGTTGGTTGCTTTGTCGATATCCGCTGGCGCGCCGAACAAGGCAACATCCAGATCCGCCATCGATCGATCCCGCTTGGCGAGCGCCGCAGACATCGTCTGCATTGCACCAGAGCCCGCGCCCCCGATTGGCATCCAACCGTCGCAATAATCTGCAACCCGATCAAACACCCATTTTGAGTTCGCACCCAGCCAAATCGGTGGGCCACCCGGCTGAACCGGTTTTGGCCAGGACCAAATCGGATCGAAATTGACATGCTTGCCATGGAACTCGGCGGCCTCCTCCGTCCAGATTGCTTTCATCGCTAAAACCTTCTCGCGAACTATCGCCCAACGATGTTCGAACGAGGCACCATGATTCTCCATTTCTTCAACGTTCCAGCCAGCGCCAATGCCCAAGATCAGGCGCCCGCCCGAGATCCTATCTAGCGAGGCGCATTCCTTTGCCAAAACAATCGGATCGCGCTCAATAACCAAACAAATACCCGTTCCTAATTTAATGCGTGAGGTCACGGCAGCGGCAGCGGCCAACGCAACGAACGGGTCATGCGTCCGCCAATACCACTCTGGTAGATCAGTGCCGCCAGGGAAAGGCGTCTTTCGAGATGCTGGAATGTGGGTGTGCTCTGGAAAAAACAAAGAATCTAGCCCCCGTTCCTCAACCGCTTTGGCAAGTGCAATCGGCTGAATCGTTTGATCTGTTGGGAAGATTTGTACGCCGAACGCAGCCATTACACCGTCTCCTGAGTACGGGTTATAGGCGGCTCAACAACCCCATCCAGCAACTCAACCGTTGGCGGGCCCGCCAAGCAATCTTTTAAAGGGACATTGGCCGTCTTGAACGCCTCATACTTGCCATGCAATGCAAAGGCTGCCTCATCATCATATTGCTCTAGCACAACGTAGGTATTTTCTGCCGCTCTCGACCGATGCAACGCGTACAATCGACACCCAGGTTCCTCCCTTAAAACAACCTCAGCCAACTTCAGAAAATGCGTTTCAAAATGCGCGATCTGGTCTGGTTTAATTTGCAATGTCGCAACAATCCCTAATGCCATTGAATAGAACTCCTTGTGTTGAACCAAGGGTTATAAAACGCCTTGGCTTATTGCTGCTCTGCTAACGCAGGCTGATGCTTACCCGCTTACGAGCGCCGTGAGATTTCTCTCATGTCGGCCCCACCGACGCCTTGATCCTACTCTGTTATGGATCGAGCATGCAAAAGCGCAGGTCGGCACCCAACGAACGCACCTGCTTACTTTCGTCAACCATTCGTCAACCATTCGTCAACCATTCGTCAATCTGCGGCTGCGCGTCGCACGCCGTTAAACCCGATCAACCCAGTTTGCGTCTGAAGCTTCCCTGCCCAATTGATCTCCGGATCCAATCATCACTCCGCCGCTTCACCCTGCTGATACTGAAAAATCGATTTATACCCTTTTGACCAGTCGGGCGGCATCAATACCGGCCTCGGATCAAAACGGGCCCACCGAGAACGCGCCCCTCGAATCACCACTTCAGCGTGCGCGCTGCCTGCGGTGAGGGTCGTGATGGGGATCGCATCGCTCGCGGAATAAGCGCACAACAGAAGCGGCCTAGGGCTTGCACTGAAATTCGGGGGCGAGCCATGCACGGCTCGACAATTGTGAACTGTAATCGTGCCAGCCGGGCCCATGAGATAGTCAGCGTTTTCCACATCAAGCGCAGGCAGATCCTGATCTCTTATGTGGCCTGTCCAGCGTCCGCGCTCGTCGTACAAATCAAACAGGTCCCGGTTATGACTTCCCGGAATAATGCCCATCGGCGCCATATCGTTTGTAACATCGCTAAGATAAACCCCAATGGTTAAAACATCATAATTGGTATGGGGCCAGAACTGGATGTCCTGATGCCACTTCACCGATTCGCCCCCGCCACTCCATTTGAAATTGAGTTTTGAGTGATGGAATTTCACGTTCGGACCCAAAAGGTCTTCTGCAATATCGGCAAAAGGTCCGGTCGATGCGAATTCCCAATAGGTCTCGTGCTGATCTACCGGCGCATTGAGTCGCCGCAGTCGCGGCTGGACGGCGGTATGATCTGGTTCAAGATCAAATCGGGCATTCGACGCCGTTATGCCGCGACTTTCATCGATAAAGTCCTGGGTTACAGCGTTAAGCCTTGCAAGCCAGCTGGCATCGACGAGTCCTTCAGCTGAGCAATAGCCCTTCTCATGATAATGGGCGCTTTGATCAGGGGTAAGTATTTTCACGATGGGCGTTCCTAATAAAAGGTTGAGAGGGTGGCTGATCTTCAGCGCCGTAATAACGCGTGTGACCCCGATTTTGCGCTACCGGTAAAGGCCCGCAACCAAAATTTATAGCGAGCCCAACCGCTTTGGTCAAGCGCGAAGAAGCGCCGTCGCAACGCCAAAACCTGGCCGCCTTCAATTTTCATCTTGAGCTGTTATAGTCGAGCGACGTTTCCACAAAAGAGTAGAACCATGATTGATTTTGAAATCCCCGAAGATGCCCGTTTGGTACGGGACAAAGTGCGCGCTTTCGTCCAAGGCGAGTGCCATCCGGCAGAAGAAATTTGCACCGCTGATAATTTCGAAACGGTACTCAGCGAACTCCGCGTCAAAGCGCGTAGCCAAGGTCTTTGGTGCCCGTTCGTTCCAGAAGAGCATGGCGGCATGGGCTTACGGCCTCTCGCCAATGCCCTTGTCCAAATGGAACTTGGCGAAAGCTTTCTTGGGGCACTGTCTATGAACACCCAGGGACCCGATGATGCCACCATGCTGACTTTGCTTGAGCATGGGACTGACCACCAAAAAGAAAAGTTTCTGAAGCCACTCCTCAATGGCGAGAAGCGCATTTGTTATTCCATGACGGAGAAGGCGGCGGGCGCCGATGCAACTGGGATGCAAACCACGGCCGTTTTAGACGGAGATGAATGGGTCCTCAATGGCGAAAAATGGTTTTCTTCCTCAGCGAGTGTTGCCGATATTGCCCTCGTCATGGCGAAGACCGACCCTGATGCACCCCGTCATGAACAGTACAGCACCTTTCTCGTCGAACTTCCCAACCCTGGCTACGAAATTCTCCGCAATATCGAGACCATGCAGCCCCATACCGATTTGGGCTTAAAGCTTGGCGGCAGCCACTCGGAAATCAAAATTGAAAACCTTCGGTTGCCGAGGGAAAACATTTTAGGGGGCCGCGGTCAGGGCTTTAATATGGGTCAACATCGGTTGGCCTATGGGCGGCTTCGTCATGGCATGCATAACGTTGCCATGGCCCAGCGCGCGCTGGATCTGGCGGCCAAACATGTTATCGATCGCAGCACCTTTGGCGAACGCTTGGCTGATCGGCAAGGCGTCCGTTGGATGCTGGCTGACTGCGCTTCTGAAATTTACAAAGCGCGACTGATGCTTTTGCATATCGCTTATAAAGCAGAAAAAGGGATGGATCTCCGAAACGAAAATGGTATTGCGAAAGTCTTCATGGCCAACATGGTGCACCAGGTTGTCGACACCGCGCTGCAACTTCACGGCGCCCTTGGCTACAGTCACGATACGCCGCTAGCGCGCTGGTACACGGGTATTCGATCCCAACGACTGGTTGACGGCCCGGACGAGGTGCATCGCTGGCGCACCGGCGCCAACGTGATCAAGGCTTATGAGAAGTACGGCACCACCGCATCGGCCTGTGGCGGCGAATTGTTCGATTGATGCTGAACCAGCCGGATCCGGTTGGTTGAACCGGATCCGGCAAATTCGAAAGCTTTGAGTCGATAACCAGCCTCCGCCCCGGCGTTATTTGCCGCCAGAGCGGCATTTCCAATCCTGCGTCAAAGAAGGCGTTATCACACGCTGAACTCGTCGTTGAACATAGACTGGCGCGCAGCTGGTCTTAACGACTTAATGGCCCCTCGCCCAACTGCAGGCTCATCTGTAAACAACGCTTTCCAATCAAGATCGGGCCCTAGTCGAGACAGACCAAGCTAAACGCGCCGCGCAACCCGCTCATGAGGCACCTGGGCCTGCGGCACCTAAAGATG
>ENA-UOXV01001861-UOXV01001861.1-marine-metagenome-genome-assembly--contig:-NODE-1861-length-28548-cov-5.779420_pt1 | contig 28548 bp, 23 predicted proteins | sample MGYA00238165_ERZ766961 | MGnify/ENA primary metagenome ERZ766961 (study PRJEB28924, sample SAMN03173240) | marine metagenome | biome: Marine; feature: Water; material: Subsurface seawater | place: North... | reverse complement strand
AGTCTGGGTGCCGTCGGGAGGATGTATTCCGCCTGGTCGAAGAAATACGAAAATTCTCTGATGTACCCATTGTTTTTTACACTTATTACAATCTCATGTATTCTCAAGGAATTGAGGAGTATGTTACGCGGTCCCTTGCCGCTGGGGTGGACGGTTTACTCACTTTGGACCTGCCGCCAGAAGAGGCGGATGAATTAGTTACATGTTGTAGGCAAAAAGGATTAAAGAATATTTTTATCATTGCTCCCACAACTCCCGAGAGTCGAATACCCAAAATTGTAGAGAGTGCATCTGGCTTTTTATATTATGTTTCCAGAGAAGGGGTCACGGGGGAGCGAAAAGACCTGGCTGGCGATTTGGGGGCAAGAGTTGAAACTATTAGAAAATATACCGATCTGCCAGTCGTTGTAGGCTTTGGCATTTCCACGCCCGAGCAGGTTCGAAAAGTAGGTGAAGTTGCCGACGGTGTGGTTGTCGGTAGTGCTTTGGTCAATTGTATTTCAGAAAATCTTGATCAACCGAGTGTTGTAATTGAAAAAATTGGTGCTCGAGCTGAAAGTTTATCGGCTGGGCTTACTTAGATGTAATCTTTGTCTCTTTGCTTTTTCCCCTAATGGATAAAGATTGCCCAACCCTTTATTTTATTGCGGGGGTAACTGCTTCAGGAAAATCTGCTCTCGCAATGGATTGGGCAGAAAAGAACAACGCAGAAATTTTATCCTGTGACTCGATTGCAATCTATCAGGGAATGAATATCGGTTCGGCCAAGCCGTCAATCCATGATCAGTCAAGAGTTCAGCATTATGGTTTAGATTTAGAGAATGTTGATAAACGATATGATATTTCCAAGTATTTAAAGTATGCAAAAGGGGTAATAACCGAGGCGTATAAACGAAAGTCCAGAATTTTGGTTGTGGGTGGAAGCGGATTTTATCTGCGCTCTTTTTTTTCTGCCGTAGTCGATGAAGTGGTGGTGAGTAAGGATATTAGAAAGTCGGTTGAGGCATTATATCTTGATGAAGGTTTGACCGGGTTATTGGCCAAGCTTGATGATTTAAATTCCGGTCAACTTGGTGATTTGGATCAAGCAAACCCTGTTCGGGTCATAAAATCTTTAGAGAGGTGTTTAGCTACAGGTTTGACTATAAGTGAGCTTAGAAAAGAATTTGAAAAAAAACCAGTTCCCTACATGGAATTTGAAAAAAGAACTTGTTTGCTTGATCGCAGTGATGAAGACTTGGAAATTTTGATTAAGAATCGAACAGAAACAATGTTGATGAACGGATTAATTGAAGAAACTGAGAAATTATTGTCGGATGGATTACAAAAAAATTACCCTGCCTCTTCATCAGTTGGGTACCGTGAAACAATTTCTTATTTGAGAGGGGAAATAAACAAGAGTGAGCTCGGTCATTCTATTCGGGTCTCAACTAGGCAACTTGTTTCTAAGCAAAGAAAGTGGTTTAGAAAATATTATCTTACTGAGCGTCTGCTTAAGCCAAGTTTAGACAGAGAACTTAAAGCAGAGGACCTTGATTGGAACTCAGAAACTTGACCGACTGCCTATCCTTTCGCTAGATTGAATAAGTACTTATTAATTTTTAATATTGTGAATCCTTGAAAGCACTCAAAAAAATTGCAATTGTAACTAATGCTTCAAAAGAAGGTGCGGGCGTTGTTGCATCCACTCTCGAGCAAATTGCAAATACGCATGGCATCTCTACCCAGACAACCTCTGAGTTCCCGTGCCCGGCCGGTTTTATAAAGGGAGTTGATGCCTGTTTCGTAGTAGGTGGAGATGGAACTCTTCTTGGGATGATGAATGAGGCGGTTCGTTATCAAGTCCCAGTTGCGGGTGTTCGCCACGGTAAATTAGGATTTCTCGCCACTTTTTCACCCGAGGAGATGGAAGATTCCTTGCCCGCACTTTTTTCCGGACAATATCGGGTGAAGGAACGAAGTATGATTGAATTTCAGGATGCAAGGGGGAAGCCAACCTTTGCGTTAAACGATTTGGTTATAAAAAGTGGTACAAACGGTCGTCTTTCCCGCTTTTCCGTTCATGTTGATAATGAACGGGTGGCAGATTATTCTTGCGATGGTATCGTGTTTTCAACTCCGACCGGGTCAACTGCATATAATTTGGCTGCAGGAGGGCCGATTGCGCACCCTGATGCCCAAGTTGTGGTAATGACACCGATTTCAGCTCACTCACTGACCAGTCGAAGCGTAGTTTTTCCGGCAGGAGTTTCCTTGCGGGTTACGGCTTTAGGCAATGTCGATGAACCATTGGTATTTGCAGATGGTCAGCCTGCCTTTGATCAAATTCCTAATTTCCCTCTTCAGATATCCCTTGCCAAAGTTACATTTCCCTTGCTTGAATTGCCTAATCACTCTCATTTTCGGGTTTTGCAAAATAAATTGAAATGGGGTTAAGAAAAGAAATGAAATTTTAATACTCGGCCATGCTTTCTTCCGGAACTCGAATTGGATCTGCCCGTATTTTAAATTGGCTAAGTGAGGGATCTTGTGGACAGAGTTATCATTGCACTGGGTCAGAAGGGGAAATTAAAGGGAAGGAATTCTATGTGAAATTAATACCCCGTGAACTTTCTGAAAGGAAGGGCTTTCAAGATTATTTCTTACAGGAAGGTCAGACTTTAGAGCAATTAGATGGTCCGGGTGTTTGGCCAGTGGAAAGTTTTGGTGTTACAAAGTGGAAGCATTGGATTCGATATCCATGGCTAGAGGGAAAGGAATGCAAAGTTAAAGTCGAAGCGGTTGAAGGGCAAGAAGGGGAGGCATTGGAGGAGACATGTTATTTACGAACATTGGAGGATTTTTGTAGATTTGAACCTGAAGAATTGAGTCGAGATCACCTGCTGAGTATCATGACCTCCCTTCACCGAGGGCTCTATCGGGCACATATTTCTGGTGTGTGTCACGGAAATTTAAAACCCACAAATATTTTAGTCCAAAAAAATAATAATGGCGAGTGGGAGGCTTTTATTACTGAGTTTGGTCTGTATCGGCTAAATTTATTCACGCCGTATGGATTATCGGAGGATGAGCAAAAAGAAGTCAGTGTAATGAATCTTGATGGAAGGGCTTCTTTTTTGGAAGGGGAAAAGTTTCGACCAGAGGGGGTTGATTACCGGTCAATGCCCGAGGAAACATGGGACTTGTGTGCTCTTGGGAAGATTGCCCGATGGGTGATTGAGCAAGTCAGGCCACATTCTTCTTCAGACCAGTCCTGGGATGAGTGGCTGGAGTGGGCGTCGATGGCAACCGGGGCAGAGGGAAGGGAGCCCTTTCATTCTTGTGCTCATTCGATGGATGCCCTCCCTCATGTTGGGGATATTTCGCGTTTTGGTGTGAAACTTGAAGAGCTAGAAGTGGTTTCAGACCTTGATTTAGAAGAGCTTCGATTAAAGCGAGAATTAGCTTTTAAGCTTAAGGAACAGACTGAATCATTGAAAACAAAGCGTGGAATAACAGTTATTGTTGGGGGCCTGTCCTTTTTGTTTTTTCTAATATATTCATCCTACCTATACATTGCACCGGCTCCCTGGACCGAGTATTCTCTGGATGGTCTGCTTGATAGTTATCAAATGGGTGCCGGAGTATTTGGAGGCAAGGCATGGGGCATTGTGCCGAGTATGTATGATGAAGAAGGAGATGGTGGTCAGGATGTAGTTGGTGAGTGGTCAAAGGAGGACGGGCTTTTTAAACTCAAGTTTAAACGTTTTAAGAAAAGCCGCGAAGAAGCGAGTGGGAAAAAACTTTGGCAATTTATCGGCGAAGGTAAGACATCGGCCGAGGATTATTTTATCTGGAGTGATTACCTTGATTACGATCGCAAAAATGATGCATTGCTATTTATTAAGCGTGAGGACTCCAAATACACTTACTACCCTGGTGAGGGAGCGGACGGATTAACTCGATTATACCCCGAGGAGCGTATCAGTATGGGGTTAGGGGGAATCCAGAAAGCCGATCTTCTTTTTATAAAAGCTAAAAAGGGAGAAATTCGATGGTCTTTATTTTTTGCATTAGGATTTTTATTCGCAAGTTGTTTGTACCATCGGCAATTAAAGAAACTAAGTGTCACCGATGGGGAAATGATTGAATAAATAAAAAATATCTTTTATTTCTAACTTTCATGTATAACCCCAAGAACAGAATGCAACTACCGGGTGCTTTGATTATTTTTTCGGGTGTACTCTTTTTGGCTTCTTGTGGAAAAGAAGATCCGCACGGTACTTTTCGTGGTGAAATAAAAGATTGGGTTCATGAAGTTTTCGAAGCACCAGTCATTGCACAGGGGCACGAATGCCAGATTGAACTTATTCTTAAGCAAGCACCAGAAGGTTTTCTTGCTCAACTCAGATTCCAACATCCGAAAATGACGGAAGTAGTAAGGTCAGGGAAGTGGAAAGTTGATGATGGTTATAGAAGTGTATCTTTCTCTGATGGGAAAACCCCCTCTGAATATTTTCTTATTAAAAGTGGTGCACGATTTGCCTTTCAGACAAAAGAAGGGCTGAGTAATGATGATGGCAGTCCGATTTTACTTATGCGGAATGAGGGGAAGTCCCGCAAGGCATCTTACCCCATAAAGTTTTCTTTTTTAGAAGACGAAAAAGTTCAGGTTGAAACCGCGGTTAAGGATCAAATCTACTTTGGGAGTTGGAAATGGGGAGGGGATCAAATTACAGTTATTGTTAATTTAAAAACTGATTCAGGAGCTGGTAAAAGTCCTCCGCCTGAGACATATAAATATTTTCTAAGATGGGAAAAGGAAGGTAGTGAGAATCTGCATTTAGATAAAATGCTGATTACTCGGCCTTTTTTAAATGACGATGGTTCTCGCCGTCAAAGTTGGATGAGCTCATTGGTTTTTTCGAACCGCCCTTTACTAAAACCCTTTTAAACCAGATTTTTCTATCCTCCAAAGGTTTGACGTATTCTTGATCATGTTCATGATCTTCTCTTTTTATTTAAACTATTCCACATGATTACAGCATTACAAAATTTTATTTCGAAGAAAGGTAAGTTCGTTTTTGTTCTTTTGCTCTTCGTTGTAGTTATTTCTTTTGTTCTTTATCTTGCCCAAGGTACATCGGTTTTTGACCTGTTACCTGACCCCAATCGGGAAAAGAAAGAATTTTACGGCCATGACCTAAATGACCCTGATGAGATGCGCTTCCTGTCAGTTGAAAATAGGGTAGCTTCGGATTTCGGTGCAGTAGTACCTCCACTTGAGGATAGCATGATCGATGCGGATCGTAAATTTCTCGATTCTCTACAAGCTCAAATGCAGGCAGCATTTCAAGCAAACCAACAGGATATTGATCGTTCTGCACTTCAAAGGCTTTTCAGTTTTATGCAGCAATGGCCAAATTTACCCAAAAACTTTAAGGTTCGGGAGATTGCCCGTTCCGGAATGTATGATCCCGTTTTCTCACAGGCTTCGATTCGTGCTAAGCTAGTAATGAATGGGCAGGCACAATTATGGAATTATTTATCCGACGATGAAAATCACCTTGGGATTAACGATTCCTTTAATCGATTTGTACGTGAACTTGATCCATCAATGACAACCGATGATAATCGTTCCAGGGCCCTTCAGTTTGTGGGGGATCGCCAAGGGGTTAAGACAAGGTTCGTAGAATCAACATTATTTTCTCACTTTCGTGCTCATCAGGTTGACCGAATCTTTTCTGAGGGCGGATTTACTTTGGATAAAGAAGGAGAACTTGATTTATTTAGCGGTCAGTTTGCATGGAAAGCTGATCTGCTTTCCTTAAGTGCATCAGATTTAAACACAAGTAGTCCGGGACTTTTTGAGATTAGCTTTTCTGGACAGCCAGCAGAAAATGATTCTGTTCGTATTCTTTTTGGATCTATCGAGAGAAACTTTATTTTTGTCAGTAAGCCTTCGGATAATAATTCTTCTGATATTGAAGTCCAGTTGGGAGCAAACCCTTCTGGTAGTCTTAACAAATTCATTCTGGCTCTGAGAAAGGAAAAGTTTGATTTTACAATCAATTCTGTTGATTCTACCAAGGTTATTATTACCCCTGTTCTTGATCGTTTACCTGCTAAACTGCCATCATTTAATAGTTCTAGTGCGATGATAGAAGTTTCTAATTTACTAGATGATACACTCAAAAGTTTTCATGAAGAACGCCGTACAGATACAATTTTTATGGAGCCTGCAAAAACTTTTGCAACGATGATTACTTTTCCCACCAAAAACTTTCTTTCTATGCCCCCACCACCTGAGGAAATGAGATTGAAATCTTATTTTGACTTGAATCGAGATGAATTTCAACCCGTTCCCACGGCTCCTGCACCTACGCTTTCTCCTGAAGGAGAAAAAGGGCCAACGGGCGATAATGAATCCAACCAAAGCGTTAGTAGTGAGAAATTAGACATTATATCTTCAGAAGCTAAGGATTTGAATAATACCGAGGATAAGGTGGTTTTATTTGATGATGTAAAAGAGGAAATAAGATTACGAATTATTGAAGAAGATCGACTTGATGCCGAGAGGGAAGCTAAGGATCTTGCTCGGGAAGCATCCTTGGATTTCCTAGACCAAATTAACTCACTTCGTGATGTTTTGAAGTCAAGATATTCCAGTTTCTCTCAAAAAAGGAACTCACCGGAGTTAACATCATTAATCAAGGAAAGCGGTGGTGAAGAGAGGAGAATCTCATTTGCTAGTAAAGAAATGGGTGTTCAGGCTGCAATCCTTGGATTGGAAAGACGTGAAAGCGAAAGAAGGAATAATAGCGAGCCGTTAGAAGAGGTTTCTCGATTAAATGAAAGCCTATTCTTTACCCGATCTTCCCGGACTGTACGCAATGGGTATGCTATTTTTGTTTTGGATCGTAAAATTAAGGAAGCTCCCGCGGTGTATGAGAATGTGTCCTTTGCTGATTTGTATCGTGAATATTCCTCAAAGCTTCGTTCTGATGCATTTGTTGAATGGACAGAGAGTACATTTAACCTTTTGCAGAACGATGGGGCTGATCAAAATGTACTTTCCCGAGGCAACTACATTTCGTTAAACGGTAAAAGTTTAGCCGCAGTTGAAAGTTCCTTCACTAGCAGGAATCAAAAAATTCGCTCTCGTCTAAGCAAGTTGGAAGACGAGAGAGAGGAAATTTCAAAAGCAGAAAGAGATTCAAATGCCACTGCTTTACAAAAAACGAGGAAGGCCAAACTTGACCAATTAATTGATGCGATTCGATTAGAGCAAGATACTGAAGATCAAAACAGAGCTTTGTCCCTTCAATTAGTTGAGGAGTGTTCTAATCTTGAGGTGGGGAATGGGTGGTCAGAGGTTGAGCGAACTGAAGATGTGTCCACTTTTGTTAGATTGCAGGAGGTTTATTCTTTGAAGCCGAAACAGTCCAAGAAGGAAGATATATCAACGAGAGTAAACGAACTTGAGTTTGCTAGATCAGAAAAAGATAGAGACTTAGTGTTAGGGGATCTTTTAAGCAAAGAGTTTATTGAAGAGTAATCTACCCCGTTTTATTCCATCCAAGGAAAAACTCGATATTACCATCTGTTCCTCTCGGGGATGACTCAGTCTGTGCAAATAACTCAGAGTTATCCAGATTCTCGTTTGCGAATTTAGTAATTTCATTAAGCACTCTCTTGTGGATTGATTCATCCCGAATAATTCCTCTCCCTTGATCAGCCTCTCTTTTAGTTGATTCAAATTGTGGCTTAACCAAGGTAATCAGGTGTCCACCAATTGCTAAAAAGCTCCAAGCTCTATTAAGTACTTTGACCAGCGAGATAAACGATAAATCCATAACTATTAATGGAAATGGAGCATTTTCCAGTTTTTCATCTGTTAAATTTCGTAAGTTTGTTTTTTCTAAATTTGTCACTCGGGGGTCCGTTCTCAATTTATAGTGTAATTGGCCATGCCCAACATCAACACATGTTGCTGATTTCGCCCCATTCTGTAATAAATAGTCACTGAATCCCCCAGTTGATGCCCCGAGATCGAGAAAATTAATTCCTTTCACAGTTAAGGGGTATTGCTCGAAGAAGCTTTGCAGTTTAAGTCCGCCGCGGCCAACAAATGGCGGGGGTCGTTTTAAACTTAACTGACTATCTTTTCTCAACAATCTGCTGGCTTTATCAATTTTTTCTGTTCCGAGCATAATCTGGCCGGATAGAATACAAGCTTGTGCCTGCGTGCGGCTTTCACAAAGGCCAAGTTGAAGTACCAGTTCATCTGCCCTGATTTTGCCAATTTTTTTCATTTTTAAATCATAAAACAAAAACTTGAATTAGGGCAATTAAAGTAAAATCCCAGTGCTAATTCTTGATTAAAAAAGAACTTATTAAAAAAAAACTTGACCATGGTGGGTTAAAATGGGAGAAAGTGGGTAGATATGGAATTTAGTGGATAAAAATTGGTTCGGGAATGGCGGAAAATAATACAACTTATTTTGTAGGAGAGTTTGAACACGCGATTGACTCAAAGGGTCGCGTGACAATTCCGTCAAAGTGGAGGATCTCTGGAGGAGACAACACTTACTTAGCTCTACCTAATCCTGGCGGCTATATTACGGTTTATCCCCCCAAGATGGTAGAGCGGTTGGAGGAGAAGGTTGCGAGTGCTAGTCTTAGTGATTCGAGAGCTCAGTCTTTATTGATGGAATTATTCTCTAAGGCACACTCTTTTGGTTGCGATAAGCAGGGGCGGATTAACCTTAATGATAAGCTTTTGGAGCACGCGGGGATTTCAGGTAAGGCAGTTTTGGTCGGTAATTTTTCCGCTTTTGCAATTTGGTCTAGCGATCGTTATGGGAAACGTGAGGTTACTGACGAGAGGAACATTTTTGATGCGATGAGGGAGTTGGGGTTATGATTAATAAACACATTCAGTGTGCAACTTTTAGGGTGGTTGCTCATATAAAGGGAGATTGTGTGAATTCTGCCCCACTTCCTCGCGCTTCGCTTACTGGGTTGGGGCGTTTGGGTTTAAGTGTGAGTGCTTCTTATGTATTGTGGTTCTGTTGAATTTGTGTGTTCCCCGTCTATGGTAAAGCATGTGCCAGTACTGCTTGATGAGAGCTTGGCTTTCCTTGATCCGAAGAGTGGCGGAAGGTATGCTGATTTGACTTATGGTGGTGGTGGTCATTCCGAGGCGATACTTGGGGTTGATGAGTCAGTTGAGTTGGTTGCATTCGATTGTGATCCTGATGCAGCGGAGCGTTCATTGAGGACGGCAGAACTGCATGGCGAACGATTTACTTTTCATGATTTAAGTTTTCAAAAGATGGATGAGGTTTCCTCTGAAGCTGATTTCGATGGTGTTCTGATGGATTTGGGAATTTCTTCATTTCAGTTGATGGAGCCACTTAAGGGCTTTTCCTTCAGATTGGATGCTCCAATCGATATGCGCTTGGATCCTCGGGTTGGTATTAGTGCTGCCGAGTTTTTAGAGACCGCGTCGAGAGAGAGCTTGGTTCGTGCGGTTCGTGAGTATGGTGAGGAGAAGAGGTGGAGTCGCGTGGTTAATGCAATTTTGGAAGCGAGGGGAACTGGGGTTCTTCAGAGGACGATGAGTGCGGCTGAGTTGGTTGCAAATGCTGTCGGAGGTTTGAGGGTGAGACAACGGATTCATCCGGCAACAAAAACATTTCAGGGTATTCGTATTGCAATTAATGGTGAAATGGAGGCTTTAGCCCTGACCTTGCCTAAGGCATTCAGGTCGTTGAAGGAGGGTGGTGTGCTAGCTGTTATTTCATTCCATTCATTGGAGGATAGGATGGTGAAGAGATTTATGCGTAAAATGGCTGGTCGTCCTGAGCATAGGTGGGATAGGAGTGTTCTTCAGGATAGGGAGGCATATGCAGAACTTTTAAATTCAAAAATAATAGTTCCGTCTAAGGAGGAAGTTGAGCGGAACCCGAGGAGTAGATCGGCTAGGCTTCGTGTTTTGCGTAAAATTAGGCAACCGGGAATTTGATGAAGAAGCAGGGAGCTAATCGTTTTATTATGTTGCTGGGTGTAGTGGCATTAATGTTTTTTGGCGGAGGGGCTCTTGGGATCGTTTGGATGAGGATGGAGATTTCAGAAGTGGCAAGAAGTTGTGGGAAGTTGGAAGGTGAGATGGAAGTTGTGAGTCGAGCAGTTCAGGATTTGAGGGGGCAGAGGTCGAAGTCATTAAGACCATCTTCGTTGGCCATCATGGTTAATGGGAGATTGCATATGCCCGTTCAGAAAAAAACATTTCATGTGTCAAAGTTGGACATGGATAGTCGTTTGGGTGCGGGTGCTTCTCGAAACTACAGTCTTAAGGGAGAATTTGCCGGGACTCGGTAGGATGAAGAATATCTTTATCTCTCCTTTTCGTTTTTATATTGTATTTTTCGCTGTCACTGTAGCTTTTTGTTCACTGGGCGGAAGACTTGTTTATTTACAAGTTTTTAAGGCCACCACTTTTTCGGAATTTGCAAATGGTGCGAGGAAAAACTTTGTAACCTTAAAAGCAAGAAGGGGGGACATTGTGGACAGGAAGGGTAATTTATTAGCCACAACTAGATCACTTGTTACCGTTGGAATGGATCCCCAGTCAATCAAGGAGGAGGATTTTGAGAAGTTTGATGAGTTAGCAAGGTTGCTAATGATACAAAAAGAAAAACTTGAACTGGCAGTGGTCGCAAAGACGCATCGAGAGAATAGTTTAGATGGTGAAATTCGAAAGATAAGGTGGGTTAAATTAAAGGATGATGTTGAGGAAGTTGTATACAGGAAGATTGAGGCCTTGGGGATAGATGCAGTATACGGAAATTTTAAGCATTCTCGTTTATATCCAGGGAATAGATTGGCGAGTCATTTGCTGGGTTATTTAAATAAAGAGGGAGTCGCGACAATGGGAACCGAGAGGTTTGCGAATTATTATCTTAAAGGGCAAGATGGTTGGAAAGAGAGTGAAAAGGATGGGCGGAGGAGGGAGATGCCTCAGCATCGATCTATGGAGGTGTCTCCAAGTAACGGACTAAATGTTGAGCTAAGTATTGATTGGATGATTCAGAATATGGTGGAGAATGAATTAGCTAATATTATAGAGGAATTTGATCCATTGAGTGCGAGTATGATAGTGAGCGAAATAAAGACAGGTAATATATTGGCACTGGCAAATGTTCCGGACTTTGACCCAAATCATTTTAATAAATTTGAAATTTCTTCACAAAGAAATCGGGCATTATCAGATGTTTATGAACCAGGTTCGACATTTAAGATAGTTGCCGTGAGTGGTTGTATGAATGAAGGGCTGGTTGGTCCTAAGGAAATAATAGATTGTTCAGTGGGTACCTTTCAAATTGGAACAAGAAAGTACAGATTACCAAGTGACCATCACTCACTTGGTAAGATTACTCTAAGTAAGGTTGTCCAAAAATCCAGCAATCGGGGAGCTGCCCAATTGGGCATTTTGTTGGGATCTAGGAGGTTATACAATTATTGCCAGAATTTTGGATTTGGAGAAAAGACAAATTTCGGGATAGGTGGTGAAAGAACAGGAGTATTGCATAATCCAAAGCAATGGGACGGGTTGACCATTACAAGGTTACCAATGGGACATGCAGTAAGTACAACGGCGATACAGGTTCATTCAGCAATGTCTGCAATTGGAAATGGAGGGATATTGATGAAGCCAAAGTTCATTAACAGGGTTTTTGATCGATATGGTAAAACTGTTACGACTTTTGCTCCTAAACCAGTCCGTCGCGTGGTTAAGGCAAGTGTAGCTACATCTTTAACAAATATGCTTGTGAGTGTTGTTTCGCTTGAGGGAACTGCAAGGCAAGCAATCATAAAAGGTTATGATGTAGCAGGGAAAACTGGTACGTCGCAAAAGATCGTAAATGGTAAGTATTCAAGGAATCACCATGTTGGATCATTTGTAGGTTTTTTTCCAGCAGAGGACCCCCAGATCAATATTACCGTTGTGGTTGATGAACCTAAGATGAAGAGGGGATTACTTGGATATGGTGGTGTAGTTGCTGCACCGGCATTTAAAAATGTAGCAAAACAAATTATAAGTTACCTCGGTATAGAGCCCAGAAAAGAGGAAATTGTAGCAAAGTTTTCTGAGCGAATTAAGGCGATATGATTTTGAAATAATTAGATCTAATGAAAGCAAAAAAGGGAAATAAAGAAACATTAAAAGGTGTACATAGCAGAATTGGCGGAGGGAGTACATTAGCTGAGATATCAGGCCAGGATATTGAACTGTCACAAGGGAGTTTAGATACTACGGTTACGGATTTAGTCACCGACAGTAGAAGAGTTACACCTGGTTCGGCATTTTTTGCTATAACCGGATTAAGAGATGATGGTAATGATTTTGTTAATGAAGCAATTGAGCGTGGTGCCAAAACAATTGTAACTAATAACGAAAATATAGAACTGCCAAGTGGAGTAACAGCAGTAAGGGCAAAGGATCCCCGGTTGGCATTAGCAAAATATGCGAAAAGGTACCATGGGTATCCAGACAAGCATTTAAATATTATTGGAGTTACCGGGACGAATGGAAAGACTACTGTGACTAGCTTAGTGCGCCACTTATTAGAAAGGCCGAGTCGGCCAGTAGGACTTATTGGTACAGTAAGGTATCATTTAGGAGACAGGGAGGTTCCGTCTTTTAAGACAACTCCTGAAGCATCAGATATTTATCCACTTTTGAAAAGTATGCTTGCAGCTGGATGTTCTGAGGCGGTTATGGAGGTAAGTTCACATGGAATTCATCAAAGTAGGGTTGCCGGTTTAGAAATGGAAGTCGCAGTATTTCTAAATTTAACGCGCGATCATTTAGATTATCACGGAAATATGGAAAGTTATTTCTGCGAGAAAAGAAAGTTATTTAATGGAGAAAACGGTTCATTACCAAAAGTCGCTGTCATTAATGCCGACTGCCCTTATGGAAAAAGGTTAATGGATGAGTTGCCGCCACAAGTACAAATAATATCCTTTGGCGAAGATGAATTAAGTACCTTCCGGGCCAGAAATATAACCTTATCTTCAACAGGATCTGAATTTATATTGGATGGGCCATTTGGCTCAACAATTATAACAAGTCCATTATTGGGTAGGTATAATATTATCAATTTGTGTGCTGCATTCTCGGTAATTCATGCTCTGGGTAAAGATGTGGGGCAAGTTATTCATAAAATCAGTGGATTTGCAGGAGTTGATGGTCGCATGGAGAAAATTGAACGTGGTCAGGGATACAAAGTTGTTGTTGATTATGCACATACCCCGGATGCATTGAGAAATGCGTTGAGTATGCTTCGCGAATGTACAAGTGGAAAGTTACATCTTGTCTTTGGATGTGGTGGCGACAGGGACAAGGGTAAAAGACTTGAAATGACAAGAGTTGCATGTGCTGGAGCAGATAAAGTATGGGCAACTTCAGATAATCCACGCACTGAAGCCCAACAGGATATTTTTAATGATATGAAGAAAGGATTATCACAAAAATCCAAAGTATATTTTGTTGATGATAGAAGAAGAGCAATTAGTTTGGCTCTAGATTCCGCTTCAAAAGATGATTGCGTGTTAATTGCTGGTAAGGGACACGAATGTTTTCAGGAAGTACAGTATACCGCAATTCCGTTTGATGATAGAATCGTTGCGGGAGAGTTAATTAGCGCAAAGCAACTATCTGTTTAATGGCGATATTTGATCCAGATGAATTAAGTGATTGGTCTAATGGAGATTGGAAGGGGTCACCGAGGGATGAAATATCTGGATTTTCAATTGATAGCCGGAAAATAAGTTCTGGGGATCTTTTTGTGGCCGTTACAGCTGAACGTGATGGTCATGAGTTTTTATCGTCAGCTGAAAAAAATGGAGCAAGTGCTGGTCTTGTACATAAGTTGAGGCTTGATGTTCCTTTACCTCAACTATTAGTAAAAGATTCTCTTCGAGCATTTCATGATATTGCTCATAATTACAGGAATAAATTTCTTGGTACAGTTGTAGGAATAACAGGAAGCTGTGGAAAGACTTCTACAAAGGATATACTTACCTTATTACTCGGTGAAAATGAGACATTATGTACGGAAGGAAATTTTAATAATCATTTAGGAGTTCCATTAACTTTATTAAGATTTGATAGTAAAGTTCATAAAAGGTCTGTTGTTGAGGCGGGTATAAATGAAATTGGTGAAATGCGTTTACTCGCAAAAACAATATCCCCAAATGTTGTCATAGTAACGGTTATCGCACCTTCACATTTAGAAGGTTTAAAAGATGTTGAAACCATTGCATCAGAAAAAGCGGATTTATTTGAAAAGTCTGAAGGTAATCCATTAGTAATTTTTCCCGAAGATTGCTTGAAATATGAAAAGTTTTTAAATCGTTATAATCGTGGTGAAGGCGTAATCGTCCTTAGAGAAGGAGAGCCAGTATCCGAACCAAATTCCAATGAAGCATTTTACTCCATTTGGACTGAAACAAACAAGATAGGGGGCTCGTCGTTGCTACGGCTTTGGCGACACGGGTCCCCATCTGTTTCTTTTTCTTTCCCTCTTTTATCAGAGGGAATGGGAAGAAATATCGCTCTTGCAGTCTTAGCTGCAAGCGAACTTGGAGTTTCAGTTCAAGAAATTTCTGAACGCCTACCCCGATTTCGCCCTTCGGCCTTGAGAGGAAGATTCTTTCAAGGCCGGGGGCGATCCTATTTTGTTGATTGTTATAATGCTAATCCTGCATCGATGCAGGACTCCTTGGAGTTTTTTAGAAAACAATTTTCAGGGACTCCCAAACTTTATGTACTGGCAGGTATGGAAGAATTAGGAGAAGATGAAAAAAAATTGCATATTCAAGTCGGGCGAACATTAAAAGTTGAGCGTGAAGACTTAATTATATTAATCGGAGAAAAGGCGAGCTGGATGGCTCCGGCATTACTTGAGAACGAAGTTAGTGAGGGTCAGGTAATGGTCCTTCCAGAACTTAGTAATGCAATTCCGGTTGTAGAGGATTTTGATGGTTCTGTTTTGTTTAAAGGCAGTAGATCTTATGCGTTGGAGAACTTACTTCCGAGTTGGGCCGTTGAAGGAAGTGAAGCAAAGAAAGAAGGGTTATGCTAAGTTATCTTCAATTTGGAGAGGAATGGTTTGGCCCCCTTCGTTTATTCCAATTTATCTCAATTCGTGCAATTTTTGCAGGAATTACCGCATTAATATTAGGCTTTTTACTTGGCCCCATATTAATTAAAATATTGCAGGGGATTGGTGCCAAGCAAGCATTTCGTGATGAAACTGAAGTTGGTAAGTTGGCCACGCTTCATGAGTCAAAAGCAAAAACTCCAACAATGGGGGGGCTCTTGATTTTTGGTTCAGTTTTTATATCTACACTTTTATTTGCAGAACCAAATATTTATGTAATTACGGCGATGATGGTTTATGTAATTTTGACAATCGTTGGATTTGCAGATGACTACCTAAAAATATCTAAAAAAAACAGTAAGGGCTTAGCAGGAAGGTATAAGTTATTGGGGCAGTTAATTGCTACTTCATTAGCGTTATATTTTTTATTAGGACCATTTGGAAATATATTTACCGGATTTCATGAGCGAGCAATAGGAAGTAACTTTAAAATGTTGGAACTTTGGATCCCATTTTATAAAGATGTTTTAATTTTAAGTATGCCAGTGTTTATTGCATTTGCACTATTCCTTGTTACATTAACCGGCTCTAGCAACGCAATAAATTTGACCGATGGTTTAGATGGATTAGCGATTGGTTGTACCGTAACTGTGGCATTAACTTATGGACTGATGTCTTACGCTTCGGGTAATTTTGTGATCTCAGAATACTTGAAAATTAGTTGGATTCCAGGGACAGGAGAACTTTCGATTGTGTGTGCTGCATTACTTGGAGGTAGTCTGTCATTTCTTTGGTACAATGCACATCCGGCTGAAATGTTTATGGGTGATACAGGATCATTAGCAATTGGAGGTTTAGTCGGGATTATTGCATTGATGATACATCAGCCATTTACACTCATCATTGTGGGAGGTATTTTTGTGATGGAAGCAGGGTCCGTAATTTTACAGGTAATTTCATTCAAAAGCAGAGGGAAGAGAATCTTTTTAATGTCACCAATTCATCACCATTTTGAATTGAAAGGGTGGGCAGAAACAAAAGTTGTTATTAGATTTTGGATTTTATCATTACTTTTCGCAATGATTGGATTGGCTACACTTAAGGTACGTTAAAGTGAAAGAGTTATTAAAAAATTTTAAAAAGTACGGCGAAGATTCTATAGCGATTTTGGGCGCGGGTATTAGTGGAAATGGAATGTCAGAACTGTTAGAGAAGTTGGGCTGGCAGTATAAGATGTACGATGAGCAGGGCCGTGCCTTCTGTGACAAGGAGGCATGTGCATGCTCAATCGTAGTCTGTAGTCCTGGTTTTAAAAAAGATCACCCGTGGCGTAAAATTGCGGAAAATAATAAGAAGTTGATTGTAAATGAAATAGACTTTGCCAGCTATTTTATGAATTCACAAATCATAGGAATCACAGGAACTAATGGTAAGACTTCCTTGGCTACCTTTTTGTCTCATTTATGGAACTCGGTTGGTAAGCCGGCAGTGGTTGCTGGAAATGTCGGGGTTCCTCTTAGTAAGTTAATTGCTGAGGGTTTGAGTAATAAAACAACCATTTTTTTAGAAACCAGTTCTTTTCAAGGGGAGGATCTAAAGTTCATAAAGTTTAATTCATTAATGTGGACTAATTTTGAAGAAGATCACTTAGATTACCATGGTTCCATGAATAAATATTTTTTAGCAAAAGCAAATATGTTTAGTTTATTGGGTACTGGTTCCTTGTTTGTTGGAAAAACAGTTCAAGAATATGCAGAGAAAAATAATTATAAACTTCCTCGGCAAACTGAAGTTGTGAATAAAAATACTAATATCAGCGACTTTGTAAAAAATAACAATTTCATGTCAAGTTTTCCGCAAAGAGAAAACTTAGCTTTGGCTTATACCTTTGCACTGTCGAATGGCATTAAACGCACTGATTTTGAGAGGGCGATAGAATCTTATGAAGGACAGCCTCATAGACTGCAAAAAATTGATACTATGGGAATGGCTACATTTTGGAATGATTCAAAATCGACAAACTTCTCTTCAGCTCTCGCAGCTTGCAGAAATTTTAAAGGAAATACATTTTGGATAGGCGGTGGTAAGGAAAAAGGTGGTATAGTAGACGACTTTGCTCGTAAGTTAATGCCTTTGATTAAAAAAGCTTTCTTAATCGGAGAAAGTGGGATGAGTCTGGCGAAGTTGTTTGAAAACCATGAATTCCCCAATGCATTTTGTCACACGCTTGAAGAAGCTGTAAAAAAAGCCTTTTCTGAAGTCACTGAAAAAACAAACATTTTGTTGAGCCCAGGTTTTGCAAGTTTTGACTCATTTATTAATTATGCAGACCGAGGAAATTCTTTCAAAACACTCGTTTTGGATTTGAAGAGAATCACATCTATAGCTACCCATGATAGAGTAACTGAATTTCATTCATAAGTAAGGAAAAATACCATGAAACTAACAAAAATATTTGGAATCGTTTTATCGCTGCATGTAGGGGTCATTCTCCTAGTCATGTTTCAACCAGGTTGTCAAACCGCTGATAGGAAAAAACCGGTTGATTCTGCTGAGCCTGAAGAAAAAAGTAATGTTGATCCTGGTGCATTTAATGAAGGTTTGACTGATAATGAAAAGAAGGCTGTTCCCGTAGTGCAAGAACTTCAGGAACCGACTAGACCAATTGTGGGTGAGTTATTTGTTCCTGGAGCTAATGATGAAATTGTTCCCTCACCATTGCCCTCTGTAGTTGACCAAGGATCTGAAACCTCAAATACATTCAACCTGCGCCCCGCTAATGTTACGATTTATAAAATTCAAAAAGGGGATACATTATGGGGGGTTGCCCGTAAAATGGATATAACATTAACAAGCTTGTTGGCTTCGAATCCAAGTTTGTCTAAAAATTCACGCCTTAAAATCGGTCAGGAAATAATGGTACCTGGAGAATCAGCTAATCCACCTGCACTGTTAAATCAACCAGTTGAATATCCTAAGACCGAGTTAACTAATGGTGCCAGTAACTACACGGTTAAGAGTGGAGATAGCTTATCCAAAATCGCCCGGTTGAATGGCGTTTCCTTGCAGTCTCTAATGTCAGTAAACGGCATGACCAGTGCATCTATTATTCGCCCCGGGCAAGTTTTGATTCTTCCCTCTGGGGGTGACCAAGTAATAATCCCTGCCGTGCCCTCTTTAGTGGTGCCTGACGGGACAAACACTTACACGGTTAAGAAGGGTGATAACCTTACCCGCATCGCAACAATATATGGATCTACGGTTAAAGAAATTATGGAGTGGAATAATTTGGCAGATGCGGGAAAAATAAGGGTTGGTCAATTACTTATTGTTTCTAATGCGCCCACAAATACAATTTTCGAAAAAGAGGAATCTAAAGTAATTTCCATAGAGGAAGATACAAAAGTAGAAGATTTTTTTAAGAGTGAGGTAGAGGAAAGACCGATTATTGATGTTCCTGATCAACCGTAATTGAATTTGTTGTTTAAGGTGGATGTAGAAAGGAAAATGTGGCGGGAGATGTAATAGATAGAAACTTTGTAAAACCTACCAATTGGATTTCAGTTTATCTCATCGCAATGGCATTGGGATTAACAACACTTGGTTTGGTTATGCTTTTTAGTGCTGGTGTAGTTAAAGGAGCACATTCTCTATTAACTAAACAGCTAATTTGGTTGGCACTGTCAGTTGCGATTGGGATGTATGTTTCTTTCATGAACCTCCAATGGTTGAGAAGCGTGACTTGGTGGGTTTTTGGTTTTTGTATTTTGGCACTCATTCTTACCTTAATCCCTGGGATTGGAGTGAAAGTTAATGGTGCACAACGATGGATTGGATTGGGTCCATTGCGTGTTCAACCATCTGAGTTTGCCAAAATCGGTTTAGTTTTAGCAATGGCTGCGTTTTTTTCTACTCATCAGCGGGATATTAAGAGCTTCGTCAAAGGTTTTCTATTACCGTCTATTATAATCGCATGTATTTGTGGACTAATTATTCTACAACCTGATTTTGGCACATGTTTTTTATGTGGTGCGGTTGCTGCGACATTAATGTTTCAATCTGGTACGAGTTTGAAATGGTTACTGCCTATAGCTTTTATGGCTATTTCTGCATTTTCGGTTCTCGTATATTTCGACCCAGTTCGAATAAGGAGAGTAACCTCATTTTTAGATGTGGAAGCAAACGCAAATGATAGTGCTTATCAACTTTGGCAGGGTATGTTGGCTTTTGGGGTAGGGGGACTCGACGGAGTGGGTCTTGGTATGGGACGCCAACAGATGCATTTCTTACCTGAAGCCCATACAGATTTTATTTTTCCAGTCATCGGTGAAGAACTTGGTTTGATCTGCACAATGAGTATTGTATTATGCTTCCTTGTTCTCTTTGTCGTGGTGTGTTGGAGATTACGTATGGCACCAAAATTATACGAATATTTATTAGCAATGGGTTCTTTGCTCTTTATTTGCTTACAGGCAATTATTAATATGGGGGTAGTAACTGGTTCGATGCCAACTAAGGGAATGTCTCTTCCTTTTATTAGTTATGGTGGATCAAACCTGATGGTTACTTTTGTTTTTCTAGGTATCATAATAAATGTCTTTCGAAAGTGGGATAATCCACGTGCATATCGCCCTCGGGAAATTAAGGAAATATGAAGAATATTGTAATTGCATGCGGAGGAACCGGAGGACATTTAACTCCTGGTATTGCACTTGCTCAACGACTCGAAGAGCGGGGGAACCCCTCTTGGCTCTTGATTAGTCAAAAAGCGGTTGATTCTAGATTATCTAGGAAATATCCAAAGTTAAGTTTTGAATCTATGCCCGGCGCTCCAATGATTAAATCACCCATTGGTCTAGCTCGATTTGGTGCAGGATTTATATTTTCTTTTATTCGCTCGTATCGATTTTATGGAAAAATTGGTGCGGATGCCATGGTTGGTTTCGGTGGGTTTTCGTCTTTTGGACCTGCCATGGCTGCACATGCTCGGGGAATTCCTGTGTTTATACATGAAGCAAATCGAGCTGTGGGGAAAGCTGTTCGCTTCTTAGCGAAGCGTTCAACTCGTTTGTATCTTCCAGAAGGCATGCATCTAGATGGTATCTCTCCTGATGTTATACGCAATGTGGGTTACCCATTAAGAAAGGAATTTCGGCGAATACCAAAGGAACGTGCACGCAAACAACTTGGAATTTCATTAAATGATCGCTTGCTGGTGGTTATCGGTGGAAGCCAAGGGGCAGTATCTCTTAATCAATGGGTTAAGGATAGCTTAGAGCCTCTCTCCGCTGAAGGAATTTCAACATATTGTTTAACTGGAATGAAAAATGAAAGCTCTGGAGTTGTTCAACTTGAAGGTATTAGGGGAGAAACAGTAACCAATCGTTTTGTCTCTTTTACAGATGAGATGAATTCAGTGCTCTCAGCAGCTGACCTAGTTATTTCGAGGGCTGGAGCTGGTGCAATTGCAGAAATCATACGTTGTCGAATACCTTCTATTCTAATTCCTTATCCCTATGCAGCGGATAACCATCAATTTTTAAACGCAGAATTTTTGGAACGAAAGGGAGGAGCTATCCTGTGCCCTGAGGTAAAAATGGGTGAGCATTTATTAGATGAAGTTAGAGAAGTAATGTTTAATGAAGATTTTAGAACTATTTTACGCCGAAACCTTTTTGCGATGGACAAGGGCGATGTGGCGAATCGTATTTCAGATGATCTTTGCCAATCCTTAAAGGAACGCGTTCTCCGAGATTCTGTCCAGGGTGGAGTTCTGCGAATGGTCGGATGAACAAACCGCGACGAGTCTTTCTTCTTGGTGCGGGGGGTATGGGTATGGCTCCGCTCGCATTGTATTTACAAGGAGCAGGTATTCAGGTTGAGGCTTATGATGATAGATTTCGTGAACCTTTGCGCTCAAGCTTGGAGCAATCTGGGGTTCAAGTATTGAGTGAACCAACACCTTTGGAGAATCCAGATTGCGTGATTCGTTCGAGTGCAATTCCAGAAGGGAGTAAATTGGTACAGCCATGGTTAGCCAAAAAAATTCCTGTTTTTCGTAGAGGTGAATTCTTAGCTCGTTTTACTGCGAATCGAAAAATTCTTGCCGTTGTTGGTAGTCATGGAAAAACTACAACCTCTGGAATGTTATGCTGGGCCTTGGATCAAGTAGGTTTTGATTTTTCTTATTTGGTGGGTGGTTTGTTCTTGGGGAATGAATTGGCTCCTGGGCGATATTCAAAAGATAGTTGGCTTGTTTTAGAAGTAGATGAAAGCGACGGTACTATAGATCTCTTCGCACCAACAATAACCTTAGCGTTGAATTGTGAATGGGATCATGTTGACCTGTATGATTCTAAAGATTCGATTGGAGAAACTTTTCGTTCCTTATTTAATCGAACACGCTCGGCAATTATAACCCCCAATAAATCAGAACTTTCAGACTGGGCGAAATTGGAGAAAAATCAAAAATTATATACTTTCGAAAGCAGTAAAGACCCAAGTAAATATAAAGAGAGCAATTTGTCTGCAGTACTTGCTGCAGGAATGGCATTAGATGTTGATTTTTCTAGCTTGGATTTTAGTGATTTCCCAGGATTGGCACGTAGGGAAACCATACTTTATGAAAGCCCGTATAGAATTATTATTGAAGATTACGCCCACCATCCCACAGAGATAAATGCCCTTTTAAGTAATCGCAGATCATCATTGCCTGAGCATTCTCTTCAAGTAGTATTTCAACCTCATCGGTTTACCCGAACACATGCATTGGCAGAAAGGTTTGCAGAGGAGCTTTCGCAAGCAGATGATCTTCATTTACTCCCCACCTATGCTGCTTTTGAGAAATTTGACCCCAAAGGGTCAGTTGAAAGTTTGGTAGGTTATCTGCCTCCACGACTGAGGAAACGAACTAATATATTTTCTGATTTTTCTCAATTGTGTAAAACCCTGGGACCACAATCTGCTGATAAAGACCAAATTTTATTTGTTGGTGCAGGAGATTTAGAAAAGTGGGCACATGCATTTTCAGCTTGGGAGAAATCCAAAGGAAACAAACTTGATGCCTTTGCACATTTTCTTCATGGAAAACTTTCAAATAATACTATTCTAAAAAGTAACGAACCATTGGCAAATAAGACAACTATTGGAGTGGGTGGATGTGCACATTGGTATGCAGAGCCAGCTCACTCGGAAGATTTACGTTCCTTAGTTGAAGGGTGTCTATTGTTTAACATTCCCCGTGCGATGATTGGGAGAGGTTCAAATTTAATTGTTCCTGACGACGGATTTGGAGGCTTAGTTATTCGCTTAAGAGGGAAATTTTGGAAGGAAATTACTCTTAGGTCAGAAGAGTCCTTGATTGTTGGGGCTGGAATTAAGTTAAAAGAGATTTGTACCTTTGCCTGTAAAAACGGTCTGAAAGGTTTTGAGTTTCTAGAGGGAATTCCCGGGACTCTTGGCGGAGCTTTGAGAATGAACGCTGGTGCAATGGGCTGGGAAACCTTCGACCTTGTGGAATGGGTCTCTTTTCTTCTACCGGATGGGAGTATAAAAGAAATCAAAGGCACCGATTTGAATGTTGGGTATAGGTATTGCAGGGAAGCGTTTGATGGAATTGCGTTGCGTGCGAAATTAAAGTCAGAGGGAAAGTCTGACCATCGAGCGATTCGAACGATCATTGATAAATTGGCAAAACAAAGACGAGCTACCCAACCTAGAGAGGCTAGTGCAGGGTGTATTTTTCGAAACCCTGAGGATGTTTCAGCAGGTTGGCTTATTGAGCAAAGCGGACTTAAGGGTGAGCGAGTAGGCGGAGCAGTTGTTTCTGATCAACATGCTAATTTCATTCTGAATCAAGGTGGGGCCACTGCAGATGAGGTCATTTCATTAATTCAGCGCGTGCGACAAAGGATCCGAGAATCGAAGGGGCTAACTCTTGTTCCAGAGGTTACCTTAATGGGGAAATCGTGGAACGAATACCTATCCTAAGATTTTAAATGAATAACAATCCTATAATTACAATTTTGACCGGAGGCGTTGGAGCAGAACGTGAAATTTCAATCGCTACAAGCAAAGCACTTGCTGCATCTTTAGGAAAAGATTTTGATGTGGATTTAATTGATATCAAAAAAGAGGAACTTCCCCCTAATATCGATACTGATAAAACTATCGTTTTTCCAGCAATTCATGGCACCTTTGGTGAGGATGGAAGCTTGCAAAGCTTGCTGGAAGAAAAAGGCATAATTTACTCGGGGAGTAATCCCGCTTCGAGTCGCTTATGTATGAATAAGTTTGAGTCGAAAAAAGTCGTTTTGAAAGTAGGGGTTAGAGTTGCAGCAGATCTTTCATTTCACGATGCCAAAGAACTGAATATAGTTGATATTCTTTCACAGCTCGGACAGGACCTTGTAATTAAACCAATTGATCAGGGAAGTAGCGTTGCTCTTTATGTGCTAACTGGGGAAGAAGAACTTCGTGCCATATTGGAAACTCTCCCTCCAGGCAATTGGATGATTGAAAAAAGAATATTTGGCAGGGAGGTCACAGTAGGTATTTTAGGAGATTGTTCCCTTGGCATTGTTGAGGTCATTCCCAATGGAGGAGTTTACGATTATGAAAGAAAATACTCCGCAGGATCCACTGAATATAGGTATCCTGCTGTTTTGGATTGTGACATAGAAAATGAAGTTAAAGAATTTGCCTTAAATGCATTTAAGGCATGCGGATGTAGGGATTTTGCGAGAGTGGATTTTATAATATGTGAAGATGGAAACGCTTATTTTTTAGAGATAAACACCCTGCCCGGTCTCACTGAAACAAGCTTGCTTCCAAAGAGTGCATCATGTGCTGGATATAATTTTGAAAAGTTATGTCAGCACCTTATTCATCCTGCTGTGGAGCGATTTTCAGAACATTCATTGTTACCTGCATAAATTTAAAATGATAAAGAAACAAAAAAAGAAAGCAGATTCCGGATCATCAACTTGGCAGAAATTGGCTCCAAAATCTTCTCGTAAACCAGCTTCATATGCCGCGTTTAGGAAAAGGTTAATTAGGTTAACAAAGGTTTTTGTATTTTTGGCTATATTATTTGTTTTGGGAGGAGTTGGCTGGTTTTTTCAGCAGTGGGATAATTCTGATTCGGGGCCCCTTGATTTAACCGGACCAGGTGAACCTGTATCAAAACTTTCATTTAGCACGGATGGGGTTCTACATAAGCGTTGGTTTCAGAATTGGTTTGGTCCCCTTAGGAATCGAACACTTATGGATTTAGATATTAATAATATACAAGCTGAACTATGTAAGGAACCACAAATAATTTTCGCCCAAGTTGTAAGAGAATTTCCTTCAACATTATCCATAAACTTAAAAGAAAAAAAGCCTATCATGAGACTGTGCTTAAGGTCTAAAAGTAAAGGTGAGCAAACTTGGTTAGTTTCGGCTGAAGGCTCTTTATACCGAGGTACTGGTTATGGGAAAGCCAGTCTTTCTCATCTTCCTTTTCTCAATATCGAACCCTCCCTTCTTAAACAGAAAGTGAATGGCATAGGATTTGAGGAATTGGATGGTATCCCTGTGGTTGCTCCTTTACTCGAAATTGCCCGTCGTGATTACCCTTCCATATACAATAATTGGCAAGTTCTTTCTTATCAAAGACCTCAAGATAATGATCCAGGAGCTCACATTCATATTAAATCTATCAAAGTTCGAAATCTAAGATTTGCACCGCGTAATTTTACCTCCCAACTCAGGAGATTAAAATATTTATTAATGGAGCCAGATTTTCGGAGAAATTCTGTAATTGAATCAATCGATTTATCACATGACAGATCGGTGTTTGCCAAATTAAACCCTTCTTAATTTTTTATAAAATTTAGAAGATTAAAAAAACGAAATGTAAGATGAGCAAAATAATAGGTGCTGTAGAAATCGGAACTTCAAAAGCGAAAGCTCTTATCGGGGAAGTGGCAGATAATGGAAACTTAAATGTTGTCGGTATGGCCTTCCGCCCAAACGAAGGTATGCGGAAGGGCGAAATTGTTGATTTTCGTAAGGCTGCCGCCGCCGTTCATTCTGCACTTGAAGATGCTGAAAAAATGTCTGGCACCACAGTTGATGAAGTATACCTTGCTCAAACTGGAGCCCATTTAAAGGGGCAAATGTTGTTGGGGTCAGCATCTACTGCATCATCAGATAATCGAGTTGATGTAACTGACCTTCAGCGTGCTTCTGAAGAAGCAAAGCGAAGAAGTCCTGATGCAGGGCGTACCTATGTTCACCACATACGAACCCCCATTCTACTTGATGGTAGAATTGTTCAAGATCCAGTTGGGATGATTGGTTCGAAGGTTGATTTAGGGTATTGGGCGATTGATGGGGATGACCAAGCAATTAAGCATGCCCTTCATGTGATTAGCAACTATAGTTTAGATGTTAAGGATTTGATACTTTCTTCGATTGCGTCCTCTACGATGATGGCGGGTCCAGATTTTCGTAGAGCCGGGACTTTAGTTATTGATATGGGAGCTGGGGTAACCGACTTTGCACTTTATCGCCAAGGTTTTGTTGCATATACAGGAGTAATACCAGTAGGCGGGGATCATGTGACTGGGGATTTAAGTATGGGATTAAGAATACTTGAACCTTACGCTGAAAAGCTCAAGATCGAACATGGTAAATCAATTCCAGATCCAATGGATGAAGGAGAGGATGTTTGGATCATTGGCAATAAAACGATTGGAGACCGAGCCATTCCAAGAAAGGCAATAACCGACATTATACATGTTCGTATAGTTGAGCTTTTTGAAATTATAAGTAAGGAGCTCGAAGGCTTACTTGAACCTGATGAATTAAAAGGTGGTATTTTACTCACTGGCGGAGCATCTCTGCTTCCAGGCGTCGATCAAATTGCAACAAAAGTCTTAGGGTTCCCCACTAGACGGGCAAGTTTTCCTTCGGGCATTGCATCTGAACTTGCTCATCCAGAAAATGCTACTGTTCTTGGTCTTTTGCATTATGGACTAGAAGACCATGGTTTACCTGGAAGAAAAAAAGAGGAAGCAGAAACTGGTTTTTTAGGTAAATTTCGTAAAATGGTAGGCTTGAGTCCCCAGCACTAAGTTACATTAGAAAAATCACATAAAGAAAATAAAATGAGTCAAGAAAACCTTTTTCCACAAGAAACAAATTTTTCTCCCGAAAACGAATTGCCTGGTATTCGTGCAAAAATTATTGGAATTGGAGGTGCAGGGCTTTCATTAATTGATGGTTTATGTTTTGATAATTTTCAAAGTGTTGAACATTTAGCCATCGATGTGGACAGCCGTGCACTTGCGGATAGTATAGCCAGTGAAAAACTTTCTTTTGGTCGTCGACATACCCGCGGTATGGGCACGGGGGGAGAACACACTTTGGCCCGTAAAGCATTGGAGGAAGAAAAGGATGTAATTAGGAAAAAATTAGAAGGGGTTGATCTTGTTTTTCTACTTGCTGGATTAGGCGGGGGGACAGGTGGTGGAGCCGCTCCAGTTATTGCCCGGTTGGCAAGGGAGTCCGGGGCCTTAGTTTTTGCATTTACACCATTGCCATTTAGTTGGGAAAAAAGCCGTCATTCTATGGCAGAGGAATGTTTGGCTGATTTACGTAAATTTGCTAATGCAGTTATTCCTCTGCCGAACGATTCGCTTTTGCAAATGGGGGGAGCTGATGCTACTGCACTTGAGTGCTTTGCAGAAGCGGGACGTAATGTAAGTAAAGGAATTACGGCAATATGTGCCCTTGTTTTTCGCCGGGGTATGATTGATGTTGATTTTGTGCACTTGCGAAAAGCTTTCAATCGAAGAGCAGGGCGAACATTATTTGGTTATGGAGAAGGGGAGGGGGAGGACGCTATCCGGCAAGCCGTTCGGGAGCTTTTACTCTGTCCAATGCTTCATTTACCTGATGTTTCAAAAGCTGCAGATGCCCTTCTTATATTAATAACTGGTGGAACAGGTATGAGCATGGCTTCCCTTCAACAGGTGTCTCTCGAAATCCGTGACGAATTTAAAGCTGGTGAGCATATTGTTTTTGGTGCCCATGTGGATGAAAATATGGGTGATCGTGTTCAAATTACGGTGCTTGGAGCAACTGATCTTGAAGCTGGAACGCCCCCAGCAGATGTTGCTCCCGCCGCAAAAGGAGTAATTTCAGCACTGCCGAAAAGTAAAGTTGCTCACCCTTCAAAATTACAAAAACAAAATCAGACAACCCCAACCACTCCAACCCCCAAACTATCGCGTTTTAAAAAACAGGAAACGATTGATCAGAACACTTTTGATTTCATGGAAGCCGAAAATCAAAGAGGTATTTTTGGTGATTTGCCATCGCGCAATCTGTATGCCGGGGAAGATTTGGATGTCCCTGCTTACTTGCGCAGAGGGGTAAAAGTATCGATTTAAAACCGCCCATAGTTAGCATTACCATATTTTGAACTTAAAATTTTAGTCAGCTCGGTTTTAATATTAGAAATTACATTTAGAGAAAGGTCTTGTGTAAGTTCTAACAAGGTTTTAATTCGTTCATTTTAAATTCTGATTATAGGCATTTATCAATTTTGAATGTTTGACCTTACCGAAATCCTTCTTTTTGATTAAATCCATGCGATGGTTCTCTTGTAGTTTAATTTTTTTAATTTCCTTTACAGGGTATATTTTTGGACAAGGAATGCATTTAGTGCTTACTCAAATCGGCGATGGAGCAATTTTGAATATTGCAGATGGAGAATCCCAACCAGTTACATCTGCGAGTTTTATTCCTCAAAACTCTGAAATTAACATACTTCCAAATAGTGGAATTGAAACTATGTCTTCTGGTTATCAATTTCGTTTTGGTTCGGACACTAAATTTTTTATCTCTCCAGATTTCATTCATTTGCACATGGGATCAATCATGGTGCAGTCTAGGAAAATCGGAAATAAAACTAGCTTACGTAGTTCTGAAACCTTGATTGAAATTTCCGGAGTGGGTACGTGTATGCTTGAAGTTGAAAAAAACGGAGGATTTAAGATAGTTGGAGTTCTTGGAAGATTAAATATCACTGGGAGGGATAATCTTTTCAAAACTGATCTACTTGCCGGTGAACTGATAACGATTAAGCCTGGCAATTCTGGAGTGGATAATAAAATAAATATAAATTTAGAAAAAGTTGTGAAAACTTCCTTTTTGCTTTCAGGCTTTAAAAATAACTCAAGTTTCAAAAGTTCACTCGATTCGATTGTAAAAGCGCAGAGCGAATCAGTCAGAGAATCCCCATCATCAGAATCTTTTGGCACAAGTGTGGTAGATAATTTTCCAAATACTTCAAAAGAAAATATCAATGAAAACTTGATTGATGGAGATGAAGGTAACCTAT
>ENA-UOXV01001857-UOXV01001857.1-marine-metagenome-genome-assembly--contig:-NODE-1857-length-28582-cov-7.535843_pt1 | contig 28582 bp, 26 predicted proteins | sample MGYA00238165_ERZ766961 | MGnify/ENA primary metagenome ERZ766961 (study PRJEB28924, sample SAMN03173240) | marine metagenome | biome: Marine; feature: Water; material: Subsurface seawater | place: North... | reverse complement strand
ATCGTGATTCTACCCGATTAAAACTTGGGGCGGGGCTATTTTTAGAGGTGCCCTTCAGTAATTAACCCATTAAGGAGAATCGCGAGCGCGATCCCCCAATGAGTGACCCTGACAATCGGGTCCCAGTTGGGCCCGTCGGTTTTTTCATTTTGCGTGTTCATTCTCAATCAGTCCTCCGCCTCGATTTTGAGAATACGGCCATCCGCCGGGGAGATTTTTAGCTCCCAACGCCGTCCGTCCTTTTTCGCATAAGCCTCGACATATCGATCGTCTTGCTTCAACCGCTGGATTTCGTATCCCTGGGCTTCCAGTTGGGCTCGAATTTCTTCGAGGGGCATGCGTTGGCCTTGCGGAACTTGATCGCTACGCACTTCATCGCTCGATGCCACGAACAGACGACGTTCATTTTCTGAAAAATCATTACTCGCGGCAGGCTGAACGACAAAAATGCTTACTGCGATGGCGGCTAGAATGAGTTTAGACATTTGCTTTCTCCTTCGACGGTTGAGTTGCTGTGATCAACCAATACCTAAGCTCACAATCGAAGAAGAACTATTAGCCGTACGCTTATTTTACGCCGCATAAGCGTTCGCTTACACGGTTAGCAATCAATTGGAGGCTATTTCAGAGCAGCGAACATGCGATCAGAGACGTATGCTTCCCCCTCACCTGTCCTCTCCCCCACTTCGTAGGGGAGAGGGACCCTGTATCCACGTGGCTCGTTCTCATCCCTCTCCCCCTTTTAGGGAGAGAGATTAGGCCTGCCCTCGCGAAAGCGGAGGTGGTAAGGGGGTTTCCACAATCTCCAATGCCTCGCCGCTCGGCCCTTCGACCATCACGGCGCGGGTGTCGGCCAGCGGGTACTCATCGCTCAAAAATGTCACGCCATCGCCTCGCAATTTCGTAATCCAGGCATCCAGATCCGTCACCGAAAATGCGATATGGTCCATCAATTGCCCGAGGGATGATTGCAGCGGCGTGTCCCCTTGATTGGGATACCATGTCAGATTGATATCGCCGACTTCCACCCCGGCGGCGGGGGCGCGGAACATGCCCTCGGCATTCAGGGCCGGGAACGTGCGGTCGGTCGTTCGGGGCACCTTGCAGTCCTCGACCGGGACTTGAACGGGGCCGAATTTTTTGCGGGGCGGCACCAGAAAATGGGTTTCGTACCATATCTGCGCGCACAGAGGGTCTTCGTGCCACATGTGAACATGGTCGATCCGCTCGTCCGCCATATCACCGATAATCTCGAACAAGGCATCGTCGGGTCCTTGGAAATACGCAAAGCCAGCGCCACCCGGAACCGGTTCGTCAGCGGCGCGGAGTTCGTTTAGCCGTTCCAATGTCACGCCCAGGGTCTCGCCCGTTTTGAACCATGTATCACTGCTGATCGGCACAGTTGCGTCATCAATCCCGGTATAGAGGGGGCGCGACAACCCCTCGTCTCGCGACAGGAAATCGGCGGTGGTAGCCCGACTATCGGTGACCTGCCAGCCAAAATGCCAGAGCGCACTTTGCGGCCCGGTCCGAATATCGTCGTCCTGTTCAAACAGGATCATCACATTGTTCGGCGACACCACAGCCGGGAGGCCGCCCCATTCCCCAGCCGTCGCCGAGGCGAACAGGTGCGTATAGAAATCAACGGCGTGCGATGGATCGGATGCGCGAAGATGGATGTGGTGAAAACGCGGCGGGGTGAGGCTGGATGGTGTCATTTTGGGATGCAGGCTCGTTTGTTCATACCAACATCAAACATGGCACACCCGCACATGAAAGACAGAGATTAATTCCCCCACCCTGCCCCTCCCCCTCAGGTGGGGAGGGGACACTCGTGGCGATACCATTTCCACCCAACCTCCTCCCCCCTTGAGGGGGAGGATTAAGGAGGGGGCGCGCGAACTCAATCAAACCCGTACGCGTCCATCGCCAGTACGCCGTAAGTATAGCTTTTGTGCAGGTGGCGTCCGGGGGTCGTTGGTGTGCCTGCGCCCATCGCCACGAACAACGGCAGCAGGTGTTCATCGGTCGGATGGTTGCGGACCGCTTCGGGGGCGAGCGCGCGGTAGTTCAGCAGGTCTTCAACCCGGCCCTCGGCAATTGCCCAACTGGCCCATTCGTCAAACGCGCGGACCCATTCCGGCGGCGCGGCGTCGATAGGCTGGCCGCGGAACTCGGACAAATTATGGGTCAGGTTGCCAGATGCCAGAATCAAAACACCGTCGTCACGGAGCGGGCGCAATGCCTCGCCCATCTTGTAATGATACGCCGGGGTCTCGTTCGGATTGATCGACAATTGCGTGACCGGAATATCCGCATCGGGATAGCCCAACAGCAGCAGCACCCAGGCCCCGTGATCAAGGCCACGGGTCTCTGTCATCACCGGGCCCATGCCCGCATCTTCGAGCAGCGTCGCCATCTTGGCCGCCAGATCTGGCGCACCGGGTGCGGGATACGTCATGTCGTACAGGGCCTGCGGGAAACCATAGAAATCATAAATCGTCTCGGGCATCGTCGCATCGCTGACATGCGGCGTCGCGGTTTCCCAATGCGCGGAGACCACCAAAATGGCCGTTGGTCTGGGAATCGCATCCGGCAACTTGGTCAGAAAATGGCGTGCATCCGATGGATCAAGCGCGATGGTCGGTGCGCCGTGGGAGACGAAAATACTCGGTATTTGGGACGCAGTGGTCATCATCAAATCCTTAACCAACAAATGAATAAGGGCGGTCCAGCCAATGCCGAACCGCCCCCGTGAGTGTACATTACTTTATCGGTTACGCCGTCTGGCTATTTGGCAAAATCGGCAGTGGGAATTCACGTTTGGTGATGGCGAATGCGCCACCCCCCAACAATCCCTGTACCGCCGTCGCCACGATCAAGAATACCGGATACTCCCATCCGCCACCCTCGGCGCTGAACACCCAGCCGTTCGGCAGGTGCACCATCGTCGCGCCAATCAAGATCGGGATCAGTGCAAACGACACCAGACGGGTTTGGAACCCGACGATCAACGCCAAGCCACCCAGGGTTTCTGCGGCGAACACCACATACGCCAAAAATCCCGGATAGCCGATGCTTTCAAAAAACTGCGCCGTGCCCCCCAACGTGAAGGTGAAGTACTTCAACAATAATCCATGGGCGACAAACATAATGCCAAGCGACACCCGAAGCGCGAATGCGCCGTAAGGGGCTGTGTTCATATTTATATTTTGTGTGTTCATGACGTGATCTCCTCGATCTCTAAAATCAATTTTGGCTGGTGCGCGGGGCACCCTGCCTCGCGCTGTTGAGATCAATCTACGGATTTCGATGTTGCAATGTAATTGGCAAATAATGCATATATATTGCAATTTTGCAAACAGTGATAATCTTATGTTCTTCAGAAATTAATTTAAGTGCGGGAATTGAAACAGCTTCATGCAGGTTTTTGCAGTCACCGTCTCCGGGTGCCCAAATGCAGTGGGATGACTTAAAAATCATTCTGACCATCGCCCGTGCAGGATCGTTGGCGGGTGCGGCGCGTGATCTCGGCGTCAATCATTCGACGGTGTTTCGTCGCCTCAACACATTCGAAGACAGTTTGGGCGTGCGCCTGTTTGACCGATTGCCCAGCGGTTATGCGCTGACGGTGGCGGGCGAGGAAATGCGTGCGTCCGCCGAAATGGTGGAGCGCGAGATCGATCGGCTGGACCGACGGATCACCGGCCAAGATTTGCGCCTGCGCGGATCGCTGGTGGTGACGACCACAGACACATTGGCCACCGGAATTCTGGGCCCACACATCGCGGCGTTTAAGCGCGCGTATCCCGATATCGATTTGGAACTGATACTGGATAATCAAAACGTCAGCCTATCAAAACGCCAAGCCGACGTCGCCGTGCGCCCCACGCTGAACCCGTCCGAAACCCTGGTCGGGCGCAAGATCTGCGATATTGCCTTCGCGCCGTACTGGGCCAAAACGTTATCAAGCCTGCATCACCAAGACCTATCGTTGATGCCGTGGGTCAGCGTCGATGACAGCTTGTCGCACCTGGCATCCGACAGATGGTTCCGCCGTGAACTGCCGCATGTGTTGATCCGGATGCGCACGAACAGCCTGCAAGGCGTCATGATGGCCGCAGAGGCCGCTGTTGGTGCAGCGATTCTGCCGTGTTTCATGGGAGATGCGTCCGAACACCTGAGCCGCGTCGGCGATCCCATCGAAGGGGGCGGCAGCGCGTTGTGGCTGCTGACCCACGAAGACCTGCGCCATACCGCACGGGTCCGTGCGTTCCTGGATTTTATGGCCGACGCATTACGCGCCAATATCGATTTGCTGGAAGGTCGCGCTGAAGACTTAATCGACGAGACCGAGTTCTGACAACAGCGCGTGCAGGCCATCGGCATCTTGGAACACGTGCGTCACCAAACCTGCCGTGATCGCATTGGCGACGTAGCCCGCATTGTCATCGATAAATAACGTCGTTGCCGGATTCCATCCCAATTGATCCAGCAAATCGGTGAAGCCTTCAACCGTTTCCTTATCGAAACCAGATGTGCCAGAAACGAACAGCTTATCACCAAACAGTGCCGGCAGTTCGGGGGCCATTTCGCCGATGTGTTCAGCCATCATACAACCGTTGTTGGTCAATAATGCGACATCAATCCGGGTGCCAAGATGGCGCGCCATATCGATTACGGCGGGTGCAGGGGCCATGGCCCATTTCCGGGCTGCAACCCATTGCCGCAGTGTGACGTCAACACCAAGCGCTGCCGCAATCGCAGCGATATAGGCATCCGTCGTCAGATCACCACGGTCTGCCGCACGTTCAATACCTGAATCGAAAACCTGCGCGCGAATGGTTTCGGCCCCAACGCCAACGGCGGATTCCAAAAGCTTGAGACGGTTTTCAAAATCATAGCCATAGAGCACGCCATCCATATCAAACAGGACGGCGGTAATAGCCGTCATTTCGGACCCTTGTGTTCGTTCAGGCGCGGCATCAGTTCGACGAAGTTACACGGCATGTGTCGGTAATCGAGTTGATGGACCAGGATCTCATCCCACGCGTCCTTGCACGCCCCGGTCGATCCGGGCAGCACGAATATATAGGTGCCGTCGGCCACCGCTGCCGTGGCGCGCGATTGTACGGTGGATGTCGCGATTTTCTGATAGCTGAGCCAGCGGAATAATTCGCCAAAGCCCGGGATTTCCTTGTCGGTCACTTGGGCCAATGCCTCGGGCGTCACATCGCGCCCGGTCACCCCGGTGCCGCCTGTGGAAATCACCACATCGATTTCAGGATTGGCAACCCAGGACTTAAATTGCTCAGCGATCAGATCGGCGTCGTCCTTGCAGATCACACGGTCGCCCAGAACGTGCCCCGCTTCGGTCAGACGCGCCTGCAGCGTATCGCCAGACCGATCATCATCGAGCGTGCGGGTGTCAGACACGGTGAGCACTGCAATATTTACGGGACGAAATTCACGATCAGCTGAGAGAGGCATGGGGTGGTTTCTCCGGTCTATCGGGCGGATAACCGCCCACGAACATGAGCAAATCGTATACAACGACCGCCACACACCTGCAATGCAACGAACTGTGAGGTTATGACGCTAATTCACCGGCGGCGTCGTTGCCAGTTCGGTATCGCCCTGCCCCATCGCGGTATACAGCGGCCATTCGCCGCGTGCGACGGCGTCCAGTGATGGCACGTCCTGGCCCAACTGATCGCGGTAAATCCAGAAATTCGTCAGCACGCGTTCAACGAACGTGCGGGTTTCATAGGACGGGATGCTTTCGATGAAAAAGATCGGATCATCCAAGTACTTGGTGTTGCGTTTCCATTTCCGCAGGTTTCCCGGTCCGCCGTTCCATGCCACCGCCAGCTTGAACAAATTCTGCGACACTTCGTTTTCATTGAGCAGCATTTCGATATAGCGCTGCCCCAATTCCAGATTGGTTTCGGGGGTATACAGCTTGGATCGGTTTTTGAGCTTCATCCCTGTTGAGCGTGCCACAAACGAGGCCGTTCGTGGCATCAACTGCATCAAACCCCGTGCCCCGGCCCAGCTTTTGGCATCGGGGTTAAAGCGGCTTTCCTGGCGAATCAACGCATACACCAAAGCCCGATCAACCGAAAACCCGGCGGCGGGCACATAATGCGGAATCGGATAAGCCGCACCATCATATCCACCGCCCTTGGGGAACAGCAACGTATCGAGCCAAACGGCAAGCGAGGCCATGTTTCCACGTGATGCCAATGCATGGATGCCGTACAGCGTGTCACGATCAACACCGCGCGCCAATTGGCGCAATTCATCTTCGGCACGGCCACTGTCGCCGATCTGCACCAAGGCCATGGCGCGCAACCCACGGGGGCGCTGTTGCAGGCGAGTCATAATATCGGGGGTTATATCAGGGGCTTGCCATTTGAATGGCAACGGACGGCCCAACAGGCGGGTCGACAACAAACCATAGAATGTCCGTGGATCGGCGGCGGCGCGCTCCAAATAATCGATCACCTGTTCGGGCTGCCCCGCAACCATATAAGACCGCGCGGCCCAGAATGCTGACGACGTGCCAAGCCAATCTGAAACGCCAGGGTTTTCAGCGGCCGTCGCAAAATGCTTGGCGGCTTCGGCGTATTTCTCGGCGCGCCATAGCAGTAATCCTGCAGTCCAATGGCCAACGGGCAGATATTTACCGGATCGTTTCAACGCGGGCAGCGCCCACTGTAACGCCCATTCATCACGCCCATCGATGAAGTATCCCTTGGCGAGCGTGACGCGCGCTTCGTCATATTGTGCAGCGGATAATAGTTTCTTGGCCTGTGGTGATTGGATCAGACGCTTTGCCGCCAATGTCTGACCACGACGCAGCGCCCGTTTGATCTGTGCTCGGATCGCGCGCGCCTTGCGCTTGTTCGATGTGGACAGTTGCTTGGCCGGAATATGAATCGGTTTAAACGTCGGGCGATATTGTAATTCGCCTGTATCCCTGAGGCGCTGCGGCGGTGCGGGACGTTTCCAATTCGACGGGCGACGACGTTGCGCCAATGCATACACACGCCCGGCATCCGGATGATCGGCGTATTTCGCCATCCAGCTTTTAAGTTCTTTGTATTTCGACCGATACGCGGTGGGATGCATATAACGCTGATACAGCACGTGGCCCATCAGCAGTTCATTATCGAGCTTTTTGATCAACGCATCGGCGCGTTTCCAACTGCCGTCTTTTTGATACCGAAAGATATCACGATAGCGCGCAACGTCGGCATCACTAAGAACATCAAATGATGTCGTCGTCGATACGACATTTGGGGCAGGCTTTGATGCAACTTGAAGGGCTTGATCCGCGGCCGATACAGGCGCCGGGACAGCAGCATAGGCAGCGATGCCAACGGCTATTGCCGTGACTGCGCTCAGCAACCGACCCCTCGACCTTGTTTTCATATTGGGCGACACCCCTGTAAGAACCGAATCTGTATACATGATCGCCAGAATCCGGGCAACCCAAGCTAATTATTGGTCAGATATTAGGGTAAACACCTATCCTAATTGTTGTTCCCAGGGGTAGCTGATCAATCGCCGGGATGGTCGTATAGATACCTTGCGAAACTAGGGCGCGATATGAAAATACTGAATCAAATCAACGACAAATGGCAGCCCCTTGTCCAACGCCATTTGCTATGGGTTTTCGTTGCTGCCCTGATCATTGCCTTCACCCCGATAACCGCGACCCATTTCGTGATGGACCGCGTGGTCACCAGTGAAGAAGAAACCGCCAACATTATCAATGTTGCTGGGCGCCAACGTATGTTGTCGCAACGCCTGACTTTGATGGTCAGCACCTTGGCCGATCAGTCCGAGCGTGGCCTTGATACCGCCAAAACTCGCGACACGATTGCCAAAGATTTATCGTTAATGATCGAAACCCATGAACGATTGGCGTTCGAGACCCGCGACTCGCTGATCACATCTCAGGATTTATCACTCGAAAAAATCTACTTCGATGGGCCGTTTAATCTAAATCTTAGACTTCGCGAATTTGTTGCTAATATCGAATTGCTGCTGTCGGTCCCCGACTACGCAGTAAACGCCCAAAGCCAGGTGCTGGAAGAGATTTTTGAACTGGGGCCGAATGAACTGCTGCAGGCGCTGGATGCCGCGGTGAAGGCATACGAGAAGCGCGGATATTTAGCTATTAAAGAAATCCGGAAAATAGAGAAACAGCTTTGGGCATTATCTGCTTTCATCCTATCGGCTGAATTTTTCCTGATCTTCTTGCCAGTGCACAAACTGTTGCGTTCACAGGTCAGAAAACTTTCAGCGAACGAACAGTTGTTCCGTTCTATTTACGAAAAATCCCCAATCATGCTGCATTCGATTGATGCCGCCGGGCATATCCAGGTGGTCAGCAATTACTGGCTTGATCACATGGGCTACACCAATGACGAGGTCATCGGTGAACATTTATCCAAATTCATGTCCGAAGATTCCGCACGGCGTGCGGTGGATATTTATCTGCCCAAGATGGTCAAGGATGGTCAGGTCACTGGGGTTAATTACCAGATGGTCAAAAAATCCGGCGAAGTGATTGACATCGTCCTGTCTGCACAGTCGCACAACGATGATGATGGTAACTTTGTCCGGTCATTTGCGGCGATGGTTGATGTCACCCACGAGCGCATCATGCAGGCCGAACTTGAGAAAAATGCCGAGGCCATGCAGGCCTTTCACCAAGCGGCATCGACACCTGGCCTGTCGTTCGAGGAACGCATTCACCGCGTGTTGCGGTTCGGAAATATCTTCTTTGAAACATCCATGGCCATCGTCAGTCAGATCGAAGGCGATGAATACCAGATCGCCTATGTCGCAGGCCCCGGTGAAATCCCGCCCCCAGGCACTGTACTGGATTACGACGACACCTATTGCATGAACATGCTCAATAACGACCAGCCGGTCGCTATCGATAACGTCCAGAAGTCGGCATTTTCCACTCATCCGTGCTACGATGCGTTCAAACTTGATACCTATATCGGGGTCCGGTTGATGGTCCGTGGAGAGCCTTATGGCACACTCAACTTTACGGCAGTCAACCCGCGCGCAGAACCATTTGATGACGTTGAAATCGCGTTTATGGGATTACTTGGGCAGTGGGTCAGCTCATCCATCGAACAACAACTTATCGCCGGACAATTGAACGAAGCCCGCTTTGCCGCCGAAACCGCCAACGCGACCAAGTCCGCCTTCCTGGCCAATATGAGCCATGAGATCAGAACCCCGTTGAACGCGGTTATTGGCCTGACGGATTTGACGCTAAAAACCGACTTAGAAGAAAAGCAACGTTACAATCTGACCCGGGTTTCGGATGCCGGTAAAAACTTACTCGGGATCATCAATGACATTCTCGACTTCTCAAAGATCGAAGCCGGGAAACTGGAAATTGAAGTCACCGAATTTGAACTCGATGATGTGTTGAAGAACCTGTCGTCTTTGGTCGGTGCGCGCGCCGAAGAACGGGGCCTTGAAGTCTTGATCTGGGTCGATCCGGAAATCCCGACATCACTGATGGGTGATCCTCTTCGACTGGGGCAGATTTTAATCAACCTGTTGGGCAATGCGATCAAGTTCACCGAAGAAGGCGAGATCGTTATCCGAGCCGAACTCGCAACCCAGGATGAAGATATAGTGACGCTTTCATTCTCGGTGATCGACAGCGGCATTGGCATGAGCGATGAGCAAGTCTCGAAGCTATTCAATCCGTTTGTGCAGGCTGATCAGTCGACGACACGCATGTTTGGTGGCACGGGGCTGGGCCTTAGTATTTCCAAGCAATTGTCCGAGGCCATGAACGGCGAAATCAGCGTCAAAAGCGTCGAGGGTAAAGGCAGCACGTTCACCCTGCAGATGCCGTTCAAGATTGGCAGCCTAAAAAAGCGCGACGTGCCAACCATGAACATCGATCCCAGCCAGGTTCGAATCTTGATCGTCGATGACAACGCCATCGCCCGCGATATGCTTGAAGCGGCCGTCTACAGCATGGGCTTCATCACTGAAACCGCGCATTCGGGGCAGGACGCGCTGGATAAGCTGCAAAAAAGTGACGGCGATGAGCCGCCCTATGATTTGATCTTATTGGACTGGAAAATGCCGGAGATGGACGGGGTCGAGACCGCGCGTAAAATCCGTGACCTGTCGGCGTACACCCGCACCCCCACGGTCTTTATGGTATCGGCTTATGGCGTTGACGAGGTTTCCGACGAGTTGGCCGAAATCGGCGTCAAAACATTCCTGCCCAAACCGATCAATACATCGCATCTGTTCGACAAGATGATCGAAATGTTTTCGGCCTCTGGGGCCAAAGGCATGGTGCCGATCACGCCCTCATCCGATGATCAAGGTCAACAGGCCGTTGTTGCCAACGCACGCATTTTGTTGGCCGAGGATAATGAACTTAACCAAGCTGTCGCCGTCGGCATTCTTGAAGGTGCGGGGTTCAGCGTCGACGTGGTCGAAAACGGTCGCCAAGCGATCAGCACGCTGCGCGAACAAGGCCCGGGTGCCTATGCCGTTGTCTTGATGGATATCCAAATGCCCGAGATTGATGGCATTACCGCGACACGGTTAATCCGGGTCGAAGATGGCTTTGCCGATTTGCCAATCATTGCAATGACCGCGCATGCCCTGATGGAAGAGCAAAAACGCTGCAAGGCTGCGGGGATGGATGCGCACATCTCGAAGCCTGTGGATTCACGCGAACTGATCTCCAAACTGAACAGCTACATCAAACAAGGTGCCCCAGTCGGGATGCCAAAAACACCTATCAGATCCGACGCACCTGTTATAGAAAATCAAAAGGATCCCATTATGAAAGACAGCAACGCACCAGCACCTTCGTCCGTGAACGCAGCCAATGCGGGCAACGATACCGACTACTATGATCTGGAAGAGGTCAAGGCACGGCTGATGCTGCCGGAAGACGTCCTGTTCAATTTGGTCGAACGGTTTGTTGAGAGCTACGGTGACATCGCGAATGATATCGCCGACCTTGTTGCCGAGGACAAATTCAAAGAAGCCGCCGATAAGGCGCATTCGGCCAAAGGCGTTTCCGGGTCATTGGGTGCGACAGCGCTTTATGAAAAATGCACCGAGCTCGAAGGTATGCTCAAAGACGAGCGCATTGATGATCTGCGCGCCGAGATGCCGAGTTTCATCGCCATCGCCGAACGCACCATCGCCGTCATGAAAACCGCCCTGGCCAAACACCAAGCCGCTTAGAAGGTTTCAACAAACGGGCGCAGTTCTTGTTCCCAAGTCCAGGCCGAACGTGGCTGATGATGCATGTTCATGTATTGGGTCGCGATGTGATCGGGATGCAATCGGTTTGGATTTTTCGGATCGTCGCTCTCGCCAATGCCGCCATCGATAACAAAGTGACCGACGTGAATGCCCTGTGGTGCTAGTTCTCGCGCCATACTTTGTGCCAAACCACGCAGTGCGAATTTGCCCATGGCAAAGCATGATGAATTCACATAGCCCTTTACGCTGGCCGATGCGCCCGTGAACAAGATGGTGCCTGAACCGCGAGGCAGCATCGCCTTTGCAGCCGCTTGGCCGACCAAAAACCCACCAAAAGCTGTGATCATAATCGCTTTTTGAACAGCTTCGGGATCCAAATCGGCAACCGGGCCACGGACCCGTGCGGATGGGTTGTAGACCACCAATTCGGGCACGCCGTGGGTCGATGTGACCCAATCAAACAAGGCTGCCACATCTTCGGGATTCGATGCATCACACGCCTTGGCAACACCGCCGGTGATGGCTTCTAAGACATTCAGTTTTTCTGGATTGCGCGCCGCCAAGATTGGCATCATCCCATCGGCCGACGCAGCACGAGCGACAGATGCGCTGAGACCAGCACCAGCACCAACGATCACGGCTATACGTGGTTCGGACATTCCATTTTCTCCCCAATTCGTAAAATTTTATCGATCAGACATGATCGCCCCTTATTGACGGATATGCGCATAAAACGCACAACATCAAGCGAGATATTTTTCACGCCTTGTTGATTCCGCCAAGGAGCCCCCGTGCTGGATGCATTTCCACCCGTTGTTTTAGCTCTGACGTGCGCATTTTTGTTCGCACTTGGCGGGCAAGTTCAAAGCATCGGCCTGCAAACCATGGATGCGCGGACCGGGACCATGGTATCGATTGCGGCAAATGCTGCATTTTATTGGATGTTGGCGCCGTGGTTACTGAACGTTGATTATTTTTTCACAACGGCAGTTCTTTTATTCGCGATGATCGGGCTGATCCGCCCGGCGATTTCCGCGAACTTGGCGGTTGCCGCATTGCGCCATATCGGGCCAACGCTGACCACGACACTGAGTTCCACATCCCCGCTGTTTGCTGCCGCGATTGGCGTATTGTTGTTGGACGAGATGCTCACCTGGCAGATCATCATTGGCACCATCGGCATCATCATGGCGATTGTATCCCTATCCTTAAAAGACAAAGCCGCGCCGACAACGTTTCCGCTTTGGGCCTTGGCGCTACCGATCGGGGCCGCATTCATTCGGTCTGTCGGGCACGGCATCACCAAGATCGGCATGGTCGAAGTGCCGGACCCGTATTTCGCCGCAATGATCGGGGCCAGCGTGTCGTTCGTCATCACGTTCACGCTGTGGGCTGCCAAGGGTGAACGCAAACCCATCAATTTCAGTGGAGCCGGCCCTTATTTGTTTATGAGTGCCGGCTGTATTTATGGCATCGCGCTGATCTGTTTGAACACTGCGTTGCTGTACGGCGAGATGATCACCGTCGTGCCCATCGTCGCCTCTGCACCCATATTTTCGATGCTGATGAGCATTATTGTGTTTCGCCGCGAACGCGTGACGGTACGGATTTTCATCGCCGTCGGGATTGTGATGACGTCGGTGGTGCTTATCTCGCTTGGCCACTAAAACGGCGTAGGATCAGCGCATCGACTGAAATCGGCCCACCGCCCTTTATCGCCAAATAAATCAGCGGGAATACCCACAGCAAACGTTGATCGAAGATGATCGAGTTATGGATGCGATCGAACATCGCGCCAATCGACTCAGGCTCTAAGCCATGAAACTGAATGTCGACGAAGCTCATCACAATAATAAAGCCTATAAACCCGACGCTGGTCAGCCGTTCACCACCGTCTTGGCCAAGCACAAACTTACTGTGCGTCGATATGCTCAACAGTTCCTCAAAGGGCATTCCAAGCGTCACTTCACCGCCAATATTTCTGTGAAGTTCGCGGTATTTATTGTTTACCAGCACAACACGCTGATCACTGTCGAGCATGATGAAGCCGACTGAGAGACTTTCAATGGCATCGTAGAGCATTCGTTCTGACATCGCGGCCGCTGTCTCGGCGTGTTTGATGGACGTCACATCTTCTTCGACGGCCAATATGCATCGATCACCCATTTCAGGGTCGATGACGTGGCGAAGTTCGATCCGGTGCCAGCGGGTCCCGCCCACCGTGCGCACTTCGAATTCTCCTGAAACCGCACCGTCATCGATGCATTTTGCGAACATATCGGTCGCCAACGACGGGCGCGCCAGACACACCGCAAACGCATCGGCAGGATCGGGCAAATCGCGTATGACATCGTCAAAGACGTCGATGGCTGCCGGATTGGCGAACCGCAACGCGCCGTCTAATGAAAAATACCGGATCATGATCGACGAATGACGCACCGCCTCAACCAAGCGGCGATCGTTTTCTTCGTATGTGACCTCACTTGGCGGGATTGTTTCGATCAGCAGCGCATCGCGGCGCTCGGGCCCGATCAGTAAATATGTAAAGCGGAGATCAATGGGGGTTGGCACGTCATGCGGATACAATGTCCAACTGTCCCGTGTTGATTCACCGGGCTTCATGTTGGCCACGGTTTGTCGCAACCGTATTTTGACGGTGTTGCTATCGTCTGAATAATCCTTGGCAATCAACGCGTCTACGCTGTCGCAGTTCCAAAATTTTAATGCGGCGACGTTCCCCCACCACATGCAATGACTCTCGATATCGAACACCCACATCGGTGCGTCGACCATATCGAACAAAGCAAGTTCATCATGAGTTGCGAATAAATGTTTGGTCATTTCACGTGCTACTTGTCTGCCAACTTTCGCTTGATCATCAACAAATCATGCCAGGCATCACGTTTCTTAATCGGGGTGCGGAGCAAATATGCCGGATGAAACATCGCGGTGGCATTAATCGGGGCTGATAATTTAGGCGTTTGATAGGTGTACCATTTACCCCGCAGTCGGCTGATCCCCTGGGACTCGCCCAACAGATTGTGTGCTGACGGCGCGCCCACACACACCAAAACGTCGGGATGCACAATTTCGATCAGGCGTTCGATAAATGGTCGGCAAACAACGGTTTCCTGTGTTGTCGGTGTACGGTTACCCGGCGGTCGCCAAAACACAGAATTGGAAATCATCACCTGTTCGCGGGGAATCCCTATACTATCGAGCATCGCATTCAGCAGCACACCACTTGGCCCCACAAACGGTACGCCTTGGCGATCCTCCTCGGCACCTGGCGCTTCACCGACCAGCATCAACCGCGCATCGGCGGGACCATCACAAAGGACCAGGTTCGTTGCGGTTTTTTTCAGCGCACAGCCATCGAATGCCTCAATCGCGGTGCGCAGGTCATCAATCGTTTGCGCGTTTTCGGCCGCCTGGCGGGCGTTGCTAATCTGGAGTTGGCTATCGATCTCGGCGGCGCTGGTTTTGCTGCCGCGCGTGGTCGCTGGCATTTGCGGAGAAGACGTCGGGGCTGTTGGGGATGCCGCTGCTGACCCACCAGCGGGGGCCGCGTGATCCGAAACAACAGATGCGGACGCAACGGCAGCTTGTGCCGATGTCTCGAACCGATTGATCGGCTCGTCGGCAACGCACTCGTCGCATCCCATATCAATATGCCATTGTAGAACGGCGTGATTATCCATCTGATCTCTCCGTCATCAACCTCACACACCGCTCAAGCCGGATCAAGTAAGGGCGAACCACATATTATATGACGGTTTCACCGACAATTACGTCGGATTTCGCTCGTGAATCGTCGTTTTGCCCATGATAAGAAGGTCATAATAATACCTAAGCGCTTTTTTAGAGGAACGTACAATGACCGACGCCACTGAAACCGAAGCCGTAGAACGCGAAAGCATGGAGGTCGACGTCGTGATCGTGGGCGCAGGCCCATCGGGGCTTTCCGCCGCCATCCGCCTGATGCAACTGGCCCAGGAAAACGACCACGAATTGATGGTCTGTGTGGTCGAAAAGGCATCCGAAGTCGGCGCACACATTTTATCCGGTGCCGTGGTCGATCCGATTGCGATGAACGAACTGTTCCCCGATTGGAAAGAAAAAGGCGCCCCGATGGGCGTGCCCGTCACCGATAACCAGCATTGGGTCCTGACCGAGACCGGCAAATCCGCATTGCCGCATTTCATGATGCCCCCGATATTGAGCAACAACGGCTGTAATACGCTGTCGCTTGGAAACCTGGTGCGCTGGTTGGGCGAACAGGCCGAAGCCATGGGCGTCGAGGTTTATCCGGGTTTTGCCGCCGCCGAAGTGTTGTTCAACGATGATGGTTCCGTCAAAGGCATCGCGACCGGCGATATGGGCCGCGAGCGCGATGGCAGCCAAGGCCCGAATTTCGAACCCGGTATGGAACTCCACGCCAAATACACCTTCTTTGCCGAAGGGTGCCGCGGACATCTGTCAAAAACATTGATGGACACATTTAATCTTGGCGAAGGCCGCCAGCCGCAAACGTACGGCATCGGCATCAAGGAATTATGGGATGTGCCCGAAGAAAACCACTCAGAAGGCAAAGTCATTCACACCCAGGGCTGGCCGCTAGATGACATTGTCGGCGGTGGCTTTATTTATCACCAAGAAAACAACCAAATCGCCATCGGTTTTGTGACCACACTGGACTACGAAAACCCGCACCTGTCGCCGTATGATGAAATGCAGCGCTTCAAAACCCACCCCGAGGTTCGCAAAATGCTCGAAGGGGGCCGCCGTGTTGCTTATGGCGCACGCGCCATCAACGAGGGCGGCTTGCAGTCGGTACCTAAACTGGCATTCCCCGGTGGCTGCCTGATCGGCTGTTCCGCTGGATTCGTCAACGTGCCCCGAATCAAGGGATCACATAACGCGATGAAGACCGGCATGCTGGCTGCCGAAAGCGCTTTTGCTGCGATCAAAGCCGAGCGCGCCCACGACGAATTGACCGATTACGAACCGGCTTTCAGGGATTCTTGGGTCTACAAAGACTTGCATAAAGTCCGGAACGCAAGGCCATCGTTGTCTAAGTTCGGCCTCAAACTCGGCACCATCTATGCCGGACTTGATATGTGGCTGAACAACTTGGGGCTAGGCTTCCTCGTGCCGTGGACGTTCGACAACCACACCGATCACGACCGCCTGAAACCGGCCAAGGACATGCCCAAGATCGACTATCCAAAACCGGATGGCGTGCTGACCTTCGACAAACTGACAAACGTCTCGTTCTCGGGCACCAATCACGAAGAAAATCAGCCCGTTCACCTCACGCTTAAGGACGATGCCGTTCCAGTCGCCACGAACCTCGCCATTTACGACGGGCCGGAAAACCGCTTCTGCCCGGCGGGTGTGTATGAGTATGTCCCAAATGAGGACAAAGGCGGCGACGAGATGCGCCTGCAGATCAACGCGCAAAACTGCGTGCATTGTAAAACCTGCGACATCAAAGACCCGACCCAAAACATCAACTGGGTGGTCCCCGAAGGCGGCGGCGGCCCGAACTATCCGAATATGTGATTTTGTGACTTAAACATCCGTCATCCCCGCGAAGGCGGGGACCCAGCCATCAGAAAACATGGATTCCCGCCGTAGCCTGTGCCCGCGAAAGCGGGTGCGGGAATGACACTAACCCACTCTCGTCATCCCGGGCGACCTCGGACTTGCTCCGGGGGAGACCCGGGATCTTTTGATACTTGGATATCCTCTCCAAGGCATTGCCGTGCACTCACGAGATCCCGGCCTTCCGCTCCGCTCCAGCCGGGACGACGTCTTAAAGTTTGCTATCTCTTTATCACACATTGTCCTCATGACATGTTTTGGCGGTTTCCAAGGGCTTTTTGTCACGACATGGCTGGAAACCTCGCATAGACTTCGCCTCAATCAAACGCACTTCCAACATCGGTGACACCCATGGCTTCGGATCAAACGGCCCCGCCCGTCATAGATAATCCTGTCGATAGCGCATACGCCTGGCGGCGGCTGCTGATCTCGCTTTTACTCAGCACCATCGGCGGTGTCGGCCTGTGGTCGGTTGTCGTCACCCTGCCCGCCATCGAAGCCGAGTTTGGAATCAGTCGTGGCGATGCGTCGATCCCCTACACCCTGACATTACTGGGCTTTGCCACGGGCGGTGTGATCCTGGGCCGAATGGCGGATCGTTTCGGGATATTCGTGCCGCTGGTCTTCGGTTCCATCATGTTGTTCCTGGGCTATGTGTTGTCGGCACAAGCCGAGAGCTTGTTCTGGTTCACGGTTACCCAAGGTGTGCTGATTGGCATGTTGGGCAGTGCGGCGACGTTCGGGCCGATGGTCGCTGATGTGTCGCTGTGGTTCGACAAGCGCCGCGGCATTGCGGTCGCCATCGTTGCCAGCGGGAATTATCTTTCGGGCGCGATCTGGTCACCGATAATCAGTTGGGGCATCGCCGAATACGGTTGGCGCGACACCCATATCGGCATCGGCATCGTCTGTTTGGTGACCATGTTGCCGTTGGCATTCATGTTGCGTCGCCGCGCCGATACCAGCGACAACAGCACCACCGACGCCGCATCAACCCACCCGACGCCGTTTGGGATTTCCAGAAAAACCCTCATGGCCCTTTTGATTGTCGCCGGATTGGCGTGCTGTGTGGCGATGTCGATGCCACAGGTCCACATCGTGGCGTATTGTGGGGATTTGGGGTACGGCGTCACACGCGGTGCCGAAATGTTATCGATTATGTTGACCCTGGGCGTCGTCAGCCGATTGGTATCCGGATTGATCGCAGACAAGATCGGCGGATTGGCAACATTGCTCATTGGCTCGACCCTGCAATGCATCGCGCTGTTCTTTTACTTACCGTTTGATGGATTGGTGTCATTGTATCTGGTGTCCGCGTTGTTCGGCCTGTCGCAAGGCGGCATCGTGCCCAGCTATGCACTGATCGTTCGAAAATACTTCCCGGCCCGCGAAGCCGGCACTCGGGTCAGCGCCGTTTTGATGACCACGGTCGCAGGCATGGCGCTGGGTGGCTGGATGTCGGGCGAAATTTATGACCTGACCGGGTCGTACCGCGCCGCATTTATTAACGGCATCGTCTGGAATCTGGTCAACATGTCGATTGCGTTCTGGATTTTGATGGGGTCCATTCGCGGTCGCGCTGTTCATTCTCACTAGCCGTCAAAAGACAGCCCAAAGCCTGTCTTAAATTTAATCCGGCAATTGAGATGCGCGCTCTGGTCAGGGCACGGGGGAATGCGTACTATTCGCAATAGATTCCCTTCGGAGATTTTGAATGCTCATCCGCCCCCCTTCTGCATTACGTGGCGCATTGCGCGGCGCACTTATGGGATTTGGCTCGCTCATTGTTGCCGGCATGGTTGTCGCGCCAACATCAGCATCGACGGGCGAAGACCATACCGTATCGTTATCCGGTAACTTCCTGGCCGGGCATATCGCGCAAAAACGCCGTGACCTGCCCGCCGCGGCAAAGTTCTGGGGCCGCGCGCTGGAACAAGATTCCGAAGACCCAAACCTGACGCGTCGCGCATTTTTGTACGCCGTGATGAACGCCGATATCGATCGTGCGATGGATCTGGCCGAAAAATTTGTCTCGCTCGAAGAAAAAGGCCCGATCTCAAACCTGGCGCTGGCACTTCGTGATGCCAAGGCGGGTGATTGGGACAAGGTCGAAGCCCGCATGTCGACCCTGGACGGCACCGGACTGAACAGCTTCACCAAGCCTGCGCTATTGGGCTGGGCGGCATACGCACAATCAGGCCTAGAAGCTGGACTGGCTGGTTTAAAGCCACTTCGTGAATTGGGCGGCGCACGGGCGTTGCATGATTTGCACGCTGGATTGATGAACGAACTCAGCGGCAAGTTGGCCGCCGCCGAAACATATTATCTCAGCGTTGCCGAAGATGACGCAGGCGCATCGCTGCGCAGTGCGCGCGTGCTGGGCACACTATATGAACGCCAAGGAAAATTCACCGAAGCCAAAGCAGCTTATGAGCTTTATCTCCAAGAGCAGCCTAATTCACAATTCGTCGATTTGGATTTGGCCCGCGTCGCCCAGGGCGGCACGCCGCCACAGCTGATTCAAAATGCCCAAGAAGGCGTTGCCGAGGCATTGTTTGGCATCGCCTCATCACTGAACCGTCAGGGCGGTTACGAAACATCCTTGGTGCTGGGCCAACTCGCCCTTCATATACGTCCAGATTTTCCGGTGATGCAGTATATGCTGGGTGGCATTTTGGAGCAGTTGGACCGCAACGCCGATGCCATCGCGATGTATAAGCGCCTGCCCGATGACAGTCCGTTCGGCGCAACCGCCAAAATCCGAATCGCCAATAACCTTGATATTATTGAGCGCGAAGACGAAGCCATCGTCATCTTAAAAGCCGCCGCCGCCGCCCGGCCCAACGATCCGCGCCCCAAAACCAATCTGGGGGATGTGCTGCGCCGGATGGAAAAATGGGAAGAATCCGCAGCAGCTTATGACTTGGCGGTGGAACGCATGGGCGAACTGCAGCCCCAGGATTGGCAGATTTTATACACCCGTGGCATCGTGCTGGAACGCGCCAAGAAATGGGACCGGGCCGAAAAAGATTTCCTAAAAGCATTAGAGCTTTTCCCCGATCAACCTTTGGTCCTGAACTATTTGGGATATTCCTGGGTTGAAAAAGGCCTGCATCTGGACCGCGCCCTGGAAATGATCAAAACGGCCGTTAAAAAGCGCCCCCACGACGGGTATATCACCGACAGCTTGGGTTGGGTGTATTACAAACTTGGCCGATACCAAGAAGCGGTCCCCGAATTAGAACGCGCCGTAGAGCTGCGCCCCGAAGACCCGATCATCAACGATCATTTGGGGGATGCCTATTGGCGTGTCGGTCGCAAACTTGAAGCCACATTCCAATGGAACCATTCATTGGTTTTGGGCGCAGAGCCTGAGCTACAAGAGGTCCTCCATCAAAAACTGAAACACGGTCTCGTCGGTAACGCCGACGCCGTGACAAAGTCCACGACGGATGGCGGCTGAACACACCCTCTCAGAATTTGCACCCGCCAAGGTCAACCTGTTCCTGCATGTGACGGGGCGGCGTGATGACGGCTACCACCTCCTCGACAGTTTAGTCGTGTTTGCTGATGCCGGTGACCAACTCAGCATCACACCCAGCAAAAATCTGACGCTCGAACATGCTGGGCCGTTCGGTGATGCCCTGCCCGATCCCGCTGACAATTTGATCATGCGCGCAGCCCGGACCCTTCGCGACGCGCACGGTGTTTCTGCGGGTGCCCACATGACGCTGACCAAGATTTTGCCCGTGGCCAGTGGTATTGGCGGCGGGTCTGCCGATGCGGCAGCAGCCATTCGGGGGCTGTGTCGGCTATGGGATATGAATGCAGATACCTCTGCCGTTGCCGACTTAGCTTTGTCACTGGGTGCCGATGTACCAGTGTGCCTGCGCGGTAAAAGCACGATCATGCGCGGTATCGGCGAGAATTTTAGTGATGTGGACGATGTCCCACCACTTCATGCCGTCTTGGTAAACCCCGGCGTGGGCGTTTCCACCCCGACCGTGTTTAAGGCGCGGACGGGTAATTTCACGCCCCCGTTTGATTGGGGTACTGGCGTGAGCGGCACAGCAGCGTTGATCGAACGCCTACAAAATACCAGAAATGACTTGGAAACCCCCGCCATATCGTTAACGCCCGTCATCGCCGATGTGCTTGCAGCCCTAAACGATCTTGATGGGATCAGGCTGGCCCGCATGTCCGGCAGCGGGGCCACATGTTTCGCGCTTTTTGATGATGCCGAGGCCGCTCAGGCGGGCGCAGCACAGCTAAAACGCGACCATCGCACATGGTGGACAGCAGCGACGATCTTCGCCCCATAGAACCGTGTGTTAATTGGATGCATTTTATGCGCGTTCCGGGCTTGCCCCGTGGGTTCGCTTCGACTATTTTCGGCTCGCTTAACGGCATAGACTGTTAACACACTGTTGGGGTGTGGCGAAGTGGTCTAACGCACTGGTTTTTGGTATCAGCACTCCTAGGTTCGAATCCTAGCACCCCAGCCACTTAAAAAGGCCCTCCTTGTGGGGGCCTTTTCGCTACCGATTGCTTCGTATTGCTAACCCGCTAAAATCACCACATGGACGCTCACACAGCAATCGCAATGCTCGCAATGGAACATGCAGGCCAAGCCGCAAAGCAATTGGGTTGTACCAATATCGCTGAGCTGACTGAGAAGGCGAGCTTGCCCGGCAATTTCAACATCCCCGGCCCAAATAAATTTCTAAACTGGCACGGCTACACACTCCTCGGGATATTAGACGTTCTGTGCGTTCACACCGAAGCCCCGCCAGAAAAATCCACTGGCAGTAATGCGAACAAACCCGGAGAGGTTTTTGACGTGCTGGTGAAGCATATTCCAAGCGGGACGGTGGTAAGCATCAAACCGGACGGTAATGACTACACAAAGATCACAGCCCAACCCGCCACAGCGCATGAGCTAAAGATGTTTAAGACGTTCTTTCAACAGGACGAACCCGTAGATGACACCAAACTACCCGATAATCCGGAAAAGTGGCTAACGTCATATCGGGCCAAGCTCTAGCCCTTCGCACGTAAGAGCACGCTCACCTTATTGATCTGAATTATCCTGGGTGGCATAGCGTTTCAACATGGGCAATTGAGACATAATGAAGACAAAGGTCAGGCCCATCAGGCCGAATACCTTGAAATTAACCCAGAATTCCGTGCTTTGTGTGCGCCAGACCGTCTCGTTTAATGCGCCCATGACAAAGAAAAATAAAGCAAAGCGCACCGTTAGAACCCGCCAACCTTCATCCGTTATTTGCCAAGCCGCGCCCATGAGCGTTTTCAAGAATAGGCGTTTTGCGAAAAGACCCGCGATGAGAACAGCACCTAAAATGACTTGAATAATGGTTGGCTTCATCTTGATAAAAGCTTCGTCTTGAAGCCAAAGAGTAAGCCCCCCAAAAACACCGACAATCCCAGCGGTGATCAGTGGCATCATGGGGATGCGGCGTTCCACAATATATGAAAGCGTGAGCGCCAATGCTGTCGCGACCATGATTGAGGCTGTCGCGACAAACAAATCCGCCATGTAATAAGCGATGAAAAAAGCAGCGATGGGCCCGTATTCAACGGCAGGTTTTAACCAGTCTGGGCTCTGTTTTTTTTCTGATTCTGACATTTGATATTTATGGAAGGAACGCCAGAGAAGAGCAAGCAAGCTGGTATGGATCGTGTCAGCGCAACAGTGAATTAGATTAAGATATCACGGCGCAAGATGTTTAAAGGTCGCGTAAGATAGCATTCCCCTAAAACTCATATTGACAAAACCATAATATCAAATAATCATGATATATGGATATATTAAATGCCGTTGCGACATTCTCTGCCCTCAGCCAGCAAACACGGCTAGAAGTCTTTCGTTTGCTAATCAAAGCGGGCGCGAATGGCCTATTGGCTGGCGAGTTGGGCGAGCGGCTTGATGTCAAACAAAACACCATGTCTGCCAATTTGACGGTGCTTCTTAATGCAGGACTTGTTCGCAATGAACGGGAAGGCAGATCAATCCGATATTATGCCGATTTTGATGCGGTGCGGGGTCTTCTTGCTTTCCTGATGGAAGAATGTTGTGGCGGTCGTGCTGACCTCTGCCAGCCCATTATTGATGAAATTGCGTGTGCCAATTGAGGGGCATGACATCAGCACCCCGTCTACGGTGATCTATTTCTAAGTATAAGCTACGCAGCTTTTTTAATATTTTCGCAAAAATTCAGGTAAATAAAATGAGTATCCAGCAGGAACCCAACGACGATCAATCCGCGCCATCAGGCATCGGCATTTTTGAAAAATGGCTATCCGTGTGGGTTGCAATATCCATCACGCTTGGAATTTTTCTTGGGCAAGTTTTCCCCGACGTCTTTCAAATGCTCGCTGCCTTCGAATACGCCCATGTTAATCTGGTGGTTGCTGCTCTGATTTGGGCGATGGTCTACCCGATGATGGTCTCGGTGGACTTTGGAAGTATTCGACATGTAACAGACCAACCAAAGGGTTTGTTGATTACCCTCATCGTCAACTGGCTGATCAAGCCGTTTACGATGGCAATCCTTGGTGTGTTGTTTTTTAAATATCTTTTTGTCGACTTGATAAATCCAGCTGAGGCGGATTCTTATATTGCGGGACTTATCCTATTAGGCGCTGCCCCCTGCACGGCAATGGTATTTGTGTGGTCACAACTGACACGCGGCGACCCAAATTACACATTGGTCCAGGTCAGTGTGAATGATCTGATCATGATCTTTGCTTATGCACCTATTGTTGCGTTGCTCTTGGGGGTGACCGATATTCCCGTGCCTTGGGACACACTGGTTCTCAGTGTTGTTCTTTATGTGGTTGTCCCCCTTCTTGCAGGCGTATTGACCCGTCAGGTTTTGTTGCGAGGCAAGCGATCCGATGATGCGGTCTCAGCATTCACGGCCAAGCTGAAACCGTTCTCAATCATTGGTCTGTTGGCAACCGTCGTTTTACTTTTTGGTTTCCAAGGTGGCGTGATATTGGCGCAACCTCTGCTTATTGTTCTAATTGCCATTCCCCTTCTGCTACAATCATATGGCATATTTGCAATCGCTTATGCTGCTGCCTGGGCAATGAAAGTGCCGTTTCGGATTGCTGCGCCTTGCGCCATGATCGGAACATCCAACTTTTTTGAATTGGCCGTTGCTGTGGCAATCGGGCTTTTTGGCCTTAACTCGGGCGCCGCACTTGCTACGGTGGTGGGTGTGCTGGTCGAAGTTCCCGTGATGCTCTCGCTTGTCGCATTTGCAAATCGAACCAAGGCACACTTTCCGACCTGAGAGAAACCGGCCTAAGAGAGGAATGAGTGAATGAACAAAGTTGAAAAACATAAACAGTGCTATGGAACAATGTTTCATGACAGCTTGCATTTTTCAGTGAATGAAGAAATGCAGGGAAAGGTCTTTTCGTTCGAACTTGATAGTGCTGGCTTGGCCCGATCAGCCCGCGTTGTTCAGGCAGATATTGTCCAATGGGATGATTGCCTTGCCTGTTCTGAATTTGATCATTGCTACAAGTTCTGCATGGCAAAGTTGGCCTTAGAATCAGCAATATCCAAAAACTAACAGGACGTTTCTCTATGGCTATTGTTATCCATCACAATCCAGAATGTGGTACGTCGCGCAACGTATTGGAAATCATTCGCGCCTTCGCAGAAGAACCCATCGTGATTGAATATCTAAAGACGGGTTGGACGCGAGAGCAGTTACTTGCATTGTTCGCAGCGGCAGATCTGAGCCCACGCGATGCTTTGCGAACCAGTAAGTCACCCGCCAAGGATTTAGGGCTTATGGATCCAGACGTTTCGGATGAAATCATTCTGAATGCCATGCTGGAACATCCGGTGCTGGTCAACAGACCCATCGTTTGCACAAAAAAAGGCGTGGCACTTTGCCGTCCTTCCGAGGTCATTTTTTCATTGCTGGATGTTGCGTCCGGTAGCACCTTCACCAAGGAAGACGGGGACGTTATTACAGCCCCATAAAAGCTAACAGCGTCATTACGTACGGCGATAACACAGCGGGAATCATAAGTGAGCATGACAAAACAAACGGCGACACTCGTAACAGGTGGATCAAACGGCATCGGCGAAGCGATCGTAAATGCCAGATTACAACTTGGCGACACGGTCTTGAACTTAGACCGAACCCCGCCAAAAAATTCATCCAACGCACAATTCATCAACGTTGATTTGGCCGCCAACGATGCGCTCCATCAAACCCTTGATGACGTTGTGTCGCGTTATGACGTGACGCGCGTCGTCAACTGCGCAGGTGTCGCGTTGCTGTCCCTGATCGAAGATTTCAACGAGGACGATTTTCGAAAAAGTATGGAGTTGAACGTCCTCGCCCCCGCAGTCATCGTAAAGGCGGTTATTCCCGCCATGCGCGCGGCGGGGTTCGGGCGCATCGTCAACATTGCCAGCCGCGCCGCCCTCGGCAAAGAGTTTCGAACCTCCTATGCTGGCAGCAAAGGGGCGCTGATTTCCGCGACCCGGGTGTGGGCACTTGAACTCGGCAAGTATGGCATCACCGTCAATGCCATTGGGCCCGGCCCCATTGAAACCGAGTTATTTCGCCATGCCAATCCACCGGATAGCGAACGCACGCTGAACCTCATCGACAACATTCCTGTCGGGCGTATCGGTCAGCCGTCCGATATCGCCGCGGCAGCGGATTATTTTCTCTCGGACCAAGCGGGCTATGTCACCGGCCAAGCGCTGTTTGTGTGTGGCGGCATGTCGGTGGGCGACGCGGGGAACTAGAGCCATGTTCAGCATGATTAGCTATCGGGCTCAGACAGGTTCTCAGGGACATTGAAAGTGTTGTTTTGGTTGTTTGCCGCGCTGCCATTGCCATAGCGTGTTATCTCTCTTAAGCGCAATGCTGCCACTCTGGTCGGCTGCCGCGGCGACGACATCATCCAATATTTTTTCTGGATCAAGCCCAATATCACGCCCCCAGTGCCACAGTGAATCATCTTGGGCGATGGCCAAACTGTGACTGGACCCGGTCGCGATAGCTTTGGCATCTTTGAAAATTTCGCCCCACGAAACAGCTTTGTCACCAATCCCATGCTTGCCCAGTGGGCCATAAATATTGCCACCGGTACCCATGACGGTGCCGTCCTTTTTTAACAATACGGCATGACCTGTATGGGCTTTGATCGCGACAACATCATGTGCGACCGGAATGTAGCCGTCTGAAGGCTCCAAATCGCCGTTGCCGTACTGCCCCCGGTGCGCAAGCCCCTTAACGAAAAGGGTCCCGCCGCTGTACACAAAATAATTGGCACTGTCCCCGATGCTCGCGGCAATGGCGGCGGTTGCGGTTTTATCTTGGCGGGTAACATCACCTTCACCAAGCCAACTTTTGGGTCGGGCCAAATACGTCAATGCCCCGTCTGAGCGACCCGCAAAAATGCCTGTGCGTCCCGCCGCAAACCACTCGACTTGATCAAGAATTTCTCTGTTATCAGTTGGCTCATCAATCCAGGCAAGTAGTTGGCCAGAAGTTGTCAGGACATAGCTGGCATCACGGCCGACACCGACTTGTTTAATGTTTTCCGCGACGGGTTGCGGCAGGTTGGCACCGCTCCATTGATAGGCGGTCTCTCCGCATAACAACATTTTCCGCTCGTAATAAGCGGCCAAACGCGGCGATGTGCTGTCCGCGTAAGCTGTCCCAACAGAAAGGATACAGATCGCCGTACTTATTATCACGATGAGGCTGGAAATAAGTTTCGCCATGTTGAAGTTCCCTTGCGCCTAGCCAGCGAGCTTACGTTGCCGCGTCGACAAATTCCAACGCCTCGTGGTTATAGAGCGCGCACAACAGTTCGAGATGATCCAGCAGTTCGGGCGCACCCTGCGTGCTGACGGCGTCTTCTTTCATCAGGCTTAAGACGACGGACAGGGCATCATCATTGACCCCGAATGTTTGGCCATTCACACCAAGATGATAAGTGCCCCCAGAAGATGGCGCAGGCGATGGGATGAGGGCGAATTTCACATAGGCGGGTTTGGTCAGACCGCCCGCTACTTGCAGTTCTTTTGTGAAGGCGGTCAGGCTTAACGTGTCTTCGCGTTCGCTGTCATGGGCCATGTCTTCACTGGCGGGGTCGGTGAAAAACGCAGCCAGCCACTCAGAAAACGCGGGCGTGTTGAGCGACCGTTCAAGTTGATCGCGCAACGCCTGCACGGCATCGACGGCAACATTGAAACCCGCGCTGTCTGCGTTTAGTCCTTCGCCCACGTAGCGATGATCAAGCGCATCATTTTCACTGAGGTGTTGTGCATAGGCGATATAAAGTTCTGATAATTTCGGCCCCAGAAACCCCACGGAAAAGGTCAACGCATCGTCAATTGTGATGCCCTGGTGTGCAAAATGCGGTGGAATGTACAGAACGTCGCCCGAGGTTACCTCAACCGTTTCGCCATCAATCGGGTCTTTCAGAATTTTGAGATCAAGGCCCTCGATGTAGGATTCATCGAAGATCGGTTCATGGCCAACGGTCCAGCGGCGCGCGCCTTGGCCCTGGACTAAAAAAACGTGATAGCTATCGATGTGCCCGCCGATGGTGCCGTCCGCGGTTGAGTAACTGACCATGACGTCGTCCATCAACCAACGCGGCGCAAAATTGAACGCGCGCAACAAGGTGGCGGTGTCGGGGTGGAACTGTTCGACGTTTTGGACCAGCAAGCTCCATGGTGGATTTCCCTCGGTGTTGAAATCTTCTTCGGTGAAGGGCCCAAATTTACAGGCCCAATCTTCGCGCACGACCATGCGTGAACTCGCGGTCTCTTCCATGGATAGCCCCGCCAACTCATCCGGTGTGATCAGCCCGTTCATCACAGCTGAATCGATGGCACCACGGACAAGGAACGGTCGTTTGTTCCAGTAGTGCGCATAGAAATCCCCGATCAACGGCAGGGCGTCGAGAGTGGCAAGAGAAGAGGACATCACACGATCCAATCTATAAGAAGGCTGCTCCCGTTATGGCATGGTCAGTGGTTAGGGCCAAGCTTAGGCAATCAAGCCCCCCCCTTATTGATGCATGTGTCAAGATAGGGTTAACCCTATACCTAATAGGGGCATTCAAACCCTCTTCGATAAGCTATACTTTCAAAGCTGAAAGGGTTTTGGCCCCCGTCTTTACGACCAAAACCTCTCAGGATTGAAAATTAAAGAGCGATTCCTTCGGGCAATATTTTGATGATGACGAATTAGCAAACCTCTCGCTCGGGAAGTACCTGTCGTCAAATGACCTTCTTCAAGAATTTGTTGATATGGTTGTTCGCAAAACACAAAGCGAAGTTGGCTATCTTCATTTTTATGATGAAGAGAATGACGCGTTAAACCTCAAGGTTTGGTCAGGAACGGCGCTGACTCATGGGCCCGTGACGCATAATACCCATTATCATGCGACAGCATCAGAAATCTGGACGAGAAGTATTTTAAACCGTTCGCCAGATCTGGAAAATGAATCCGATAAAACCTGCCTGGTCAGCAGTACCAAAGTTGTAGATTTTGAAGTCAAAAATTATATCAGCTTCCCCATCTTAATTGATGATAAAATCGTCGCCGTTTTGGGGGTGGGAAATAAGCCAACTCCTTATGACCTATCAGATTTGGATAAGCTTGAAACTTAT
>ENA-UOXV01001855-UOXV01001855.1-marine-metagenome-genome-assembly--contig:-NODE-1855-length-28604-cov-11.466882_pt1 | contig 28604 bp, 26 predicted proteins | sample MGYA00238165_ERZ766961 | MGnify/ENA primary metagenome ERZ766961 (study PRJEB28924, sample SAMN03173240) | marine metagenome | biome: Marine; feature: Water; material: Subsurface seawater | place: North... | reverse complement strand
TTCGTAAAATAAATTTTGTCTTAAATTTAAAAAAAATTAACAAGATCAGTGGTAGAGATGTAATTAAATGAATTATTAGAAAATCTGGTTTTTGTTTTGAAATTAATTTTTTTAATGGAAAAAAAGAAAGTATAAATACTATTATAAATGACAATCTGCTTTTTAATTTTCCATATTTTGGAAGAAAGTTTAATAATTTTTTATTAAAACAATTTATTAGTTTAATATTTTTATTTTTTAAAACATTTTCAAAGGAATTAAATTCTCCAAAAAAATTAATTATTGAACATTCATAATTTTTCCCATAATATTTTAATGATTTAGCTGAATTTACAACTGCTTTAGGCGTAGCTATTGGTGTTAAAAATGGACCCCAGTAAAATACTTTTTCTTTAATTCTCATTTTTAACAGATTGAATTATTTTATTTTATGAACTTTATATTTTTTATACCATTCAAAACTATTTATAATTCCAGATTTATAATCTGTAAATTTACTAAAAGATGTAACTTTTTTTACTTTTTCATTGCTACCATGAGTATTTTTAACATCTAATTTATTTCTTAAAATTTTTTTAATTTTTACATCTCCATATTTGTTTTGAAAAAAATTGATAATTTTTGTAATTTTAATTGGTTTATTTGAACATACATTAAAGATGCTATGGTTTAATTTATTTTTTTTGGTAAATAATAATTTTTTTGTAATTTCAACTACATCATCTATATAAGTAAAATCTCTCTTATGATTTCCTGAATTATTAAGATAAAATACTTTTTTTAGCAAAAATGAGTTAAATAATTTGAATAAAAACATATCAGGTCTACCCCACTGACCATATACTGTAAAAAACCTTAATCCAATTAGATTTAATTTGTAATATTTTGAATAAAAGTTTGCAGTTATCTCATTTATTTTTTTGCTTGATGCATAAATATTTTTTGGAAAAAGTTGATGGTATTCTTTTGATGGTAAATTTTTTGAATCTCCATATACAGAACTTGAAGATGCATATAAGATTTTTTTTGGTTCATATCTTTTGATAGCATCTAGCAAATTAATAAAACCAAAAATATTTGTATTAACATATTTTTTAGGGTTCACGGCTGAAAATCTTACTCCTGCTTGTGCAGCAAGATGAATTATATGTGTAAATTTTTTATCTTTTAACTTTTTTATTAATAAATTTCTATTGCAAATATCTGCTTGCAAAAACTTAAATCTTTTTGATTTGTTCAATTCTTTTATTCTAATTTTTTTTATTTTTTTTGAATAGTAATCATCAAAATTATCTAAACCATAAACCTCAACATTTTTATTATGTTTTAATAAATTATTAGCTAAACTAAATCCAATAAAACCTGCTACACCTGTAATTAAAATTTTCATTATTTTTCATCCATTATCAGTGATGCAATAATTGAATCAATCAAAATTTTTGGAACATATTTTATTTTTTTTTTTAATTTTGTAATATCGGCTTCAATCTTTATTGATTCAAGTTTCCTACTGAAATTTTTCGATTTTATTAAAAAATTTTTTTTTTTAATCTTATAATTATTAAAAACTTTTGTTATAATGTGGTCTAATTTGGTAATTTTACCAGTTGCAATTATATAATCACTTGGCTCTGCACTATTCATAATTTTATAAATTATTTTAACGTATTCAGGAGCCCAACCCCAATCTCTATATACTTCCGTATTTCCCATTTCTAATTTGTTTGTCTTTTTATTGGATATATCATTAACGCCACTAATAATTTTTTTAATAACGTATGTTTTGGGTCTTAAAAAAGACTCATGATTAAATAAGATTCCATTATAAATTTTTAATTTAAATTGTTCTCTGTATGCTCTACCAATTTCTAAACTTATTGATTTTGCTAATGCATAGTAACTCAAAGGATTAATTTTTGAATTTTCATTATTTGGACCCTTATTATCTCCAAAAATTTCACCTGAAGAAGCATTAAAAACTTTTATTTTTTTTAAATTATTAAATGCTAAAATTTGCAAAATTTTAATTAATATTAAATTATTGCTGATTATAGTCTCATATTTCAAATTCTCTGATTTTTTAACTGAAGAAATTCCTGATAGTAGATATATTACAGAACATTTACTTTTAATAATTGTATCCTTAATGTTTTTTTCATTTACATCAACATTATGAAATAATTTAACCTTTCTTATAATATTAAGTTTTTCTAAATTTCTAGATGAAAATTTTTTTGATGTAACTACTCCATAAACTTTAAAATTTTTATTAATGTAATATTTTGCTAGTAAGGATCCATCTTGACCAGTAATACCAAAAATCAAGATAGATTTTTGATTAATCCTTTTTTTTTTAGTTTTTACCAACATTTAAAATAAGATATTCTTAGATAAAGTTTCTTAGTCAATTTTCTTGTAATTCAAGGTTGTTTTTCTATAAATAACAGTAATTTAAAATAACACAATGTCCGATTATAATAATAAAATTAAAAGTGAATTAATTTCTAGGATAGATAATATTAATGATATTTCAATTTTAGAACTCGGTGTACAAAAAGGAATATCAACAAATTACTTTTTAGAAATTTGTGATAAAAATAATGGTAAACTTTACTCTGTGGATATAGAGAACTGCTCAGAGGTATCTATTAACCCCAGATGGAAATTTATTCATTCAAGAGATGATGATTTCAATAAAATTTTTAAACTTATTCCAAATCTAGTTGACGTTATCTATATCGACTCTTTACATGAGGCACATCATGTTGAAAAGCTTATCTATAATTATTATACAAAATTGAAGGATGGTGGATACATATTTATTGATGATATATCTCATTTGCCTTATTTAAAAAACAATCCTAGAAATAATTTTTATTGCGAAATAAATAATAAAGAAACTTTTGAAAAAATTCTTGAAATTTATAACAATAATAGAAATTTATTTGATTTAAGTTTTTCATTTAAATCATCTGGCTTAGCTATAATAAAAAAAATATCAAATTTGCCCTTATTAAAAAATGAAGTTATTGTAACAAGAAATTTTTCATTTAAAAATATTGCTAGATTGATATGGAAAAAAATCAAAAAAAGTTAATTATATTTATGCCATCTATTGATGGCGGTGGTGTAGAAAAAAATTTATTTATAATCTCTGATTTTTTATCTAATAAAATTAAGGACCTCACTGTCATCACTTTTGATGATAGATTTAAAAGCAAATTTAATAAAAAAATTAAAGTATTAAATATAATAAACAAACCAAAAAAGAAATATAAAAAGTACTATAAATATCTAAGATGTTTATTGTTATTATTAATTGAAGTTAAAAAACAAAAATGTCTAGTTTTTGCCTTTCAGGCAAATATTTATTGTTGTATTTTGTCTTTAATTTTTAATTTTAAATTAATCACACGTTCCAATTCATCGCCCTCAGGTTGGAATAAAAATTTTTTTAAAAACTTAGTTTTTAAATTTTTATTTAAAGTCCCCAAAAAAATAATTGTTAATAGTAAAGATTTTAAAAGAGAAATTGATAAAAAATTTAATATAAGTACAAAAGTTATTTACAATCCATTAAATATAAATGAGATTAAAAAACTTAGTAATAAAAAATTAAATTTATCATTCTTTAAAAATTCAAAAATTAAAGCAATTAATATAGCCAGATTCACTGATCAAAAAGATCATATGACATTATTAGAGTCAGTGTTAATTTTAATAAAAAAAAAAATTAATATTAAACTTTTAATAATAGGTTATGGGGCAAATAAGAATAAAATGAATAATTTTATATCGCAAAATAAAATTTCCAAAAATATAAAAATTATAAATTTTCAGAAAAATCCTTACAAATTCCTAAAAAAATCGAACCTATTTATACTTACGTCACTTTATGAAGGTCTACCCAATGTACTGTTAGAAGCGATGGTGCTAAAAAAATTTATCATTTCTTCAAATTGTCCAACGGGCCCTGGAGAAATTTTAAAAAAAGGGAAATTAGGTATGTTATTTAAAGCCAAGGATAAAAAAGATTTAAGCAATAAAATTTTGCATTTTAATAATAATATAAAAAAAAATAATAAGATTACTTATCGTGCTTACAAAAGCCTAAGTAGATTTGATTATAAGTCTAATTGTGAAGAGTATTTTAAAACAGTAAAAAAATTTATTTAAATATTTTTGCAATCATCTTTCTAATTATTTAAAAAAATCTTAAGTTATTTTATTGGAAATCAATTTCTTATAATCTATAATTAACTATAAATGAAAAAAATACCGATATTTAAATTAAAATTTGAAAAAAAATTCCAAAATAAATTTAATTCACTTTCTAAAAAAATATTTAATTCAAAAGCCTTGAGCGAAGGTCGTTTTGTATCAAAATTTGAAAAAAATTTTTCTAGATTTGTTAACTCAAAATATTCAATTGCAGTTACAAATGGAACATCAGCTTTAGAAATTGCATTTAGAACTATAAATATAAAAAATCAAGAAGTATTGGTTCCAACTAATACTTTTTTTGCAACAATAATAGCTATTATTAAAGCTGGCGGAATACCAGTTTTATGTGACAATAAAGTAGACTCTCCTGATATTAGCATAAAAGAAATAAGTAAAAAAATTACAAAAAAAACAAAAGCTATTTGTGTCGTACATGTGGGGGGAATTATATCTGATGAAATTGAGAATTTGGTTAAATTATGTAATAAAAAAAAACTTTTTTTAATAGAAGATGCTGCGCACGCACATGGCTCTTATTTAAATAAAAAATTACATGCTGGAACTATTGGTGACATTGGCTGTTTTAGTTTTTATCCTACAAAAGTTATGACAACTGGAGAGGGTGGCATGATAACAACTAATAATAAAAAACTTTTTAAACAAATGAATTCATATAAAAACTTTGGTAGAGGATCTAATCCTAATTTAATTGATTTTTATGGGTTTAATTATAAAATATCGGAATTCACCGCAATTCTTGGTATTTTAGAACTTAAAAGAATACAAAAAAGAATACAAAAAAGAAAAGAACTTGTAATGAGATATTTTAAAAATCTTAAAAATAATAATAAATATAGTGTAATTGTTCAGAGTAAAGGTAGATCATCCTATTATAAGTGTATAATTAAAACAAAAATCCGATCAGAAATAATTGAAAAATTCTGTAAACGAAATGGTATACAATTAACAGGCAAAGTTTGGAATATCCCAATACATAAGCAAAACGTTTTTAAAAAATACCTTAATAAAGATAAGTTTTTAAATGCTGAAAAATTCAGTGAATATCATATATGCCCACCAAACTATCCTGAATTAACTTTAGGTGATATTGATTATGTGTGTTCAATTCTTAACAAAATTTAGATTATGAAAATTGCACTATTATCTAACAAAAAAAAGTTTGAGGTTATTAATAAAAAAATAAATAAAAAACTTAAAAATGATGAAGTTTTAGTAAAAATTTCAGGCACTGGTATTTGTGGTTCTGATCTTCATTTTTTTAGAAATGGTGCTTTAGGATCAGTGCCACCACAATTTCCATTAAGCTTAGGGCATGAGACTGCAGGTGTAATTGTAGACAAAAATAAATCTAAATTCAAAAATTATTCAAATGTTGTTATTGATCCACTTGATATTTCGGCTTGTAAAAATATAGAAAAAGAACTTTGTGGTTGTGGTTTAAAACACAACTTGTGTAATCATCAAACTTATCTAGGCTCTCATCCAACTGAAGGTTCTTTTAGAGAATTCATGGTTTTAAAAGAATCTCAAATAACCCTTTTAAATAAAAAAATTGATCCAAAAGTTTCATCAATGTTAGAGCCAGCAGGGATAGCGCAGTATTGCATAGATAGAGCGATGATAGATAAAAATAAAGAAAATAACATATTAATCCTTGGAAGTGGGGCTATTAGTTTAATTATTTCATCTTTACTTTTTTATATGGGGGTAAAAAACATTACAATTTTAGATAAAAATAATTATAGGCTTTTGTACGCAAAAAAGTATTTTAAGGCTAAAAAACTGATTAAATTTAACCTAGATAAAAACAATAATATAGATCCAGAAAACAATAATTATAATTATGTTTTTGATTTGATAACTACCAATGAGTCTTTCGACTATGGAATAAAAGCTATCTCCAAAAGTGGGAAGTATATTGTTGTCGGTATACCTGAGAAAGAAGATTTTATAAAAATTAATCCACACAAATTAAGAATAAAAGAAATTGATATTTTAAATGTTAGAAGGTCTAATGTTAAATTCAATAGAATTCAGAATATAATTATTAACAAATCAATTCCTATAGATAAATTGGTAACACACTATTTTAATCTTGAAGATATACAAAAAGGATTTGATATCGCTTCAGACTATAAAGACAATATCATAAGAGGGATCATAGTTTAAGTGTAATTAATGAAATCTAAAAATTTAAATTTAAAAACTTATTAATAAATTAATTGTATTAGAGCTAACCTAAATTGTTCTTAATATTTTTGCAGTCTTTTAACCAGGATTTTAGGTATATAAGCTCTCTTTTTTGAAAAAATCCTTTTTTGATAAGAATTTTGTAAATGTGTAATAAATTGTAACTAAAAAAACTTAAACCTTTTTTAATTTTAATATTTTCTAAGATTTCGTTAAATTTTTTACTATTTAAATACATTGGCATTTCTAAATTAAAATCATTCATTAAATTGTGATAATTTCTTTTTTGATACATCGTTGTTCCATAGATCAAAATACCAAGGTCATTTTTTTTTAAAATATTAAAGGCAATAATACTTCTCCAAATGTCGGTACACCTCATTGTGCATGTTGAGGGCAAATACATTAATTCAAAAATAGATTTATGCCATATTGTATTTTGACTGTTAAGAGTTGACTTAGCACTCCCTAGTGAAATTTTGTAGTTTTTAAATTTAACATCTATTTTTTCATATATGAGCCTAAAGATTGCATCTACATCAGGGTTATTTTCTGCAACACCTTGTTGCAAATAAAAATTTTTTAAACTTTTATTTTTTTTGATTTTAATTTTATTTTTAAAAATTTCATCAAGTGGTATTCCTCTGGGCCATATTTTGTATTTTTCATTTTTTTTGAATAAGTCATAAATATTAACCCATGTATCATTCTTTATTTCTTCAGTCTTATGACTTAGTTTAATCTTATTAAAATAGTTTTTTTTAGGAGCATTGTCATCGTCAGTTTCTATTATGAAGTCTTTGTTTGTTTTCATTGAAATTAAATATCCAATATTTTTTCTTGCATAATTATTAACAGGACAAATTTTTGCAAAGCTTAATTCTAAATTCAATTGTTGTTCATAAGAAAAGTAAGTTCCATAGTTTATCTTAAAAGTTTTTGGTGATTTTTTGTCACCTATGATAACCAAATTCCATTTATTTTTTTTACACCCCTTACTAAATAGTCTGATATTTTGATTTGGAGAATTGATAGTAGTGATTACAAGTGATGAATTCATAAAATAAAATTTGAAATTGTTATATACTAAGGTAGAATTATTCCTAGTCGAATAATTAAAATGTTAAATTTTTTAAGAAAAATTAAAAATAAGATTCAAGTTAAAACACCCCCTTTACTCGAAGGGGTAAAAAATGTGATAGATCTTAATTTACCCTACTTTAATTTTGTATCTTTTGGAGAGCTAAATAAAGACAAATATTTTTATCTAATAAAAAGATCTCCTGGAACTGGATTATTTTCAAATGTCACCTTTGTATTAAATCATTTAGCAATTTGCAAAAAATTCGACTTTATTCCTGTAATTGATATGGAAAATTTTAATACCATTTATAACGAAAAAAACAAAGTTAAAGACACAATGAACTCATGGAATTATTATTTTGAACCTTTAAATCAATACACCTTGGATGAAGTTTACAAAAGCAAAAATGTACTCATATCAAGTGATAAATTTTATAATTTTTTTGAATATAATATGGATAGAAACAAAGAATTAACAGAAATATTACAAAACAATATAAAAGTTAAAAAAGATATTAATCAACTTTTTTTAAGATTAAGCAAAAAATTTAATAATAAAAAAGTACTAGGTATTCACTTTAGGGGAACAAGCTATAAACGGGCCCAAGGGCATCCTTTACCTGCTACAAAAAAACAAATGTTACAAATTACAAAAAAATTTCTGTCAAAAAATATGGTTGATATAATATTTTTGGTAACTGAAGAGAAAGATTATTTAAATTTTTTTCAAGAAAATTTTCCTAATAAATTATTTTATTTAAAATCAGCATTTAGATCAAATAAAAATGATGCTTTTAAAGTATACCCTAGGAAATTTCATAGATACAAATTGGGAAGAGAGAATATGATTGAAACCTTATTATTATCAAAATGTGATTATTTTATATATTTAATGTCCAATGTTAGTGCGGCAGCAATTTCATTTAATCTTAACAAAGTACAAAAAAGATATGAAATTAAAAATGATTATAATTCAAAAAATTTTTTTATTGCGCAGTATTTGTGGTATTTAAAAAAATTATTACCACCTAAATTTGGTGGTTTTAAAAATATAGAAATCTAAAATATTATCTATTTTATGTTTAAACAATTTGTTAAAAAGTTATTACAATTTTTTGGTTATAGTTTAATTAAGATAAATAGAAAATTACCAAATAGTTTTGTAAATGAGCCACCATCTTTTGAAGAAATAAGATGTATAGTTAAATCATCTGGAATATTACATTTGGGCGCTCATAGAGGAAAAGAAGCAGAGATATATCAATGGTTTAATAAAAAAGTTTTATGGATTGAAGCTAACCCAAATATATTCAGTGATTTAAACAATCACATAAAATATTATTTTAAACAAGTTGCAATTAATGCACTGCTTGGTGATGAAAATAAGAAAAAAATTTTTTTTGTATCCAATAGAGATGCGTCTTGCTCATCTATTTTTGATTTGTCAAATGATGTAAAAAACAAAAAATTGTGGAAAAATGAAAATATTATGATGGAAAAAAAAATTAATCTTACTATGAAAAAATTAGACACTCTTCTTTTAGATAAAAAAATTGAAATTAAAAATTACAATCACTGGATACTAGATCTACAGGGCTCTGAAATTCAAGTCTTAAAAGGATCAATTGATAGTCTAAAATACTGTAAGAGTATGGTGGTAGAGATTAGTAAAAAAAATTTTTATGAAAATGGTTCTACGCAATGGGTAGATTTAAAAAAATTTCTCGAAGAACATGGTTTTAAAGTTAACAAAGAGCCGTCTTCCGATCACTGTGATGTCTTATTTGAAAAAATAAATTAAATGAAAAATAAAAAAATTTTAATAATAGAAATATCTGGTCAAGATGTAAGCTATTTAGCAAAATTATATTATAAAAATATTATAAATAAAATAGTCTCATGAACAAATTAAATTTAGTAAATTTTATTGAAGACTCGCTTGCAGATGGTGGAAAACGTAAAAAAAATTACTTATCAAACTCACATAAAAAACCTTTATTGAGCATAATAACAGTCGTTTATAATAATGAAAAATATATCGAAGAAGCGCTTAATAGTCTTTACTCTCAAAAATTCAATGATTATGAACACATTATTATTGATGGGGGCTCTAATGACGACACTTTAAAAATAATTAAAAAATATGAAGAAAAAATTGAGTATTGGTGCTCAAAAAAAGACAATGGTATTTATGATGCATTTAATATTGGCATGAGCCTAGCTAAAGGTAAATATATTGGTTTTTTAAATTCAGATGATAAATATACAGAAAATGCACTAACAACTCTAAACAAATATATCAACAAATTTCCTGATAAAGATTTTATTTTTGGGTCTGTCAAAAAACACTGGGGTATTTTGCATGGCTACAAACCTTATAAAATTTATTGGAGCTGGGGATTTTACTCAAGCCATTCAACAGGTTTTTTTATAAAAAATACTTCAGCAAAAATAATTGGATTATATAATTTAAAATATAAGTATTCTGCAGATTATGATTATTTTTTTAGAATGATCGTAAAATACAAAATGAAAGGAATAGCAACTAAAAAAAGTGAGGTTTTTGGCATATTCAGAAGGGGTGGGTATTCTAGTAAAATAAAATTTATTGACCACTTTTTTGAAGAAATAAAAATAAGACTTGATAATCAACAAAATAAATTACTTATTTTAATTATCATTATTTATAAATACATAAAAAATTTAACAAAATTATGAAAAAAAATATTTTCTTAACACAGTATAAAGTTGATTTGATTAGATTAGGAAATAATTATGATGGTGGTTATTTAATTCCAAAATCTATTATAAAAAAAACCAACCTATTGTTAAGTTTTGGACTTGGGACAGACTGGTCTTTTGAAAAAAGTTTCAAAAAAATGAATCGTAGCTTAAAAATTAATTGTTACGATCACACGATTAATAGAAAATTTTGGTATGAACACACGCTTATTTCTATTTTTTTTTATATAAAAAATTTTAAGAATTTCAATAATATTTTTACTTTTTTTAAATATAAAAAATTCTTTTCACAAAAAAATGTAAAGCATATTCAAAAAAAAATAGTATCTAATAAATTTAATTCTCACGATATTTCAATAGATGAAATTACTAAAAGTTTTAAAAATAAAAAACTATTTTTGAAGATGGATATTGAAGGTGATGAATATAGAATTATTGATAAATTAAGATATTTTAAAAAAATGATTGGCTTTGTAATTGAGTTTCACAATATAGATCTTCATCACGAAAAAATTTCATATTTTCTTAAAAAGAATAAGAACTTTAAGGTTGTTCATGTTAGTTCAAATAATATGGGTGGAATAAATCAAAACAATGAACCAATAGTTGTGGAAATAACATTCATAAATTTAAAAACATTTAGTGATTTTAAGAAATTAAAATCAAAATTTATTAGTAAAAATAATTTAGATTTTCCTAACGACCCTCAAAAAAAAGATTTAATTTTATAGTTTAAATTATTATTTTTTATAAACATCCAATGTTTCTTTTGCACATTTGCTCCATGAATAATTAGATAGTTTTTTAGAGGCCTTTATTGTTAGATCTTTTTTTAATGTGCTGGAAAAAAGTACTTGCTCTAATTTTTCAATTATATCATCTACTGAATTTGGGTCAAAATACTGAACAGTATCTCCCATAATTTCTTTAAATACTGCAATATTGCTGCATGCAATTGGGCAATTTTTTGAAGCTGCCTCAAGTAAAGGCAAACCAAAACCCTCATATTTAGATGGGAAAACAAATAAGTTTGAATAATTATAAAGTGATGAAAGCTTTCTATCATCACCTGTGATTTGAATTATTGAATTTAATTCTACTTTATGCTTTTTAATTAATTCTAATTCTGAATTACATAATCGTCTTCCTCCAAATAATACAAGTTTAAAAGATTTATTAATTTTTTTAGATACAACATACGCATTTAATAAATTTATAAAATTTTTATATCTTTTTCTTTCACCAACGTACAAAATATATGGTTTATTAATTATATTATGATCTAATCTACCCCTAAAAGAATTTACCCCCAAATGTGTTACGAATATTTTCTTGGAATCTATATTATAATATTTAATTAAATCAGATTTTGTTTTGTTTGATATCGTTATAATTAAATCCGTGTTATTTAGTGATTTTTCTTTAGGTCTATAGTTTAATTTAAAATTAAAATCTTTATAAAATTTTTCATGTATTAAATCATAGACAGTTAAAACTCTTTTTCCTGAAAAATTTTTTGGCCAATAATCATTGTAATAAGTTTTGTGAAAAATATCTGGTTTAAAGTTTTTTGTAAATCTATTTGTTATAATGTTATTATACAAGCTAAAAACTTTTGAAGAATATTTCGGAAATTTTTTTATATAGATTCCTTTATAACTTTTATAATTATTTAAAAATTTATTAAAGTGTATTGGTGCTAAAATAATTGAGTCATGTATATTTTTTTTATTTTCTATATCTAGATTAATAAAATATCTTGAGATACCCCCAAGGGGTTGATGTGTAAAAATTGAGTAATCATATAAAATCTTCATTAATTAAGTTAAACACATACTAATTAATTTTGGAGTACTTTCTCCATAAATTAAGTAACATTTTTTTTTTTTATCGTAAATTATATCCCTGATCCTTTCATTAATATCTATTTTATTTCTTGTTTTTTTAAAATTTAAATTTTCATCTAATACTATTTCATAAATACTTTTTTTTTTTAAAGATGTTACAAAGAAAGAGTTTAGATGATGATGGTTTTTTATAATTTCTGATATCCCAATTGATTTTTCGTAATATTTTAGAGGTTCAATAAATCCATATTTTTTATGACTTTTATGTAATGGTGCAACTTTACTTACATAAGAATTAATTGGCACTACATCATAATGCTCTCCATATGATGAAATTGGCCACCCAAAATTTTGGATCTTTTCTTGACTCAACTTGATTACATTTATTTCATCACCTCCTTTGGGCCCGTGTTCAGTCGATATTAGTAAATTTTGATCATTTAAAAACAATAAACCCTGTGGATTTCTATGACCTTTAGATATTATTTTTACTTCATTTGTATTTTTGTTTATTTCTAAAACTTTTCCAGCATAACTTTTATTTGATTGTGTTTCTTCCCAATAGTTAAAATCTCCAACTGTTACGTATAAGTTGTTTTTATTGGAAACAATTCTTCCACCTGTCTGGTATCCATCAAAATATTTGAATGCTTTTATTTCTTTATCAGCACTGAAACATTCATTTGGTCTAAAAATCTTGTTAAAATTCATGAATGTTTCTGATATTTTTGATTTGTATATTGAGGTGATATAACAGTTTTCAGTTATTTCTTCTGTAACAGAAATAAATAAATCATCATCGGCTACAGCAATATCTTTTATTCCTGTCCATTTTATTTTTTGATCAAATAATTTATTTTGACTAAGGTTTGAATTAACAATAAAATAATCAAATTCACCTTTATAAAATTTACTTTTATTAACAAATATAATTTTTCCTGATGCGAAAAATATTATTAAGTGTTCTTTATAAATTTCAATATATCCATTTTTTTTATTTGCAAATAAATCAAAGATATTATTAAATGGTATAACTGTTGATGAAAACTCGTAATTTTTATAAATAATATTTTCTCTTTTAGTTAATCCACTGTCTAATAAATTTTTATATTTATCTCTTTCAAGCATGAGTTTTCTATTATTTTCTGATAATTCTTGAGTCATTAAATTTAATTTTTTTATTTCTCTTTTTGAATGAGGTATAAAAAATAATGTTTCTTTAACAAAGCTCTTAAACTTTACTGGGGTGTTATCTTTAAGAAATTTTGAATATTTATTAGTCTCATCAAGAGAAAGTAAATAAGCACCAAATATATAAACTATAATCAAAACAAGAATAATATAATATTTTTTCATTTTACCCATATAGTCTGTTTTTTGTCTAAATCATAATAAGAATTACAATATTTAAATAAATTTGGGTCATGACTTATTATTATAATTGTCATACCTTTTTCTTTTAATTTTACTAAATCTTTAAAAATTTTTTTTTCAGTTTCTTTATCAAGTGCACTTGTAGCCTCATCAAGAATCAATATTTTAGGATTTTTATATAATGCTCTAGCTATTCCTATTCTTTGTGCTTGTCCTGCAGAAATTCTTTTGCCACTTTCACCAATTTTTTTATTTGAGTTATAATCTTCATTTTTGAGCTCATTGAGTTGTGAAATTTCTATTACTTTGTCTAATTTTTGATGATCAATTAAATCCTCATTACTTTGAAAGGTTATATTGTTTTTTAAACTGTCGTCACTTAAGAATATCTTTTGAGGTACATAGCTAATATAATCCTGCCATATCTTAACATTTTCATGTATATTTTTACTGTTAGCTAAAATACTTCCTGAAAAAGGGTTTAGAAAACCAATTATCAAATTTAACAGAGTAGTTTTACCTGAACCACTTACTCCTTTAATTCCAAAAATAGTATTTGTATCAAAATTAAAACTTATATTATCCAATATTAATTTATCTTCATAATAAAATTTAATATCTTTAATTGCTATTTTGTTATTATATTCAAATTTTATGTTTTTATTTTCTTTAATTTTATTAAATTTAGTAATTTCAAGCTTTAAATTATTCAAAATTGCCGAACTAGATCTCATCCTCTGAAGTGAACTAAGAATTTTTGTTAAGGATGGGATTATCCTTAATAGACCGATTGCTATTAGGCTTATTAGTGGAATAATTTCGTGCCCACTAGTTCCTGTTTGCAAAAAAAATATAATAATTACTGTGATGCACAAAACTGCAAAAAACTCCAGTATATTTCTAGGCAACTGTTCTCTAATTGATAACATAGACTGAAGACCAACTATTCTATAAGTGTGCTCAGAGAAAATTTTCTTAAAATAGTTTTTTTTGTTATATAGAGTTATATCTTTAATTCCTTCAATTGCCTCTCTAGTAACTTTTAATCTCTCTCCCACTCTATCATTTAAACTACTACCATAACCCCTTATTTTATATTTATTTGAATAAAAAAAAATTAAAAAAAATATCAAAGCGCCACAAATTATAGATAATCCTATTGTTTTATTTGCAGTAACAAAAATAATTAAAGTTAGGATAATAAATAAAGTCTCAAATATTACATTATATATACCTTGCAATACATGATGAACATATAAACTGGGCTGATCAATAATATTTCTTGTTATAAATGCGGAATTGTTTTTCATTGAAAAACTTATGTCTTGTTGAACATAACCATCGAACATTGTGGAGCTAATTGAGGCAATTAAACTAAAAAATATCTTATTTTTTAAATAATTAATTATAATAATGACGACATTTTTAAATAAAAAGAATAAAACTAAACTAACTAATGACAAAAATACTAAATCTTTTTGTGTATAATCATTTAAAAAATGAAGAATTTCATAATTAGATGCAAGTTTTTTTAATTTTTCTATTTTCTCGTAATCAAGAATTATTGAAACTATAGGATAAACTGCAGCCAATCCTAAAATTTCAAAAATTGTCGTTATAAGGTTGAATAATGATACAAAATAATATTTTTTTTTTTGTGACTTATTAAGAATGGACAAACTACCTTTTAAGTTAAGTTCCCCAAATCTATCTGAATTTTTTGTCATTTCTGTTATAATTATTTATAATCTAGTTTAATTAATTTTTTTACAAATAAATTTTTTTAAACTCCCTGAATCCATTTTATTTTTTTCCCATTTTTTAAGTTTTATAAAATATTTACTCCAGTAAGTTTTTTTTTCTTTTGCTTTTACCATTTTAATTATTTTTAATAAATCTTTTGTTGTTTCATAGGTCTTTACAAAACCAAGATGTTCAAAAATTGACTGCCATTCATTTTTTTTTTTATTAAATGCGTAATGTGGATATTTTACAGAAATTTTATTAGCATCTTTATTCGAAAAAAATAATTCGATTGTAGGTTTATTTATTGATAAAAAATCTAGACAAACTGAAGTAATTATAGAAACACATAAATCTGCCTCATTTGCAAGTGTTAAAGCATGATTATTGTTTATTTCCCAATTTTTAAAATTGTATTTTTTTAATATATTTTTTAAGAAATAAAATTCCTTAGAGTGTGGATGGATTTTAAATATTACTTTTGAATTAAGGATTTGATTTGATGCCATCATTAATAAAAAAATCAATTTTTCATAGGATTGTTTTGAAAAATATGATTCATCAAAAGGTCTTGTTGCTACTAAAATATTAAAAGTTCTATAATTTTTTCTTTTTTTTTTAAATTTTTTTTTCCACCAACTCTCATATCGAAAATTTTTACAATATATAATTTTTTTTGACTTACCTAAAAATAAATCACTATTTGACTTACAGGTATGTAAATAATAATCACCAAAATTTTTTTCAAAAGTTTTTGTTTTTGAATAATGCTTATTTTGATTACCTGAAGGAAATATCCATGAACTTTCAGGAAATCTAATTATTTTACAATTTGGGTTTTTTTTTTTAACAAATTTTGGTAGGTAAGATTTATTGTGACTTGCAATGAAAAAAACTTTTAAATTATCATAATTAATTTTATATCTTTTTAAAAAAAATTCAAAATCCGAAATTTTATCAAGTAAAAATTCTTCAAATTTAATTAAATGTAGGTTTGAAATTTTTTGAAAGATTTGTAGTATTTGAAATATAATTTTAAAAAAAATGTTTTCTTTTTTATTTTTGATATAAATGTGGTCATTTCGTTTGTTCCATAATTTAAAAAGAAATTTATTTTTTTTAAAATTTTCATACGTCTCATTGAAATCAAATATAGTAATTAAAGTATAAAATTTATCAAACTTATACAAAAGAGGTAAAATCCAATCTATCTCTCCATGATGTCTTTTCACATTTAAAAGAATAATTTTTTTATTCATAATTTTTTTTCAATATATTCAGCAAATAAAAAATCCTCTTTTGTGTCTATATCAATGGATCTTGATTGAGGAATTATATGGTACCCATTTTTTTTTCCAGCTAATGATTTAAATTTTTTAATTGTATTTATTCTTGAAACAACAATGTTAGATCTGAAATAAGCTTTTTTAAACAAATTGCGATTTTGTTTAGTTCCAATCTTTGAAGATGAGCCACTAAAATAATCTACAAGATTATTTTTGGTATTTATTTTTAATGCTTTTAAAGGATGTTGTCTCGCTTCTGAAACTACAAAGCAAGCATCTAATTTTTTATTCTTTAATACCTTTCCAATAGCAATATCTATATCTTGAGTTATCTGAAATGGTACTGTAGCCAAAAGTCTTACAACTAAATCAGGAACATAATTTTCTTTTTTTTTAATTTTGATTAATAAATCATTAATAAATTCTAATTCATGAGCTTTATCTCCCGAGAGTTTTTTGGGTCTTAAGAATGGAATTTCTGCACCATATTTTTTTGAAATTTTTGCATACTTTTTAGAGTCTGTAGAGATGATTAATCTATTAATATATTTTGATTTTAAAGCAGTTTTTAATATCCTAGCAACCAATGGCTGGCCATTAAATGGTAAAATATTTTTATTTTTTATCCCTTTTGAGCCACTTCTGATGCCAATAACTCCTAAAATTTTAAATTTTTTTTTCATCTTTGACTAATTTTAATTTTTTAAAGATATTTAATATCTTTTAAACGAGTAGTTTTTAAACCTGAATTTTTCTTTAACCCAAACTTATCTTCGACTCTAACTCTATCATTAAAATGAGTTGTTGAAGCCTCAATAATTTCACATTTAGTAATTGCATACTCCTTGTGTATAGCACCTGGTGGAAAATGGAAAACATCTCCTTTTTTTAAAATAATATTTTGTAATTTATTTTTTTTATTAACAAAGGTTATCTTTAATTTTCCTGATATTATGTAGCCACATTCATTTTTTTTTCTATGATACTGTAACCCTCCTCCTTTTCCTTTTTTTATAATTAATTTTTTTAAAGAGATTTTTTTTGAAATTAATGCTAATAATATTTCTTTACCCCAATCTCTCTTACCAAGATCTTTTTTATGAGGTATAATAATCTGATTTTTCACTTCAAAAATTCAATTTTTAGAATTTCGTCTTCTTGGAGATCTTTATTTATTACTTTATTTTCTATTTCATAAAAATAATATGGTGGTAAACCACCGCCAGGTGACTTAAAAGTTAAATTTTCAATACTAACTTTTTCTCCTTTTAAAATATTTCTTTTGGCAACAATAGATTTTGCCATTTTATAAACTGGAGCTTTTTCAGAGTCTAAGATTTTTTTTTCGCTACTTCCAAGCATTGTTGGGACTCTTTTAATATTTCTAATAAACTTTGTAAAGCCAACCGGTTCTAAAGAAAAAGAGTGATCTGTGCCTTTTAAGCTATGATCTAAGGTTACATGCTTCTCAAAAACTCTAGCTCCAAGTTGATATGCTATCGGACCTGCATCAATCCCATTTTCATGATCAGAAAGACCAATTATATGATCAGAAAAAGTTTTTTTATAAGTTTGAATTACATTTAAATTTAAATCTGAAATTTCAGCAGGATATGATGCACAACAATGCATAATAATTAAATTTTTATTATATTTACATATTGCATCTCTTGCACGTTTAACGTCATCAAGAGTGCCATGTCCTGTGCTTAAAAAAATAGTTTTATTTCTTTTTGCTATCTCAACTTGCAAAGGTGTATTTTGTAAATCAGCTGAAGCAATTTTAAAAGCTGGCAAATCAAGTTCATCTAAAAAATCAATACTATCAAAATCAAATGGTGTTGCAAAAAGGTTAATACCAATTTTATTTGAAAAATCTATTAATTCCAGAAACTGTTTTTTATCAAACTCTAAGGCTTCTCTATGTTCTCCATATGTTTTTCCATAACTATTTTTGTTGTCATAGAGAGAATTATAAAACTCTTTAGTATATAGTTTTTTATTAGACCTTTTTTGAAACTTTACAGCATCAGCCCCTGCTTCTTTAGACATTTTAATTAAGTCCATAGCTTTTTTAACATCACCTTGATGGTTATGACCAATTTCTGCAATAAAAAAAGGCTCAGATTTACTAATATTCATTTTTGACATATTTTTCTAAAAAAATTTCTAAATTTATTAATTTCCACTCTAAAGATTTTGTAATCTTACTTTTTATATTTTTAACTTCAAGAAAATCTTTAACATATTTAAAATCATTGTTTGTTAATTTTTTTTTTAAATGATTGGGGTAACCAGAAAAACCTTCTTTAGCTTTAATTAAACCTTTGTCAAAATACTTAGCAAAAAGCTTTTTTAAAATATTTTTTTGAATAAATTTTTTATCTTTTTCGTCATAACTATATTTGTACTTTAAAGGTAAATTAACGACCATTTTTAAAATATCTTTTTGAATAAATATATTTCTAGGTTCAATTGAAAAATTACAGCATATAAGGTCATTAGATCGATTTGCTACATTTGTTGATTGCATAAAGTAATCTAAAAATAAAGATGATTGAATATTTTGATCTTTTTTCTTTAAAAAATTATACTTTTGAAAAACATTTATCCATTTATCATTAAATAAATTTCTTCTTTCTTCATCATGAGGGGAATTAAATTCTATTTCTGAAAGATCATAATTAGAATAAGGAGAATTATTATAATTTAAATTTCTATTCTTATTGTCTTTAAATGTTTTCAAATATATTTGTTGACCACCAAACAACTCATCACATCCATCGGCAGAGAAAAAAACTTTACAACCTTTACTTTTAAATTCTTTAGATAGCTGCATTCTACTTGGTAAATCATGTGTTTGCATTGGACTAGAAATAATATCATAAACTTTGAGTGCGTTTCTACTATAGAGATCATTATCAGAATCAAAAATTAATACTTCATTATTAAGATATTTTTCAAATGAATATTTATTTTTAAAAATTATTTTATCTTTATGTTTGTGATTAATAGATAAATTAATATCTGGATTTTTAATTTTAGAGATAATTGCTGTCTGCAATGATGAATCTATGCCTCCTGAAACTATACTTCCAAACTTCTTGTTGGGTATCATTAGTTTTGCTTGATTTAAAAGTTTGTCTTCAAATAAATGGATTAAATCATTTTTTTTTAATTTTTCATAATAATTATATTCTCTTTCATCAATCCAGTTTTCTGGGTTATCATAAATTTTTTTTTTAAAAGTTTTGTTTTTAATATTATAAATTGCAAATGTTCCATTTTTAAATAAACTAATTTTTTCATAACAAGTTTTTTCCAAAGGCATATAATGTCTTGTTGAAAAATAAGATTTTAAAGAATTTATATCTAAATTAATATTTTTAATGAACTTGATTATACTTTTTGGAATTGAGGAAACTATGAAATAATTTTCATCTTCATAATAATATAAATTTTTTTCACCCTGGACATCATTTGAAATAAATATTTGTTTATTTTTTTCATCAAAAACAACATATGAAAACATTCCATTTAATAATTTTGGAATTTTAGAGTCTTTAACTACGTCATGTAAGTGAACTAATATTTCGGTATCTGTTAATTCTTTAGATTTTAAATTATTTAATTTTAAAAATTTTTCTTTAAGATAATTAAAATTATAAATTTCACCATTAAATGAAATAGAATAATTTTTACTTTGTGATTTAAATAATTCACTATTTTTGCTAGGCTTTCCAGTAATTGATAAAATTGAGTTTGAAATAAATAATCTACTATTTAATAAAAATTTATACTTAGCTATATCTGGTCCACGATTATATAGCTCATTTAACGAATCAAAACATTTTTTTTGATTGAGACGCTGATTTTTTTTTGATAAAACTACAAATATTCCACACATTTTTTATTTACATGTATATTGTTATTTAATTTTTTTAAACTTAAATTATTTTAAAGTATTATGATATATTTACTTAAAGACATGATTAATCCTTTTAATTGGATTAAACTTTTTTTAAACCCACGTAAAATATTTGGTTTGATTAATAGAATTTTTGCTTATCCGGGGCTAAGATTTGGTGGCATAAATTCACTTTTCTATAGAAAGAAAATAATTTTGTTGTTTACATATTTTGCTAAAAAAAACGAAAATTTTCAAAAATTTTTTTTTCTGAGCGGTATAAATAATTTGGAAGCTAATAATAAAAATTTTACTTTAAATATATCAAAACAACATATTCTTTTCTTGGAAAATAAAAAAAAAATTTTTGAAAAGTTAAAAAAATATGGTGTTATTGTAATAGAAAATGCTCTTAATGATAATGAGCATAACTTAGTAAAATCAACTTTTAAAGATATTACGGAAGATCCTAATTTTTTAATAAAAAATACAAAATCAGATGATGTAATATCAAAATTTTTAAATAAAAATATTACTTTTGAAAATGATTTATCAAAATTAAGTAGAATTGTTACTTCAGAAGTATATGGTAAACCTATAGAGCCAAATTTAACATACTACTATTCAAAATCAAAAAAATTACCTGAACAAAATTTTCCAGGGGATAATAATATGCATTTTGATAGATTTTTGCCTAATCTAAAAATTATATATTTTCCTTACGAAGTAGATGAAGACAGTTCACCTTTCAGATATGCGCTGGGATCCCATTTGATTGATAATAAATATTTAGATTTTTTTATTAAAAATGAAAAAAAATTTTTTGATGACAGAAATAAAAAAATTGAAGTGTTTAATAACTGTCCAGAAGTAAAAATTAATCTAAAACAAAATTCTCTGATAATTGCCTTAACAAATGGGCTTCATGGAAGAACTCCTTTTAAAAAAATTTCTGAAAGGTGTGGTGTATTTCTTACATATCCCAAATTTAATATGCTCTCTTTATTAAAGTTATAGAGTAAATTATTTTTATACTACAAATCCTTTAATATTTTTTATTTTTTGATTTTGGTATATCGATATAAATTCCAGCATTTATTAAAAATTTTTTGAATTCATTTTCATCTATTTTATTTGGATTAGGTTTAAACTCAACAGCATCCTCTCTATGATGAAAATAATAATCAAGATAATTTCTTGCATGTTTATTATTTGTTCCATAGCTCAAAAAAATTGCTCTTCTTGTCCCACTTGATGATAGGGAGCGATGGTACAAATTAGCCATAAATATTACACAGTCCCCCTGCTTTACATAAATATTTTTACCAAATAAGTTGTTAAAAAAAAATTTAAAGTATTTACTGTGGTAAATTCTTTTTAGTTTGGTTCTAATATTTCTAAGTATGCTACATATATAATTTTTATCTTTATGTGTTTTAGGTATTACACCTAAACCGGTATTATAATCAGTTTCTGGAAGATATATTGCTACTCTCAACACATTATAAGATATCTTTTTATCCCAGTCAGGTCCTAGACCAAAAACTCTACAGGCATTATCTCTGTGCCAATTTATATCAATATCTTGTTCATTTTTTTGAATAACTGAATGACTATTATGCAAATATACTATTTTATCATCAAGCAGATTTTTTAAAGTTTTTAAAATTTTATTATTAGAAAGTAAATCCCAAAAATCTTCATAATCAGCCAATGGTTTTATACTTTTTTTAAACACTGTTTCATTATTTTTGTCTTTTTTATAATGATTACGATTTTGTAGATTTACTATAGACTTAACTTCATTTTCATCAAAAAAATTAGGTAAAACAAGAAACCCCTCATCATAAAATTTTTTTTTTGAATCTTTATTTAAATACATAGATATAAAGTATAAATTTCTTATATATAAGTTGATTTATACAATAATTAATTTAAAAAAACATCTCATTTATGAAAAAATTAACAATTCTAATTAATAGAATCATTTTACGAATTAATAATCATGGATTACTGGAGTCAATTAAATACATATTCATTTTTCTAAAAAAATCAAAAAAAATTAATCTAGATCAAATCAAAATAAAAAAAAATATTAAATTAGATGCGCTTTGTTTTTTATTTGGAACTGATAAAGGATTTTTGGACAGAAAAAAAACTTTTTATAAATTAAATCAAAATTTTAAATTTAAAAAAAAATTTCCAAACTATCAAGCATGGATCGAAGAAAAAAATTATAAAAAATATAAATATGAGTTAGGATTGAATTATTCTAAATTCTATGAAAAATATTTTTCAAAAATAAGAAATAAAAAATTAAAGATTTTAGAAATTGGAGTTGCAGCAGGTCATTCATTGGCTACTTGGTATAAATATTTTCCAAAATCAGAAATATTTGGAATTGATATTAAGGATAGAACTTTTCTTTTATATCAGGGTGATAGACTAAGATATGATATAGTTGATTGTTTGGATACTGAATCAATAAATGATTATTGTAATAAATTTGGGAATTTCGATATAATTATTGACGATTCTTTTCATGATCATCCTTTTTTTGAAAAAAATATTATAAATTTTTTTCCTCATTTAAATAGTAATGGTATGTATTTTTTAGAAGATTTTTTAGATGCAGACAAGAAAATGAAATCAATAAGACAATATAATTTAAGATATAAGAAAAAACTTATGGGATATGATACTACGATGCATGAAAAATTTAACTTTTTTAAAAATAAAAAAATTTTTGATGATGGAATCTTTTTAAAAGAAGATTTGAATTATATTTATAAACATTTAAAAAAAATTAATATTTATTATCCTGGTCATCCAGTTAGTTCACTTGGAGTTATGATTAAAAAATAATAAATAACTGATAGTAAATTAAACACTACATGAGCTTTATTAAAAATATTAAATTTTTTTTTCAAATAATTAATCATAATAAAAAACTATTTAATTCTGCTAATTTTGCTAATGATAAAAAAATATTAATTGAATTCAATAATTTTTGTTCTGATCATATAGCTCTTTCTTATTGTGCAAATCTTTTAAAGAAAAAATATAAAGCCAATATATATGCTTATGTTGGCCATGTTTTGCTATCTTACCCTCTTAAACAGAGCTTACTTAAAAAATTATTTTTTTTTTTAGGAAATTTTTTGAGATTAAAATATTTTGGTGTATATAAATCTTTTGGAACAAAAAAAATTATTTTTCCTAATGATAATAAAAAAATATTAATAAAAGCTGAAAAAACCTTTAAAATATTTAAGTCTAAAGTTAAAACTTTAAAAGATTTAGAATCGTTTAAATTTAATAAAATATTAATTGGTGACTTGCTTTATGACACCTATCTAAAAAGTACTTACAATAAAACACCAACTATAAACATGGAATCTTTGAATTTTTTAAAGTTTGTAAATGAGTTTTTAATTCTTACCGTATATTGGGAAAATTATATAAAAGTAAATAAAGTAAAAGCGATAATTAGCTCCCATTCTGTCTACTCTCTTGGACTATTAATAAGAATCGGGATTGAAAATAAGATTGAATGTTTCACATTAAATTATAATGAATTTAAAAGGATAAATAAAAAACATCCCATGCAAGGTTATGAAGTAAAAAAATTTAAAAAAATTTTTAATAATTTGCCTGATGAAAAAAAAAAAAAAATAGTTATTCAGTCTAAGAAAAAAATACAAGATAGACTAATGGGTAAATATGATGCTGATTATGGATATATTACAAAAAGTCCTTTTGGTTTAGATGGTAATTTAAATATTAAAAAGGGAAAGAAAAAAATTTTTATTATAGCAACTCATGATTTTGTTGATGCTCCACATGTATTGGGTAATTCAATTTTTCCAGATTTCTATCAATGGTTTTTGTATTTATGTGAATTGTCCAAAAAATCAAACGATATTTGGTTAGTAAAAAATCATCCAGATTTTGGTGAAGACTATTCTCGTTATATTAAATATGAAAGAGATGTTACTAAAAATATTTTAAAAAAATATCCAAAAATAAAAATTTTAAATAAAAATACTACGCTTAATGATTTGCTTAAAATCAAAGTAGATGCCGTTTTTACTGTTAATGGTACAATAGGTTTCGATTTAGCTTTATTAGGTGTGCCAGTTATAAATGCGTCTTTAAACAATCCTCACATTAATTATAAATTTAATTTACATCCAAAAAATGAAATTGAATTAAAAAATTTAATACTTAATTATGATGTTACAATAAAAAAATTAAAGATAAAAAATAATCAGCTATATGAATTTTATGCAATGAGAAATATTTATTTTTCAAAAAACTGGTTTTTTAAAAATCTTGATGAAACTACTAAAAAAATTGGTAGTTTTCATAATTTTCATAAACCTATTTTCTATAACTACTGGATAAAAAATTTTTATAAGTTTGATGAAAATCAAACTAAAAAAAGAATTAATAAATTTTTTAAATCAAAAAAAATATTTTTGTTAAATAATCAAAATTTAGGAAATTATTAAATTATTTTTTAATAATCTTTTTAATTATATTTTATTTATCATTAAAAAATTTTGTAATTTCCTTAATAACTTTTTGGATATTATTCTGGCTCATCAAAGGATGAATTGGTAAACTTAAACAGCTCTTATAATATAATTCTGTATTTTTAAAATTTTCTTTTTTAAATTTAAATTTTTTATAATATGGATGAGAATATATTGGAATATAATGAACATTTGTTTCTATATTTTTTTTCCTTAGATAGTTATATAATTGGTTTCTTTGTCCATTTTTTAAATGTGTTAAAATTACATACAAATGAAAACTTGATACATTTTTTTTTGAAATCTCTGGCAATATAAGTGGTAAATTTTTTAGTTTTTTTGAATAGGTTAATGCTATTTTTTTTCTTTGTTTTAGAAAAAAATTTAAATGTTTTAATTGTCCAATTCCAAGAGCTGCTTGAAATTCTGTAAGCCTATAATTATATCCTAAAAGTTTTTGTTCAAAATACCACTTTGGTTTATTTTTATTTTTTAAATAACTTAATTTTCTTGTAATACCATGACTTCTTAACATTATTAGTTTTTCATAAATCTTTTTATTATTAACACTAATTGCTCCACCTTCGCCTGTTGTGATCATTTTTACTGGATGAAAGCTAAAAATTGTCAAATCACTATATTTGTTGCTTCCTATTTTATGATCATTATATGATCCACCCAATGCGTGTGACGCATCATCAATAATTCTGAAACCATATTTCTTTGATAGTTTGAATATTTCATCCATTTCACATGATCTTCCACCAAAGCATACAGTCACTAAAATTTTAGGTAGTTTTCCATTTTTTTTGGCAACAATAAGTTTTTTTTCTAAAAGCTTTGTGTCAATGTTATAAGTTTTAATATCTATATCTATTAAATCGACTTTGGCCCCGAGGTATAACGCACAATTAGAAGAAGCAACAAAAGTATTTGTTGATGTCCATAAATAATCATTTTTTTTTAAGTCTAATACAATGCAAGCAATATGTAGAGCACTTGTTGCTGAATTTACAGCAATAGTATATTTTGAATTAATTCTTTTAGCTAAAATTTTTTCAAATTTATTAACTGTTGGACCTTGAGTTATATATTCAGATTTTAAAGCTTTACTTACAGAATCTATATCTTTTTTGAATATGTATTGTCTGCTATAGGAAATTTTAACATTACTCATAAATTAAAAATATAAATCTTTTTAAATAAACTTATATCTTTTACACATTGCTTTTGTTTTTTTAGTATCTAAAAATAAATTATTATTACTAGATGAATACTCAAAGTTATCTTTAACAAATTTTTGAGTTTTTGAATTAATTTTTAAAGTTTTTATATTATTTATTACAATTTTTGGAAAAACTATATAGCCGTTCTTTGTTTCAATGGTATATTTTGACTCCTCTTTTGAAATCATAACTTCATCAATTTTTTCACCTGAGCGTATACCTATAAATTTTAACTTACAGTTTGGAACTAAAGCTTTTGCTAGGTCTATAATTCTAAAAGATGGAATCTTTGGCACAAAAATTTCACCGCCTTTCATTTTTATTGTACAATTTAAAACATAATTTACAGCGTCATTTATTGATATAAAAAACCTGGTCATATCCTTGTGTGTTATTGGAATAATTTTATCTTTTTTTTCTTTTATCTTTAAAAAAAAAGGAACCACTGAGCCTCTTGAGCCAAGAACATTTCCATATCTTACCACTGAAAAAATTGTCCCATTTTTTGCAGATAGATTATTTGCGGCTATAAATAGTTTATCTGCTGCAAGTTTTGTTGCACCATATAAATTAATTGGATTTACTGCTTTATCTGTTGAAAGTGCTATAACTTTTTTTACATTGTTTTGTATTGCAGACATTATTACATTTTCAGCACCAATAATATTAGTTTTAATTGCTTCAATAGGATTGTATTCTGCTATTGGTACGTGCTTTAAAGCTGCGGCATGAAATACATAGTCAACATCTTTCATTGCTAAGTTTAGCCTATCTCTATCTCTTACATCACCAATGAAAAATCTAAGTCTTTTGTCGTCCCCTAATTTATTAGCCATTTCAAATTGTTTTAGTTCATCTCTTGAAAAAATAATTATTTTTTTAGGTTTAAAGTTTGATTTTAATATGGTGACAAGTTCACTCCCAAATGATCCTGTTGCTCCAGTAATTAAAATTATTTTGTTATTTATAAAATTTTTCATAAATTTAAAAATTATATATATATGTGTTAATAAAAATTGCAATTTTTATATAACTTTTATTACTATCCTTAACTTTTTAAAAATTTTATTTTTTAATGCAATTACTATATCCAACAATAGGAGTGTTCTTATCAGCTTTTTTTTACAGGTAAAAATTAAAACTAAAATCTTCAATAATCTTGTAAGAAATCCTATCTGCAAATTTCATATTTTTTTTTATCTTTTTTCGATTATTCTTTTAAAATAATTGGGATGTAATCCAAAGCTTGGCCTTATTGATTTTATGTTCTCAGTAGAAAACCTTTCACCTATTAAAATATTTTTTGATATATAAAGAGATCTTCTTCATGACATATTTTTTTTTAAGGTTGTTTTCAAAATTTATAATTTCAGGACCTTATGTTAAGTATTCACTGCCAAAAACTTTGGTTACTATTTTTATGTCCTCTTTATTTATAGTCTGATTTCCATATTTTATTAGTATTATTAATTCAATTTTTGGTTATATAAAATTTTAGCTAATTCGAAATCTTCTCTAGTGTTAATATCTACTGAAGCGTTTTGATTCAAAAGATAATAGGAATTTTTTTTTTCATCAAAGCCATTTTTTAAAAAATAACCTGAATTAAATGCAAAAAAATATCCTCCATCATGATAAAATTGTTTTAATTCTTGACTTTGTTTATTTTGATATTTAGGCCATTTGAATCTTAAATTTTTATTTTTAGTTATTTCTAAACATCTTAATGGATGTGAATCAAATTTTTTTATAGCAATCAAAAAATTTGAATTATTTCTTAAAAATTTTTGATATGCTTTTTTTAAGTCGTTAGGTTTTAATAGAATTGCTGTTGAATATAAAAAAAAATTAACTTTTTTTTCTTTTGAGTCAGTTTCTAATAAGGCATTTTTTAGGACAGGTAATATGCTTATTTTATCACCACTTAGTTTTTTTGTCCTCAAAAATGGTACTTCAGCACCACTGTGCTGAGCTATTTTTGCAATTTTTTTACTATCTGTTGAGACTATAACTTTATCAAAAATTCTAGATTTTATTGCAATTTTAATAACAATTTCCAATAAACTTTTTCCATTAATTTTTAAAATATTTTTATTTTTTAATCTTTTACTATTTGACCTTGCGGCAATAATACAATTGGGTTTGTTTTTTTTTAATAAAACCATCTTAAAAAATAAGTTTTTTTTTTATTTTTAGTTCTTTTAACATATTTTTTGTAAATGCAGTCCCTTGATCAAAATCTTTATATGCTTTTTTTCCTAAAATTTGTTCATAGTAAGACGGGTTCACTCCATAGCCAGGTCTAATTTTTTTAATATTATCAATAGAAAACTTATCACCTTTTTTTATTTTTTTAATAATATAAATAGATCTTCGAAATTTTCTGTTTTTTAGCTCAACTTTTGTTCTATAAAATTCATTTT
>ENA-UOXV01001851-UOXV01001851.1-marine-metagenome-genome-assembly--contig:-NODE-1851-length-28647-cov-55.604015_pt1 | contig 28647 bp, 23 predicted proteins | sample MGYA00238165_ERZ766961 | MGnify/ENA primary metagenome ERZ766961 (study PRJEB28924, sample SAMN03173240) | marine metagenome | biome: Marine; feature: Water; material: Subsurface seawater | place: North... | reverse complement strand
GCGAGCTGGGTTCAGAACGTCGTGAGACAGTTCGGTCCCTATCTGTTGTGGGCGTTAGAAATTTGAGAGGACCTGCCTCTAGTACGAGAGGACCGGGGTGGACGAACCTCTAGTGTACCTGTTGTGGCGCCAGCTGCATCGCAGGGTAGCTACGTTCGGATGAGATAAGCGCTGAAAGCATCTAAGCACGAAACTCGCCTCAAGATGAGATTTCTTTTAAGGGCCGTGGAAGACTACCACGTTGATAGGCTACAAGTGTAAAGACAGTAATGTCAAAGCTGAGTAGTACTAATTACCCGTAGACTTATAGACTCTAATTCATACACTTTATTACTTCAATCATACCGATACTCATTAACTTTTAAGTTATTAGATGTCAAATTTTGATAAATAATCAATATTAACATCAACAGCTTTAGGTGTTTATAGCAGTAAGGTCCACCTCTTCCCATTCCGAACAGAGAAGTTAAGCCTACTTGCGCTGATGGTACTGCCCTTTTGAGGGTGGGAGAGTAAGTCGACGCCACTTTTAACCCCAATCTAGTAATAGGTTGGGGTTTTTTTATGGCCTATAATTTATATAAATTGGTTAAATTTGATACAGCGTTAAGTAAATCAGCTTTTGAAATTAATATGGCTTTATCAACAAAAGAGCAACAACAATACAGTAGACACTTACTTCTCCCAGAAGTGGGATTTCAAGGGCAAGAGAAACTTAAAAACGCAAAAGTGTTGGTAATTGGTGTAGGAGGATTAGGATGTCCTGTTTTACAATATTTAACAGCTGCAGGAGTTGGTACAATAGGAATAATTGACGATGATATAGTTGAAAAATCAAATTTGCAACGCCAAGTATTGTTTAGTTATGAAGATATTGGAAAACCTAAAGTCGGGATAGCAGTACAAAGGTTGAAACAATTAAATCCATTTGTTTCATTTGTTTCATTTGAAGAACGTTTGTCCAATGATAATGCCGTTGATTTATTCCGTCAATTTGATATTATTGTTGATGGAACGGATAATTTCCCTAGCCGATATTTAGTGAATGATGCAGCGATTATTTCAAATAGACCTGTTGTCTTTGGGTCAATTCATAAATTTGAAGGTCAAGTTTCCGTTTTTAATTATAAGAGCGGCCCAACGTATAGGTGCCTTTATCCAAAAGCTCCTAAACCCAAAGAAGTATTAAACTGTGCTGAGATCGGTGTAATTGGAGTTTTACCTGGAATCATAGGTTCATTACAAGCGAATGAAGTAATTAAGATGATATGTGATATTGGAACTGTATTGTCTGGAAAGTTATTGACTTTCGATGCTTTAACTCTTAATCAAACCTTATTTTCTTTCAAGAAGAACGAATTTATTACTATTATAGAATTGGATCAAGATTATTCCTTCTTCTGTGGAATAGCAAGAATTAGAGAAATTACATTGGTTGAATTTAAGGAGTCATCTGATAGGTACAATCTTCTTGACGTAAGAGAAGATAACGAACGATTATCATCAAATATTGGGGGAATTCATATTCCTATGGATGAAATTGAAGGCAGAATTTCAGAAATCCCAACGGATAAGCCTTTAATAGTATATTGTAAATCTGGAGGAAGGAGTCAAATGGCAATTGATATTTTAGAGGGAGAAGGGGTTCAAATAGAGCTGATAAATTTAAAAAATGGTATTGGAATGTAGTCAAGCCTATTGGCTGATACTTACTAGAATTGTATACTTCTCGGGATTAAATGGATTTGGCATCTTATTTGCTTATGAGTATTGAATATAAATTATTATTATGAAATTTTTTTACTTAACACTAATTTCTTTTTTTTTCTTGCTGAGCTCAACAGCGTATGGACAAAATAGAGAAGAATTCACGAAAAATTATGAACCGATTAAAGAACAATTGCAAAATTGGGATCCTGTAAGAGGAGATTGGTTAGCCTCAAGTATGGAAAGTATTGCATTTTCAGAACCTATTCCAGGTCGGCCTTTCCCTGAAAGTTTTACACCTCATCAAATGTTCAGTATGGTGCCAAAAAATACGCGCCAAATGATCTCAAATATTTCAACAAATCAGCCCAGTAGCGAAAACTCTTCGCAATGGAATAGTATTTCACGTTTTGCATCTGCTGCAACTTGCAGCCCAACTAGTGGAAGGTCTTATGGAGATCCTCATCTAGTTTCTTTTGACGGAGAACGTTTTTCTTTTCAGACAGTTGGAGAATTTGTAATGGCAAAATCGGCTTCTCAGAATATGGAAGTTCAAGTGCGTCAGGAAGCACGGGGGAATGATTTTTCTCTGAATACTGGAGTTGCGATGAATGTCGGAGGAGATCGATTGGCAATTTACTCTAAAAGTTATCCAGATGCAGATTATTCTACACCGGTTCGATTAAATGGATTGTCAGTAAATATGACTGGAAAAACATATTTCTTGCCTCACGGTGGGACAATTAAAAAATCGAACGGAACTTACACAGTATATTTTCCTTCTGGAGAAGTTGTAACAACAAAAATTAGAGGAAATGGAGGTTCAAATTTTATGGATGTATCGGTCCAAGTTTCTCCATGTGTGACAAATGATTATCAAGGATTATTGGGTAACGCAAATGGCAGTCAACGTGATGATTTTAATGTGCCAGGTAGAATATCACCACCAGTTTCAGTCTTTGGTTCTGATGATAGTTATTTTAAACGAGAACGACAAGCATACATCGCTAAAGACTTTGCCGATGTTCACCGGGTTACCCAAATGACTTCGTTGTTTGACTATTCACCAGGTTCTTCAACCTTGTCTTACACAGATAGAAGTTATCCAAGAGTTTATAGAGATTTAAGTGATTTGTCTAATAGTAGAGTTGAGCGAGCAAGAAGAAGATGTAGAGACATGGGTGTGTTTGCAGGTGATATGAATGGATGCGTATATGACAACGCATACTTGAATATCCCTCCAAGTAGACCACCTGTGGTTAGTAATCCTTGTGATGGTGTTGTTTTGCGGCCTATAACTGCATCTACAGATCCACCCGTGAATGTGAACCCAACATCACCAAGACCTCCTAAGCCAAACCCTGTTCCAACCGATAAGCCAATAAAAGATAGAGTAGAGAACAATACAACTCCACAAACAATAACTAATGGTGGTGAAAACTCAAAATCAACAGACTCAAAACCTTCAACTTCGATTAGCACGCCAAGAACAACACAATCACGTCCAAAGCCTACAGTGCAAAAACCGCGTCCAACAACTCCACGTCCAAAGCCAACGGTAGTTCGCCCTAGACCAACCCCAAAGCCACGATCAACCCCGAAGCCAAGACCACCAATACCAAAGACTTCTGGTGGAAAGAGAATTGGCGGTTGATAAAAAAATATTAAATAAGTAAAGAGTTGGTATTTGATATCAGCTCTTTTTTTATTTTCGAAACATGATAGAAGTTAAACAAATTTTTTCTGAAGAAGTATTTATAGTTAATCAATTGGCACACCAGATTTGGCCGGAAGCATTTAAAGACATTCTTTCTAAAGAACAACTGGATTACATGTTAGATTGGATGTACAATATTCAAACGCTAAAAGAACAGGTGCAATCCGGACAATTATTTTATTTAATTACGGAGAATGGTCAAGCTTCTGGATTTATTGGACTTGAGCCAAATTATCCTGATGCTGATATCTTGAGAATTCATAAATTCTATGTTTTAACTGAAAAACAAGGAAGAGGCCTTGGACGAGAATTGTTTAATCAAGCGATGAATGTCGCCTTTGATTTGGATTGTAAGTCACTCCACTTAAACGTTAATCGTTTCAATAAATCAGTTACCTTCTATAAAGAATTGGGATTCATCATTACCTCAGAAGAAAATAATAACATCGGAAAAGGCTATTTAATGGAAGATTATGTGATGGAATTGCAAATTAAAAAAGAGTAAACCCAACCTTTCGATTATGTCTTTCACTTTTACGAATGTAACCTAATTACAATTATAGATATCAATGGAGGGGTTAATTGAAAAGACAAAGGTCAACATATCTAATGAAGTGAATTTGTGGTTGAATGTAGTTGCCAGTAGGAGAGAAAATGAATGTTATAAAAGTAATCAAAGAATAATCTCACCACACTTAAAGTGACCCTTAGGGCATGACTGATGACCATGTAAGCCACAAGGTCTGCAATCAAGGTTGGCAACTTCTTTTGTCTCAGAATCATCTGATAAGGGTCCAAAACCAAAATCAGGAACTGTAGAGCAGAAAAAGGCTGTGACTTTAGCATTCACCGAAGAGGCAAGATGGAGTGGCCCTGAATCATTAACGTAGTTTCGTGTCGCGTCTTTCATCAAGGCCGCTGATTGAAGCAGCGATAATTCCCCACATAGTGACACAACATTTTTCGCATTGCTTTCTTTCAATAGTTTTTGACAATAAGTACTATCACTCTGGGCTCCTAAAAAATAAATTGACGAGGAATCAGGTAAGGAGCTGATCAATTCAATCCACTTGTGAGTTGGCATTTGTTTCGTAAACCAAACTGATGTTGGTGCGATACAATAATATTCGTTTGTTGTATATTTTTGAACATGTTGCTTATCTGCATCAGAAGGAAATAATTCGGGGCGATTTTTTTTAGAAACATTAAATTCTTGAAGTAATGATAAATTACGTTCTACCTCATGCGTTCCATTTCCAATGGTATGATCAAACTTCTTAGTGTATAGAAAGGAGAAAGGATTCTTTTTGAAGCCATATCGTTTTTTTCCACCAGAAAAACCTGCAATAATACCAGAACTTGCAAAACGATGTAGGTTAATGACTAGGTCATATTTTTCTTTTCTGAATTGACGAATGAGTCGAATAATCGACTTCCATTTACCAGTAGATTTATCAAACGTAAAAACAGAATTTAATTTTGGATTATTTGCTAATAAAGATTCATTGCCTTTTTTTAGAAGAAAATCTATATTCGCATTGGGGAATTTATTCTTTAATTCACTCACAACAGATGTAGCAAGAATTACATCCCCAAGAAAAGCCGTTTGAATGATTAGAATTTTGTTCACCTGATAAAAGTAGTTATTTCAGTAATGTGACATGTCCTCGACGGATAATTTCTAATCCATCACCATCATGAATAGTTACCATATATATGTATGTACCAGTAGGAGCAGTTCTACTTGATAAGTCTATTGTTCCATCCCATCCTTCTTCTGGCAAGCTAGTTTTGAAAATCACTTGTCCCCATCGATCGAATATCGTGAAATCGTAATTAGCAGGATTGAAGTCTCGAAGAACGGGTCTAAAGATTGGATTAATTCCTCCGGGAGTAAAAGCATTTGGAATAAAAATCAACGGAGGAAGAGTTATACATCTAATGTTAGATCGACTAAGCTCGGAAAAATTATAGATGTTCATTGATTCAACCGCCTCAACATAATAGCAAATTTTACCTATTGAGATAACACCTTCGACCAAATCTTCATAGCTTAATTCTCCTGATGAATTGAAAACAATCGGTGCACCGCTGAATAAAGTATCAATACCTCGGTATAAGTTATAGCCTAGAACAGAACCATTAAATTCTTGATAAGGACTCCATGATAAGTAATTTAACTTGCGGACATCATCACACTGAATTTTTAATAGAATCGTTTGTGCCTCATTAGATAGATCACTTAATAGGCCACAACTATCAATAACCTGAACACGATATGTGTAAGATTCTTCATTAACGTTTACATTTTTGTCAATAAAAGAAACAGTTGCCGTGGGAACAGCAACTTGGCCAATTTCTTCAAATACTCCATCATTTTTACGCTGAATTGAAAGACCTTGAACATTTGCAAGAAGGTCGATAAAATGCCTTAACTCAACCATTGAATCATTCACAGTTGCTACTTGGAGGTAGTTAACTGTTGGTTGTCTTGGAGAAGCGATAAATGATTCTGCGGTATTAGAAAATGAAGTACGACCATCGTCAGAAAATCCTTGTATAACAAAAGTGTATGTCTCACCTGAGTCTCCATTGTAGGTATAGCTTAAATTAGAAACGTCTCCAAGACTTGACCATCCTTCTGATGTTGATTTCACGAATAATTCATAGTGATCGATACTATTCCATCCAACATAGTCACTCCAGTTTATAGTAATAGACCGACTGCATAAATTCAATTGTGTTGACAGAAAAATAGATGTATGTAATTCTCCTTTTGCCGATGTTTGGTAAACAAGAGGAACAGTTGTAATAATACACGAGTCGTATGCCGCCACGGAATAGGTTAACGCACCAAGGCTAAGGTCAGGGCTGTATGTGTATGATGTGTCAGAAATATTAAAGGTTTGGTCCAGTTCAACAATAGCACCAGAAGCATCTTGGATATAAACAATATAACCGTATGTATCCGGATGATAATTTTGGTTCCAAGTGATTGTCACTTCATTCGTTAGAGAATCGATACTTACATTACTAATTACAGGGATGTTTGGAGCAATAGCATCTTGAAAATTATCTCCTTCAATATTAGACGTATAATCACATGGTTGATTAGGTAAGACAATTTGATAATTAAAAAAGACATCACAAATTGTAATCGTATCTCGATAAAAATTTGTTCCAAAAAGAACGCTATCGATTAAACTCCATGTTCCCGCTGGGTATTCACGATAAATATGATAATAATCATTCATTGCTGGAAGAGCGTTAGATATTGGATCATTCCATTGCAAGAAAGCGATTCCATTACCAGGATTTGTTAGGTCTAAAAAGATGTTCGAAATTGTGTCTGAATATGTTAAAGTGTTACCATTACACGCAGAAGCACTAACTAAAAAATAGTCATTTTGAGAATTGACGTTTAAATCAATAAAACTTGTTGTATTAATATCATTTATTGTAGCAATTAATCCATTTTGTACCGTATGGACTTGGTAGGAATTAAAAGTTCCTAAAGGGTCATTTACTGCTGTCCAATTCAACGTTACATCATTTGAAATGTTTGATTGAATACAAGAAATAACTGGTGCGGGAACAATTCCTGGATTCGTTATGTTGATCGTAATTGTAGCATAGCTAACTTTTGGTATCTGACAATAGTTGTCCTGAACTTTGAAAACAAAATGATAAGGTATGGATGTTGCAATTTGGCCAAAAGGATTAACAAGATGATCACAGGTGGTCTGCCAATTAAAAGTTGTGTTTACTCCTTGAGACATCGTAATAAGCGGAGTTGCGTCTAATGTTGCGCATGGAGCGATAGCACAACCGAGATTGCTCGTAAAATTTGCACCAAACATAGGGCCAGTAGCCAATAATATATTGTCTTGTGGAGTTCCATCTTGAAGTAATTCAACATCAGTTGAAGCCAAATTAAAATTCACTAAAACGCCAGGACTAATAGTTGTTTCAAACAAGCCTCCGAATGGTCCATTAATAACAGGGGCATTGTTGCTTCCATTACAACTTGAAACGACTAATTGCATTTCACGACTTACTTCAGCAATTAGGACTCCATTTCTAAATGATTGAGCTATTATTTTTACGTTATAATTTCCAATAGTGTTCGATAGAAAAGTTAGATTTCCAGATACCGGATCTATTTGTGCAGCAATATTCGCAGCATTCATTGATGCGTCTGGAGTTGGAGAAGAATAAGAGAATCCGGGTTCAAAAGCTATTGGGGTTGGCATTACACCTTCTTGATAAATTTGAGAAGGGAAATTGTTTAATGGTATTCCAAATGAAACATGCAGTGAATCTAAATCAGGATCAACTGCATTCATATTATATTCATATGGGCTTCCTGCGCAACTAACGAAATAGGGTTCTTGTAAGAATTGTGGAGAATTATCGATACATAAACCTGCCGAATTAGGCAAGGCAAACATTTTTGAAATTATGCTTATTCCATAAGTTGATGGAGAATTGATATTTGTCAGACTAGCACTTCTTGAAAAGTTTTGATAGGTAAATACCCAACCGGAGGCTGGTGGAACTCCTGTCAAGGTAATGGGTGCGCTTTGATAAATGAATTTTTCAATGGCACCTGCACCATTGCCTGAATTTGCCCCAATTCCACAAATTAATTCACCTGGGCCTCCAGCTACTGGAGTACAAAAAGGAGATACATCCGTATTCGAAACAAAGCTTAAATTAATTGAAGTGATTGTTGGATGACCCCAAACGTCTACTGTAACAGCTGATGTGCTCCCTATAGCGCCATTACAATCTCGATAGAAGACCAATTGAAATACATAATCTCCACCTTGGCATGTCCATGTTAAATCTCCACCCATCACATGGGATGCTTTTGCGCTAGTAATAGCAAAAATAGAAAATAAAACAATGATGATTCTATGAAGCATAAATCTAAAACGAAATTATCTAACTTGTAGTATATAGACGCAAAGTTAAGGTATTTAGTTGTCTTTTTTACAAGGTGTTTTTATCCAGCAATTATAATTGACATACTTTCCCAATTTAAGTACTTTATTGCTAGATTTTGAATCCGTTTGGGTGTGATTTCTTGGACTGATTTAATGGCTAAATTATAAAAGTCTAAATCCTCGTTGTGTGTTTCAGCACTTAAGAATAAATCCATCATAGCATAAGGACCGTCTGCGCTTTTAAGAAGTTGGCCGAGCATATAATTCTGAACAAGCTCTAGCTCAGCTAATGGAACAAGCTCTCTTTGTAATCGGTCTATTTCAAATTTTATTTCCTTAATAGTTTCATCTTTGACTTCGTGACCCACTTCGGTTGCAATAATGAAATATCCTGTATTGGAAAGTTCAGACATCCATGATCCAATACCATAAGTATATCCTTTATCTTCTCGAATGTTAGACATTAATCGACTTCCGAAGTAATCGCCAAGAATTGTATTAACGATTATGAAATCTAAATAATCTTCGTGTTTTTTATTGAACATTATTTTTCCAATACGAATCGCAGATTGAATCGCACCTTCTTTTGCTATTCGTTTTTTTCCGGCAATATTTTTTAAATCACCAGTGAATTCAGTCGTTTTAGGAGAGCATATTGGCAAACAAAGTTGTATGATTTCATCAATTTCATTTTTTTCAACATCTCCTACAATCACAACTTTTGTGAGTCCTTTAACGTAATTTTCTTGGTGAAACCGTTTTAAATCACTGATGGATAGGCTGTCATAATCATTCAGCTCAGTATTCTTAGAATAACGAGAATCATTACTAAAAAGAACCTCTTGGAAGGCACGTTGAGCTAGAAAACTCACCTTTTCTAATCCTAATTTAAAACGTTGTTTAGAATCGGAAATATACTCTTCAACTTCTTTCTCAATAAAGGAAACATTTAAAATAGCGTCCATTAGAGTTTCAAAAATTTTACTCAAATTTTCTTTTAGGCAGTAGATAGAAATAACAGCATTTTCAATTGATACGCCAGAATCATAATATCCCCCTAACCCATTAATCACTTCATTGATTTCTTGCGATGTTTTCTCTTCTGTTCCTGACAATAACACTCCGTTCACAAAGGACGCGATTCCTTTTTCTTCTGTTATTTTTCCAGCATCAAAATATAAATCTAATCGACAAGTGTCATTTGGTACATGCTTCATGTGAAACAAACTGACTTTCTCTGTTAAAGAGTATTCTATTGGTACAAGAAATTCAACGGAATTAATTTTCTCAACGGCAGGTCTTGTAATTCGATCAATCATTCTTTAAGGCAATTACTTTTAATAATGAACAACATTCTTTATTGAAAATATTGTTTGCGACAATTTGAAGTTCTTGAGAGGTGATATCTTGATAATGTCGACTTTCATCATTAATCATTTCAGCATCACCAAGGAGCTCATACATTGATAAATTCATTGCCCGATTTAATATTCCCTGATCTTGAAACTCTTTTGAAGTTCTAATTTTATTTTTTATTCGTGTCAGTTCTTTTCCTTCGATTTTTATTGATTTAATATGCTCTAGTTCTTTCCATAACGAATTGTCAAGAGTCTCAAATGAAACACCGTCATTCATTTTTCCAGAAATAATCAATAAACCGTCATCAATAGATCCAGTAATATAAGCACTTATAGAAGAAACGAGCTGCTGTTCTTTTTTCAACGAAAGATATAATCTTGAACTTTTATCTTGTCCAAGTACATCTGAAAGTGTGTCCGAAATGTAAAAATCAGGATGAGTACGATTAACCATTTTGAAAGCGTAGTAAAAAGCATTACTTGGCACTTTACGTTCAATTGATTTTTCGCGGTATTCTTTTTGGATTGGTTCATCAGGTAATGAACGATTGTTAGTCTTACCTGGTGGAATATCAGAGTACCACTTATCTACCATTTGTTTAACCTCGTGCAATTCAAAATTTCCCGCAATTGTTAAGATAGCATTCGAAGGACAATAGTGTTTTTTAAAGAAAGCTTTAACATCATCCATTGTTGCATCTTCAATATGCTTCAATTCCTTACCAATTGTTGCCCATTTATAAGGATGCTTTTGATAAGCTAACGGCCTCATTTCAAGCCAAACATCTCCATAGGGTTGATTTAAATAGCGTTGTTTAAACTCTTCTATAACCACACTACGTTGAACCTCTAAACTTTTTTCAGTAAACGCTAATGATAACATTCTATCGCTTTCTAGCCATAGGGCAGTTTCAATATTTTGTTTAGGTAGAACTTCATAATAATTTGTAACATCGTTAGAAGTGAAGGCATTATTTTCTCCACCTGCCAATTGCAATGGAGTATCAAATTCAGGGATATTCAACGAACCACCGAACATTAGGTGCTCAAAAAGATGCGCAAAACCTGTTTTAGATTCAGTTTCATCTTTTGCTCCAACATCATAAAGCGTATTTACCACTGCCATTGGAGTAGTAACATCTTTATGAAACAAAACCCTTAGGCCGTTTCCCAATGTGAATCGATCAAATTTTATCATTAAAATATAAATTTTTGAGATGTTTGTTCGTTCAATGCTTCTTGAAATTCTTGAATGATTTCTCGAACAATTTCTTTTGCGGGTAAAATCTCCTGTATTAATCCAGAAACTTGCCCGATTTCTAATTCACCTTCCTGTAAGTCGCCTTCAAACATTCCTTTTTTTGCCCTTCCACGGCCCAACAATAATTTAATTTCATCAACGGATGCACCATCATTATATGCTTGTTCGAGTTGACTGTAAAAACCGTTTTTGATTAAGCGGACTGGTGTAAGTTCTTTTAATGTTAATAATGTATCGCCCTCATTTGAAGTAACAACGATATCTTTAAAATTTTGATGCGCACTTGACTCATCAGAAGCAACAAATCGACTTCCAACTTGAACAGCGTCTGCTCCCAAATTAAGCGCAGCGAGCATTGCACGACCAGTTGCTATTCCCCCAGCGGCAATAATAGGCACGTTAATTTCTTTCACTACTGCAGGAATTAAACAAAGGGTTGTTGTCTCATCTCTACCATTATGCCCTCCAGCTTCGAAGCCTTCAGCAACAATAGCATCGACGCCCGCAGCTTCAGCTTTTAATGCGAATTTTAAACTCGAAACAACATGGACGACAATTATACCATGATCTTTTAAGTGTTTAGTCCAAGTTTTTGGATTTCCAGCAGATGTAAAAACAATTGGAACTTTATGCCTAATTATTGTCTCAATATGTTGATCAATGTCTGGATATAGCATTGGTAAATTGACGGCAAAAGGCTTGTCTGTAGCATTTTTACACTTCGTAATTTGTTGGTTCAAGATTTCAGGATACATTGATCCAGATCCTATTATGCCAAGTCCTCCTGCGTTAGAAACTGCAGAAGCAAGTTCCCATCCAGAACACCAAATCATACCTGCTTGAATGATTGGGTATTGTATATTAAAAAGAGAAGTTATTCGATTTTCCATTGCTCAAATTTAAGGTCTTTTGGCAAACTTAAGAGGGTTTTTTTGCGTCTAATTTTTAAATCACTAATTTAGGGTAACTATTTTAACTATGAGAACGAACTTCATCACATTCATTTGTATATTATTCACTTACTTTCTGAGTAATGCACAAGAGGACAATCATCAACATAATTCAAGTTATTCTTTTATTGAGAACAATGGCCAATGGAATAATAGTGTTTTGTTCAAGTCTCGATTTAATGGTGGTAACTTGTGGATAGAACAAGGCCGTTTCTTATTCCAATTGCAAGATTATTCAGACTTACACAGAAATCATACAGCAGCTGCTGATAAGATCAAATCTTCGGATTCAAAAGAACGATATATAGAATTGTTGTTTTGGGGTGCGAATGATGTTGAGGAAATTACAAAGTCTCATCCTACCGATGCTTACTTTAATTATTTTATTGGAAATGATGAATCTAAGTGGGCAACTAATGTTCACGGTTATAGTGAAGCTGTGTTACATAATTTTTATGATGGAATTGATTTAAAATTGATTGAAAACGAATTTGAATTAAAGTATGAATTTCATGTAGAACCTAACATTGATCCTTCTTCAATACAAATGGAATATAACGGATATCATGAAATAAATTTGGACAAAAAAGGAAACCTAATTGTCAAATCTGATTTAGGTGAAATAATAGAACAAAAGCCATATGTATATCAAATTGTTAATGGTAATATCCGTGAAGTTTCATGTGAATATATTCTTGATGGAGGCAAACTCAGTTTTAAACTTGGGAAATACAATCCAAACGTTAAGCTAGTCATAGATCCTATTTTGGTTTTTGCAACGTATAGTGGTTCGCTCTCGGATAACTTTGGAATGACCGCGACTTATGGTTACGATGGTACAGCTTATTCAGGAGGTATTGTTTTTGGTAATTCATATCCAACTCCCGCTCCATCATGGAATACAACAACGACAATAACAAATGTAATGCCATCAGCAAATGACCCTGCAGGAACTTATGGAGTTACTGACGTCTTTATTTCTAAGTATTCTCCAGATGGGGTAAATATGCTTTGGACATGTTTTTTAGGTGGGGGAGATGATTTTCAGGGAACTGAAACTGTGCATAGTTTAATTTGTGATACCCTAAATAATGTTTATTTGTATGGAGCAACATCTAGTTCTGATTTTCCCTTTCAAAACGGATATTCCGGAACACATGCTGGTGGTGTTTTACCGCTAAACTTTACAAGTAATGGTGTTCATCATTTAACAAATGGCACGGATATTTTTGTTAGTAAATTGAGCTCTGATGGTCTTAATTTATTGGGGTCAACATTGATTGGGGGGTCAAACAATGATGGTGTTAATTACAATACAAATACTGCTCTTATTGATTCACTTACTACAAATTATGGAGATCAGTTCAGAGGCGAAATAATGCTAGACGCGGATAATAATGTTATTGTAGCTTCATGTACAAGATCAATTGATTTCCCTGTTTTAAACGCTTTTCAACCTACAAATGCAGGAGGGCAGGATGGTGTCATTTTTAAATTATCTACCGATTTATCTACTTTAATTTGGTCAAGTTATTATGGCGGGTCAAATAATGATGCTTGTTATTCAGTCAAAGTTGACAATTCTGATAATGTTGTTTTTGGTGGTGGTACAGCCTCGAACGATTTAGGCGGAATGACGGGGTGGCAAAATACCTATGGAGGAGGTAAAACGGATGGTTTTATTGTTAAGTTACCAGCAGATGGAAGCTCGATTATTGGTGGGACTTATGTGGGAACGGCAAATTATGACCAAGGGTTCTTCGTAGAAGTGGACAGGGTAAATAAAATCTACATGGTTGGGCAATCCCAAAATGGTAGCTTCCCTGTAATTAATTCTCCTTTTGTAAATCCTGGTAGCAGTCAATTTGTTATTCGATTTGACTCAACATTAGTTACGGCGTTAAACTCTACTGTTTTTGGAAGCGGAAATAATGCAATTGATATTTCTCCATCCGCTTTTCTAATTGATATTTGTGGAAATATTTATATTTCTGGGTGGGGTAAAGCACTTAGCGGAGGTGTTCCTGCTTTAGGTATGCCAATAACTTCAGATGCATTTCAATCAACAACAGTAAATCCAGATTTTTATTTACTTGTAATTGAACGTGATTTTGCCGACACCTTATATGGAACTTATATTGGCGGAGATCAAGCTGGAGAGCATGTAGATGGCGGCACTTCACGGTTTGATAAAAATGGTGTTGTCTATCAATCTGTCTGTGGAGGTTGTGGAGGATTTAGTGATTTTGTAACTACACCTAATGCTTGGTCTGCGACAAATGATGCTAGTAATTGTAATAATTTGATATTTAAATTTGATTTTGAATTAATCCCAAATGCTGAATTTACAGTTGACAATAATTATGGTTGTAGACCTTTTACAGTGACTTTTGATAATTTCTCAACATCTTCAGATTCATATTTATGGGACTTTGGTAATGGTGATACTACCTCTATTATTTTTGAACCAACGATCGTGTTTGATTCGGTTGGTGTTTTTCAAGTTTTTCTTTACGCTACAGATAGTATTTGCTTGATTACAGATTCTGCTGAGATTACGATTACCGTTTATGATTCTTTGGAGCTTAGTGTGTCTTCCGATGTTAGTATTTGTGTACCTATACCAATTGATCTTACAGCTTTTACAAATGGTACTGGAGTAGAATATATCTGGTCAAGCTCATTGGCTTTTTCAGACACATTGAATTCTAACATACTTGATTCTGTTTTTAATGTTACTCCGCCAGGAGCCATAACATATTATGTGAATGCTTATAATGATGGGTGTTCTTTAATAGATAGTGTTTCTGTTAATGTTTCCAGTTCCAATTTAATTATAACGGCGAATGATTCTATTTGTATTGGGGACGAAACCATAATAACAGCGAACAGCACGAACCCATTAATTACATTTACAAACTTTATCTGGTCTCCAGATTCAGTGATCATTTCACCCTCAAATACAAATTCAATTACGGTTAATCCATCTGTATCACAGTATATTTTTGTTACAGCTACATCAAATACTGGATGCGTTGCTACAGATTCAATTCAAATTTATGTAGGTAACATTCCTTTGAGCGCAATTGATGCTACTGCTTCGGAATATACCATTCCGCAAGGAGCAGAAGTTACATTATTTGGTTCACCATCCGGCTACAATTACTTGTGGTCACCAAGTAACTTCGTTGTTAATGCAAACAGTCTTTCAACTGAAACAACAGGGTTAGAAGAGTCGACCTTATTTACATTTTTTGTGACAGATGGAATTTGTACAAAATCAGATACTGTGCTCATTAAAACATATGATTTTCAATGCGATGAAGGTTATCTATTTGTACCAAATGCATTTACTCCAAATGGAGACGGAGAAAACGATGTGCTTTTTGTTAGAGGTCCTGCAATAAAAAAAATGGTATTTAGAATCTTCGATAGATGGGGGGAATTAGTATTTGAGTCATTTGAACGACCTTTTGGATGGGATGGAAAGTATAAAGGTAAAATGATGAATCCTGATGTATATGACTATTATTTAAAAGTTACGTGCATTGATGAGGTAGAAAGTATTATAAAGGGGAATTTCACCTTGATTCGATAACATTAATTCGTTATTTTTGATTTCTAAACTTTGAATATGAAAAACAGTATCAATAAATCCTCTCAAAAATTTCTAGAAGCATATTTAAACAATACTTCTCCTACTGGATTTGAATCCAAGGGACAGCAAATGTGGTTGGATTATATCCGACCAAATATTGATGAATATTTCACAGATAACTACGGTACAGTGGTCGGTGTGATTAATCCAAAAGCGAAATATAAAGTTCTTATTGAGGCACATGCAGATGAAATTTCATGGTTTGTACACTACATCAATAAAGACGGTTTCATTTACTTAAGAAGAAACGGTGGCTCGGATCATATTATAGCTCCTTCAAAAAGAGTCGATATCCATACTGATAAAGGAACAGTTAAGGCGGTCTTCGGTTGGCCAGCTATTCATATGAGACATGGGAAAGAAGAAACTCCGAGCATGAAAAATATTTTTCTTGATTGTGGCTGTTCTACCAAAGAAGAAGTCGAAAAAATGGGTGTCCATGTTGGTTGTGTTGTCACATTCGAAGATGAATTCATTACATTGAACTCGAACCGATACGTTGGAAGAGCATTGGACAACAGAATGGGTGGATTTATGATTGCCGAAGTTGCTCGATTATTAAAGAAAGAGAAAAAGAAATTGCCTTTTGGTTTATATATTGTAAATGCTGTTCAGGAAGAAGTGGGATTGCGTGGTGCTCAAATGATTGCACAAAGAATTAAACCTGATGTCGCTATTGTCACGGATGTTTGCCATGATACACAAACGCCAATGATTTCTAAAATTGAGAATGGAGATTTAAGTTCAGGGAATGGTCCTGTTCTGACTTATGGACCAGCAGTACAAAATAACTTGCTGAATCAAGTTATTGATGTTGCGAATAAAAATAAGATTCCATTTCAAAGAGCTGCAGCTTCACGTGCTACTGGAACTGATACAGATGCTTTCGCGTATTCAAATGAGGGTGTGCCAAGTGTTCTAATTTCTTTGCCTTTACGCTATATGCACACAACTGTAGAAATGTGCAGAAAAGAAGATGTTGAAGATTCGATAAAACTTATTTACCATACATTGCTTAGCCTGAAAAACAATCAAGATTTTAGATATTTCAAGTAATAAGCTCTTCATTACTAATAGTGTAATGATCTTCATTTTTTCTAGCTTGAGAACTGAATAAATCTATTAAGTTTGCACCAATGAAGTGGATAGGAAAAAGGATTTCTTTTGAAGATGAAAAGAATAAAACGACCATCGTTATTTACCCAGAGGATATTTCTTGGATGAAAGGGGTAATTGGTGCTTGGGTCGCTATGTGGTATTCAATTGGGGCAATAGTTGTGTGGTCGTATTACACATTTGAATTAAGGCAACAAGAAAACGTAATCATTTTTATTTTTCTTACATTTTGGGCATATTTTGCCTATAAAGTAACGCGTTCATTTTTTTGGATGCTTTGGGGTAAAGAACTTATAAAAATTGATGAGGTCGCTTTTTACTATAAGAAATCAATCAAGAAATATGGCACATCAACACCCTATTATGTTGAGAACATTTCTAAAATGACATTGAATCAACCAAAAGAAAAATCAATTCAAGCGGCTTGGGAGAAATCACCTTGGATTAAAGGTGGGGAACGAATAGAGTTTGATTATTTGGGTAAGAGAGCAAAATTCGGTAGAAAACTGAATGAAAAGGATACAGTGCTTTTATTCAAGCTAGTTACAAAGAGAATCGAAGAACGTGTTAGAAAAAAGTAATCGAAGCCTCATCTATAATCGTCACCTGAAGGAAGATAGAACGAGAACGTAAATTATCGAACTTTCAACCACGTTTGTAAACAATTGAGGTTATTCGTTTTGTCAACGTATCGTTAATTATTTCTTCTCGAATTAAATCTTTGGCTGATTGTTCATTAAAAACTTCTTCTAAATCTTTAATTTTTCCAGCTGGAATATTTAAATCAATCAACTTACTTAATAGCTGATCACAATTAAATTCTTCAATTTTTGATTTGATTTTCATTGCTAATTCTGTTCTATTTAAAACACGTAGCTGATTTGAAATATAATTTGGGTTCTGCACAAGGTTTTGAAGTCCTAATACTATACAGAGTTTCGCAAAATGGACATCAGAACCAATGGCCAAGGTGATGAGTTGCTTATCTTTTGTTTCAAATAGTTCACCATAAGGGGCAATATTAGGATGTAGAGATCCAATTCTTTCGGGCACATGATCGGCCATTAAATAATTCGAAGCCTGATTGGTTAAACTACTAATTGCTGTGTCGTATAATGAAACTGAATAAACATTTCCCTTATTCGAAGAAGTTCTTTCATATAAACCAATCAATAACGCCTCTTTAAGATGATGAGCAGCAAGAACATCAATAAATGCAACAGGCATTTTAACAGGACCACTTTCAGGCGTTCCATTCATTGACATTATTCCGGATTCAGCTTGGAGAATTAAATCATAGGCTACTCTGTCGCTTTCTGAACCGTAACCATTAATTTTACCAATTAATAATTTTGGATTTAATGCCAAAAGTTCATCATCTTCAATGTGAAGTTTTTTATCATCACCATATTTAAAATTTGTTAAAAGAATATCTGCGGTGCGAATAAGATCAATAAAGCGAACATGGTCCTCAGTATCTTTTAGGTCCAACTCTATATAATTCTTTTTAAAGTTCACGCTTGAGAAATACGCGGAAACAGCATCTTTTCGTTCTGTTGATAATTTCCAAGATCGAGTAACGTCAGAATGTTTAGGATGTTCAACTTTAATAACCTTCGCGCCTAATTCTGCAAAAAATGTTCCAACAGAAGGTCCAGCAAGCACAGAGCTAGCATCAATTACGATTAAATCAGTAAACATCTTAATTGTTTAATTCCCATGTAATATAACTACTTAAGATTGCCTTATCAGACGCTACTAGCTTAGCTCGTTTAGCCATGTCCGGTAAAATGCGCGCCCACTTTTCTGTTGTGAAACTATCAATCACCATAAGTTCATGGCATTTGTTACACTTGTTCTCATAAATAGACTTTCCTTTTGTTAATTCTATCGTTGGTAATGTTGCTTCTTTAACGTCCTTAACCTTGGTAACTGTTCCAACTGTTTTTTCAGAACAAGAAGTAAATAAAATCGCCACGCTAAATATGAAAAATGCTTTTTTCATTGTTTTTTTGTTCGAAGATAAACAAAAGAGTTTGATTTATTATTTGTGTTCTGTCAACTACTTCTATTTTTGTTGTGTAAATCAGAATTGCATGAATCAAGTCGAATTTGTTAGAAAAGGGACTCATCTTAGTGATAAATCCATTAAAAATGTCATCCATTTAATCGAAGATGGTGCAACAATACCTTTCATTTCAAGGTATCGAAAAGAAATGACAGGAGGTCTTGACGAAGTTGATATAGCCGTTATTCGAGATGGATCGAAAATGTTTTCGGAAATTGTTCAACGTCAAAAAAGCATTGTTAAAGCAATTGATGACCAAGGAAAGTTAACAGAAGATCTCAAAATTCAATTCTTGAATTGTTTCGACTTAACAAGCCTCGAAGATATATACTTACCCTTTAAGCAAAAGAAAGTTACCCGTGGAGAGAAAGCTAGAAAAGCCGGTTTAGAGTCTTTAGCGAAAATGATTATGTCTCAACGTGATGATGATCCTTTTAAATTGGCTTCTAGATTCGTTAAAAATGATGTAAAGAATGAAGTAGACGCAATTAGCGGAGCAAAAGATATCATAGCAGAATGGATCAATGAAAACATCAATTTAAGATCTCGTTTAAGACAGATGTTTGATAGAAATGCGACTCTTTCTTCTAAAATCATTAAAGGAAATGAAGAAAAGGCAGTTAAATATAAAGATTATTTTGATCACAATGAACGTTTAAATAAGTGCGCGTCTCATCGTTTTTTAGCCTTATACAGAGCAAATAGAGAAGGCTTTTTATCGTTAAAAGCAAGGCCTGAAGAAGATCGAGTGTTAGAGCAAATTGAACAATTTTTCGTGAAAGGAAATGGGGCAAGTGCAAATGTCGTAGCGGAAGCTTGCAAAGAAGCATATAGGCGTTTACTGCGTCCTTCATTAGAAAATGAGGTTCTAAAAATAGCAAAAGACAATGCAGATAAAGAAGCGATTCTTGTTTTTTCTAAAAACTTAAGACAGCTCATGCTTTCAGCTCCTCTTGGTGCAAAAAGAATTTTAGCAATTGACCCTGGGTTCAAGTCTGGATGTAAAGTAGTTTGCCTTGATGAAAATGGTGGATTGCTGGCCAATACAAATATCTATCCTCACGCTCCGCAAAAAGAACATTCAAAAGCCGCCTCGAAGTTATTTCAGCTGGTACAGTCTTATAAAATAGATGCTATTGCAATTGGTGATGGGACAGCCGGTAGAGAAACTGAAAACTTGGTTAAACACATTAGATTCGATCGGGATTTGGAAGTGTTTGTTGTGAATGAAGATGGGGCATCAATCTATTCTGCAAGTAGTATTGCAAGAAAAGAATTTCCTGATTACGATGTGACCGTTAGAGGTTCTGTTTCAATCGGACGCCGCCTCATGGATCCCTTGGCTGAATTGGTTAAAATAGATCCTAAATCTGTTGGTGTAGGACAATATCAACATGAAGTAAATCAAACCAAATTGAAAGAAGCATTAGACGATGTTGTCATTTCTTGTGTTAATACGGTTGGAGTAGATGTGAATACTGCGTCTCAGTATTTAATAAGCTACGTTTCTGGATTAGGTCCAACTTTAGCCGAGAATATCGTTAATCATAGAAAAGAGTTTGGGAAGTTTAATTCTAGGCTAGAATTGAAAAAAGTAAAACGACTTGGTGATAAAGCATTTCAACAAGCTGCAGGCTTTATTAGAATTAAAAATGGTAATAACCCTTTAGATGATTCATCTGTTCATCCTGAGAATTACAAATTAGTCAACCAAATGGCGAAGAATCTAAAAATTCCTTTAAGTGAACTGATTCGAAATGAAAAAGCAATTCAATCGATTAATAAAGCAGACTATCCTCAAGTCGATGAATTTACTTTTGATGATATCCTGAGGGAGTTAAATAAACCTGGGCATGATCCAAGAAAAAAGGCTAAAGTTTTGGAATTTGATAGTCGAATTTCCTCAATAAATGATCTAGAAACAGGTATGGTACTCAATGGTATTGTTACGAACGTCACGAATTTCGGAGCCTTTGTCAATATTGGAATTAAGGAAAATGGTTTGATTCACAAATCGAATTTAGCAGATTGTTATGTAGAAGATCCTTCTCAATATATTGCGTTGCATGAACACGTTGAAGTAAGCGTTATAGAAGTTGATGTTGTCAGAAAAAGAATAGGTCTAAAAAAAGAGTTAGCTCTGAGCGTTGACTATTGAAACCATTCCTTGCTCAACGTAGAGGTTACTTGAAATGTTATTTGTGTATAATCCACCAGTCCCAAGACCTTGAGGTAAATGAATATCATATTCTGCAACAAATTGGCAAATAGCATTTAGACCAATATTCGATTCTAAAGCAGATGTTATCCACCAGTCAATATTTTGCATTTCAGCCAGTTTAATCCATTCTTGACATCCAGCGATACCTCCATGCAAACTTGGTTTAAGTATAATGAATGAAGGCTGAATAGTTTCAAGCATTCTTTTCTTATTCTCCGAATTGTGTATTCCAATTAATTCTTCATCCAAAGCTATTTTCAAGGGTGACTTCATGCATAAATGATGCATTTCACTCCAATATCCTGCTTTTATTGGTTGTTCAATCGAATGAATATCTAATTCTGCAAGTATGGTGAGTCTATCTAGAGCTGTGTCAAAAGAAAATGCTCCATTCGCATCAACTCTTAGCGTAATTTCTTCTTTAGAATATTTTTTTCGAATAGAATGCAGTATTTTAATTTCACTGTCAAAATTAATTGCTCCGATTTTCATTTTCAGAGTTGAGAAGCCTTCTTCAATTTTTTCATCAATCTGCTGAAGCATAAAATCAACATCTCCCATCCAAATCAAACCGTTAATTGGAATTTTTTGTTTGCCAACTGCAAAGTCATTATTAAAAATAATACCTGTCCCACCATTTTTCAAATCCATTAGGGCAGTTTCTAGTCCAAACAGAATTGATGGCCACTGTGTTAAATCTGTGTCTATATTTAAACAAGTTGCCGTTAGTTTTTCTTCGTATGCTACCGTAGAACTAAAGTCAGGAGAAAGTCCAGGAATTACACTACATTCCCCAATGCCAATAATATTTGGAGCTTCATTATTCCATACATGGAGAAACCAAGATTGTTTTTCTGTCAATATACCACGGCTAGTGCCACTAGGGCGCTTAAAGTTAAATGTCTTTTTTGTGAAGCTTACCTTAATCATGATACAAATAATCCAATGGCGATGAGCACTGAGATAGAAAAAGTCAAAAGTGCCACTTTTTTCAATTCGGGATCAAATTCTTTAGCTTTTTTGGTAGCAAGTACTTTTTTTAAATGTAACATTAAAAATAGTGCAGGAAATAGACTGAAAAATAAATCATTGTTTGATGTAGTGAGGAAATACATAATCAATGCACCAAGTCCAAATAAGATTAAGAATGAATGATAAATCTTAGCCATGTTAGGCCCCATTTTCACAACTAAAGTATTCTTCCCAGATGCCTTATCGTTTATATAATCTCGCATATTGTTTAGATTAAGTACAGCAACACTTAAAAGGCCAACAAATACAGCCAATAAGATGTTTTCGGGTAGAAATTCAGGTGCGTATAGTGAGTAAACGCCAAGAACACTAACTCCACCAAAGAAAAACAATACCATTAGATCACCAAGCCCATGATAACCATATGCTTTTTTACCCACAGTATAGCTAATCGCAGCAAAAACACTCAAGATGGAAAGAACAATATAAAACCAAATGGTCGAGATTGACATATTTTTTGATGCAAAGTAAATCAACAAACCTGCTAGGATAAAACTTATAACACTTGTTAAAATCACAGCCTTTTTCATTGTTGATTTTGAAATTTCACCAGATTGAACGGATCTCATTGGACCGATTCGATATGAGTTGTCTGTTCCTTTTTGACTATCGCCAAGATCATTTGCAAAATTTGATAAAACTTGAAATGATATCGTTGTTCCCATAGCTAGCATGAAAACAAGAGTATCCCAATAACTATTATGAAAAGCTGCAGCTGAGCCAAGTATGATTCCTGACAAAGAGAGTGGCAAGGTTCTTAGGCGCATCGCTCCAATCCATATTTTCGTTTTTGACATGCTCTAAAAGTACTGAATCTTAAGATAATTGTAGACTTTATTGGTCTTTCAAAAAAATAATTTTTATATTCATGCGATGAATTTGCAAGAAGAAAGAATAACGTTAAGTGAAATGTTGGGGATTGAATTCCCACTGATTGTGGCACCAATGTTTTTGGTGTCGAATTCAGCGATGGTTATTGCAGCAATTAAGTCTGGTGTAACTGCAGCAATCCCAGCATTAAATTATAGGACAGTTGAAGAGTTGCGACATACTATACGTTCAATTAAAGAACAAGTCAACGGACCGTTTGGAATTAATTTAATCGTGAACAAATCTAATTTTTTATACAAAGATCAACTCGCCGTTTGTTGTGAAGAAAAAGTGAGTTTTATAATTACTTCACTCGGGTCACCAGATGAAACCATTAATGAAGCCCATAAAGCAGGAGTTAAAGTGTTTTGCGATGTTGTCAATGTTGAATACGCTAAAAAGGTCGAGGAATTAGGTGCCGATGCAATTATTGCAGTCAATAAAGAAGCTGGAGGACATGCCGGCCCATTTTCTTTCGAGCAACTAATTCCCCAGTTAAAGGAAGTCTGTTCAATACCAGTGATCTCGGCTGGGGGAGCTGGGAATGGTTATGAAATTAAGGAAATGATTGAGCTTGGTGCAGATGGTGTTTCGGTGGGCAGTATATTTATTGCAAGCGAAGAATCAGATGTTTCAACAGAATACAAAGAGGCTTGTGTACAATACGGTAAGGATGACATTGTATTAACAACGAAATTGTCGGGTTCACCTTGTACAGTTATCAATACAGAATTTGTTCAAAAAACAGGAACGAAACAAAATCGTATTGAGAAATTCTTAAGTAAGAATAAGAGAATTAAAAAATGGTTCAAGGCATTCACTTTCTTTAAGGGAATGAAAAAATTACAAAATGCAGCATTTAGCACAACGTATAAAACAGTATGGTGTGCCGGGCCATCAATCGAGCATGTTAAATCAATTCGTCCAATAAGTGAAATGATTGATGAAATTAAAAGAGAGTATGGAGAAGAGTAAAGAGATTTCGTTAAGAAAAATGAAGTGGCTGCTCTTTAAATTGGGTTTTTTTAAAATTCCGATTATTGGTTTTGTAAAACCTCAATTACTTGTATTGAATGAGAATGAAAGTCATGTGAGAATTAAAATTCGCAGAAGAACTAAAAACCATTTAAACTCAATGTATTTTGGCGCTTTGGCAGTAGGTGCTGATGTAGCTGCAGGTCTTCATGCTTTTTATTTTGCAGAGAGTATGGGTTACAAAGTATCATTTGCCTTTAAAGGTTTTAGTGGTGAGTTTATCAAAAGAGCAGAATCAGACGTCATCTTTAAAATTAGTCAAGGGGAGTTAGTTCGAAATGCAATTGAAAAATCAGCTCATACAGGTGAACGTATCAATCAAGAAATAGATGTTATAGCTACAAATGTGCAAGCTGAAGAAGTAGCAATATTTAAAATGATAGTCTCTGTTAAAGTCAAATAGGTGTTTTATAATAATTCGTTTTAACCTTTTATAGGCTCTTGTTCAGTAAGTTCTATTTACATATATTTGAGCTTTAAATTATAGAAGAAAATGGAATTAATTTGTCCAAAAGAAGTTCATAGAAGAATAAAGTCCGATGAAAATCTTGTTATCCTTGATATTCGTGAAAGATATGAGTTGGATATCTGTGGAATTGACGCTATTCATATTCCTATGGCAGAAGTTCAATCTCGTTTGAATGAAATTCCTTCGGGTAAAGATTTAATTGTTATGTGCAGCTCGGGTCAAAGAGCAATGGCTTTAGCAAACCTTTTGGAAACTGATTTTGAATATAGCAATGTATTCGTAATGGAAGGTGGAATCTTGAGATGGAAGGAATTGATTGATTCTCATTTAGAAGGATATTAATGGAAAAAAGAACAAACAAACAATATGCACTTTTAACATTGAAGGGCATGGCAATGGGTGCTGCTGATGTTGTCCCTGGGGTTTCAGGAGGAACAATTGCTTTTATATCGGGGATTTATGAGGAATTAATTTCAACAATTAATGCAATCAATTTGTCGGCGATAAAGACGCTTTTCCAAAAAGGTGTAAAACCTTTTTGGAAACAAATAAATGGCAATTTTTTAGTTTTTCTTTTTAGTGGAATAATTTTATCTATTACATTGTTTTCATCTATTGTAATTGGCTTACTAGAGTCTCATCCAATTCTAGTCTGGAGTTTCTTTTTAGGATTAATCATTGCTAGTATTTGGTTGGTCGGAAAGACCATCAATAAATGGGATGTTAAAACGATTTTAGGTTTACTTATTGGAACAGGTCTAGCTTTATGGGTTTCTTCAATTCAAACAGTAGCATCCGTGGATGCAAGCTGGTACATTGTATTAAGTGGATCAATTGCAATCTGTGCGATGATTTTACCGGGTATTTCAGGGTCATTTATTTTAATATTACTAGGAAGTTATCATATGGTGTATGGTGCAATCAAAGAAATGAATTTAGAGATTATAGGTCTTTTCGCTTTAGGGTGTATAATTGGTTTATTGTCTTTCTCTAAAGTGTTGAAGTATTTGTTTGCAAAATTTAAGAATATTACCATTGCCATTTTGACGGGGTTTATGGTTGGTTCTATTTATAAAGTTTGGCCTTGGAAAGTTAAAATCGAATCTGAGCCTTTAGTTGTTCATTCTGATGGTCGAGAAGATTATATGATGAGTAATGTTTTGCCTAGCGGTTATGAAGGTGATTCGCAGATTGTCTTTTCTATTTTTTGTTTCCTTATCGGAATCGCTTTAATTGTTGTTTTGGAACGAGTTGGACCAAAAGAAGAAAAGCAAGATTCATAATATTGTATTATGCTAAAATTCGGACTGCTCGGCAGAAGTTTGGGTCATTCTTTTTCAAAGAGTTTCTTTACAAATTATTTTGTGACCAATCATATTGATGCTACCTATGAGAATATCGAAATAGAGAATATAGAAGATTTTACAAATGTTCTCAAACAAAATTTCTCAGGCCTTAATGTTACGTCACCTTATAAGGAAGAGGTTATTCCTTTCTTAGATGAGTTGGATGATGTAGCGAAAGATATTGTCGCTGTAAATGCGATTGTAATAAAAAATGGCAAGTCTATCGGTTTTAATACAGACGCTTACGGTTTTCAGCAGTCCATTAAACCTTTCCTTTCAAATAAGCATGAAAGGTGTATGATATTTGGTACTGGTGGAGCCTCTAAGGCCGTAAGTTATGTACTCAAAACACTTGGTATAGATGTGATTTTTATTTCTAGAAATCCGAAGCTGAAGAATGAATTTTCATATGAAGAGGTCAATGATAATATGCTTAATGCCTGTAAGTTAGTTGTTAATTGCACTCCGGTCGGAACGTTTCCAAACAGTGATGCACAAATTGATATACCATATCAGTCTCTAACAAAGAGTCATTTAGTCGTAGACCTTATATACAATCCACAGAAAACGAAGCTTCTGGAAAAAGCCGAACAAGCAGGTGCAATGATACTCAATGGAGAATCAATGCTGCGTTATCAAGCCTTAAAATCATGGGAGATATGGAATCTGTGACAGATGATATTCTAAGAAACATTAAATCTGGAAAAGATATTTCATTTGATTTTTTAGAGGATGCTGATAATTATCTGCTTGTTGCGAAATTGATAAGCAGTTTTTCAAATACGCAGGGTGGCCGAATCGTTTTCGGAGTTAGGGAAAACGGCAAAATCAACGGCGTCTTACCAAATGAGATTATTGATAATGTGAATAAGCTGATCCTAGTGCATCAGCTTATGGATATAGTCTTAACATATAAACAACTGAAGATAGAACGTCATCTACTTGTTTTATGTGATGTAGAAATTGGGAACGATAAGAGAGCTGTTGAGCTAGATGGCAAGCCCAATTATTTTATACGGATAGGGGGCAGATCCTTGTTGGCTAACAAAATAATATTAAGAATGTGGGCGATGAAAATGAATTCTCATCTAAAGATAAATGCATTAGATTCTAGTATAGTTCATGTAATGGTTAAAAAGAGGGTAGATAGTTTGTCTAAGTTGTACAAAGAGTTTCCATTGAGAAATAGTGATGTTGATTTATCACTTTCAAAGTTGATATTTCTTAAGCAAATAGAGCTTCACGAGAAAGAGAATACCATTAAATATAGATTATGTTCAACAAAAAGTTTGAATTGATTCAATCTTTTGTATATTCAAGAAATTTTAATAACAAATAATAAAGTAATCGAATGGGTAGACCAGCGACAAAACCAGCCAAATTAAAAGATGGCTTTTATATAGAGGTAAAAAACCAAGGAAGTGGAGGGGTATTGATTAGAAGAGATACTAAAGAACAGATGCTAATGGCAGCTGAAGATTATTCAAGAATGAAAAAAGTAATTGTCCTTGGAGAAATGAAAAGTGACAAATGGCTAGATAAAGTAAAAAAGAAAAAGGCTAAAAAGTAAAACAACTTAAATTTTTAGAAGGTGTCTTTCAATAAAGGACACCTTTTTTTGTTTGTAACGTTCTGTTTAGAGGTATTTTAGAGTTTAGTTAAAAGTTTATTTATTTTTTTCATCAAAAGTCATTGTTATAAAGAAAAGAGTGTCTACCTTTGCTCCCCGCTTAGAACGCTAGGTGTTTAAATTGAATGATATATAAAAGATTAAAAAGTTTTTAATAAAAGCTTGTTAATATTAAAATTGCATTTATCTTTGCGCTCCCTTAACGAACGAGTTGAGGATTATAGATAAGTTGAAAGTGTTGTATTATTGGTTTAATATGATATTTCATAAAAGTTCTTTGAAAGATTGAGAAATAAGGAAACAACGAGAAAATTTAAATTAATCTAATGAGCCTCAACAGAATTCAAAGTTTTATACAACGGAGAGTTTGATCCTGGCTCAGGATGAACGCTAGCGGCAGGCTTAACACATGCAAGTCGAGGGGTAACATAAGAGAGCTTGCTTTCTAGATGACGACCGGCGCACGGGTGCGTAACGCGTATGCAACCTACCTCTTACTGGGGGATAGCCCGAAGAAATTCGGATTAACACCCCATAATATTATATACTCGCATGAGTTTTATAATTAAAGGTTACGGTAAGAGATGGGCATGCGTCCCATTAGCTTGATGGTAAGGTAACGGCTTACCATGGCAACGATGGGTAGGGGGCCTGAGAGGGTGATCCCCCACACTGGTACTGAGACACGGACCAGACTCCTACGGGAGGCAGCAGTGAGGAATATTGGGCAATGGAGGCAACTCTGACCCAGCCATGCCGCGTGCAGGAAGAAGGTTCTATGGATCGTAAACTGCTTTTATTTGGGAATAAACCTTTCTACGTGTAGAAAGCTGAAGGTACCAAACGAATAAGCACCGGCTAACTCCGTGCCAGCAGCCGCGGTAATACGGAGGGTGCAAGCGTTATCCGGAATCATTGGGTTTAAAGGGTCCGCAGGCGGACTAATAAGTCAGTGGTGAAATCCCATCGCTTAACGATGGAACTGCCATTGAAACTGTTAGTCTTGAATTCGGTCGAAGTAGGCGGAATGTGTCATGTAGCGGTGAAATGCATAGATATGACACAGAACACCGATAGCGAAGGCAGCTTACTAGACCTGGATTGACGCTCATGGACGAAAGCGTGGGGAGCGAACAGGATTAGATACCCTGGTAGTCCACGCCGTAAACGATGATTACTCGTTATTGGCGATACACTGTCAGTGGCTAAGCGAAAGTGATAAGTAATCCACCTGGGGAGTACGATCGCAAGGTTGAAACT
>ENA-UOXV01001849-UOXV01001849.1-marine-metagenome-genome-assembly--contig:-NODE-1849-length-28666-cov-5.804760_pt1 | contig 28666 bp, 12 predicted proteins | sample MGYA00238165_ERZ766961 | MGnify/ENA primary metagenome ERZ766961 (study PRJEB28924, sample SAMN03173240) | marine metagenome | biome: Marine; feature: Water; material: Subsurface seawater | place: North... | reverse complement strand
ACTCGACCAATCTACAGCTCCGCCTGGGCGGGGGCCTGAACCGTGTCCATTTTCCCGAAAACAATCTGGTACGCCATCCGGGCGCCTCCTTCCTGGCCTTCCACCTTTTGGAGCCCAAGCTTTTCACATACCTCCGGGAGATGTCGCAGCGCCTTGATAAACTCGGCCTGTGTCACTGAACCATCGTGGTTCACGTCGATCATGTCAAAGATAGCCCTCAGCTCTGCGACCGACGTGACGCTGTGCCCGACGCCGGCTTGCGAAGCCGGCGTTTCCTGCCGAAACATCGGCATAAGTGCTGCATCTATGCGAATGAAGGCGCGTATCAAAGAGGTGCAGGTGACTGCTCGGCACAGAGGGGCGTGAGGGTGTGCAGGCAATTCCGCACCTCAACCCAGATTTGTTTTCGCTCTTCGACATACTTCGCAATTTGAGCATCTCTGTGCTCTAGAACAACTTCATACTTGTCGTTCATGTGTCGAAGGCTGCTAAGAAGCGCATCATTCTCCTGCTGAACGCGCTTGTTCTCCATCTGTCCAGGCAGGTAGGATGGTCAGGACAAGGAACGCGCAATTCAGGTCGCCAGAGCTGTGCTGCACATGCCCCCACCCTCTTGCACAGGCCCTCTGAAAGCAGGCAGAGCAAGCCTCTTACTGCTTGCAGATATTCGATACGTCCGGCTACTGCCGTGCGTCGCTGAGATGATTCGTCCTGCAAGCGCTGCCGCCGCCGTGATGGGGTGGACCTGGAGTTTTCGAATCCTCTGGCTGCTCTCCTGCAGCATCCGAACCCGCTCCTCTGGGGAAGGAGGGATGGCAGCGCCAGTAGATGTCGGCGACTGAGAACCCGCATCGTCCCCCCGATCCGAAACCGGTGACCTGGCGCTGGGAGTAAGGCCCCCTCTGCCGGGGGAGGTCCGTGTAGAATCGTCGGCCATACCGCTCAGCCCAGCCCAGGGAACGCCCCCAAGTCCAGGATACGCACGCTCACCGCGCCCATGAAATCCTTGAGGTCAGTTCTTGCATGTAGTTTCCGGCTGCGGGCATCGCTTTCATGCTCGCCGGGCTCCGGGGCCTTGGCGCCCTCGGTTCAAAGTCGGGGTTGGACCCCTTCTTTACGACCAAACGCTTGTCCACTTAAGGGCACGGAGAGGCTCCGTATTGACTTAGCCAATCGCTTCCACTGGGAACTCCGAAACATTCTGTGTAGTGACGCTGGCCGGGCAAGGCAAGGCGCGCCTTGCCCCGGCAACAGCATGCACGTCGAGCCTCCACTAGCGCTTTCCTGATAGATGAGTGATATCGCCCGCTCATCCACTGCGCCACGAGCGGGACAGGAAGCGCATCACACGCGCACGGTGACGCTATGGTCTCTGGTGGCCATCTCGTACTTTTCCGTCGCTGGAGGACCCGAGGGAACTGAAACCATTGTGCGCAATGCCGGCGCGGGACTCGCAGTGATCGGCATCATCATGGTCGGGCTGGTGTGGTCGATTCCAATAGCGCTGATGACGGCAGAGCTCTCCACAATGTTCCCTGAAAACGGGGGCTACACGCTCTGGGTCGGAGCAGCTTTCGGTGCCCGAGCAGGATGGCTGGCAGGGTGGCTGCAGTTCACCTCGAGCGCCGTTGATGCCGCGCTGTATCCGACACTATTTGTCTCCTACTTCAAGGCTGCGTTAGGGATAAGTGGCGACACGGCGGTGCTAGATTGGGCATTCAAGGGCTTCTTCCTTTTCGCGATGCTGGCACTGAACCTGTCCGGAATTGGCAAAGTAGGGCATGGATCTGTCCTCATGATGCTTATTCTTCTGGCGCCCTTTGCTGCTGTGATTGTCGTCGCATTTTCTGGCGTGTTCACCGGGATAACGATCCTGCAGTGGAGCTTTAGTCCAGCACACTGGTTGGAGGCCCCAAGGACGCAAAGCTGGGGGCAATTCCTGGTAGTGCTCCTCTGGAACATGGGGTGGTGGGAGGGCGCGAGTGTTTGCGCTGGCGAGATCAAAGACGTCGCTAAGGTTTTTCCCAGGGCGCTGGCGCTCGTCTTTCTCATTGTGCTTGTCAACTACATCCTCCCGATCCTCGCCTTTGCGGGGCTCGACAGCGACTGGGACAGTTACGACAACGGCTACTACATTTCGATCGCACGGCGGGTCGGGGGCGAGCACTGGGGAATAGTGCTCGGCGTGGCGCAGTGCTTCAGCGCCGCGGGGCTGTACACGAGTGCGGTCGTCAAGACCAGCTACCAGCTCTGCGGGATGTCCGAGCAGGGGATGCTCCCGGCGGTCTTTTCGCGCCGGCTCGCCAGCGGCGCGCCGTGGCTCGCGCTCATGGTGAGCGTGGCGGTGACGGTGGCGCTCCTCCCAATTGAGCGCTTCGAGGCCGTTGTCGCGGTCGACATGCACCTCTACTGCGCTGCGGTGCTCCTTGAGACCGCCGCGCTCCTGCGTCTGCGCGCGCGCGCGCCCGACCGCGCGCGCCCGTTCCGGATCCCCGCGGATGGCGCGTGGCTTTGCGCATTCTTTCTCCCAGCTGCCGCCGTGTCGCTCTTTGGCATGTTCTGGGCCGCTTGGGATGCGCTGCTCGCCGCCGCTACGCTCCTCGCCGCGGGCGCAGCGCTCGTCGCGCTGCTGGAGGCGCTGCGCCTTGCGCGCCCGCGGTGGTTTGCCGGCGGCTCGGAGGGCACGCGCGAGGGCCCGACAGGCTACGAGATGCGGGGCGAGCGCGCTGTACATGTTTGAGGAGAGTGCCGAGTAGGGGCATTCACCGATTTAGTAAATCGGTGAAGGTAGGCCAGACCCACATGAGAACTGAAGGGGTGTGTATGCAGCAGCCGCACCCGGCACGCACGCCAGCCCGGCGCCTCAGAGCTCGTCGGGGACATCAGAGGGTGGCGCCGCCTTGGACTTGCCGGCGCGGATGTCCATGAAAGTCTGCACAGCACTGCAGTCGGTGGGCGTGCTGCGGGGGGCAGGGCGCGCGTGAGCGGTGAGGGGGCGCACCGCCAGGTACCCCTGGATCTCTTTGTGCGAGGCGAGGAAGCCGTCCGCGTCCTGCGCCGCAGCGGGCTTGTCGATAGCCTTGACGGCCTTACGGAAGGTCTTGGCCAGCTCCTTGACCTGGAGGAGGGGCGCGTGGGTTGAGCTCGTTGCCGCAGGACTAGGAGCAGCCCTGCAGTTGGCCGAGATATCGGTCGCGTGTGGCTAGGAGGCTCTGCTGAAACGGGGTGGGGCGAGCCCGCACCTCCTCTTGCTCCGGCCGGGTAAACCCCTTGGAAATCTTAACCATGTCATCGCCGCCTTCGTAGAACTTGCGCAGGAAGCCCTGGATGTTCTCCCACTCCTTCTTCTCCAACTCACCTTTCCCGCTCTCCACGCGCTTGCCGATGTCCTTCCACTGCTTCTGGAACAGCAAGATCTGCTGAAGAAGGAGCATTCCCTCCGGCAGGCCCCCATCTCCGACATCCTTGGCCAGTGCAGGGACCGCGCCGAGGAGCACCACGGCGCCGCCGAGGGCTGCGCCAAGCACGTCCCGACGGCCTGCGGCATCACGTCGACCTTAGCGCGTCTCGAAACTCAGGCCAGCAACAGCTATGTGAGAGTCTAGTCCTTCAGCGGCACCGAGACCTCCGCTGCAGGTGATGGTGAAGGGGGGGGGAGGGGGCTTGATTCTGGTGGTCTCACCGAGGTTCGACCGCGGTGTGTCCACGCTCATCGACGCGGCGGTGCATGCGGCATCGCCACTGCGAGCACGGAGCGGTAGAACCGAAGTAGCCTGGAAAGATGACGCGGAAGGCAGTGCCGCAGCAGAGATGAGGACTGCGGCGGCAGTGCGGCGCGAGAAGAGCGTCATGGCTTGTTGGATGTGTCCCTCCTTGAATGAACTCTTGGACTTCTCAGCGGCGGGCCCGCCGGTGAACCCGAGTTGACTGAAGCACTAATCGAAATCCGAAGGGTTGCCATGGCGAGAGACCGTATCGTCGCCGCCGCGGCGCTTCTGGCGACTGCGGCACTGCTCGCGGTTGTGATTCAGTCAACCCGGCAGTCTCCCACCGAGATGATCCTGGTGAGCCCTTCGCACATGCCGCATGCGTCCCTTTTCTGCGCCGAGTAGCGCCTTGCGCTGTGACTGCCTTCGAAGCACCGCGCTAGCTGTCATCACTGACGGATCCACACCGCTGGTGGGCAGCCTTGGTACACCGACATCTCAACTGGCGATGGAACTGGTCCGGAATCGGTAACCTGCCTGGCCAGAATACCGTCCGCAGTCTCCTGCAGCGAAAGGCACGCATGTGTCGACCTGAGGCTTCCCTCTAGGCCGCTCCTAGAAGCCGGTGGTGCGCTCAGCGCCTTGCTGATTTGCGAACATTGTGCAGGTGGCTTACTGGCGTGTTCCGCCGCCCGTTGCATATTCGTCTCCACCGAACACCTTCCAGGACCCGACGAAGTGGAACGGCGACCACGTTTTGAACGGTGGCAACAAAGAGTGGGCTGAGGAGGACGCAGCGCTTCATGCCTACAACATGGAGAACTGGCGGAACCAGATCCTCGACACGCAGATCCAGCGCCAGACCAAGAGCATGGGTCTCATGCGTTCTCTTCAGGGGATGGGCCAGGCAGCGCGCCAGCCGGCTCAGGGCTCCTCCCTGCGTTCGGACGGGACGCTTCGTTCTTCGACAGGTCCCTCGGAGGTGCAGCAGGAGATCCAACAGCTGACAGGGGCGGTTAAGCGTCTCTCGAAGGTCGTGATGAAGCAGCAGAAGAACGCTGAGGATGGGGGCAGCCGTGTAGTGGCGCACGAGGGGGGTGCGCGGCACAACGATGCGTCTGTGAACGAGGTCCTACGCCTCGAGAACAAGAACGCTCAGATGCTCAAGAAGGTCATGAAGAAGCTGCGCGCTCAAGGAACAAGGGTGTTTGGGATCAAGGAACATGAGCACCGTCTCGAATCGAAGGATCGCCTAATCGGGTCGTTGGAGCTCGAGAACCGCAAGTCGATGCGTGAAATCAGCCGTCGCCTCGACGACCTCGCAGCGGAAACGAAGGCAGGGGGGGTGTGATGTAGAGAAACGGTAAACGCAGTGGCGATATTGCGTGTGTCAGCTGCGCTACACCAGGAAATGGCGCTGCGTTGCGATGCGCTGCAGCCTTAATTTGTACTCGGGGCCATGGCCCTGCGGTTCTGTATGGCGCGACACAACTGCTACTAGGAATAGAAGTAGTCGTCGTCAACTGGTGCGTCATCGAGCGTGCAGCCCACCACCTCCAGGTGTGGTGTGCGCTCACTCCCTGCCCATACCTCAACTCGGATCTGCTCAAGGGCGACACCGCACAGGCGTGCGGCCCCTTTCCCCGACCTGCACAACAGCAGGTAGTCTGTGTGTGCCACCCGAGAGTCATGCACGGCGAGCACACCGCCCTCCTTGTTGCCAAAGCAAAGCGCCGTGCGGCAGTGCTGGACCTGCATCTGACAAGCTCATTTCCCCGCACATGTTTTTTGCTCCAGGTGTCAAGATGTGCACGGACATACCGTGCAGTCGCGAAGAAAGCAGCGGGCCTTTCCTCCTACGGCAACTCCTGACTTTGCATTCTCACCCCAGGAAGCATCAAACCTGCCCAACGCACAGAGTTTATGGAATGCAAGGGCAGAGTCACAGAGTGCAATCGTCCTCGCAAGATGGAGGTGTGTATGACAGGCCAGTATCGAGACAGAAGGAGATGCCTGCTCGCCACAGGTCGAGCAGCTGATCCCCCGATCAGGCTTTCCCGAAGATGCACGACGCTTTGATTGGCCGCTGTCAGCGCGCATTCTCCTCGGCTCTGCACACGGCAATTATCCACCTCCCATTCTCCGCCGAGCACTGTGAGGGCGTCGCCGCCTGAATTCACGACCGCCAGATTCCGGATAGCGCCCCTTGATTGCTTCCTGCGAAGATTTGTCAAGGCCTTGACGAGTTCGTGGGAGGGCATCGCAGATGAACCTTAAAGAGCTGACGGAATGGGGGTGACCTGAAAATGAGGCCGAATCGCAGTTCTGCCCCTGGGTCGCCAATGAGTTCGATTTCCGACCGAATCTGTACCTGCACCCCACCAAACTTCGAGTTTTCATTTGTTGTCCCCCGCGCTCCATGAACACCTTTTCGCATCCGTACCTGACGACGAATACCAGTCAATGCTCCACACTAACATCACTTGCAAGTCAGTCCGTTTATATCTTGCCCGGAATGCCTCAAAGGTGGGTGGATCGAAGCGAGGGCAGACCGTCTGCCCTGGACTAATGTCGTTCAGTGCTGCCTCCAGGGTCGTGAACTCGTCTGGAACGACAATTTCGAGCAGTTGATGATAGGTCATGATTGTATCAAAGAGATCTCCGAGCTCCTGCATCGCGCAAGGTCAAATCCTGACGGCCTAAAAATCTTCGTAAGACTCAGTGACAGGCTCTGGGTCACAGATGGGACAAGCACTGCTCACCCGGAGTGGCGAGAATTCCCCGAGCCGCTGGTGTCCCGCCATGCAGAGCGCCATGGCACGCATCCGCGCTGACTTGCTTGCTGTGGCCCATGTTGGGCGCATGGCGGGTTCCAGGCCACCTTCCGGCGTATTCGCGGAGAGGCTGTCCTGTAGGGATGCACTGTGGCCAGAGTGCATCCCCAACAGCTGACAGGGGTTGACCAGCGGCCCACCTGTGTTTACACCTGCTTTCTCACCACTGATCTAGACTTTCTTGTGTTGTTAGCGCCACAAGTATTGGCGCGGCAGCTCGCGGCGCAGCACGTTTGTGCCAAGGAGTGAGAAAATAAATAAACTACAAAACCAAATCTCAATTTTCAAGACTGGGGGCCAGGATGCGGGGCGTATCCTCCGTCGAGGGAGGGTCCTGGGGCGAAGATACGCCACCATGCAGACGAGCTTGGATGTGGGGATCAAATAGATACCTTGATAGCACTACATGTCTTCGAAAGCGCATATTTATTTTCGCCCTGGCTCTGCTCCTTCCCCTTCAGTTCGCAAGTGTTTCCTGTCTTCGAGTTCCGCTCGCCCCTCTGCTACGCACGAATCAACACTCGGGAGTCACACCAGCACATCGACGGCATAGCTATACATGTATCTATTCACAGCCGCGGGGTGCAAGGCTACTTGTGTCAATGTGTTCAAAGGAGCTCAAAGACCATCGAGATGGAAGATCCGACGCCGGGGAGGAAGCAATGGCCCTGATTGCAGAGGCCAAGCAGCGGGTGAAGGAGGGTGCACCTCGCAAGCTTCAGGTACCAATATGACATGCATCCCCATCAGCTGTGTGTGGCCGCCGGGCGTGCCTCTGTCTCAGTCTTTGCTCTTACGGCATCTCATATGGGTGGTCTGTTGCAGGGGCTGTTCGAGGCGGCAGGTGCACTGAGTGAGAGCGACCGTGTCCTTGTGCGGGAAGCGGTGGTCAAGGGTCTAGTCAAGATCGAGCGCCCCGACATAGCAGCAGATGTTCTGCTGACCCCGATCGAAGAGGGCTCTGCTCCACTCCCTGTAGCTCTGGACTTGGTGTCCATTGCGGCGAAGTCACTCTGCCGACCGTCGCACGCCGCATCCGGGGGTCTCGAAAAGGCCGAAGCTCTGGCCGCAGCATTCGGATTGTTACCTGCCACCTTGCAGCAGGAAGGTGCCGTAGATGATGAAATGGTCGGAGGCGCAGACGCTGGCCCTGACGAGGCGGAACGCCTGGTATCGTCAGCGCAGGTTCTCTCGGCACTGGCGATCGCGTGGCTAGCAGAGGGCAAGGTCCTGCGCGCACGTGCGCTGCTCGATTCTATTGACGCACCTCTCTCTCTCCCTGCTTACAATCGCCTGATCAAGTCTTTTGGGCGCGAACGATCGCTGCGCGGCTCCCTCGCCACGGCGGCGAAGATGCGGTGCCGCCCCACTACCCTCGTGTGGCTTCGCGCAACACGACGCGTGTCGCTGCAGTGGATCGGATGATACTAATGAGTCAGTGCACAGGGTGGCGGGTGTCGACGCTGACCATGAGACGATGGAGTCTATCGCGAATGCGGGCGTACGCGATGTGGAGTTCGTCGTAGGCTCGGTAAGCATGGACACGCTGCCGTCGGAATTGCCCGAGGCATGTTTTGCAGGGCGTTCCAACGTTGGCAAGTCTTCGCTGGTCAACATGCTGACCAACCGTAAGAAGCTGGCGTTCACTTCGAAAACGCCCGGCAAGACGCAGCAATTCAATTACTTTCTGGTTAACGGCAACGACGACACGCGCGTCGCGGTCCCCGACGGCGACCCGCAGGGGGTTCCTGCTCACCAGTTCTATCTGGTTCCAACCAGCCCGGTCCCCTCTTACCCCACAGCCCGCTGCAGAGCAGCACCGCAGCGTGGCTTGAGCGCTCCTGGGGCAGGTCGATCTTCCTGGTGTCGGGTACGCTGAAGTTCCGATGGTGGTACGGAAGGAGTGGCTGGCGTTTTACGAAGATTACCTCTCGAGCCGCGCGTCGCTCAAGGTGCTGTTCCAGCTAATCGACGGTCGCCACGGCCCCATGGCTGACGACTGCGACCTGATGGAGCTTTTTGCTCGCACAAGCGCTGGACGCTCAGAGAAAGTCCAGCACGTTGTCGTTCTCACCAAGATGGACAAAATCAACGGCAAGATACGGCAAGGTGTTCTCGATTCTGTTCGCTCGGCGCTAGGCAACGCAGGTCTCGACGCAGAAAACACGCCAGTAGTGCTCTCGTCTTCGCAGAGTAAGCTCGGGCGCGATGAGCTGTGGCAGCACCTTGCTCTTGCTGCGACCGCCAACTGGGAGGATGTAGACCAAGAGCGGTCAGTGCGGCCTCAGGGAAAGCGTCTCGGCGGGCATGGTAGGGACGCTGCAGGTAACGCTATCAAGAAGGGCAAGAAGCGCCCTGCTTTCAGAGGTCTTGACAAGGCGCTGCAAAAGTGACAATAAAGTTTTGTCACAATCAGCCATGCAGTGCTTCAAAAACACATCACAAAATGGTACTTGAGGGCAGAAGTCTAGAGGGCTGGAATATAACTTGGCCTCTCCCCAACTTTATGAAATGTGGCGTAAAAGTGTGGCACGCTCCTTGCAGAGGAACGCCTCTCCTTTTTGCTTTACACCCAGTCCTGACGCGGGCCCGTCTCAGTCTCAAAAGAGCAGGAGGATCTCAGATTCTCCTGGAGCAAGAACCATATCCCAGCGTACGTACATGCACGATCCAGGGACACCGGACTTGATCTATCATGTCGTCCAAGTTTCCGTTTGGAGCAAGGCCGCAGAGACCGGGACAGAATACTTTCCGCCAACCTATGCTCAGGATGGCTTCATCCACGCAACTCACGACGGCCGGTTGCTGGTAGATGTTCTGAACCACTTTTACAAGGACGTCAAGGATGACTTCCTCTGCCTCGAGTTGGATTCCAAGACGCTAACTAGCCCGGTCAAGATGGAGGCCCCGGCACCAGTGGGGGATAAATCCGTCGAGGGTGGCCCTGCACCCGTGGCCTTTCCGCACATCTACGGGCCGATTTCCCCGCTCTCATGTGTCACACGCAAGCTCCCGGTTCTTCGATCGGATGATGGCACATTTCTTCGGATTGAAGATTTGTGATCCTGATTGCGCTTGCAATTCCGCGCCTCCGCTGGACGTATTCTGCTTTCAATGGAGAGGCCCAAGATCCTCTCTGCACTGAAGTTGCTGAACAGGAATCGACAGCGGGAGAAAGCGGGAATGGGAAAGTAAGTATAAGCAGTAACTAGTGTATTCATTCAATGAATTGGCTCAGTCGCAGGTACTCATGCGCTAGACGGAACCTCCCTTTGCATGTCTACCGTTTCAGCTGACCTGAGGAGAGCACAACATGCGACAGCTTCCCCTGCAAAGGCCAGTCACTCAGCTACCGCAGGTCGGCCCATCCTGCCCCAGAGACTTTGCTGCATAGCAGACCACATATCTGACAGGTTGGAAAAGGACCTCCGCGTCGTATGCTCGCAGCAACGCCTTGACCTCACCGCTGACGACATCGACAGCCCCAATCTGCACGCGCGGCCCCCCAGCATCTCCCCAGGCGCTCCAAACCGAGTTTCCTGAAGACACCCATCCCCGCAAAGCATCCCCCTCTTCTCCAAGTACCACACAGCCCCCTTGGGCGCCATCGAGAAACCATGGTGTCTTTCCGCCTGCTCGCGACTCGGTCAGATCAGCGAGACGCGCAGCAGCTGCGCAGCCAATCGCGTGGGCTCACATCTGAGCCAGAGAGCTACCTGGTACATCGTGCGCCTTCCACTGCACGCGCGCATTGTTCCAAGCCCCGCCTGATGGCATCCCGCAACCGACTTCCCTGCCTAGCACGAGTCGCAGCTCCGTGCCAGGAGCCGATGCTTCAGGCTTGGCGGAGCGCGCAGAGCGCAGCTGAAGCGCAACGAGATCGTCCGTGCTCGGAATCCCAATGGCGCCCCTGATTTCAACAAGCTGGCGGACACCGGAAGAAAACGACAAGCTAGCGGCCGCCGTGGCCCCGTCTGTTGCTTCCCCTGCGCATGTGCCAGCTGAGTAGGATCCACACTGGAAGTACGTAAATCCCTCAGTAGCACGATTGTGGTAGACTCCACGGTCTTTGATTCCCTGAACTGCTCCACCGCAGGAACGCATCACCTCCTCGACCTCAACACTCCGGTCGTCTGCATCGCCATGGATCGGGATCCACTGTCCGGCAAGTGCGTCGCAGAAGGTGTCGAAGCGTGGAGCCGCTGCACTGGTACGTTCAGCCGCAGGCACCTGCCCACGAGGAGATAGCAGAACCCCGGATTCAGATCACAGTTGAGGAAACACCTCGTCCAGACCCGGTTGTGAGTATTCGCAGGACGAGTGGGGGCTTATACAGCAGCGTAGCTCGCTGTCACGAGAAGAGCGAGGCCGCGCTGCCGCACGGTGGCAATTTTCGCAGTTCTTGACAGCGCTGTCCCGCATCTAGGCAAGCTGAAGCTAGCAACCACGGGAAGCGCAAAACAAAGAGCAGCAGAGGCGGATATTGCTCGCATCTGCACCGTGGCGACGCGAGCCGCCCCCTTTGTCGGCTGATTGGGCCCGCCTCAGGAACCTGGCGCTGGTCAGCCGTTTTATCCTGCTCGCCAGAATTCTGGGAGTGAGAGGTGCGGCAGATCGTGAGAGTACCGCTTTACCGCGCTCGAAGCGATGTCTCCGCCGCTTCTCACCATCGAATTAATCAAGGGTAACGGCATCGGCCCGCACGGAAATGGAGTGCCTCCCATGTATCCCATCGGGCGCGGACACACAGACACATTTTACAGCAGCAAGCCGATCGGGTCGGGCACGCTGAGCATGCCGCTCCACGGCGACCGCAACAACTCGATGGACACAACCTTCACTTGCAGACACAACATGTATACTGTGGAGTTCCAGAAGTACTTCCTCGTCAAAAACGTCAAGGTGCTTCTCGAACGCCAGGTTCCTGAGTATCCGCACGCGGAGCAGAGGCTTGTGCTGAACGGCCAGGTCCTTGAGGACCACAGAGAGTTGTCGGAATATGGAATCACGGCGGCAACGTGTCGCGACCTGAAGGTCAAGCTCTATCTTGTGAAGGACTTCAGCTCTCCGCCGACGAAGCTTCCAGGGGCACGGAGGGATTCGGATGGCACCAGGACCTGGGTGCCCGTATGCAACCCGACTGGGCTGACCGGCGAGCAATTCTCGCAGACGCTCGGGCGATACATGCCCTGATGGGTGGCATGACCGGGGTGCTCAGCACACGCAGCGCGCAGCTTGTTAGATAATGAAACTGTACATCTGTGGGCACGCGCGGCGCGGGGAGGCAGCTGAGGGTTGAGCTTTATTTACAAGTGGTGGTTTGGCCGCGGCGCGGGGCGCGGGGCGCGGGGCGCACGGCGCATTACTGCGTGGAGTAGCCCGGCTGCTCGTCCACCACGATGGCGGGGAGCTGCGGGTAGTCCGGGTTGCGGGTCTTGTGCGGCAGCCCCTGCTCGTCGTAGGTGATGTACTCCCAGTTGAAGGGATTGTCGTAGTAGTCCGGCGCGATGTACTGCTCCTCGAGCCGCTCCCACGTCGAGGACTTGGCGGGCGTCGGGCAGTCGTCGAGAGTGGTGGGCATGGGGAGCACGCAGACGACCGCGCCGTCGGCGAGCGGCGCGCCGAGCGCGAGGTCGGGGTTGATGTCGAGCAACGCGCGGACGGTCGTCCCGAAACGCATGGCGACGCTGGCGAGCGAGTCGCCGCGCACAACCTTGTAGGCCAGGGAGGTCTTGATGAGGCGCCCGCCCGCAACGGACGAGGGGTTGAGGATCGCGTGGTTGGCGGACCAGACGAGGCGCCAGTCGGAGGCGAGGCTGCGTGCGATGGAGTCGAGGCTCTCGCCCGGCGAGAGGCACTTGCGGCACTTGCCGACGTGGACGACGAAGCAGCGCTCCGTGTGGTTGGCGGCGGTGACGAGCACGAGGTCGTTGGCCTCGGTCACGCGGAAGCAGAGCTCGAAGCGCCCGCCCATTTGCTCGGCGCGCGGGCGCCACGAGAGCGACGTCGTGTACTCGACGGCCGGCGGGGACGGCGAGAGCGACACGCCCGACGGCACGCCGTCCTCCCATACGCCGCCATTCTTGCGCCAGCGCGTCGGGGCAACAGTGACGACCGCGCCGGGGAGGCGCCGGATGGCGATCACCTCGTCCTCCGCGCGGATGAGGAGCTGCACCGGGCAGTCCATGGCGCTCTCGAACTCCGCGAGGTGCGGCGGCGTGGGGTCGACGAAGCGCGGGCGCGGCATCGTCTTCTCGAAGGTAACGTCCGTCACCGGCTGCGGGTCGTGGTAGTAGGCGGCGATAGTGTCGCCGTCCGCGATGTACACCTCGCTCGCGGCGAGGCCGTCGCGCGAGGGGCGCGAGCGCAGCGAGCCCGAGAAGGTGGACGAGGCGCCGAGCTGCTGGAGGGTAAGCACCTTGGGCGCCTGGGAGGGGTCTGAGGAGGAGAGCGTGACGAGCGGCGCGGGTGCGCCCGCGCCCGCGAGGTCCTCATCGACTAGCGAGACCTGCAGGATGCCATACTTGCCCGCGCCGGACCCGATGATGCCCGACGTGATCGAGAGCAGCCCGCGCGAGTGCACCGTCGCGGCCGGTGCCGAGGCCACACCCGTGTCCGCGTCCGTATACGCCACGCGCACCGTGTCGCCGAGGCGCACCTGCACCTGCGTCTCGCCCGCGTCGCCGAGCCCCGGCGGGAGCGCAACGCCCTGCAGCTTCGCGATGAGCGCGCCTGTGAAGACGCCCGTCGACGCGCCCGTCTCGCGCATCGGGAGCGTGGCCGCCGCGGTCATCGGCGAGCTCGCCGTGACCGCACCCGGCACTACGTCCGGCGCGGCGGGGTCCTCGTCGAGGTCGCCGTCCACCAGCGTGACCTGCATCGCCTCGTTGCCCGGGATCAGCTCCGCGGGCAGCGCCACAGTCCCCACGAAGCGCAGCGTCGTCTCCACCTCGCGCGTGCCCTCCGGCAGCGCGTCTTCGTACGACACGCGCAACTGGTCGCCTGTGAGGCCGCGCAGCGAGCCGTCGCTCACGCCCTCCGCCTCTGCCGAGAGCACGAGTGCGATCGAGCCCTCGAAGCGTCCCGCGTTGGGCGCCGCCTCCAGCAGCGAGACCGACGCGACGATCCCCGGGAAGCGCAAGTTCGCCACCTGCACGATGGCCGTCTCGCGCCGCCGCGAGTCGCGGTTCAGGTCCGCATCCGTCAGGTTCAGCGAGAGCGTCGCGAGCCCGTTGAGCAGCTCCGCCCGTGCGGACAGCATGCCCGCCGTCGCCACGCGCACGCGCGCGACCTGGTTCAGCCGCGGGACCCGCTCGGCGTACGTTAGCATGATGTCGCTGTCGGGCGCGAGCGCGAGCACGCCGTCGTCCGGTGCGGCGTACGCGTCGTCAGTGCTGGTGTGGAGCTGCCCCGAGAAGACGCCGGGTGCCACCTGCGCCAGCAGGACGGCCTGCGAGTCGCCCGAGGCGGTCGGCCATACGTACGCGGTGACGTTGATGCTGAGGGTACCGGGCGCAACGTCGCGGTCCGTCACATTCACCGTGACGGTGTCGCCGGGCAGTGCCATGTACACCACCACCCCGTTGTCCGTGAACGTGCTGTACTGGCACGCGCCGCTCGCGGGACCCTCCACGCACGCCGCGACCGCGCCGGTGTACGCGACCGTTACGCGGCGCCGGATCTCCGTCGGCGCGCCCCCCGGCGTCGCCGCGTCCGTGTACGCCACGTCCAGCGAGTCGCCCGGCTCGACGGCCATGAAGGCGTCGCTGGCCGCCGCCACGGTCGGGCGCGCGGGGTCGGACAGCACGGTCGGGAGGGTGCCGACGAAGCGCCCCGAGTTGGGGGCGTCCTCGGTGAGCGCCACAAGCTTGGCGGGCTCGTCGACCTTGAGCGTCGTCACCCGCACCTGCGCCGACTCCGCCACCGCCGGGTCCCTGTTAAGGTCGTAGTCGAGCACGATGATGTGCAGCCGGTCGCCTCCCGCGAGGTAGTCCGCCGGCAGGATCTCGAGCGAGCCGACTCGCGCGGCGTGGGAGAAGGCTGTGTGGGTCGCCTCCGGCATGCGCTCCACGTACGCCGATGTGATGAGGTTCCCCTTTTCGACGTACAGGACCCCGTCATCGCTGATGCCCTCTACCTCCGAGGGGCAGTTCACGGGCTGCCCGCAGGCGCCCCACGGCGGCGTGAAGCACAGCTCCGGGCAGCCCGCCGGGGAGGTGCACCGCGTGCACGTGAGCAGCTCGCCCGTGAACACGTGCGTCCCCGGCCCGGTCTCGGTGAGCGCGACACGCTCGGTCTCGTAATCCTTGGAGGTGGACACGACCACGTACGCGTCGAGCAGCGTCTCGGCCGTGAGCGCCAGGTCTGCGTCGGTCACCGTGACGAAGATGGACTGGCCGGGGTTGATCACGTCGGTGGCCGTGAGCGTCGCGGGCTGGCCCACAAACACCTCGAACGTCGACAGCTTCGTGGCGTCAACGATAGCACTGCCCTTGGCCTTCTCCTCATAGGACACGACGAGCGTGTCGCCCGGCACGACGTTCATCTGCCCGGTGTCGGTCCCGCCCGCCGCTGTGCGCAGCACCGTGCGCATGATGCCGGTGAAGACGGCCGAGTCGGCCGCGGTCTCGGTGAGCATGACGCGCTCAGAGCCCTCGCCGCCCGCCTGCACAACGCGCTGCGAGGCGACCGTGGCGTACACCACCTCCGGTGCGGCGGGGTCCTCGTCAGCGTCCTCGTCCTGCACTGTGATGGTGAGGAACTCCGCCATCCCGACGGGCTGCGGGCTAGCCGACACGACCGAGCGGCGGTTCACGACCGCGTGGAACACGCTGCTCTGGTGCGGCAGCTGGTCGCGGTACGTGACCGTCAGCGGGCGCCCGAGCACCACGCCGCCAAGGGCGGACGCGTTGCCGGCGCCCGCCGAGGTCGGGAAGCGGTACAGGTAGTCGCCGGCACCGAGCGACGCCGCGAGGGCGGAGCGATTGACCTGCTCGAGACCCCGGAGGGGGGCCTCGAGCGCCGCGGTGGGCGTCGCGAGGCGGAGGCTGCCGGCGAGCACCGAGGCGTCGCCATCGGGGTCGGAGACAAGGACCCACAGGCTCTGCCCCTCGTTCACGAGCGCCGACGGCGCAAGGCTCGTGGGGTCGACGAGGCGGACCTGCCCCTGCACGCCCCCCGCGGCCACTGCCACGCTCGCGGCCAGCGCGCGCGCGCTCCCGCTGGTGCCGCGGTACAGCTCTGAGTATGAGATGGTAATGGTGTCGCCGTCCATGGCGTTCATGCGCCCGTCGTTCGCGCCGCCTGCAGTCTCGTCCTCATAGAGGAGGAGGGCGCCTGTGAACGTGACCACTGTGGCGTTGGTCGCACTGGTCTCGTGCAGGGTCACCAGCTCCGAGCCCTCGAAGCTCTTGCTGGTCGAGACGCTCACTTGCACGCTGTCGATCAGGTCCCAGTCGAGGTCGCGGTCGTTGTCGGTGACGGTGATGCGGAGGAGCTCACCGGCCCGGACGGTGCCCGCCGCAGACAGCGTGGCGTCGGTGGCGAGACGGCAGAAGGCCACCGGTTCACGCGACGAGCCGCCTCCGCCAGTCCCTGGCTGGAAGTATTGCACCTTGTAGCGGAACGACGGGTTGTCTTTGAAGTACACCGCGTTATCGTCTGTGTCGAACTCTTCCGTGGTGCCAACCGCGCCCGTGAACGTGCCCGTGCCGACGCCAGTCTCCGTCAGCGCGACAGTCACCGAATCCTCAAACGCTTGCAGCGTGGTCAAGTTCGTGGCATATGACGTGACCACCGCCGATACGCCACCACCGCCCGACGCATGCGCATCGTTCACTGTCAGCTGGATGCCGCTCGTCGCAGGCCCTTGACTCGACGTGAGGACCGGGACCGGCCCCGCCGACACAGTCGCGCGGGCCAGCACCTGCAAAGAACGCGTCGTTTCCCACGAGGCAGGGGCCGCGTCGCTGTACGTCACGCTGACGGAGCCACCTGCGACTGCTGTAACGTTCTCCGCCGAGTGCCGGATGGCGACCGCGGCGCGTGTCTGCATCGTGCCCGTGAATACGCCTGAGCTTCTGGCAGTTTCGAGCAGGGAGAGAATCTCGCCACTGCCGCCACTCGGGTCTACAGCGACGGCCAGGCTGTCCGGATCGCTTGTCACGTCCGCATCTGCGTCCGTAACGGTCACATGCAGCGGCTCACCAAGCACCATGCTTCCTGCAACGGCTGCGCCAGGAGTCGAAGCGACCGCCAAGATGCCGGTCCGGGAGGCCGCCCCCGTCGTCAAGAACGGACCCCACGTCTCATCCGTGTACGTCGCTGTCACGTTGCACTCGTCGAGTCCTGTGCACACAAAGTAGAAGGAAGCGTTGCGTGAGAAGTTGCGGTTTTCCAGGCACGTCGCCACAGGCATCTGACCTACAAACACGCCGCTCGTGGGCGAGGCTGAAAGCGAGACATCGACTGCGTCACAGAAGTCCGACCAGCATTCTGGTGCGCGCGCGGCGGCCACGTCAGAGCAGTTGGTGCAGGAGAGGGCCCCCGACTCGGAGGGATCGGAGCAGTTGGCGCTCCGATCGCAGACCCGCATACGCGTACATGCTGCAACACGCAGCACGCCGCCATCAGGCTCTGTGTCGAGGTCGCCATCGACAACCGTGATGACCACAGGCACCCCACTGAGCGCGTCGACATTCGGCGCCAGCGCCACACGCTGGTAGTCGCTCCCTGTGAGCCCAACCGTCACGTTCATCGTTGGTGCTGCGTCAAGGTACGTGAGCGTAATCGCGCCACCCGCCACGGCGGGTGAGATGCGGCCATCCCCGCGAACCGTGGAGACGCCCGCGTCCATGGGCAGCCACCCGGTGTAGATGGAAGAGTTCGGGGACGTCTCTTGCAAGAGCAGCACCTCTGCGTCGCCCAGGCCTTCCGCAAGCACCGTCACCGTCTCCACAGTGCTGTTGTCGCGGTTCGCATCGCGGTCTGCGACCTGCAGGAAGGCCTTCTCTCCGACCTTGAAGCGCGAGTTGACCGACGAGCGGTTGTTGAAAGTGGTCTCGGCCGTGAGCACGCCAGCCACGCTTGCTGTCGTGCTGCCCCACACAGCTGCTGCCGGCCGCGCGTCCTGGTACTTGACCGCAATCCGCGAGCCCCAGTCGTCGAGCGAGATGACGCCAGGGAAGTCCACACTGGCGCCCGGGTCCTCATCTGTCGTGAAGCTCCCCGAGTAGGTCTGCGCGTATGCGGTGTCGCTCGCGGCGTCGCGGGACAGCGTAATATCCTTCGACGCGCCGCCCATGTACGCTGTGACAGTGATGGTGGCGTCTGCAGCCTGGAGGTCGCAGTCCGACACCGTGACTTGCACGACGCCCGTCGGCGTGAACGAGTGCGGGAGGATGACCTTGCCGACACATCCGATATCTTGGCTCTCGCTAATAGTGTACATGTCGGTTACGTACTCTGCTGTTAAAGCCGGGGAAGCTACGCTGGCAAGCCCAGCCAAGTCCCCGTCCACTCTGCTGTTACCGACGTCGCGGAACGGCGCGACTACCATGGCGATCTTCCCGGTGAAAGTTGCTGTCGACGCGCCCGTCTCGGTGAGTGTGACGGTCTCGCTCTCGAGGTTGCCTGGCCCGGTCCCTCCGGTGTAGGTTGCGACGTTGACGCTCAGCGTGTCCACGTAGTCTGTCGCATCAGCGTACGAATCGAGCACCGTTAGCGAAAGTTGATCGATCGCGTCTTCGAAGGGGCGGATGATGAGCACCGGCCTCGGAACGACCTGGATCGCTGTCGTGCGCACGGCGCCGCCGTGCGAGGCGTCCGTGTACCGCGCATACACCGTCGAGCGCTTCGTCCCGCTCGGTGCACCGTACGAGTTCTGGATCTGGTACGTCCCCGCCCACACGCCGCACGAGCTCGCGCTGAGGGTTGCGCTGGCGCCGGCGAGCACGCCATCAGGCGAGTCGAAGGTGACGACGGGCGCCGCGCCGGTGGTGGCGCAGTCCGCCGAGTGCAGGTCGCGCTCTTGCAGCGTGATGGTCACGGTGTCGGTCACCTTGACGACCCCGGGGCTGGACGAGATCGCGCCGGGCCACATTGCAGTGAGCACCGGGTTGGTCGTGATCCCTCCGTCGGGCGCGAGTTCTGAGTAGAGTGCGCGGACCTTGGCCCCAGGCTCCTGGAACACCTGGATGGTGGCGTCGTCGCAGACCGGCGTCCCCATCTCCGTCGGAACGCGCCCAGTGAACACGCCGGTCGAGTTTCCGGTCTCGGTGAGCGTCCAGACCTGCTCGTCCCGGTTGCCCGAGGACCCGGCGGCCTCGCTACCGGCCCAGAGAGTCACCTGCACGGTGTCCGGCGCGTAGCGAGAGTAGTCCATGTCACCATCCTGCACCGTCACGATGAAGTCCTCACCCACAGGAAGGCTCGACGAGCCATCCAGCGCGGCGATGCTGGCCGCGCCGTCCGTCATGAGGCGTGTGGTCGCGGTCGGGTACTCAGACTTGGCGTTCATGTAGGTCATCGTCACGACCGTCGAGGCACGGCGGATGTCATCCTGGTCGAATATCTGCAGGATCCCGGACTGGGCGGACGTGAGTGTCGACATCTCGCCTGTGAACGTCCCCGAGTCTACGCCCGCCTCCACCAGCGCGATTGAGACCGTCGCTGAGGTGACGAGCGAGTTTGTGACATGCGACCAGAACTCAGCGCGCGCGGAAACGATGCTGCCCTTCTCCTCTCTGAGCGCCGGATTGAGGTTGAGATCCGGGTCGTACACGGTCGCGAGCACGGAGCCCGTCTGGAAGGTGCACACGTCCGTCGGCCGCGACCCGGGCCAGCACGCGTTGATAGTCCCTCGGTTGCGCAGCGCGGTGTACCGCTTCACGTCCGCGCGCGGCGTTACGTCGGCGTAGGTGGTCACGAGGTACCCGGCGCAGGTGCCAGCTGCGCACGTCGCGCAGTCGAGAGGACAGTCGCCAGGGAAGGCGTTGAGGACTCCGTCCCCGGCTTGGGAGAAGGAGGACGACAGCACCGTCTGGAGCTCCCCGGTGAACTGCCCTGTGTTGGCGCCCGTCTCGACGAGCGTGACTGTCTCGGGCGGCTCGCGCACGCGGTCAGTGCGGACAGTCACGTCCACCGTCTCGACCGTGAGGTAGTCGAGGTTGACGTCGCTGTCCGCGAGCGAAATCGCGATCTTGCCGCCGGCGCCGAGCGACGCAGGCAGCACCGTGAAGCTCGACGGCGGGAAGCCGGGAAAGGTGGTGTACTTGGAGGTCTGGATCGGCGCAGTGTCGAGGTAGTGCGCCGTCACAGCGAAACCGCTCACGAGCGGGGACACCACGCCGGAGCCGAACGCCGCAGACGCGCTGTCGGAGGTCGGCACGCTGCCGGTGAAGACGCCGGTGTCAGGCCCGGTCTCTGTGACCTCGAGGTACTCGCGGTCGACGAGCGCCGTGAGCACCGTCGAATTGACGAGCCCGTTGAGGTCGACCCACACGAGCCGCGAGTCCTCGTCGAGCACCTCGACCGTCTCGGGGTCCCGGTTCAGGTCCGCGTCCACCACCGTCACTGAGACCGCCTCTTCGCCCGCGTCCACCCACGTCGACGGCGTCGAGGTCGCGACGCCCTTTTCGAAGACCGGCAGCGTGATCGAGATCCCGTCCAGCGGCATCGGGTCGTCGTACGTGACAGTCACGTGGTCCCCCGGCTGCACCGGTCCGAAGGAGCCAGCGCCCATGACGCCGGTGGTGAGCGTGACCGTCCCTGTGAAGACCCCGCTCGACGGCGCCGTCTCCACCAGCTGGAGCTGCTTCTTGAGGTTCGCGACCCGGAGGGTGACGAGGGACGCCGGGATGCTGTCGGGCGCGAGCACGTTGCGGTCCATGTCTGCGTCTGAGACTGACACCGTGAGCGTCCCGCCCACCCAAAGTAGTAGCGGCGCGTGTGCGAGCTCCGCGCGCGTCGCTATGCGCACGGCGCGCTCGACGGGCGTGGCCGGCGCCTGGTCGTTGTAGCGCACGTTGAGAAGGTCCCCGCTCTGAACGTGCATGCGCCCTGAGAAGTCGATGCCGCGCGTCGGGTCCACCGACGTGTGCAGCACGCCCGTGAACACGCCCGTGTTCGCGCCGGTCTCGACGAGCGATACCGTCTCGTACTGGTTCGTCATTGCGGACGTGACCAGGATGCCCTCGACCGTGTTGGGCGCGTTGTGCGCGAGGTTCAGGTCAAAGTCGCTCAGCTCGATGCGCATCGCGCCGCCTGGGTTCAGCGCGTTGAAGGTGGACGCGAGCGAGCCGAGGTATCCCCCGGTGAGCTCTGTCGTCTGCTCGTGCCCGGCCGGCAGGCTGTCGCGGTAGCTGAACGACAGTGTCCCCGGCGTGAGCGGGTTCTGCACCAGCGGGGGCACCGCTAGAAGGTCCGCGGCGAGCGTGCCCGCGGCCGCGACCGGTGCCGCGGCCGTGAACACGCCCGTGTCGCCGCCCGTCTCGCGCAGGACCAGAGTCGCGGACTCGCCGCTCGACGCGTTTACCTGCACCGCCGCCGCCTCCGGCGCGGTCACGTCCTGGTTGAGGTCGCCGTCCAGCAGCCGCACCTCCAGCGTCTCGCCGATCCGCGCGATGCCAAAGCGGTGCGAGAGCAGCAGCGACGCGTTGTGCTCCACGCGCAGCAGCCCGGTGGCGCACGCGTGCGCGATCCCCCAGGTCGAGCAACGCGGCGGGACTATCGCGCCCCCGAGCTGCGGGTCCGCGTAGGCCGCATACACAATGCTCCCGGCCGCAGCGTCCGCACGCAGGGAGAGCGCGCCGTCGTGCGGTGTGACCGGCGCCAGCGTCGTCGGGATCTGGCCCGTGAAGACGGCGCTGTTGCGCGCGGTCTCGACCAGCGCGATCAGCTCCGTGTCGTTGGCGGACGTGACCGTCAGCAGCCCGAGGTGCGCAGCGTACATCTCGACCTCGTAGGGGTCTTCGTTCAGGTCCGCGTCCTGCACGGTGATCGTCACGAAGCCCTCTGCCGCGGGGAACGTCCGGTGCGCGGCCGGGACGAGCACGGCACCGGCCTCGGTCGCAAGCTCGATTCTGTCGGTCACGTTCACAGCGGGCTGCGCGTCGTGGTAGCGCACCAGCACCGTCTCGCCCCTGCGCACGCCGTTGAGCACACCGTCGCTGCTCGCGCCCGCGAGCGCCGACGTGTCGAGCAGCCCGGTGAAGACGCCCGAGCCCACGCCGGTCTCACCGAGCGTCACAACCTCCTCGTCTCCACCGGAGGCCTTCGTGACCACGACAGTCGCCGTTTCAGCAGCCGCAGGATCCACGTTCAGATCCCCGTCGTCCAGCGTGATTGCAACGGGAAGCCCCGCCACGTTCCCCGTCGTATTGAAGGACACGACGCCTGTCGTGGCGATGCGCACGTACATGGTCTGCGCCTCGTTGTCCGAGCAGTCGAAGTACGTGGTTTCGACACGCGTGCCGGGCGCAGCTAGATTGATCTTGGCCGTATCGTACGTTTCCCGCGAGACTGTAGAAACGGAGCCGGTGAAGATTCCGCACGTGTCGTCCAGCAACGCTAGCGTGAGAGTGATGTGGCGATCTACCGAGCCCTCGAGCCCGACCTTGACCACTGCGTCGTCAGGGTTGCTCGGCATGAGATCGCAGTCGACGAGCGTGATGGAAACAGGCTCATTGGGGAGGATGATTTTGGCGCTGGTCTCAAGCTTTCCACGGAAGGAAACTGACGACGTGCCAAAGAAGCGCCCGAGCGTGGTTTCTGGAGGCGGAGTTGTGTCTTTGAACAACACTTTCACCTGATCATTACGATCGACCTGCAGCGTCCCGTCGTTCACCGTCACACCGTATTGGTTGTGGAATGTAGGCAGCGCGCCGGTGAACTCGCCTGCTGTTGCCGTTTCGGACATACTCACCACTTCGACGTCATTGCCAACACTTCCAGTGACAGTGACAAGCAGGGAGCTCGAGCCCCGCGAATCAAAGTCCGAAACGGATATGATCAGAGGCTCGGTCTTGCCTGCAATGAGCTCAGTCCCCTCAAATCGTACATTCGCAATTGTTGGCACAACGTAATCGTACATCACATTGACCGGCGGCGCGGCATCAGCATACGAGACTTGAATCCTGTCGCCCTGCTGAACATTCAACGCCCCCGAGTCACTCGTTCCGATCGATGCATCCTCCGTGACTGCAAGCACCCCGGTGAAGGTGAAGGTCACATCGGTCTCGGCCATTGTGACCGTTTCGTACTCGAGGCCCCTTGTGTTGTACACAGTTACCGCAGGCAGCCCCTCGTCCAGGTCCGAGTCGCGGACCGTGATTGTCAGCGCCGTGAAGACGGGCGGATCGCACGGATCAGCATTGTCGACCACACACTCCACAGGCGTGGGCACAGCCGGCCCAACAGCGGGGATGCTACCGAGAATCGAGACGCGCCGTGTTTCGGTGAGAACTCTTGAAGGTGTCGGGTTGCGATCTGTGTAGCTCACTGAGATAAGCGAACCCTCCGGCGCATGAAGCTTGCCATCCTGCGCGGTGCCTGAGGTCTCAAGCGACGCCGTGAACGTCGCCGTGTTCAAACCGGTCTCGAAAAGCGTCACATTCACAGCATCCGGGGGATCAGTCGTTTGGAGGAACTCCAGCTCGATACTTTCAACAACCAGAGGATCGTCATCAATATCCGCGTCAGTGACTGTGATCACCAGCGTTGCACCTTCGTCCACTTCGGCAGGTAGCAAAGTCATCGTCGCGTTGCTTGCAATGCGCACTTGCTCCGTGCGCACCCCGGACGGCGTCCCATCTTCGTAGGTGACCGTAATGTACGAGCCTGGAACTGCCGACGACATTATGATGCCCGGCGTATTGGAACTTGCTACTTGCGTCGGAATGTCGCCAGTGAAGATGCCAGTCTGGGGCCCAGTCTCTTGCAGGAGACGCGCGACACCCTGCGGGTTCGCCGGTGCATCATTCTCTGATTTGACAACTACCAGCCCATCGCCCTGGTCGGTCCCCGGAGTGCGATCCATGTCATTGTCAATGACAGTGATAGTTAAGACTGCATTAGCGTTGAGTGGGGAAGGCCCGAGAACAACGCGTCCGATCATCGACACGCGCACAATAGTGCTGCGCGTTTCGCCGGGCAGCGGTGCCACGTCTTCGTAGTCAATGCGGATGCGCGAGCCCTCTGGCGCGTAGATGTCAGTCTCACCGTACGTGACAGACGTGGCGATCTCACCTGTGAACTGGTTGGTATCAAGCCCCGTCTCAATCAGCAAAATTTCACGACTGTCGTTCGGTTCTGTGAAATACTGCGTTGCTGTGACTCGGACCGTCTCGACAGCCTCTGTGTCGAGGTTCCCATCAGAGTCCACCAGAGTGACCAAGAACGAGCCACCGACGGGAAGCAACTCGAGACTTGCAGAGAGGTTACCCGGCATCGCGACACGTGTCGAGATCACACATGTCGGGCACACGGGTGCAGCATCGTACGCAGGGATCACGTCTGCGTAGGTGGCTGTAATGAAAGTCCCGCCGATGAGGCGGTCGAGACGCCCAACGACCTGAGTGGTGAGGTCCGTCGTCGTGAGTGTTCCGGTGAAGGTGGACGAATCGTGCGCAATCTCAGTGAGCACAACTACTTCAGTGTCTGAGTCTCCGTTCCTAATGACAACTTCTCCGGTGTCGACCGCAGCGGGGTCGAGATTCAGGTCCGCGTCAACCACCGTGACGTTCACATTGAACCCGATGGAAATCGGGGACGGGACAAGTGTCATTTGCCCCGTCGACGCAATGCGCACAACCGTCTCGACCGTCGCGCCAGGATACTGGTCGTCGTACGCGACCGTGATGAAGTCCCCCTGGAACACATCGATCGCGCCGTTGTCCGGCAGGGCGTTGAACGTGCCGAGCGTCAGGTCGAGGTCGCCCGTGAACAGCCCGGTGTTATAGCCCTGCTCACGCAAGAGCAGAGTTTCGGAACCCTGCCCCTCACGAGAGGTCGTGGCGCGAACCGTTGCATCGTCGGGAGCAAGCGGGTCGTAGTTGATGTCGTTGTCGGAGAGCGTGACGATGATCTTGTGTCCGCGCACAACAAACACGTTCGACAGCGGGCCCGACGACGAGAAGGAGAGGTTTCCGAGGGCAGAGGCGAGGACGGTGACCTCCTCCTCGACTGTTCGCTCGACAGGCAGCAGGTCATTGAAGAGAACCTTGATCGTCATCCCAGCACTCACCTCCGGAATCACGTCCAGGTCGTCGCTCGACCCGCTCGAGGTCATGATTGAGCCAGTGAAGGTGCCCGAGTCTGACGATGTCTCGGTGAGCGGCAACTCGCGGGAGACAGCCCCGGCTTCCACGATCACGGAGGCGTGTTCGATGCTGGCCGTATCCTGGTCCTCGTCGTTGTCCACGAGCGTGACCACAACGGGGCCGCCGACACCCACCTTGTTGATGGACAGTTTGGCCAGGCTCGCAATCTTGACAGTGACGAAGTCCGTGCCGAAGGGTGCCTCGTCCGTGTACGTGAACGATATGAGCTCACCCTGTTGCGACGTGATGTCCTGGCAAGCCAGGAAGCACGGCCCGTCCTGCCCAACCGCACTTCCATCGACAGGTGTGACAGCGCCCGTAAACGTTACCGCGCCCTCTCCTGTGGGCTTGAGCAGCACCCGCCCTCGGTCCAGGCAGCCCTCGTTTTTTGGAAAGAGCTCGCAGTTGGCAGGGCCGGCTGCGTACTCGATGGACGGCACGACGTCCTGCCCAGGGTCGTACTCGAGATCTGCGTCCGTCACAGTGATGAAGAGCTGCTGCCCCGCGACGCCGATGGCCGGCGAGGCCGCGATCGTCCCCACCTGCGACGCGACCACCGGAACGACCGAGGTGCGGACAGCCTCCGGCGCGGCATCGTAGTAGGACAGGGTTGCCTGGTGGCCCGCAGTCAGGTACACGAGGTTGGCAGGATCGCTGACGCCCTTGGAACGGCCTTGCTCCGTGTACGCTGTGAAAAGCGTGCCGGTAAAAAAGGGCGAGTCCGGACCCATCTCCGTCAGTGTGACCATGGCGTTCATCGGGAAGCAGAATCCGGTGGACGCGCAAATGCCGTCGAAACCGATTGTGCGAATCGTTACAGTTGCTTCGCTGTGCTCCACAGCGGCGGAATCTGCATTCAAATCCGCGTCAACCACGATCACCTGCGGGACCGAGCCGACGCGCACGAGACCCGAGGGGTTGATGCGAATGACGCCGACATTCGAGCGCTTTACAGGGATCTCCACCGTCTTCGTCTGCACCGGCGCCAGATCTGTGTACGTCGCTGTGATGTTGTCGGCAATAGTCGTCAGCACCGTCTGCAGGGGCGAGCTGACGGCTGCGTGCGCGGCGATGACCTTGGCCGTGAAGATCGACGACGACACGCCAACCTCAGTGAGCGAGAGGTGCTTCACGTCACCCGTGACGGACGACCGCACCGAGAGGAGCCCCGCGTGCGTCTCGGCGGCGGCCGGGTCCGTGTTTAGGTCGAAGTCCGTGACCGATAGCGTGATCACGCCGCCGATGTTGATGGCTCCAGGCGCCGCGGCGAGCACGCCCACCACCGAGGGGACCGCCATCGAGCTCGCCTCGAGGAGCGTCGGCGGCTGTTCCAGAGGGTACTCGCAAGAGATCGCGGCGCCCGCGATCGCTGAGAGCTCCCCCGTGGTGCCCGGCAGCATCGAGGCCGTGAACACCCCCGCATCGGGCCCCACCTCCGTGAGCGCGACCACCCGCTTGTCGCCCAGCGCCCCGGAGCACTTGGCAGACACGCTCCGCACCGCGACCGGGCCCGCCTGCGCGCGAGCGTTGCGGTCCCGGACACGCAGCGACAGGCGCTCCCCGACCTTGAACTCGGGCGCCCCAAAGTCGAGCTCGCCCAGCACGTGCGCGCGCACCTGCAGCGAGACGCTCGCGGGCGGGCACTCATCCTCGTACGCCAGGTCGATCTCCGAGTCGGTAATCACCGCGATGCGCCCGTCGCCGGTCGGCGCCTCAGAGAGCACCGAGTCGATCGCGGCCGAAAACGTACCAGGCGCCTCCGGGTCCTCGTCCAGTCGCAGCACCACGGTGTCCACGGTGCTGCGCACCGACGCATTCACGGCGCCGGTCCCCGCACGGTCGGGGTCGACCACCTTGACGAGCAGGTTCCATCCGATCGCAATCACGAGCGGGTGCCCCTCGATCGTCGCTGCGGTGCAAACGGGAACCGACACGTCCGCCGTCCCCGCTGGCGCGCGGTCCGTGTAGCGCAGCAGCACCGCGCCGTTCTGCTCCACGTAGAGCCGCACGTCGCCTGCGGGGATCTGCTGCGCTCCCGTGCAGCCCCAGCCGTCGAACACGCACGCGTTCCACAGCGCAGTCGACACCTCGCCGGTGAAGGTCCCGGACGAGACGCCCGTCTCTGTGAGCTCGTAGGTCTGCGGCTGCGAGGGGAAAAGCTGCGTGCGCCCCGTAACCGTGAGCGTGTCGAGCGCAGACACGTTGAGGTCCATGTCGATGTCACGGACCGTGACAAGAAGCGCGCCGCCGGCAAGCACCCGGGTGGTGTTGACCGAGGCCTCTCCCGCGGCCGACGCCGCTATGGCGACCTCGGCCGAAATCGAGTGCCGCGGCGAGGGGTCCGCGTACGTCAGCCGCACGCGGGCGCCCGCCGCAACCCAGAGCTTGTCCGTCTCCATGTCCGCGAGCTCCGTGTCGAGCACCCCAGTGTACGTCGTCGAGTAGGGCGTCACCTTGCGAAGCACGACCGTCACCGCGTCGTCGCGGTCGAGCGACTCCGCCAGCACCGTCACGGTCGACGGCTCCTTGCTGTTGAGGTCCGCGTCGACTACCGTGAGCGCGAGCTGCGCGCCTGCGAGCAGCGTCGCGGCGGGGGCTAGATGCAGCGACGCGAGCGCGGACTCGAGCACCTCGCGGCGCTCCTCGACCACCCCTGGGGGCACTGCGTCCACGTACACCATCGTGACCACATCGCCGGTGGTCACCGGCTGCAGGGTGCTCTCGAGCGGCGCGAGGGAGACCGCCGGGTCGTCCTCAGAGATGTCGAGCGCGCCAGTGAAGACGCCCGACGCCGCGGCGCTCTCGCGCAGCTCCAGCACGCGCGCGATGCCGCGCGCGGCCACGCTCACGTCGATGCCGACGGTTTCCGGCGCGGCGAAGTCCTGGTTCACGTCCGCGTCCAGCAGCGTCACGCGCACCGAGCCCTCGCGACGCAGCGGGCTCGGCGCGATGACGAGCCGCCCCGCGATCGCGAGGGGCACCGAGCGCGTCACCGTTTGTGCAAGCGGCAGCGCGTCCTCGTACGCCACGGTGAGCACCGCGCCCTCCTGCACGTGCATCTCCCCCGCGGCCGCAATCGACCCGGGCACCTCGCTGCGCACCGTCTGCAGCGCGCCGGTGAAGTCGCCCGTGGACGGCCCCGTCTCGCGCAGCTTCACCTCCTTGGGCGGCTCGTCCTCCCGCGAGGAGGTCACGCGCACGCGCACCTGGTCCAGCACGCCCTTGCGGTCGAGGTCGTCGTCCTGCAGCGTGATGAGCGCCACCTCGCCGGGCACCAGCGGCAGCGGGTGCACCGTGATCGTGCCTACCACCTGCACGTAGAAGGTCGCCGCGCGCACGAGGCTCCCCGCCCCGCCGATGCTGCTGTACGACACGGACACGTCGTCGCCCGGCTGCACGTTGATGGACGTGGACGGCCCGAGGAAGATGGTCGGGCGCACGGCCGACTGCCTCACGAGCACCTCGCCGGTGAAGAGCGCGCTCCCGGGCGTCGTCTCTGTGAGCACTACCTCCGTGCGCACCTGCCCCGGGCGGTCGACGTTGCGCACCTCTGCCTGGAGCGTCTCCACGGCGCCCGAGTCAATGTTCCCGTCTGGGTCCGCGACGGTGATGCCGACGGTCGCCCCGGTCGCCACGTACTCCGCCGAGAGGGCGATCGACGCGCAGCCGCACGAGCGGAAGCCGATGAGTGAGGTCGCTGTCGAGACCCACCCTGCGGGGAGCGCGTCCGTGTACCTAGGAGAGAGAGTGTGTGTGTACAGTGAGTGTACAGTAGGGACACGGGTAGGGGCAACAGTAGGGACGGGGG
>ENA-UOXV01001841-UOXV01001841.1-marine-metagenome-genome-assembly--contig:-NODE-1841-length-28720-cov-7.141811_pt1 | contig 28720 bp, 25 predicted proteins | sample MGYA00238165_ERZ766961 | MGnify/ENA primary metagenome ERZ766961 (study PRJEB28924, sample SAMN03173240) | marine metagenome | biome: Marine; feature: Water; material: Subsurface seawater | place: North... | reverse complement strand
ACCCCCCGACACGCGGATTATGATTCCGCTGCTCTAACCAGCTGAGCTCCTCCGCCACACGTTTGAGAGTGCCGGATTTACGGCCTTAGCTCCGCTCTGCCAAGGCATCGTGAGCCTCAAAAACTACACAAAATCCGGGCTGCTGGTGCTCGTATTAAAATGCTGCCGTTTCGCGCTTATATCAAAGCGTCCCAGTGACCTTTGTTGCATCCTGTTCAACTTCTGAGGGTCGGTCAGACGGCTGGGCAGCACTATCATCTATATAACGTAAAAATGCCCGTGTCCCCTGCTCTGTCGCTTCCATCTTTTTGAGCGACTGCTTGGCCTGGGATTGGGCCTTTCCCTCCTCGGTCAACCAAGGACGATCCGATAAATCTCCGCTCGGCATCGCGCGCGGCACAGGTTCAGGGTCTTTGACCCAGTAGTTCACCATTTCTGGCGATTGATAGGTCGGCGCAGGGGGTGCTTCTGGTTTGTCATATCGGCTGGGATGGGGGCCGAAGTAATTCACCAAGCGGCGTTCATCAGCATGTTTGGGTTCACGGTAACACGCCGTGCCTGCCAACGACTTATAGCAATAGACAGGCTCGTGATCATAAACTTGGCGTTCGTATTCATCGACATGACCGCACGCCGCTAAACCAACGATAATGATCGTACAGAAAATGATTTTGTTAACTGGCATCGTAACCTCCAACCCGTTGTTATGGGTATAGGAGCAGATTCGATACCAATTCTGGGGCGCCCATCAAAAATCCCCTGCCACATCAATATGACAGGGGAAATTGAAGAAATTCAGTGCCTTAAAGACAGTCTTATTAGTTATTAACGTCGATCACCGAACGGCCGCGGATGCCACCTTTAAGGATTTTATTGGCCAAATCGGGCAAATCGGCAAATCCTGCCGGGTTAGACGCCTGGTCAAGCTTATCGAGTGGCAATTGTTTCGACAGACGATCCCACGCGATAATCCGGCGTTCTTTGGAGCATGTCGCGCTATCGATCCCACACAAGTTAATACCACGCAGCAAGAATGGCAGCACTGTGGTATCGAGCTTGAACGAGCCTGCATTCCCAACACTGGCACATGCCCCCCAATAGGCCAAAGTTGCCAACGCATGGTGTAATGTGTTGCCACCTACGTTATCGATAACACCTGACCAACGTTCACGAGCAAGCGGTCCCTTGGGACCTTCAGCCAGTTCTTCACGTGGCACGATGGTCGTTGCACCCAGTTCTTTCAGATACTCGGCTTGTTCTGCACGCCCCGTAGATGCGGCAACCTTATAGCCCAAGTTTGATAGAACCGAAGTAGCGATCGAGCCCACACCGCCCGAAGCACCAGTGACCAGCACTTCTAATTCTGAATCGGTCGACAGGCCATGTTCTTCCAAAGTCATGATGGCGAGCATCGCTGTCAGGCCTGCAGTGCCAATAGCCATCGATTGCTGCAAGGAAATGCCGCTCGGCAATGGCACCAGCCATTCACCTTTGACGCGTGCACGGGTTGCATAACCGCCCCAATGCACTTCGCCGACACGCCACCCTGTTAGGATCACTTCGTCACCGGGTTTGAAGTCAGGATTGTCAGAAGCCTCAACAACTCCCGCAAAATCGATCCCAGGTACATGCGGATAGTCACGGACTAGCCTGCCAATGCCATTCAGGATCATGCCATCTTTGTAATTCAGTGTGGTATATTTAACCGCAACGGTAACATCACCCTCTGGCAGGCGGTCATTTGGCAGTGTTTCATAGCTTTGTGAAACTTTGCCTTCATCATCGGCGCGTAAAACAAGTGCGTTGAATTCTGTATCGCTCATTTAAAATTTCCCCTTAATGCATACGTTTGCCTGAACATACGTCGGGATCAGCTAACGTCAATAAAGAGCTTTATCTCGACATCATATTGTCGACACCATGAATTCCACTTAACGTGGTCCGAGAATTACGAAGAGTACAATAATGGCCGAACAATCTTTAGAAACTCGCGAATATAAGTCTGGCGAAATCATCTTTAGCCAAGGTGACACCGGGGATGATGCTTTCATTGTTGAAAGCGGACAAATTGAGATTGCACGTGGGAACGGCAACGCTGAATTGGTCATCGCAACAATCGATGAAGGTGGTATGTTTGGTGAAATGGCCCTGATGGACGACTCACCACGTATGGCGACAGCACGTGCGATGCGCAAAACCAAGTGTATCGTGATTCCAAAACGTGCCTTCAGCAAACTTATGCAAGGCGCGCATCCGGTACTTCGCGTGGTCCTTAACACAATGATGCAACGCGTTCGCGGCAAGGCGTCAAAAACAGTTGGTACGACCCTCGGCTAAACTATGCGACGTCGACGACCTGCCAACGGCTTTGCTCACCTGCCCAGAACGGAACCAACGTCTCATCGACATCGGCCGGGTATGTATCGGGAACGGACCACGGATTGACGCGCATGGTCAACTTATCGTCATTGACCGGCAACCCATAGAATGCAGGACCATTAAGCGATGCGAAAGCTTCGAGCTGATCCAGCGCACCTTCTTCTTCGAAGACCTGGGCATACACGGGCATCGCAGTGGGGGCGGAATACACACCCGCGCAGCCACACGCTGCTTCTTTCAGATGCTTGGCGTGCGGTGCCGTATCAGTCCCCAGGAAAAACCGATGATCGCCAGACGTTGCGGCGGCACGCAAGGCCTGGCGATGCAACTCGCGCTTGGCAATTGGCAGGCAATACAAATGGGGCCGAATGCCGCCCTTAAAGATATCGTTTCGGTTGATCACCAGATGGTGCGCGGTGATCGTTGCCCCCATTCGACCACTCGAATCCGCCATGACAAAATCGACAGCATTCTTGGTCGTCGCATGTTCAAAAACAATTTTCAGCGCCGGAAGATGCTCGCACATCGGCGACAGCACCTGATCGATGAAGATTGCTTCACGATCAAATATATCAATGTCAGGGCTTGTCACTTCGCCATGGACAAGAAGCGGCATATCCATTTCTTGCATCACCTCCAGTACAGGCATGATGTTGGCCACATCGCTGACACCCGCATCCGAATTCGTCGTCGCACCCGCTGGATAAAGCTTTGCCGCAGTGAAGATGCCTGCCTCAAACCCTGCCCGTATTTCATCGGCTGAAATATTGTCTGTCAGATACGCCGTCATCAAAGGCTCAAACTGAACGCCATCCGGTACAGCCGCCAAAATACGATCCCTGTATGCAGATGCCTGTGCCATCGTGACCACTGGCGGCACCAGGTTTGGCATCACAATAGCGCGCCCAAATACAGATGCTGTCGCAGGCACCACGGCCTTTAACATTTCTTCATCACGGAAATGGACATGCCAGTCGTCCGGGCGTGCAATCGTTATCTCTTTGATGTCGCTCATAAAATATATAACCTGACGGGTGATGGATATTAAGAAATTTCAGTAGCTTCGCTGTTGCGGAGTTTATGTTAGCATGCCCCTCTACGTCTATCTGGAGTTGATCTCATGATGCGATTTTTCTTGGTCTTTGCAATCTCGCTAACATTACCATTGGTGGCCTCGGCCCAAACGCCTAAGTATTCAACATGGTCTGATCCATCAAAGCCAAGTGCACAAGCAAGCAGCAATGCAGAGGTAAAGGCCTTTGTGGATAAATTAAACAAGTTGATCAACGACGCCGAGAAAGCAAAAGCGGCGGACCCTGTGTTTTTGAAAGACCTACGTGGACTTGCGAACAGCTACAGTACGCCAGCACTTCGAACGGTTTTCAACGAAACCTTTGAAGATGGAAATTACACCCAAGGGCCAACATGGAATGTGACTTCGGGTGCATACTTCATCGAAAGTGGATGGGGTCTTCGGAATAAGATTTTAGAAACGGGCCAGACGGCGCAGACAGAAAACAAGGTCAACAGCGGCGAAGATCTGGCCGTCGCACTATTAGGCTCATTCCTCCAACAAGCAACAGGCGCGCAGCAGCAAAAAGCGGCCCCCGCCGCCCAGGCGCAAGAAAACCTGATTACGTCACCTGTTCGAATCAGCAACGCCTTTTCGATGGCACTGGATTTCTCATCGTGGGTCGCAAACGGTCACTTCGAAGTAGGTGTTTTTCAGGGCGGCAATGCGACAACGGGATATCGCGTGTTGTATCGGTCCGGGCAACCGCTTCAACTGATCAAAGTCGGCAGCAAAGGCCAGTCCGTCATCGCACAATCAAACACGGCATTATCGATTGAGGACAAAAAATTTCACGCGATGCAGTGGTCACGTTCTGCAGATGGCCACATGGTTGTGATCGTTGATGGCACCGAAATGATTAGAATTACCGATAGATCATTTTCCGATGCATTCGATGGCATTCGGATATCCGACCAAGGTGGTGATTTCATCGTAAAACGTGTCGTGGTTGATGGGGCTTAGCGCGCAGCTAACACCTCAAAAACATCACCATCCGTATCTGCGCCAATGATATGCGACTGATGCCAAAGCGCGTAGAATAATAGCGTCCATTGGGCTTTGCCAAAATCTGCACCCGCTTTGAATAATTTCTCAACGGCGGGGGTATCGCACACTTCAAATATCCCCTGCTGTGCTGCGACCAACGGCCCAAGTGCATCAGCTTTGGATGCAATCCATTCACCCACCGGGACGGTAAATCCGCGTTTTTTAGTGAACGGCTTGCTTTCGGGAAGTGCGGACGATAGCCATTCCCGCAATACCCATTTCCCATTGCCATTTCGGATTTTGATATTGTCCGGCAACGTAAAGGCAAAATCCGCAACGTATGGATCCAGAAACGGCACACGCCCCTCTACCCCATGTGCCATCAAACATCGATCCAATTTGGTCAGCAGATCGTTCGCAAGCCACCCCGCACTGTCTGTCGCCTGCACGACTTGAAGTCGGTTACGACCGTGGGCTTGGGCTTCGGCCTCTTCGGCTGAGATCCCTTGGCGCCAATCGACCGCAGGATTTCTAAGGACGTCTAATCCATCAAATATCGCCGCATGACGAATCTGGCGGCCACCCAACCATGATGGGCGCAGTGCACGCCGATAACGGCCATACCCAGCGAAAAGCTCGTCGCCACCCTCTCCTGATAAAACAACCTTCAAGCCCATTTCACGGGCTTTGCGGGCCAAAAAATAAGTTGGGATGATCGCATAATCTGCCGCCGGGTCATCCATCGCGCGGGTAATTATTGGCAACTCCTGCCAAAAGTCCGCCTCAGTCACATCGATCTCGTGATGATCCGCACCTGCAGCCTTTGCAACATCACGCGCATGGGCCCGCTCGTCATTCACGCTCGTATTTCCAAACCCTGCCGTCAACGCTTGTACAGGCGTTGGGTTGAGCCGTCGCATCGCCGCCAAAATGACGGATGAATCGGTCCCCCCCGACAAAAACATGCCATAAGGCACATCAGCGCGTTGGTGCACACCAACTGCATCCATGATCACCTGATCAAACTGCTTTACGGCATCCGTTCGCGATATCTTTTTTGGCCCACCAGGGGGAAGTGCTGAGATGATTTTTCGTTCAGTCACACGACCGCCCCGGATCACGATGGTCTCACCGGGTAGCAATCGGTATATGCCAGCGATGGGTGTTTCATCACCTGTTGTGAATTGCAGCGCTAACAACTCATCGCGCTTTGTAGCCTCAATCACCGGCTTTGCTAGCTGAGCAGCCAATAGCGCCTGTAATTCTGATGCGAACGCAAAACCATCAGACGTTTGTCCATAATACAGCGGCTTAATTCCGAACGGGTCACGGGCCAGAATCAAAGCCCCATCTGTCGGATCGTGCAGCGCGATGGCGTACATGCCGCGTAAATGCTCTGCGAAGTCGATGCCGTGTTCCATATATAGGTGCAGGATCGGTTCACAGTCAGACATCGTCTTGAATGCCACATCAGACATCTGCGCTCGGAGTTCGATGTAATTATATATCTCGCCATTGGCAATCAGGCAGATGTCATCTTCACCTTTGCCGCGTGATGCATACAGCGGCTGATCGCCAGTTTCTAAGTCGATGATGGCAAGCCGGGTTTGAACCAATGCAACATCACGTGCGCTATATCGACCGATCCCGTCGGGGCCGCGATGTTCTATGGCATCAGCCATAGCATCTAAAATCTGCATGGCAGGGACCGATGCATCAATGCTCATCAGGCCAGCGATGCCGCACATACCTAGCCCGTTACCTTTTCAAAAAATTCCATGTAACTGGCTACGACGCGATCTTCAGTAAAATTCTCACGGTATTCATTGTTACCCTGGCGCGCGATACGCTCGGACAAATTTGGATCTTTTAATACCGCGCGAATGGCTTTGGACATCGCTATTTCATCATCTATTGGAACCAGTACGCCCGTTTCCATATTTTCTATCAACATGCCGGGCCCCATTGAATCGGCAGCGACAACGGGCAAGCCTTGTGCCCAGGCTTCAATGACAACATTTCCTAACGGCTCGTGGCGGGATGGACAAACAAACAAGTCTGCCGTGGCCATCAATGCCGCCGTATCATCACGCCATCCCAAAAATCGAACGCGCGGTTTTATGCCTAATTCTTCTGCTAGTTTCTGAAGTTCTTCTTTAAGGGGACCATCACCCGCCAGCCACAAATAGACATCGGGGACCCGCGCAACTGCGCGGAGCAGCGTATCGAATGCCTTGTTTTCATGGAGACGGCCCAACGCCACGATCAATGGCACACCCTTGGGTGTATAGTACGCACCCCGATCTAATGAATCCGCCTGCTCACCCGAAACAAAGTTCGGCAGGTAATGGGCTTTTTCTCGCGGCCAACCCTGCTCTGCCAAATACTCAACAATGTCTTCTGTATTACCGACCAAATGATCACAGTTGGCATAGTATTTTAGATCGTAGTACCCACCCAATCTAGCGACGTGAACAAAGTCACCTTTTGGGCACATAAGTGTGGCCCTATTCATCCATGTCAAAACAACGTCTGGGTTGAATTTGTTTATCTCGCGTTTAAGGGCACGGGGTGTGGCAAAATCAAAACGCCCGCCAAATTTCATTTCAATCGGTTCAACGCCACCCGCGCGCAGAAGTGCGGCACGATTTGGGTTTTCACGAATGATGACTTTTTGCTCGATGCTGTTCACGCGCTGGAATGCGTTCGCCAGACGAACGAAGAACGCTTCCGCACCGCCGAATTCCGCACCTGCCATGGCTTGCATAATTTTCATCAGGTTTTTATCAATTCCTCAAACGCTGCGGCTGCATCTGTCCAGCGCCAGCTCCGCTGCGCCTCTAAAGCACGCTGGTGCTGAGACGCCCATAAATCATCATCTGCGAGCAACCGACATGCGGCAACACCGAACGCTGCATCATCAGCGGCAATAAAACCAGTTTCACCGTCAACAACACGTTCTGGCATCGATCCAATCGGCTGCAATACAGCCGGAATACCCATTGCCTGGGCCTCGGCAACGGCGGCGCAATATGTTTCGTTTATATCGCCCCGGTACAGCATTACACGGGACATTCTTAGTTCATCAATCAATTGTGCTTTTTGGACTGGTTCACGCAAGCGCACACCCTTGTCGGCCAACGCTGTCGCACGGTCCAAGATTTTTGACATTTCAGATGACTTTCGGGCGCCTGCCTCGCCATATGTTGCAGCACCCGAAAACACATGAAGCTCAGCGCCCGGCACATTGGGTTCTATATTGCTCACCCAACGATCAAGAAGCCAATCCAAGCCTCTGAGTGGATTAGACGTAAAGATCGCACGCGGCCCAGGTGCCGTGGTTGCGGGCTCCGCCTGTAAAAAAGCCTCAGGCGTGCCATATGGAATGGTGCGTCGACCGCCATCAGGCACACAGCCTGGCAGTGTTTCAGCGTGATATGAGCCGATAAAAACAATCGTCGGACGACGCATAAAGAACTTCGTCAAATACCGCAACTTTAGTAAGTAACGACACGGGTTGTGCGTCCAAAACACCGTGTTCCGGGCTTTCTTACACAGCGTCAGAACCTTATCCCCACGGTTAGCAATAAACAGGTCTGCCGTTTCAGGAACGCCTTTGTCGATCTGACGCCATTTAACACCGCGGATATCGGATTCTTTCTCACACTTGTTATAGACCGTGATATCGTGGCCCCGTTCGGCGAACGTTTCCACCAATTGAATGAGTGCGGATTCGGCCCCGCCAAGCGGCCGCAATTCCGGCGTCATACCATCAAAAGAAATACCGTCGTCTGCTAAGATAATTGTGGCCATTACGCTGGTTCATCCGTCTCAGATGCCGCTTTGATATGCGACAATAATGGGAATAATCCCGCACAAATCGCAATCAATAACCCGTACCCACTTTCTCGGTATCCCTTGCGAAAAAAATAGCATTTGATGAACCTGGAAAAGAACCGGCGCACATTATTCGCCAACGTACCGATATCGCCCGATTGGCGGAGGTCCTTTGCCCTGGCTGTCGAATAATTGTCGAGCCGCTTGATCATGTCGGAAATATCCCGGTCAACGTAATGAGTCAGGCGATGGTTAAGCATAGGGCCTTTTTCGCCTGACCATTCCAAGTTTGGATGGACTCGCTGCATCCCCCACTTTTTAACGCCTTTTTTAAACAATCCAGGATACGCCGCTTTCCCAAACGATGCCCCCCAACCCCAGCGAACCAAACGATCACCGATATAATTATCAACTAATATCTCGTGCCAATCCGATTTGGTCTGATTGACGGTGCGCCGGATTTCTTCGGCCAAGCGGCTTGGCACCCGCTCATCGGCATCAATCTCAAACACCCATTCGCCGTTGCAAGCTTCAATAGCGGTATTTCGCCGTTCGCCCTCTATTTTCCAAGCGCCTTCAATAACTCGATCTGTATATTTAAGCGCAATGTCCTTTGAGTCATCGGTGCACTTATCCAACAACACGACAAGCTCATCAGCAAAATCCAATGTGTCCAAACACGCTGCAAGCTGATGCCCTTCGTTATGGACGCTGATTACAGCGCTTAATTTTGGCCCCTCGGTCATGCGGCGGCATCCCGTGTGCGTGCCCACAATTCACATGCGGCTTTTTCAGCTTGGTCCACCGACAAACTATCCATCAAAGAATCCGTACTCCGATGATCAAAGTCCTCGGGAAAAATATCATCAAAGCCGACGCTTGCATGCACGTAATCGCAAAGCGGCCCCCAGGGGGCGTACTGTTCAACAGGGGATGGGCCGAACAGGCCCAACGTTGGCACATCACTCGCAGCAGCCAAGTGCATCAAGCCTGAATCGTTACCGACATAAAGCGAAGACTGTTTCAGACATGCGTAAACGGTCAACAAATCCAAATGCCCGACCAAATCTAAAAGGCGATCCTTTGGTACGGAATCAATGACAGGCAACGCCATTGGACGCTCGTCATCGCGACCAAAAATCGCGACACGTGCGTTAGGCAATGGACCATCAGGAGACGTTAGCCGCGCAATCAATTCAGCAAAGTATGTCGCGCGCCATTGCTTGCCGCGCCAGTTGGCCGTCGGGCCGATGGCAAGCACGGGACCGCCTTTGGGGATCAGACGGCGCGCTTCGGCGCTGCGATTACTATCAACCCAAATACGCGGAGATGGCGGTTCTTCGCACCCAATGACTTTACCCAATTGAAAAATTCGGTGCCCGGGTTCACGTGTGCGGAACATCCGATGGCACTTTCGTGCGCCTATAATGTATGTGATGGGTGCATTTCGGATATCCACCAGAATATCCCATCGGCGGGTTACAGTTTGGGACCAGAGATAGAGCCAATGTAACGACCCGATCATCTTATCAAGTACGATCACACGTTCGATTCCTGGGACCGCTTCAAATAACGAGGCAGCGGCAGGGCCACAGGCGATTGTTACTTTGATGCCAGGGTTTTCTTCAATCAAACGGGCGAGCACACCCGTCGAAAGGATGGCATCGCCGACACGCGTAGACGTTACAAACAGTAGCCGCATTTCTTTACCCCAGATATTCCCCTCTTATAGGGTGGCTGGGCGTTGTTGCAAGTCTTGTGCCCTTGCATTGAGCCCCTCCTCAGCCCAAATCTTATGGGCAGAGATATTAAGGACTACCTTCGATGAAACGAACTGATTTCGATAACCGTGGCCTTCTTCTTTTATCAGGCGGCGAAGTTGACACATTCCTTCAAGGATTGGTTTCAAACGATGTCACCCAGGCCGACGGGCAAAAAGCTGTCTATTCGGCATTTTTGACCCCCCAGGGCAAGTTCTTGTACGACTTCTTTATGGTCCGCTCGGAAAAGGGTGTATTTATTGATTGCCGTGCCGATGACATTCCGTCGTTCGGTAAAAAGCTAAAAATGTATAAGTTGCGCTCTGACGTGACCCTAGAAGACGTCTCTGCAGACTACCAAGTCAGTGCCATTTACGGGGGCGATTTGTCATCGATCCTGCCCACAGATACCCATCAACAAACCATGCCAGACGGCACGATCATTTATCGTGACCCACGCTTACCCGATGCGGGTGTTCGCATACTCTCCACGCCGTCTTTTGATATCAACAATCTGTGTGCGGATATCGGATCAGATGCTGATTATCAGTCCCATCGGATCAGGTTGGGATTGCCCGAAGCGCCAGCCGACTTGATCGCTGACAAATCGACCCTGCTCGAAAGTGGCTTTGACGAATTGAATGGTGTCGATTGGAAAAAAGGCTGCTACATGGGCCAGGAACTCACCGCGCGAACCAAGTATCGTGGCTTAATCAAGAAACGATTGGTCCCGGTTCGAGTGGACGGCGATGCATCGACCGGCGATGATATTCTGTTCAATGGTAAGGTCGTGGGCGATATTCGATCCCTTGAACAAGGGATGGGGATTGCCATGATCAAACTTGACGCACTACGCCAACAATCGACATTCGATGTCGGAAGCGCCAAGATTTCGGTCAATCTGCCCGGTTGGATACGTTTGCCCGACCCTGCTGACTAAGAGTATCTTTTACCCCCTGCTTCATTTGATTTTCGGCAAAGGTGCGGTGACGTGGTTTTCGACATTCTCAGACGCGCCCCTCGGCTATTAGCCCCCATCGTGCGGATGTATGGCCGAAGGCTGGATCAGTGTGGTGCGACGGCACAGGGCGTGTTCTGGCGCGACGAAGATTGGCAAGAACTCCGGTTTGAGCGTCTCAGCTGTATCTTTGACCCCGCCGATACCGCCAAGGGCGGGGTTTCGATTAATGATTTCGGCTGTGGTTACGGGGCATTTTTTGATTTCCTTGTGAAACAGCCCATCATGAATGATAGCCAATATTACGGCTATGATATCGTCCAGGAAATGATCGCAGCGTGCCGTGATCGCATCACCGACCCCCGGGCAAAATTCCTTCGCAAGATGTGGGCAACAAAAACTGCCGACTACAGCTTTGCCTGCGGCACCTACAATCTGAATGGAAATGCCAACGAGGATGATTGGCGTGGGTATGTCGAATCCAGCTTGAAACAGTTGTGGGGCAAATCAAACAAAGCGCTCGCGTTCAACATGCTCAGGCGCGATTCAAACGACCAATACCCAGGTTTATATTACATCGACCCCGAAGACATGCGTCGGTTCTTGAAAAAAGCATTATCCAAGGACGTCGAAATTTTCGACGAACGCCCATTACCAGATGTTACATATTTCGTTCGAAAAGGATGAAGTTATTCGGCAGCCAAGGGTTGGCGAGAAAGGCTTATTTCACGCATCGCCGATAGATCGTCAATCAACGCGTTCACTTTTGGCCGAAGCCATTTGATCTCTTCCCAGACATGGCTATGTGACTCCATCGGAAAACCTTTGATCCGAGGCCCCGTCCAAGTGCGATATTCCGGAGTACCAGGAAACTCGCGAGGCAGGCTCAAGTCCGAATTGAAATCTAGCATTACAACCACGTCGATGATCGGTTGATGAGGCCTGCAGAAGCCGTCCCAAGCTTTTGGCCATAAACCAGTGTTGTCTAGCCCAGCCAGCCCCAATGTGGACATTGCCCGCAGATCAGCATGATCTGCCGCGCGGATACCGGCGCTAAAGCCACGCACCCATGAGGCACATTGATCTCTCATCAATGCTTCGGCGATCAACGAGCGGCGCGCGTTGTTTTCACAAACAAACAAGACACCTAATCTGCTGACTTCATTGGGACGCGATACGGACATCACCACTCCTACTTCAATGAGTAAAGAATGCCGCTTTATCCTGACCGCAATATGACAGATTCAGCTCAAATCTATAACTTTGGTTAGTGTTTGCGATAGCCCGCTATGATTTTTGCAGTAATGCTGCTTGTGCAGCTGCCAATCGCGCGATTGGCACCCGGTAAGGCGAGCAAGACACATAGTCCAAGCCAACTGTTTGGCAGAACCGAACAGAAGCAGGATCGCCGCCATGTTCACCACATATGCCAAGCTTAATGTCCGGGCGTGTTTTGCGGCCTTTCTCAACGGCCATTTTCACCAACGCACCGACACCTTCGGTATCGATGGTCATGAAGGGGTCGGTCTCCATGATACCTTTGCGGTGATAAACATCCAAAAATGGTGCCGCATCATCGCGAGAGAACCCAAACGTGGTTTGGGTCAAATCGTTGGTACCAAAACTAAAGAACTCGGCACTTACGGCGATATCATCTGCCTGCAAACAGGCGCGCGGCAATTCGATCATCGTGCCGACCAAGTACTCAAAAGTTTGACCTGATTCATCCATAACCGCTTTAGCTGCTGCATTGACGACTTCAACCATGGCGTCGAGTTCACTTCGCATCCCGACCAATGGGATCATCACTTCGGATATCACTGTAATACCATCCGCCATCACTTTGACGGCGGCTTCGAAGATAGCACGAGCCTGCATCTCGTAGACTTCTGGGTATGTAATCCCTAGGCGGCAACCGCGATGACCGAGCATTGGGTTAGCTTCGTCGAGTTGGTTTTTGCGCGCCTTGATATCTCTGAGTGTCACGCCAGCTGCCGCTGCGACGTCACCTAGCTCAGCATCATTATGCGGCAAGAATTCGTTCAACGGCGGATCCAACAGGCGGATCGTGATGGGTTGGCCTTCCATGATACGGAACAAACCTTCGAAGTCGTCGCGCTGATAGGGCAGTAGATTTTCAAGTGCCACACGGCGCGCTTTCTCGTCCGCAGACAAAATCATCTGGCGCATGTGGATGATACGCTCAGGCTCAAAAAACATATGCTCGGTCCGGCACAGGCCAATGCCCTCGGCACCAAACGTCTTGGCAGTTTCTGCGTCGGCTGGCGTTTCCGCATTGGCCCGAACACCCATTGTCCGGAATTCGTCCACCCATTCCATCAGCTTGCCAAAATCGCCGGTCAGTTCAGGCAAGATCATATCGACCGTACCTTCCATGATTTGGCCCGTGGTGCCATCAATGGTCAGGATATCACCCTCGCCGAACGTACGGCCCATGCAGGTCAGTGTTTTGGCAGGGGCATCTACGCGCATTTCCCCGGCACCGGAAACACATGGCGTCCCCATACCACGAGCCACAACGGCAGCGTGACTAGTCATGCCACCACGCGTGGTCAGAATACCTTCGGATACGTGCATACCGCCGATATCTTCGGGGCTGGTTTCGGTCCGCACCAAGATACACTTACCGCCATTTGCGACCCAAGCCTCGGCATCCTCGGCCGTAAACACAACAGCACCTGTGGCAGCGCCCGGTGATGCCGGCAGCCCACGTCCAATTACATTCATAGCGGCATCAGGATCCAACATTGGATGCAGCAGTTGATCCAATTGAGATGGATCTAGGCGCATCACGGCTTCAACTTTGGTCAGATATCCCTCGTCCACCATATCGCAGGCAATCTTTAACGCGGCCTTCGCGGTCCGCTTGCCGTTACGGGTTTGCAGCATCCACAATCGACCCTGCTGGATAGTGAATTCCATATCCTGCATGTCTGTGTAGTGCGCTTCCAAACGGTCACGAATGTCGCAGAGTTCCTTGAATGTCTCTGGCATCGTTTCTTCCATGGACGGAAGATCAGACCCCGCTTCTTCGCGTTCCTTAATCGTCAGAGTTTGCGGAGTACGGATACCAGCCACAACATCTTCACCCTGAGCATTGATCAGATATTCGCCGTAAAATGCATTTTCTCCGGTCGAGGGATTTCGTGAAAAACAAACGCCCGTCGCACAATCTTCACCCATGTTGCCAAATACCATGGCCTGGATATTCACCGCTGTACCCCAGCTTGCCGGGATATCATGAAGTCGTCGGTATGTGTTCGCGCGCGCATTCATCCACGATCCAAAGACCGCACCGATGGCACCATCAAGCTGCTCTTGCACATCTTGTGGGAACGGGCTGCCCAGCACGTCTTCGACGCGCTGTTTATACATTGGCACCACAGTCTTCCAGTCTTCTGCCGTCAATTCGGTATCCAACAGGATGTTGCGGTCAACTTTGTAGTTATCCAGAATCTCTTCGAATTCACCATGATCTACGCCCAGCACGACATCTGAATACATGGTGATGAAACGCCGATAACTATCATACGCAAATCGGGCATCGCCGCTTTCTTCGGCCAGCGTTTCCGCTGTTGCATCATTCAGGCCCAAATTCAAAACCGTATCCATCATGCCCGGCATCGATGCCCGTGCACCGGAACGAACGGACACAAGAAGGGGTTTTTCCGGACCGCCAAATGTGCGGCCCAAATTCTCCTCAATGGCGCCAAGTGCTGCAGCCATCTGTTCTTTTAGATCGGCAGGATAGGTTTTATCATTGTCGTAATAATGGGTGCAGACTTCGGTGGTGACCGTAAATCCTGGCGGTACAGGCAAACCCAAGTTTGCCATCTCGGCCAGGTTGGCCCCCTTGCCGCCCAACAGGTTTTTCATTTCAGCACTGCCGTCCGCAGCCCCATCGCCAAACGTGTAAACCCACTGTGTCATTTGTCGTCCTCAACTCTCGTTATTGTCACCCCGGCGAAGGCCGGGGTCCACGCAACTAACAATCTGGGCCCCCGCCTTCGCGAGGGTGACAAGATAGTTTTAGTTATCCACCCTCAATCTTTGAAAAATCAGCAACGCCGTCCAGTGCCGACCTTATACCGTTTAACAACTTCAACCTGTTAGCCCGCAGCGCCGGATCATCGGCATTCACAGTGACCTTATCAAAGAATGCATCCACGGGTGCACGAAGCCCTGCAATGGCCTGCATCGCATCTTGGAACCGTTCGTCGGCAACTGCGGACGATACATCCGGGCCGATTGCAGCCAATTGATCTGCCAGCGCACGCTCTTCGTCTCGATCAAACAAGGCGGCATCAGCAGCGTCTGTGTAGGACATGCCGTCTTTTTTCTCTTCGATCTTGAGAATGTTTGCAGCACGCCGCCAACCCGCAAGAAGGTTTTTACCGTCCTCAGTGGACAAGAATTCTTGAAGCGCATGGACTCGTTTCATGAGCCGCACGAGATCGTCTTCTGTGCCTTGTGAAATCACCGCATCGATCAGGTCGTGACTGGTGCCCCGCTCTTTGAGATGCACTTTGAGACGGTCGGCGAAGAAAGGTAATAGGCTTTCAACGTCTTCTGAGAGCTTTGTCCTCTCAACATCTTGCCAGCCGATTTCTCCAGCATTAAATTTTCGTCTCGAATCATTCGACTCATCAAAATGATTTAGGTCGTACAAAAATTGAGAAAACCCAATAACATCCCGTAGTTTTATCCGTATATCATTCTCAAGAATCAACCGAATGACCCCAAGTGCAGAACGCCGAAGTGCATATGGATCCTTTGAACCTGTTGGTTTTTCCTTAATGCCAAAGAACCCCACGAGAGTATCAATCTTATCAGCTAGAGCTACACAGACACTGATTGGCGCTGTTGGGCACGCATCGTTGGGACCTACTGGGGAATAATGCTCAGCGATTGCTCTCGCGACTGTGACGTCTTCGCCATCGTTCAGGGCATAATATTGACCCATCAATCCCTGCAGGTCAGGGAATTCCGCGACCATCCCGGTCGACAAATCCGCCTTTGCCAATAGGGCTGCACGCTGTGCTAGTTTGGCATCGCTGGCTCCAACATCCTCTGCGAGATAACCTGCTAAACTCGCCACGCGATCTACTTTCTCAAGTAGTGTTAAAAGTTGCGCGTGGAACACGCGGTCTTTGAGCACATCGACGCGGCTTTCGAGTGTCTTCGCCCGGTCTTGATCCCAGAAGAATTTCGCATCGGACAGTCGCGCACGCAGGACACGTTCGTTCCCGGCAACAATCTGCGCACCACCATCGGCGGTTTCCGTATTGGCAACGACGATGAATTTGTTGGCGAGGGCTCCGTCCGCATTCAGACACGCGAAATACTTTTGGTGCGAACGCATGGACGTGATTAACACTTCGTCCGGCAATCCCATGAACTGATCTTCGATGATGCCCATCAGCACGATCGGCCATTCGACGAGGCCTGTGACTTCTGCAAGCAATCCTGGATCGTCTTTGAGTTTTACGCCCGCTTCTTCGGCCAATGCTTTGGCATCGGTTTCGATCTTGGCACTGCGGTCCGCCGGGTCGAGCATGACCTTGGCATCGAATAGCTTTTGTTTGTAGTCAGCGAAGTTCGAAACTGAAAACGGCTCAGGTGCCAAGAATCGATGCCCTAATGTTAATCCACCAACAGAAATCACGCCTTCTGGGCGATCCTCCTTCGGTCCAATTAAGCTTGTTGCGCCAAATCCGTGCTCAGCCAATCCACCTTCAATGATCTCGTCATTGAAAATTAAGACTATCGAATGGATCGGGCGAACCCATCTTCGATGTGATTGCCCCCAACGCATTGATTTCGGCCACGTCATCTCGTCGAGGAATGGCTTCAATCGAGAAAAGATGATGTCTCGGGCAGGAATTCCTTTTTTATCGATGGTCGCAAAAAAGAACGTACCCTTGGGCGTTTCACGTTCTTCGATCACCGCATCGTCTGGTAGCGATCCCTTAAAGCCATTCACGGCTTGTTCCGGCGCGTCCACTTTGGGGCCGCGCTTTTCTTCGGAAACATCGGGTTGTTTTTCAGGCACACCCTCGACGACCAACGCCAGACGGCGGGGTGTGACAAAGGCGTCGGCGCTGGTGAATTCTAGGCCCGCGTCTTTTAGGCCTGCTGTCACCAGACGCTTCAGATCAGCCGCCGCACGCGCCTGCATGCGGGCCGGGATTTCTTCGGAGAGGATTTCGATCAGGAGTTCAGGCATTTTCACCATCCCTTCTCGTCACCCTCGCGAAGGCGGGGGTCCATACAAACGCTGGCTCTGGGTTCCAGCCTTCGCGGGAATGACGACTTTGAGTATGAAAAACCATCATTCTACCTCAACCCCTTGGGTTTGCAGCCATTGTTTGGCGCATCCCTTGGCCAAGGCGCGGACGCGGCCGATGTAGGCCTGTCGCTCGGTCACCGAAATAACCCCGCGCGCATCCAATAAATTAAACAGATGTGATGCCTTCAGACACTGATCATAGGCAGGCAAAACCATGCCCGCATGATGGCCCCATTTGGCATCCGCATCACCGATACGACCCGCACCAGCATCTAGTATCGCTGCGCATTCTTTTTCGGCGTCTTCGAAGTGTCGGCGGACCATGTCGGTATCGGCGTATTCGAAGTTAAAGCGCGCGTATTCGACTTCGGCCTGATGGAAGACATCGCCGTAAGATTTTCCACCCTTGGATTTATCGATACCGTCCCAATCCAAGTCATAGACGTTTTCGACACCCTGGACGTACATCGCCAAGCGCTCCAACCCATAGGTCAACTCAACGGGGACCGGGCTGCAATCATAGCCGCCAACTTGTTGGAAGTACGTAAACTGGGTGACTTCCATGCCGTCGCACCAGACTTCCCATCCTAGGCCCCAGGCGCCCAGGGTTGGGCTTTCCCAGTCGTCCTCGACAAAACGGATATCATGCACATCGGGATCAATCCCAAGCACGTTCAGGCTTTCGAGATACAATTCTTGGATATTCTCTGGGCTCGGCTTCATCAGCACCTGGAATTGATAATAGTGCTGTAAGCGGTTTGGATTTTCACCGTAGCGACCATCGGTCGGGCGACGTGACGGCTGCACATACGCGCAGTTCCAAACGTCATCTGGGCGACCCAATGATCGCAGCGTGGTCGCGGAATGGAACGTCCCTGCGCCCACTTCCATATCGTAGGGTTGCAGGATGACGCAGCCCTGATCAGCCCAATAGTTTTGGAGCTTGAGGATCAGTCGCTGAAAACAGGTATCTTTATTAGGTGTGGTCGCCATAAAACCGGCTGTCCGAGTATGATTTCTGTGCGCTGCAACATACGGGGATGGCTCCCCCCGATCAAGGACGATAGCTCAGTTTTCTAGTCGTAAGGCGGCGTGTTCTTTGATCACCCGGGATATGGGCAATTTGTGCGCCCACATGACTTGGCGCCGGTCCCGGCAACGAACGAGTCGCAAACCTTACAACGGACCATATCTTCTACTGGATCAGCTGTACCCTGGGTTTCGCGACGGGCTTCACGGACTTTTTCGTGACGATTCTGATCTTGGACCGATTGACGACGTTGTAGGTACTTAAACCCCTGCCAAACGGCAAAAATCAGGCCTGCCAAAACCAGCAACTTGGGAAGTGAAAATCCAAACATGGTGATGTTGTACGTTTTCTATGGATTCGCGGTCAAGACAAACGGTTATCAGGTCCAAAATCAGAACCGGTAGCGATCCCACATAAAGCGATCTTCGACAGCTGCCACCACCCCATCGGCCCACAACGATACGTCGTCGGGACCGACCGTAGCGCCACCAAGTCGGCGGGCAAACCAAGAACGATCGGTCTTGATAATCGGTGTGCGCACCTTATCGCCAAATCGGTCGTTCAAAACTTGGCGAATTTCGCCGATTTCATCAGCCAACCCCATGTCGATGGCTTTCGATCCCGTCCAAAACGCACCGGAGAAAATCTCAGGGTTATCGGGCAATTTATCACCACGTCGCTCTGACACGTAAGACCGAAACGTATCGTGCATATCCCCTTGGATACTTTTCAGGCGCTCAACATCTTTTTTGCGTTCTGGCGAAAACGGATCAAGGAAAGACTTGTTGTCACCCGCCGTGTGCATCCGCCGCTGAATACCCAGTTTCTTGATCGCTTCGGTGAAACCAAACCCCGACGAAATCACACCGATGGAGCCGACGATTGAGCTGCGGTCCACAAAAATCTCGTCCGCTGCCGCCGCCAGCCAATAGCCGCCAGATGCCGCCACGTCTTCACAAAATGCCAACACTGGCAATTCGCACTCAGATGATAATTGGCGAATTCGGGCCGCGATCAATGATGATTGAACGGGCGAGCCACCTGGTGAGTTGATGATCAATGCCACTGCCTCGGCCCGCTTCATGCGGAATGCTTTGCTCAGCAATGGTCCAACCGTATCAATGCTAAGCCCACGCCGAAACGCACCGACTTGCCCAATCACACCACGCAACGGCACAACGGGGACGACCGGCATCCGCTCCCCCTTCGCCCACGAGATGCTCCGCGTGATGAGTCCGTCTTTTTGATCCATATCGGTATCCTAATTTTGGCCTTTTTGGCCTGCTAGTGGCGCGTCATGTATTGGAGATAGGTGCGAATTGGGCATCTCGCAACACAGCAAGTGCCTGATCGGTAAAGTCATCATCGGCCTTATGCAGGATCAGCTCAGTCCGCGAAATCTCTCCCGCTTGGGCATTCTTTATCGCTTGAATAACAATCAGCTTTTGCGTGCCCTCTTTTTGCTTGGACGTTAGGTCCATCACTGCGATATCTCCGCACCCATGACGAAGCAGATCAATCACCTCATACTCGCGTTCAGCCCGGTGTATCAACGTGATTGTGCCACCATCTCGCGCAGCACCCACCATGAATTCAATCCATTTCCTTAGATCAGCCGTACTTTCGACGGTCGCCAAGGCACGCGCCTTGTTTTTTGGGAGTTGTCCGCTCCCCCGCTCAAAAAACGGGGGGTTCGACATCACGTGATCGAATTGTCCAAGGTTGGCCACGGCATAATCCGACATCAAGTCACCCGCCTGAAATGTCGCGTGTTCGGTCATTTGATTTCTGGCCGCTGATCGGGTCGCAAGCGCGATGAGGTTTTCTTGAATATCCAGACCTGTAACCCATGCCCAAGGCTCACGGACCAAAATCGCTAATGCCGCAGCCCCTGATCCCGTTCCCACATCAAGTACACGATCACCCGCCTTCACCGGCACGGTCGCCGCCAGAATGATGGGGTCAATAGAAGCACGAAAACCTTGTTTGGGCTGGAGTAAAATCAACCGCGCATCCAGCAAACTATCTTCGGTAACGTGTTCCTCGGCCTCTACCAAAACACCCCAAGCCTGCCAGTAATCATCTTCATCAACCATGACGCGCTGCAGCGCAGTAGCATTCATTGGCGCCAACAGCGATGAAGCAAAGGCATCTAGAACCAAATGTACAATCCCTTCGCCTTTTAGCTCGGCGGTCAGATATGATAAAAACACTGGATCATTTGTTCGCGTCAATTCGCGCATGTACGGTCACTTCCCGTTGGTTCTTGCCCATAGTCATAGCCGTCCGTATGCTCTGGGCCAATAGTCGGGTTGATACCCTGGCAATAATTTATGAGGTGATTTGTGGGTGTAGTTGTCAGCTTAGAAGGTGAACGTGATCAGCGTCCGTCACTCGACGAGCTTCACGCGCTGATCAAAGACGATCTGGTCGCCGTCAATTCTGAAATCGTTGAACGCATGGACAGCCCTGTGGCGCTGATCCCACAGCTGGCCGCACATATCGTTGCAGCGGGCGGCAAACGTCTGCGTCCCATGTTGACTTTGGCGTCGGCTCAAATGTGCGGATATACCGGCAAGCGCCATATAACATTGGCCGCCTGCGTCGAGTTCATTCACACAGCAACATTGTTACATGACGACGTGGTCGACGAGAGCGAGCTGCGCCGCGGCATGGATTCGGCAAACGCCATCTTTGGCAACAAAGCCAGCGTGCTGGTTGGTGATTTCCTGTTTAGCCGTGCGTTCGAGCTGATGGTGGCAGATGGATCGCTCCGAGTGCTCGATATCCTCAGCAAAGCTTCTTCTGTTATTGCTGAAGGCGAAGTCCTTCAGTTGATGACTACAAATGACACTGAAACTGGCGAAGCCCAGTATTTAGAAGTTATTCAATCCAAGACGGCCAAATTGTTCGCGGCCGCGTGTCGAATAGGTGCCATTGTCGCTGAGCGCCCAAAAGTTGAAGAGGACGCGCTCGAGACGTTCGGGACCAACTTAGGCGTCATTTTCCAACTTATTGACGATGTGTTGGATTACCAGGCAGACCAAGCGGCACTTGGCAAAACGGTCGGAGATGATTTCCGCGAAGGTAAGATCACCCTTCCCGTTATCTTGGCATTCAGGCGCGGCGACGAAGACGAGCGCACTTTCTGGCGTCGCACCCTCGAGGATTTGGATCAAAAAGATGGCGACCTAGACCATGCGATTGCTCTGATGCAAAAACATGATGCATTATCTGACAGCATCGACCGTGCCCGTCACTATGGAGCGATGGCTCGAGATTCACTGGGCATATTCGACGACAGCCCACAGAAAAAAGCGCTTATTGACCTGATCGAATTCTGCATCCGTCGCGCCCATTAGGCACGCCGCAACTCCTCTTGGAACCGATGGCAAAGATCGCCTGTATTACGATCAGCCCTTTTTCTTTTCCCAAAATGGTTTCGCGCGTATTAAAGATTTCCAATCAGCCAAAAAATCTGACTCTGCGTCTTTGACGCCACGCGCATGCCAAGCCACAACTTGCCCTGCACCGTACAGCCGAAGACGCCGTGCCGTTGTAGTCAGGCCTTTTTCTGACGTGAGTTCCCCCAGTAAATCCTTTGCCACGGCAACATCATTTAAATGCCCGAATTGGTCCTGCATTTTGGATAACAATTTCATAAATGGCCGCACACGGTCATTGGGGTACAAAGAATGCAAAAAGTCCGTCGCGTAGCGGAATTTCTTCAATTCGATCCGTGCTTTGTGACGTTCTTCAATCGACATTTTGCGAAGGCCTTTTCCCGCGCGCAACAAACGACGCAGTGCACGCCCCATGATCGCGTTCGATATTTTGTTGATCGGCTGTTCTAAGGGATGATCAGCAAACGTTTCGGCTGGGCGCCACGCCTCTGTTGCAATAAATTGGGACATTCCGATTAAAAAACGAGTGTGCCTAGGCGACGCTAGCGCCTCGCGGACACGGTCATACGCCGCCTTCTGTTGAACCAGCACCCCCAGACGGAGTTCGTGATTGGCGTCAGCATCGATACCAAAACCTTGAACAGTATCCAAAATTTCCATCCCAAAGACGTCCCAATCACGTGCGGGACCTAACGAAGATGCTAGCCACTTCAACTCATTCTTTGCCCATCGGCAACGTTCTTTATCGATCAAGCGGCCAAACACTGAAAATGCCGATCGCATGCGTCGCAATGACACACGCATCTGATGGACGCCTTCTGGATCTGAGCCATCGCGTGTCGCAGCCTCGTTATCCAAAACATTGGAAAGCCCTGCAGAAAATATTTCTGCAATCACATGGTTCGCTGAATGAGCCGGGTCGAGTTTGAATTTTGAAAGCCGCACAGGCTCAGGATTTACGGTACCGTCAATCAATCGATACCCAGTTTCAGCTTTTGTCACCTGATTGATGCTAAGCCCAGTATCGGCAAGCTGAATTGCCAAATCAAAGATCGCTGCGGGGTCACCCGAAACCAATTCGATTTCCAGCTCGGTCATATCCGCTGATTTACGACCTGCTTTGACCTCGCCACGATCCAGTGCAATTTCAACAATTGTAGGTTCCGCGCCGTCACGCCCAGCCAATTCGATGTCGGCCTTCTTGCGTTCCACATCGACGGTAAACAGTTTTTTCAACTCATTCGGCAAGACCAATCCGACGCGCTTGCGCGCCGCACTGGGCAATACGCTGATATCGGGGCGAGCGGATGAAACCTCAACGTTCCATTCGGGACGTTGAGACATGGCTGAAGATTTAACTGCTTTTGCCTTCACCGTCTGTGTGATTGTCCGGCCTTTTTTACGCACGCGTAAAGCCACGCCGCGTTTTGACAACCGCCGATCCGATGTATCGTAGTATGAAGTTAAAAGACGGTCCGTACGCCATTCAATGCGCTTACCGATAATTCGGTTTAGTGCCGTTTCCGCTTTGCGCAGCGCAGCCCGCGACCCTGAGAGTTTCAACTCACATTCTATGGGCGTCTCGTGATGGACATCCGTTGTCATGTCGTCGAATTCCTCAAAAAGCCTCATGCGGCTCTACCACTCTCCGAAAGTCGCTTAACACACGGCAGACTGAGACCTTGGACGGTCGCCTACATGTTCATGACATTCAAGTTACAGTTTTTTGTCACTGGATGTTGTGTTGTAGAGAATATATCACGCAATCCATTGCTCTGCGCCAAAATGCACAGCATCGAAATGTCTGTTTCGAACTCAACTTGATACAGCACGTTCTTTGAATCGCAGGGAAAAGGTTGAAATCTTCTCAGCTCATTTTTCATGCCCTTAATATTCCGATCATTTTTCGTTTTCTGGGCCGCAAACTAGGTTATCCTTCCGGACTGCCGGGGGGACAGATTTAAATGGGTGATTCACACGAACACGACCTAATTGCTGATCTTGAGCGACGTTTTAAAACGCTGGCAGGAGACGACAACCTGCTCGACCGTGATGAGTTCAAGCGCGCGCTTTCATTAAAAGATGACTACTATGCTGATCGCTTGTTCGACATGGTTGATGATGACGATAGCGAATCTGTAGAACTAGGTGAATTCATCGAGTTCGTGCGAAGGATGACGACAGCTGATACAAGAACAAGGGTCGATTTTGCCTTCAGATTGCACGATCCAGATGATAGCGGCGGTATCGATCTAGCTGAACTTAGGCAAATTATACAATCCAGCGTCACGCAACATGGTGTCGAACTGCCCGAACGCGCAATTGACGGCCTGTCCGAATTGTTATTCAAGCGCGCCGATGATGACGATAGCGGCACAATAGATGCTGACGAATTCGCCGCCGTCCTTGATGCGTATCCAAAATTGAAATCACAATTAACGTTTTCTGCTGCGGCATGGCTTAAGCCGCGCAGTGCCCCAAAACAAACCCCGAACGTCATGTCGAAGATGCGCACAAGAATTGCTTCAGGCACAAGATGGGCGTCAAACAACAAGTCAGCTGTATTTTGGCTATCGGTATATGCTCTCGTGAACATCGCGTTGTTCTGGAACGCCGTTGAGACATACGCTGCACAAGGTGCAAATATCTATGTACAAATTGCTCGTGGTGGAGGGGCATGCCTGAATTTTAACGGCGCACTTATCTTGCTTCCAATGCTCCGACATCTCCTTACTTGGTTACGAGCCTCAGTATTTGGCGACTTATTCCCAGTAGATGACAGCATTGCGTTCCACAAACTGGTGGGTCATGTGATGATGGCATTCGCGGTCATCCACACGATCGCGCATCTTCTGAATTACAGCACCTTGCCAGAATCAATAGCCTTTTATGCGTTCGAGACCCATGCCGGACTAACTGGTGTATTGTTGATGGCTTTATTCTTAGTGATGTGGGTCTGCGCACTCGAGTTTATACGTCGTGGCGGGCATTTTGAGTTATTCTATTTTACCCATTTTGGCTATGTCGCTTGGTTTGTTTTAGCTCTCATGCACGGCCCTGTTTTCTGGCAGTGGGCTTGCGTACCAATAGCTGGCTACGTCATTGAACGGATTATCAGAAAGAAATGCACCAATCGTGCGATGCCGGTCAATGCACTGGAACCTTTAACATCGGGCGTTACACGTCTTGAATTGCAGTTACCAGACAAGTTCAGGTATCGGACAGGCGATTACGTGTTCATCAAGTACCCCGAAGTATCAAAGCATGAATGGCACCCCTTCACAGTGACTACATGCCCAGAAGAAACAGGCCGTTTGAGCGTCCATGTACGCGGGTTAGGAAACTGGACAAAACGTTTATACAAAACAGCAAAATCAAAAACAGGCACAGACCAATTGGGGGTTGCCTATATCGATGGCCCATATGGCACCCCTGCGACCCGGATATTCGGTAGCCAGGTTGCCGTATTAATCGGTGCGGGGATCGGTGTTACACCGTTCGCCGCCATTTTAAAAAGCCTATTTTTAAGGCGTGCAGCAGGCGACCCTGACTTATCTGTTGAGAAGACCCATTTTATTTGGATGAACCGGGATCAACACGCGTTCGAATGGTTCTCGGAGATGATTGCTGATCTTGAACGCCAAGACCTCATGGGCGAGTTTCTTGATGCTCAGATATATTTAACCGGTGTGAAGCTAGACATGACGTCGGCAATGCTCGATATCGCAATGGATGTATATCAGCAAGACACGGGCAAGGACTTGCTGACGGGGCTCAGAAACAGAACCAATTTGGATCGGCCCCAATGGCCGCAGATTTTTGCCGACCTGGCCAAGGAGCATGCTTCTAAAAAAGTCGATGTATTTTTCTGTGGCCCCGCACCGTTGGCCAAACAGTTGAGTGTCATTGCCGCCAAACATGGCTTTGGATTTCACAAAGAAAACTTCTAATACCCGCTGGATTTTAAGTCGAGCCAAACGAAGCGCTTGAATAAGACACGGGCAATATGCCACGGTGAATCATGCCTGAAATATCCGTCAATATGAACATCGCAGATCAGCAGTTAACGATGTTATTCGACCCTGATTTACCTGTACACAATGCCATCCTAGCAGAGTTACAGAACACGGGCGCATATGAGCCAGGGACCCAATTCTTCTTTATGCGCGTTCTACGCAAAGGGGATATCTTTATCGATGTTGGCGCGCACGTCGGGTATTTTTCTATAGTTTCTGCGGCGCTTGTCGGGGATAAGGGAAAAGTTATTTCTGTCGAACCGATGGCTGACAATTTCAAATTCCTGGAACGTAACATTTCAGTCAACAATCTGAACTATGTCCATGCTGTGAAAAGCGTCATCAGCGACACACAAGGCGAGGTTACGTTTCATCACAATCAAGATAACGATGGTGGACACGCGCTTTGGGATCCACGCAAACATCCAGGCAACGAGAAAACGCGCCAAACCCCCAAAAGTGAAACTCTGCCATCAATGACATTGGAATCACTGCTAACAAAATTTGAATGCGATCATGTCCGGGCGATGAAGATTGATACCGAAGGTGCCGAGCGCATGATATTAGAAAGTGGGCGCAGCTTTTTCGATCGTGGTGATGTCGATTTTGTGATTGCAGAAGTGAATGGATCAGGCCTGGTTGAAATGGGCTCGAACGTTGATGATTTTTTTGCTTACGCCCGTGACCTGGGGTTCGTCATTTTGCTTCCCAGTGTTGATGGCTCAGCACCAACCGTTCTGGCCCGGGACAATCGTCCAGATCCGGGGTATGTTTATAATGTGATTTTAGCGGCCCCTCAGGCGTTGGCCGATTTCTAAGGAACAAAAATATGTCCCATCGCGTTGGCATTATTCCCTTCGACATACGTGATAATGCTATCGCAATTTTGTTTGTAACGTCGCAAACGCGTGGTCGTTGGGTGTTACCCAAAGGTAAAATTGATGGTGATGAGACCCACATAGAAACATGCCACCGCGAAGGCTTCGAAGAAGCTGGCGTTAAAGGCATCGTCTTAGAAGATTTCCCCATCACCATTGTTGTCACCAAACAACAAGCAGGCGGTCTGAGCAAAGTGCCCGTTACTTACTATCCCTTCTATGTTTTGGAACAATCCGATGAATGGCCAGAGAAAAACCGTCGTCAACGGCACTGGGCCTTAATCGAAGACGCATCGCGGGTCGCTTATCGTGAAGACTTATTACCGCTGGTCAATCACTTCCAAGAACTTCGACCGTGGATCAAAGAAGCTGCAGAAGCGCAAATACACCAGCAGCTAGAGCCGCTGACGCCGGCACTGTAATGATCCACGCTGCGGCAATCGAAAATACAAACTGACGCCGGACCAAACGCCGCGCCGATTGGACATTCACACTTGCGAATGCCTCAGCCGACGTTTCATTGAGCTTATGGCCTGGTCTGCGCTTGCGCTTGTTTGGATTCTCCAAAAACTCCCGCAGGAACCCAACACCAAAAACGGCCCCAACAGCGATATGCGTAGAACTGACAGGCAAGCCCAAGGTTGTTGCGATCAACACAGTGACAGCAGCCGAGAGCGCGACACAATAAGCGCGTGGTGAGTTGAGTCGTGTGATTTTCTCGCCAACAACAGAAATCAATTTAGGCCCGAACAACCCAAGCCCCATAGCGATGCCAAACGCGCCTACAGCCATCACCCAAAGCGGGATTGTAACATTGCTCGCGATCCCTGCATCTTCACCAATCGTCGATACTATGGCTGCCAGCGGACCAACAGCGTTTGCGACGTCATTCGCTCCGTGGGCAAACGATAACAGTGCAGCACCTGCGATAAGCGGCAAATCGAATAGGCGGTAGACATCTTTTTTACGGTTCTCCAAGGTCAAAACGCGCTTAGCGATATAAGGACGCGACAAGACATACGCGACAATGAATGAGAGCCCAGAGAAGGCAGCGATCTCAAGCACGGAAGGCTTCCAAATCTTCTTAAAGCCCTTCATCGCCATATAGGCAGCAAATGCTGCCGCCATCAGTCCGATCAATATCGGCACCCATTTCGCAGCCGCCGATGATCGATCCTGTACATTAAAAATGCGGACCTTGATGAAATACAATAATGCCGCCGCGCACATCGCACCAAAAACGGGCGAAATGACCCAACTGGCTGCGATCTTGCTCATCGTGAACCAGTTTACGACATCAACGCCAGCAGCCCCCATCCCAGCACCCAGGACACCCCCAACGATGGAATGCGTGGTCGAAACGGGTGCGTTCAATATCGTCGCCAGGTTGATCCAGAGTGCGGCAGCAAAGAGTGCGCTCAACATTAAGTCACGAAATTCGCCGACACTGATTTCAGGGCCAGGTGATATGATGCCCTTGGAAACGGTTTTTACAACGTCACCGCCTGCCAGAATAGCGCCAGCACTTTCGCATACCGCAGCAATTACGATCGCCGCCCCAACGGATAAAACCTTACCGCCGACGGCAGGCCCCATATTGTTTGCGACGTCGTTAGCACCGATATTTAGGGCCATGTAACCGCCCACAACAGCGGCGACGACAACCACTAACCAATCCTGGCCAAACGTATTGTGCCAGCCTGCGACCAGCAAACCCACTAGGCATAAAAATAAAACCGAGAGTCCAATGGGCACGATAATATTACGAAGTTTAAAAAACTGAGACTGCCCGAACTGAAAACGCCTCAGGTCATTAACGTATCGATTGTTCGGGTTCTTAAGTGGTGGCACAGCTATGAATTACCGATTTGTAATGACACTTAAATAATCAGTCCCACAGCGGGCTTGCGATGTACAGAGGATTGACGGTTTACGCCAAATATCGGCTTGGGCAAAGGATTACAAGGTCATTCGTTGAGATGAATTTGTAGCTTAGGCCAAATTCGCTGCCAATCTTTCGCGAGGATTCTCTTTCTATAGGGCACCTCTAAAAATAGCCCCGCCCCAAGTTTTAATCGGGTAGAATCAC
>ENA-UOXV01001839-UOXV01001839.1-marine-metagenome-genome-assembly--contig:-NODE-1839-length-28738-cov-15.675940_pt1 | contig 28738 bp, 17 predicted proteins | sample MGYA00238165_ERZ766961 | MGnify/ENA primary metagenome ERZ766961 (study PRJEB28924, sample SAMN03173240) | marine metagenome | biome: Marine; feature: Water; material: Subsurface seawater | place: North... | reverse complement strand
GCATCAGAAGAGCGGGACGATGTCGACGACGAAGACGAAGACAACAGAGAAGAAGAAGAAGAAGAAGATAAAACGACGCACGGAGAACAACCCGCGCACGCGTGCTCGTACTGCGGGATTTCCAACCCGGCGTGCGTCGTTCGGTGTAAGAAAACGAACAAATGGTTCTGCAACTCGAAAACCGGCGCCTTGCCGGCGTCCTGCGTGGTCTTTCACTTGGTGAAATCGAGATCGAACGCGATCGCGTTACACCCGGATTCACCTTTAGGCGAACTCGAACCGGCGTGTTACGTGACGGATTCCACGAACGTTTTTAATCTCGGGTTTATCGTGAAGAAAGACGAAGATCCGCCGACGGTGGCGTTACTTTCCAGAGACGTCGTTTTACAACCGACGGCGGCGCTGAAGGCGTTGGATTTGGATTTGACGAAATGGGAACCGGTGGTTACGGAGGATAAGACGATTTTGAGTTGGTTGGTGAACGAGCCGGACGAGAGAGAGACGATGCGAGCGAGGCAAGTGACGCAAGCTCAGGCCACGGCGCTGGAGGATTTGTGGAAGAGCGATCCGACGGCGACGATTGACGACGTGGAAAAGAGAGACAAAGACGCGGAGCCGCAACCGGTGGCGTTGCGATACGCGGACGCGTATCAGTATCAGAACGTGTTCGGACCGTTGATTGCGATTGAGGCGGATTACGATAAAAGTCAAAAGGAGAGTCAACACATGGGTAATGTTTCCGTGCGATGGGACGTGGGGTTGAACGCGAGGAGGGTGATGTATTTTGGATTTAGTAGCGACGAGGAGCATTTAAAGATTTTGTTGGGCGACGAGTTAGTCGCGATTTTGAAGAGCGTAGACGGGAGGGAAATTTGGCGAGGCGACGGGACCGTGATTCGATACAACGTAAAGGAGGAAGAAATTGGTTTAGAGTTGGACGCGAGGTCGTGCGTGGACGCTCCGGTTCACGTGACGAGCGGGTACGAAATCGAGTGCGTGTGGAAATCGGTGTCGTACGACCGGTGCCAAGCGGCGTTGAAAGCGTTCGCGGTGGACGACACTTCGGTTTCCGGTTACATCTATCACAAATTGTTAGGCCACGACGTGAACGAAAGCGTCATGCACCATCGAGGCTCAAACATTGACGTTTCCGGGAAACAGAAATGGTCGGCACCGAATTTACCGGAGTTGAACCACTCGCAAATCGCCGCGGTGAAGATGGTGTTGCAACAACCGTTATCGTTGATTCAGGGTCCTCCCGGGACGGGAAAGACGGTCACTTCGGCGACCATCGTGTACCATTTAGCGACGAAAGGGGACGGTCAAGTTATCGTCGCCGCGCCTTCGAACGTCGCAGTCGATCAACTCGCCGAGAAGATTGAGAAGACGGGTTTAAAAGTTGTAAGAATCGTCGCTCGATCGCGCGAACACGTCAACTCGGCGGTGGAACACTTAGCGTTGCATTATCAAGTTCAAAGAATAGCAGAGAAGGAGAAAAATGGTCAACTCGCGAAATTGCAAAGATTGAAAGATTCCATCGGCGAGTTATCGCAAGAAGACGAGAAAAGGTATTACAAAGCGTTGAAGAAAATAGAAAACGACATCATACAAAACGCTGACGTCGTGTGCGTCACCGCCGTCGGCGCCGGCGATCGAAGACTCGAAAAATATAGATTTCGACAAGTCTTATTCGATGAGTCCACGCAAGCCACGGAACCAGAGACGCTCATTCCAATCATCATGGGTGCAAAACAAGTCGTCATGGTTGGCGACCACTGTCAGTTAGGACCGGTCGTCACCTGTAGAAGTGCTTCGAGAGCCGGTTTGAGTCAATCTTTGTTCGAACGTTTAATCTTTATGGGCGTCCAACCGATTCGATTGCAAGTGCAATACAGAATGCACCCGTGTCTTTCGGAATTTCCATCCAACGCGTTTTACGAAGGCACGCTGCAAAACGGTGTCACCGAGGCAGAACGTGCGGATAGCGAAGACGTGTTCCCGTGGCCGTGTCCGTCAAAACCGATGCTGTTTTGGGCTCAAATGGGCGTCGAAGAGATGTCTGCGAGCGGATACTCGTACTTGAACCGCGGCGAAGCGTACGCGGTGGAGAAAATTGTCACGCACTTACTTCAAAACGGCATCGCACCGGAGGAAATCGGTGTGGTCACACCTTACGAAGGCCAACGCGCGTACGTCGTCAACTACTTAACTCGAACCGGGGTTTTACACCCGAGCATATACCAAGAAGTGGAAGTCGCTTCGGTCGACGCGTTCCAAGGACGCGAAAAACAGTACATCATCGTGACGTGCGTCCGATCGAACGACCGTCAAGGGATCGGTTTCTTGAACGACCCCAGGCGTCTGAACGTCGCGTTAACTCGAGCCAAACTTGGTTTGATGATTGTCGGTAATCCGAAAGTGTTAGCGAAACAACCGCTTTTCAGAGACATGTTGCAACACTTCAGAGACAACAAATGCCTCGTCGAAGGCAACAACATCAACCAACTGAACGAGTGCATGGTCGCGTTACCTCAATCTCGATGGAAAGCAAAAGCCGGCCTCGCGCGATTCGTCGCCAAAGAAACCATCCACGAAGAAACCACCACGAGTGGTGAAAATTACAGTAGCGACAATTACATCGCCGATAATGATTACGGCGGCGACGGCGGTTATAACTGGTCCGGGAAACGAAATTTAACCACCGCACCTCGCGTCGGCGCCCAAAACATCGGATTCGCCAATTCCGCCGCGCAGAGAGACGACGACACGGATTCCCAATACACCGGCAGCGTCTTCGGCGAGAGTTTATACGGTGGTTCGAAATCTGAAATCAGTGGGAGTGAATACGGCGACGCCGCGCCTGGACCGGGATTTAGATACGATTGATTTGATTTTTAGCGTTTAAAAGTATACGCGTACAATTTGAAGGGAAAAACAAACGTAACTGTTTCGGAAAAAGCACCATTGTCAATGGAATAAAATGCGAACATGTCGTCCGTAGCCTCATCATCATCGCTGGTATTCACAACCCACAGACGAGGACAACCACGCATTGAAAGGAAGACCACCTTCCGTTGTTCTTCTGCCTCTTGGTCTGCGCAGGAGTATTCGGACGAGAAGAAGCGCTTAAAAATGCGCGCTTTGTCCGAAGCGCACAAGTCCTTTCTCGGTCGATGGCATCGGGATGCGTCCAAAAACGAAAACGTGTTCGAATACCTCGAAGCGCACGATATGGACGGGAATCGCTCCACGGCGACGTACGTGCAAGTTTGGGACACAACAACAGATGAGGCGACGAATACGTTTTTGGGAGAGGGAGCGTTTACGGTGTGGACGGTTTCGAGCACGGGAACGAAAAGAAAGTTATCGTACCCTCTGGGCGAATTCGTGGAAAAGTACGAAGGCGAGAGCAACATATTCGGCCCAGGGCCGGGAGAAGTGCACAGAAAAGCCACGTGGGATATGAGTTCACGCACGCACGAAGTCACGTCCACATCTCAACTCGGGTTTGAATCCACGACGAGAACGACAGATGAGAGTGGGGATTGGATGACGTGCGTTCGGCGGTATCGGAAGAAGGACGGTAGCGTAGACGTCTCGTGTGTCGAACATTTCGAACGAACGTCGCTCAAATCGTTGTCGTGAGAAAAAGCCGAAAGAGAGAGAGACAAGGAAGTAGTACGTGGAAAAAGAGATGGTCTAGCGTTCTCGTCGCAGCGTGTGGTGTAGAACTGTAGAGCGTTTAATGTCACGTTGTAACTGGTACCAATTTTCCTCACATCTCGTCCTAATACAGTTGTATATCTATGAGTGGATGTGCAATTTAGAACACGCGACAAGAGAGAGGACCTCTTCGCGATAAAGAGTAAGACGAAGACGAGGATTTAGAGGAAAAGAAAATGTCGCTTTTACCTCGCGCGTTGCTCAAAAACTACTCTCAAGACGCGCTCAAACCTTTGGAAGATGAGTGCAACGCGTTCGACAAAGTTGATTTCTTCTCTTCCCCGCAAGCGGCGTCTCACAACGTTTCGATCCAATCGAACCGCACGCAACTCGTCGGCACGGTTGGAAAGATACCAAACCTGTTTGGATTCCACAACGTGGATTTAGAACGGTTACGGAAAGAGAAAAAGTTCCTCGCGTTACCGCCGGAGAGTTGGCTGGATTTTACGAAAGACGAACAAAGTCACCGTTTATGTCGACAAGGCACCAATACGTGGGCAAGTTTACATAAAGGCGTGTTAACGTCGGGGAACATTTTAGGCGCGCTTGGGTTTAAGGAAGCGCACGTGGTGACAAAGATTGGATTGCACAGCGAAAGCGCGAGTCACCAGGATTTGATGCGCGCGGTGATGGTGATGCGGGAAGACGCTGCGGCGGTAGTTGAGGCCCCGTCGACGACGGGAGAGAACGAAAGGGACGAGGACGACGCGAGAGAGAAGAACGAGGCGATCGTGAAGGCGTATAACGAGGAGTTGATGTTGAGTGTGGAGGAAGAGCGCAGTGACGGGTGGTACGATAACGATTCAGACGACGACGACGAGATGGAGGAGGATCTATCTGCTTCGAGTTCAGCCGCCGAGGACGAGGAAGACGAGGACGAAGAAGATAATAAAGAAGAAAAGTTCTTTCCGCCGATTAAAAATAGCAAAGGTCGGTTTCAACATCACTTCGATTTCTCCTCGGCAACGCCGTTGGACATCCTTCGCGCGTCGGTTGATAACTCACACGTGAACCGCTCGACGAAGAAAAGTCCGGCGAAAATAAGAACGAACAACGCGAAGAAAGGATCGAAAAAACAGAAGAAAAAGAAAGCGAAACAACTGAAGAAGAAAAAGAAAAAAGCGAGAGAACTCGCGGGGGTGGAAGAGCAACCGTTTGGTGGAACTTTAGGCCTCACTCGTCTTGGATTTTGTCGAATGAAAGCGAGAGAAGGCGAACAGTCCGTGAGATTAGCGTGGGGGAATACGGCGGAAGCGGGAGCGCTGATGCAGTTACTGAACGATTTCCCAAACGTAGAGGAGATTCACGAAGTTGGTTTGTGTCGCATGTCGAAGGACGTTTTGTTGAAGTACGAAGAGATGTGCGGATGTAAATTACCTCAATTAGGCGCGAGTCCGGACGCAATCGCACTCATTCGTAGCGACGATGGTGAGAACGCGGTTGAACGCGTCGTCGTAGAGGTGAAGAATCGAAGTCCGTTTTATCGAACGCAAAGCGGATACTATCGCGTCGGCGATCCGCCGTTACCGAAAACTATTCCCGCGTATCACGTACCGCAAGTACAACTGGAGATGGTTTCCGCAAACGCGTCGTCGTGTTTCTTGTGCATGCGAAACGTGACTCGAGGCACTTCCGTCTTTCGCGTGAAGAGAGACGAGGAGTATTTAAAGCAAATGTTTCGAGTAATTGGGAGGTTATACGAAAACTATTGTTTGAAAGACGACGCGAAATCGCCGCCGGAAAATTGGTTGGCGAATGATCCAATACACGCTTTACTCGTTCGTAAAACGCGAGACATCGCGCAAAACGCCCAATTAGTAACGATTTTAGCCCCTTCTTCTTCTTCTTCTTTTGACGACGACGACGACGAAAAAGAACACGAAAATAAAGACGGAAAAAATGGCGAGGAGAGAGAATCTTTTCATCCGTTTCTCGACGAGTATTTAGCGCGCGGTAGAAGTTAGTTTGTTAGTTTTTACAAATTCAGCGAAACAATTATTGATGTATAAACTACTGCTGTACCTATCTATTATTGTCGCGGCTGCGGGAAAGACTTTACACCGCCCTCAAAGTCGCCATTCAGATGTTCGTGTTTCTTCGCGCGCAATCCTGACGAATTTTTTCCGCGTCCTCCTCTTCGAAAGGCGTTGCGCGATTCGCGATTCCGAGGCGATTCGTTGAGGCCGTTCGGAGAATCGTTATCGTCGGTGAAAACGTTAGATTCTTCTCGTTGTTGTTGTTGTTGTTGTTGTTGTTGTTGTTGTTGTTCTCGCTCAAATATTTTTGTTACGCTTTCGTTATTATTGCTATTGCGTAATCCCTCGAAGGCCGAGTTGAAGTTTTGAGGCATCGGATTACCGAAAATATCTAACCCGCTCCCCTGCGAAGACCCACCGCTACCTCCAAACAGAGCTTGCTGTAACGGTGGTGGCTGTTGCTGCTGTTGTTGTTGCTGAGTCGTTGGTAGTGGTGAAGCACCAAACCCGAACGAGTGCGTATTCTTCGCGATGCTCGAAAAGATACCGCCGCCAAGTTCGTCTCCGAACCCACCGCTATTTTGCAGTTGTTGTCGCTGCTGCTGCTGACGCATCAACATTTGTTCTTGCTGCTGTAATTGTTGACGCTGTTGCGCTTGTTGAATAACAGACTGCTCGAGCTCGGCGATAGATTTTGTAATGTGTTGCTGTTGCTGTTGCATTTGATGCCCGTTCATGTTCATGTTCATGCTTTGCATTTGTGCGAGCAAATTACTCTCTCTTTGATGTTGTTGTTGCTGATGTTGAACTTGATTGAGCAATAGCGGAGGTGACACACCTGGTGGAGTCGGTTGTAAACCAGCGGGAGGATTTACGCCGTTTCTAGGCATTGTCGGTAGACGCGGAGGCATATTTTGATGTTGCTGTTGATGTCCCATCATCGGGAGCGGCGGCGGTGGTTGCGACATCGGCATGGGTGGTTGTAAAGGCATCGGGGGCGGTTGAGTCAAAGTGTTGTCCGTCGCGCGCTGCGCCGCGCGTCTCGTTTCGCGTCGTTCTCTTGCACCCCTGCCACCAGTTCCAGACGGTGGAAATCTGTTATTGTTCGAGTGCACGTTTTTTTCGTGCACTCGCTCCGGGTCTCCGAGCATATCCATCATCGCCATTTCAAACTGTTCGTCGTTTTCTGCCCATAAAATGCGTTTCACGGTCATCGCCGCGCCGCGAATGGCGCCAAAAACAACCGGCGCCGAACGTCTTTGTACCGCTCTCGCAACGTTATCTCCACTCGCGAACGGGTCTTCTACGCCAATTTTATATTTACGCAGTGGCCAGGAACAACCGCACGTCCATCTTCCGGCGTACGTGGACGCGACTAATCCTTTCGCCCACAGCGGCTCTACCGCGCTCAGCGTGACGAAAAAGTCCACGAAGAGTTCCGCCAACGTCTTCTGGTTTCCTGAGCTGTACGAGTGATATTTATCTGCTTTCGGCTTTATCGCGTGCGGGTTCCTTTGCGCGTCCGCTCGTTTCCTCTCGTGCGATACTTCTCTCGGTTTCCCCAACTCTTTCGTTTCTTCGCATTCGTTTTGTACTCGTTGCATCTCTTTTTCCAAAGATTCCTCGTCCGGCAACGTTATATTCGCCATTGGCGGGCATATTCCGTGTCTTTGGAGAGTAAACAACGCTAACAGACACAACGAATACGAGTTAAACGTCCCGTTTATCGCATCGTTCACGTTCCAATTCTTGGCCCACATCTTGACGCAAAAAACTAAATCTCGATACAATCGATCGTGGTCCGCCACGAAACCCATCACCGCCGATTTGTACACCCCGTCGTTATGGACGCACACGTCGCACGCTACCCCAGTTTCTGGATCTCGAAACTTCACCAATGGCACTCTCGCGTGCGCGATCAACTGCACGTCGTCGTACTTTCTCCATCTCAATTCGCTGGCAAACTTCGCCAACAACTGTACCCTTTTCGTCCTATGCTGCCTCCTTTGCGCTCTCGGCCTGGGCGCGCCACTCTGCGCGTCTCTATACTTCCTCTCCTCTTCCTCGTTATACCACTGCGAGGACGGATGAATCGTCAACGACACGTCTATATCCGAATTCTTCGTGTGAAACGCGCTCACAAACGACCCGAACGGATCGATCGTCACCGCGTCGAATCTCGCCGTCAACACCGTCTCGAGCTTCTTCAACAACCGCTCTCGTTTCACGTCGTCCGAAGCGGTTGCTTTTTGCATCTGCACGCATTTCTGCAGCGCTCGCTCTAACTTCTCCATCTGTTCTTTCGCGGGCATTTCCCCGGTCATCGAGCTCGACAACTGTTCTTTCGTCGCTCGTTTTAAAACGCGCTCCGTTTCGAGCAAAGTTTCTCTTGGAGGCGGCAAAGGTTGGAAATTCTCCTCTTCCTCGTCAAAGTCTGCATATCGTCCTCGTCGTCCTCCTTTTTCTCTCTTATTGTTATTATTCTCGCGTGGTCGTCTGTGTTGTTTTTCTCTTTCCTCCTCTTCCTCGCTCTCGTCGTCCTCATCATCTTCCTCGTCGAATTCATCGAACTCATCATCGCATTCGATCCTCTCTCTTCTTTTATCGTCGTCGTCTTCTCCGTTATTTTCCTTCATTTCTTTCAAAAACGCGTTCAAAGGGACGCCTTTTTGTCGACGTCCTCCTCCTCGCTGGTGAGAAGACGACATTCTCTCTGAAGCTTCTTTACGACAACAAAGAATACGTTGTTTTTCTGAGCGTTCGTTCCAAGAGAAAAAAAGGGAAACACAGAAGGAAGCGCTGGTTTGATCTTTAGGGTGTAGGGTTTAGTGCACAATTAAGTGCTTTTTGCTTTTCCAAGTGAAACTGCTGTGAGCCATGAGTTTTGTTTTTCTATCTAATTCGAGCAGTTGAACGTCGTCATACTTTTTACGCGACGTAGTAAACGACGACGACGTAGTAAACGAAAAGACACACTTATTATAGTAGTCTTATAAAAGTAAACTATATATACAGATACTATGAGTCAATTTGCAGCGAGCAAAAATGTACTCGCCGGGGTCGCGCGACCGTCGGTGAGAGCGAATTCGAACGCGCGTTCGAGAGTCGCGAAACGAGCGACTGTGATGAAGGTGCGTAAAAGATTAGTAGTCTCATCTCGTTTTTTATCGATTTGAGAAGAGTTTGGGAGGTGGTGCGGGTGAATTCGACGCAGAAACGCATCAATCGTGCGTTTTTCGAGCACTGCTGACCCTCTTTTACGCCTCGATGCCTTCGCGTGTTCACTTTCGCGCGCGTTTTCGCGAGATGTTGCGTGACGTGGCATCTTCGGGAATGCTGTCGTCACCACCCTCGTCGGAACGTGATGCCTCTCAACTTTACTGTCTCTTCGTCTTCGTCTTCTTCGACTAACATCATCATCTTCTTCAATTCTTCTCAAACAGTCCAACAACAACAACAACAAGGAATCCTCGAGTGATGCGCAAAAAATTGCCATCGCCACCTTGACTGCGTTTGCCACCTTGCAAAACGCGCAGATGGCATCAGCCATCGACTTCCCGGCCATGCCGGCGGCGGAGCAACAACAATCCGCGGAACAAACGACGGAAGCGTTCCCAAGTTTGTCCGCACCGTCCACGACGGTTGCCTCGACGACCGACGCCTCTGGATTGCCGGAAGGCGCGACGTGGAGATACTCGGAATTCATCAAAGCCGTTTTAGGCGGGAAAGTTGAACGCGTGCGATTCGCCAAAGACGGTTCGTCTTTGCAATTGACCGCGGTGAACGGGAACAGAGCGACGGTTGTTTTACCGAACGATCCGGAGTTGGTGGATATTTTGGCCAAGAACGGCGTCGACATTTCCGTTTCCGAAGGCGAGCAACAAGGGAACGCGGCGAGTTTGTTGGGCAACGTGTTGTTCCCGGTTATCGCGTTTGCCGGTTTATTCTTTTTGTTCAGAAGAGCGCAAGATGGATCTGGCTCTGGCGGTGGCATGCCGGGTGGCATGGGCGGCATGGGCGGCGGTGGCCCGATGGATTTCGGTAAATCCAAGAGCAAATTTCAAGAAGTTCCGGAAACCGGCGTCACTTTTGTCGACGTCGCCGGCGTCGAAGGCGCCAAGTTGGAATTGCAAGAAGTTGTCGATTTCTTGAAGAACCCGGACAAATATACGCAACTAGGCGCCAAGATCCCGAAGGGTTGTTTGTTGGTTGGCCCGCCGGGTACGGGTAAGACGTTGTTGGCCAAGGCGGTCGCCGGTGAAGCCGGTGTTCCGTTCTTCTCGTGCGCGGCGTCCGAGTTCGTTGAATTGTTCGTCGGCGTCGGCGCGTCTCGTGTCAGAGATTTGTTCGAAAAAGCCAAATCGAAGGCGCCGTGTATCGTCTTCATCGATGAGATTGATGCCGTCGGGAGACAGCGTGGTTCCGGCATGGGCGGTGGTAACGATGAGAGAGAACAAACGATTAATCAGTTGCTCACGGAAATGGATGGTTTCGAAGGGAACACTGGCGTCATCGTCTTGGCGGCGACGAACAGACCGGACGTTTTGGATTCCGCCTTGTTGCGTCCGGGACGATTTGATCGTCAAGTTACCGTCGACCGACCGGATGTTGCCGGCAGAATCAGAATCTTGAAGGTGCACTCCAGAGGTAAGACCATCTCCCCGGATGTTGACTTTGAAAAGGTTGCCAGACGTACCCCGGGTTTCACCGGCGCCGACTTGGCCAACTTGATGAACGAATCGGCTATCATTGCCGCCAGAAGAGAATTGACAGAAATTTCCAAGGAAGAAATCGCCGATGCGCTCGAAAGAATCGTCGCCGGTGCCGCCAAGGAAGGTGCCGTCATGTCGGAGAAGAAGAAGAGACTCGTAGCGTACCACGAAGCCGGTCACGCCATCGTCGGTGCGTTGATGCCGGAATACGATCCGGTTGCCAAAATCTCCATCGTCCCGAGAGGCGCTGCGGGTGGTTTGACCTTCTTTGCCCCGAGCGAAGAACGATTAGAATCTGGTTTGTATTCCAGATCGTACCTCGAGAACCAAATGGCGGTTGCCATGGGTGGTCGTGTCGCGGAAGAGTTGATCTTTGGCGCCGAAGACGTCACCACTGGCGCCTCGGGCGATTTCCAACAAGTCTCGCAAACCGCGAGACAAATGATTGAAACCATGGGTTTCTCCAAGAAAATAGGTCAAATCGCGTTGAAAACTGGTGGCGGTCAATCTTTCTTGGGTGGGGAAATGGGTCGATCTGCGGATTACGGACCAGCAACGGCGGATTTGGTCGATAGCGAAGTCAAAGAGTTGGTGACCAAAGCGTACCGAAGAGCGAAGGATTTAGTGTCTATCAACATCGACGTATTGCACAAAGTTGCGGACGTGTTGATGGAAAAGGAAAACATCGATGGCGATGAGTTTGAAAAGATCATGTTCAACGCCAAGTCCGAGTTGTACTTGAAGGAAGACAACTTGGAGGTTGTCGTTCCGTACATGCAATAACTCGAGAGTCGAGAAAAGGACGAAAGCGGAAAGAAGAGAGAATTAGAAAGAGAGAAAGAGAGAGAAGAAAACATAACGAAACCACACATAAAAAAGCTTTGCAATAACAACAGACTTAATTGTACCATTCTTTACATTCATTGAAACGCACAACGGTTCATCATATCTTTTAATAATACATTACCTATGCGCTCGCAGTATCGCGAGCGCTCGCTACACATTTCACTTCTTCCCGAGCTTATTCCCTTTCCCTTTAAACTTCTTCTTATTCCTGTTTCCGCCACCATTCCCACCGTTGCTCGAAGGCATGATCGCTCTCGCTAATTTCTTCCTCGTTTCGTTCAACCCTTTCAAAAACCCACGTATCGGCGATATCCCGTGTTGTCGTTCAAAGACGTCGTTCGCCGCTTTCATCATCACCAAAGTGAAGACGAATTTGATGACGCGTGTTTCCTCGTGTTCTCCTCGTCCTCCTCCCGTTTTGGAATCGGTAGTTTTTGACGACATTATTTGAAGACGATGATATTGCCTCCTCCTCCTCTGATACGTTGTTGGAGTTTGTGCTGTCCGCGAGGAGGTAAACTCTGGCGTCTTTTCGCGCGCGTTATCCACTTTTGTTGAATTGGAAAACTCAAACAACCGCACAAAAAGGAGTTCTTTCAGCGCACTTGTTTGTATATATATACGCTCCAAACAACAAAAAGAATGCACCGATAATACGAATAACACAACGACATACATCTCGAGCAAGAAGAAGCGAAGAATACAGATGAGTTCAGGCGGTGGTGGTTCAGGGAAACTCGACGCGACCGTCCCTAAGATGTTCTGTTCGATGATACATGCCTCGGTGTTGATGATAGATCCAAAGCGGGGCAGCGCGGAAGACGAGAAGAACACCAAAGACTACCACGACCCGTTTCTCGGTCTCGACGTTTACAACGTTGCTTCTTCTATTGATGCTTTGTCCTCTGGATTTCCGACGCACCGAGCGGCGCACCACCCGGACGTTCACAGGTTTGCGAAGAAAGCTTCAGCTGCCACCAGCGGTGGTGGTGGGGTGGTTGGCGGGATGAATGGTTCCAACTTCAACAAACCGTTTGGACCTCATTTTCGTCGCGTGTGGATCCAAGGCGAAGTGACGTCGAGCGCGAACAACGGCGCCGTCCTCGTCGTCTCGGACGGGACCGGATCGGTGGAGGTGAACACGGACGGGGAGAGAAAGATCGAGAAAGGCGCGTACGTGTGCGCCATGGGGTGGTTGAGTAAAGAGAAGAAGGTACAAGCGACGCACGTGATGGAAATCAAAGACGCAAAGGCGAGGAAAAGTCGAGAGCGCGCGTGGGCGATGGAGATTCGGGAGCTGTGGGATGGGATTCGCGCCGGCGCGACGTTTTGATTTTTTTTCTCTCGTTGCGCACCGCGGGTGCGTTTATTTCTGTGTTTCTTCTGTGTTGTTGCAAAAATGGAGGACGCGCGCCGCGCTGGGCGTTTTGTTGTCCGAGCCCATCTGTATTTGATAGTAGTTGCTATAGCGTTGTATGTATGTTGTACACATTTTCAGCGCGCCGTTTCCGCGCGTCGCGGCGGATTGAAATTGAACCCACCAAATTGAAATCTGTTGTTGTTGTTGTTGTTTCTTCCTGTTATAGGAGCTCTCGCAATTCTTCGGCGGTAGAGGTTACCACCTATACCACCGTTTGCGGTATTGTTGTTGTTGTTGTTATTATTATTATTATTATTACTCCTGTTATTTCGTATGTTTGCAATCGCGTTCGCTTCTTCTTTACCGATCGCAAAAAAGTTCTCGAATATCCCCGGTGGTTGTTGGTTTCTTCTTCTCCTCCTTCCGAAGTTGTTGTTGTTCCTGTTGTTGTTGTTGTTCGTATAGTTATCGTACATTCCGCAGTTCACTCGAAACTGTGGGTACCTTTCAATGATTGAACACGCGTACACGTACGGCACGTGAAATCGCATCAAACTTTCAATCGGCGTTTGCAAACACACGAGCACGTCTCGAATAGCCGTCACAAACGGCACGAACGCGTCCACCCGATGTCGAGTCCGCACCATCGTCCCGTCGTCGTCGATGACGCTGGATACTCCGGCAATGAGCATCCTCCCGAGCGTCCTCGCGATGTACGTGTACACGTGCGTCTTCTCCAAGCGATGAAACCACTTCCTCAGCAAAATAAACAGCTTATTCCCTCGTTGCATCTCGCGGCTATAAAACACTCGCACCTCGCACCCTAATATCGTCTCCACCACATCCCCGAGTCGATTAAACTCTCTGCAATCCGCATCCGCGGCGATTGGAATCAACGTGTTCAAAAGCGCGTCTCTCCACGCGTTGAAATATTGGTGCGTTCGATCCTTCGCCGTCGGCGCGAACCACTCCAAAAACCGCTCTCGGCGAGACCGTCTCGGCAAGTTCCTAAACGTCGCTTGGCACACGCGACATCTCGTTTCCGTGTTCCCGCTGTTTTGTAAACTCACCGACTGCCAGTGTCTCAAACACCTCGCGTGGACGTAACCGGCGCTTCCCGAGCAATCGCACGGAGAGATCATCTCACTCATATCGTCGGATCCGAAGCAAAACCTGCACTGGATGTTCACGTTGTTGTTGTTGTCCTCTTCTCCCGCAGCATTATTTGACCCAAAAATATTCCTCGTCGTCGTCCTCGTTTCTGGGGAAGAAAACGACGCGAGTTCTTCTTCTTGGTGTCGTTGCGCATCCTCGCGAGGAGGAGGAAGAGGCGCAGGACGAACCATCGGTCGTCGTCCTCGCCTCTTGCACATCTCGATGAACGCGCCGCAGGAAAGAAACACCGCGAACCGAACGTGGCCGGGATTGATGAGGAGCATGTTGAGTGATATTGCTTCTTTCCTTTTTCCTTCTCTTTCTCTCTCTCTCTCTCTGTCTCGCGCACAAAGCGTGTGTTTGATGTGTGTTTTTGTGAAGATTCCGTTGGGGAGATTTGGAGTACATAAAAGCGAGAGGATCGAACGCGAAGAAGGTTGTTGTTCTTGTTGTTGTTGTTCGGAGAACAAGAAGAGAAAATGTGGCGCGTTGCTGTGGCGAAGTGTTTTATTCTTTTCGTCGCGATATATCTTATTTTAAAAACAATACGGTGGTCGTCGTCCGCGCGTCTACCGTCGGCTCGTCGAAACTCTCTCTCTCTTTCTCTCTCATTCTTATTCGCTCGGCTCCGCGACCGTCAACTCTTCCTCGCCAAACGGCGGCGCATTTTTCGAATAATATACCCCTAACATCAACAAAACGTCCGCGGTGAACACCCCGGCGAACGATTTCCAAACGAACGGAATCAAAACGTTAATCAATGGAATCGCGATGAAGAGCACGTTCAGCGCGTCCTTCTCCTTCGCTCCGCAGTCTCGCGCTCGCAACGACGGCACCGTAAACATCCACACGGACCACATCCCCATCAATCTCGCAATCGTCGGTTCCTCGGATGGGTAAATCACGTTGAATGCGAGTAAACCTCCGATTAAGATTGCCAAATACGCTTGGACTTCAAACACTTGGTACAAGACGGTGCCTTTCTGCGCTGGATTTTTTTTCTTCTTTGCGTCTCCTGACGAAGAAGGGGCGAATGTGGTTGCGGTTTTTTTTACGAATTTGTTCAAGTTTTTATCGAATGACGATGTCGAGGCAGAGGCAGAGGAGGACGTGGTAGAATCCCTTTCGCCTGTGGCGAGTGTTGCGTTTTCGTTGTCCTCGTTCGTTGCTTTCAAGACAAAAGATGATTGTTTTTTCCGACCTCCTTCATGATTCCGGGGAAAACTAATCGATGATGATGCACTACGTCTTTTCCCCGTTAAAGCTTTTAAGGCGAGCGCGTCGTTTTTGCAGCAGTTCGATGAAGACGATACCCCCCTCAGAGATGATCCTCTGCGTAACGTCGTCGTAAAAGTCGTCGTCATTGTGTTTGCGTTTGTGTTTACTCTTCTCGTACTCTCTCTCTCTGTTCTGAAAAATCGCGTCGTCGTATCTCGTTTTTTGACTATTTAGGGTTTTGATAATACCCTAAACAGTTTTTTTTCTAACACCCTCGAGAGAGAAGATGAGTCTTTGCACTTCATCTCGTCGCGCGCGCGCGAGATATATCACACACGCACGCGCAGAAAGAGCGCTTCGTCGTTTTGCACGAAGTTGGAAGAACAACATCAACGCGAGAAGATGGTGCGCAGTTTTAGACAAAAAGAGAGAATCTCACTCTTTACTTCTTTCTTGCCCCCGAGGCGCGTTTTGTACGTCGAAAGTAAAACTCTGCTTTGGTTCCCCGCGGGGGGAAACAAATTGGAGACCAACAAAACAACTAGGCTTTCTCTCTCTCTCGTATTCTCTGTCGTCCCCTCTCGCAAACGCACTCGCTGACCCTGAAACGTTTCTCTCTCTCGTCCCTCTTTCTTGCTTTCGCTGCTCTCCTCCTCGAAACGTGAACAACAACAAACAGGTCGTCTCGGAGAAAGAGCAAAAGTCCTCCACCACGAATGGTTTGTTTTCCAAGCTGTTTTCCTCCAATAAGAACAACAACAACATCAACGCGTCGAGTATGAAAGGCGAAGAGTCTCACGAGCGGCCTTTACCTCCTTCTCGTGGAGAACGCTTTCAACAGCAGGAGCAGGAGGAGCAACAAGAACACCAACAACCGTCGACGTCGTCGTCGGCGTGGAAACAACTTCACTCGGCGCAGTCTAAATTGAACGCGGCGAACGCTATGAAGAGAGGAGCCGGAGGGAAAGCGGCGACGACTTTGAGCAGCGGTGTCGGGACGACGACGACGAAAATGTCCGCGGGGACGAAGAAGGCGATGAAGTCCTCCAGGGAGGCAAAGTTTCGGAATTATTTGAACTTGGACGGAACTTTAGATAAGTTGACGAGAGCGTTGGACGATTTGTTGCGAAGTAACGTGAAACCAGAGTCGCCGGCGGATTGGTTAGTCGCTCGATTATCGGACGACTACGCGAACAAACTGAAAGAAGCGCAAGAAGATTTGGAAGAGCAAGTGAAGGAGAACGAAAAGTTAAAAGAACGGTTGGATAAATCGAGAAGTTTCGTGCATCGATTACAGGAAGACGTGGAAGATTTGACGAAAAAGTTGGAAGAGGAGAAGGAAATGGCAGAAGCGGTCGCCGCGAGAGCTATGCACGAGCCGCAAGAGGTGGAGATGTTGAAAGAGGAGTTGAGAGAGGTGATGGAAGACGCGAACGAGATGGCGGATTTAATCCGCGAGTACGAGCAAAGAGAAGAAGAGCGCTTGGCGGTGCGAAGCGTGAAGAAAGAGTTGCAAGAGGAACGAGAGAGGGTGTATGGAAATGGAACTTTACCGAGTCCTCGGTCGTCAGACGCGTCGTCAAAGAGATTGATGCGGTTCGAAGAGATTAAAGAAAAGGTTAGAAGACAACACGAAGAAGCGCAGAGATACAAACAGAACAGAAGCGGCGGAACATCGCCGACGGCTTCGGATATGAGTTCGCAGTACGTGGAAGAGGACAACGCGCCAAAGTACACGAGGTCCGCGTCGAAGAGGATTACCGAAAGCGAAGGAAAAATGTTGTTTTAGAATTTGGTTTGTATATCACACTACAAGGGTACAATAATAGTTACTGTATCTGCTATCAACTCCTTTATTATTCTACACGTACAGCGAAGGCGCGAAGACGATGCCTCTTCGCAACAACTCCGCTCCTTTTTCAAACTTCTCGCGTAAATTCTCATCCCCGCACGCCATCGCCGCTCTGCCGAGCTCCAACATCAATTCGTCCAATCGACGCATGGCGCGAACGATAGTGCCTTCAAACAAATCCGTTCGCAACAACACTTCCGAAAACGTTTTTCCTCCCGCCCATTCGTGCACGATTTCCACCAAGAACGTTCGAAACGAATCGACGTATTTTTCCACGTCGATTTCGAGTTTTTGTTCCAGTTGCGTATTGGCGATGAGTTTCGCCGCGTCTAAAACGCCTTTGATTGGCACCTCTAGATTTTTCGGTATGGTTGGCTTTTGGTTCGACTTTTCCGTTGGAACAAACATGGAACACAACGCGACGAGTTCTCTCGGCGTCGCTTTCGCGAAGGCGCCGTTGAACATCAACTCCGTGGCCAAAAGTTCATCCGCCGTGTCGATTTCGCACGCGCATCGGCCTTTGGGTAAAACGACGCCTTCAGCGTCCACGTGGTTGAGTTTGCGTAAAACTTTTGAACGCGAAGATAATTCGTCGCGAAACTTGGACAGTTCGCTCGTTTTTATGCGCGAAGATAACACTCTCGATCGTTCCTCGAGAGTCGCTTTCTTCTCAAACATCGCTTTCTCGTCAAAATCCTCTTTCGGGGCGTTTTTATCCTTCATCTTCGCTCTGAGCGTCTTTTGTTTTTCGTAATACATCTCTTCTTCGTCGTCTCCAGCTTCATACAGTTGATGTGTTTTAATCTTTTCGCGAACAGACTCGAGTTCTTGAACCATCGACGCGTACGAAACTTCGACGCACCCTAGCGCGTTCACGGCGTCCAAACTCGGCACGTCCCGCAAACCTTTCTTCTCCTTGAACGTATGCACAATCGTGCGAACGCTCTCGTACACCGCGTCTCTCGACGTCGAATCGCGAAGATCGTCGGACAGTTCTAAAATGAGTTCACCGATGTTCGCCACCAACGCGAGACTGACGGGAACGATTTCCGTCGTGTTTCGTTTACGTTTTTTCTTTTCACCTTCTAAAATCGTCCCGCCGGCGTCGATGTTGACATCTGCTGGAGTCAATATACCTTCCGAAGCACCCGGTCCTACGCGCATTAAGCAATCAACGACGACCGTTTCCGGTGCGATATCTTTCGTCGAAGGATCAATCCCTCGCATTCTCAACATCTCGTCCGAGAGTTGATAGGCGTTTACGACGCACCCCCATCCGAAATCGTCGTAACCGTTGCGGATTTTCAGCAATCTCCCCGGCGTGAGAAACTTCATCGCTCTTGTCGGTTCGAGTTCGTGACGTTTCAACTCTTTTTCCAGTCGACGCGCCCGTTCGATGAGTTTTCCATACTCGGTGGATTCTTTGCTCACGTTTTTGAGTTTTTCATCTATTCCGGCAATTTCTTCTCGCACTCGGTCGCGTTCGACTTTCATTCCTGGAACCGCTTTGGCGTGCTGGTACGAGTGAAACGATCGTTGAATGACGAATTCCGCGTCCATAGTTCCGCTTGCTCGTTTTAACAGGTTCAAAATAGAATAGTAACTCAACTTGAACTCTGAATTTAATGCCTGCGGTTTGCCTTGTAACATTTCGCGCATCGCGGATTCCTCCATTTTTTCATCAGCCATGACGATGCATATGCCTCGATCGTCTTTACCTCGTCTACCCGCGCGTCCGGACATTTGCGTGTACTCTCCAGGTGCTATAACGCGTTCTTCGTTTCCGTCGAATTTCTTCACCGCGGTAAAAACGACCGTTCGCGCGGGCATGTTCAAACCCATCGCGAACGTCTCCGTCGCAAAGAGACATTTGATCAAGGATTCGCTGAAGAGGATTTCCACGAGCTCTTTCAAGCACGGGAGTAAACCCGAGTGGTGAATTCCAATGCCCGCTTTCAACAGGGGTAATATTCCTTGCACCGCGGGTAATTTTCTATCTTCTTCGTCTAAACACTTCAATGCGTTCGTGTACACTTCTTCCACGGCTTCCGCCTCTTCCTCGTCGTTGAAGTGAATTTTCTTGCACTGTTTGGCGTACTCCTCGCATTCTCTTCGAGAGAAGGAAAACACGATCACGGGGAAGAACTCTTTGTTTTTAATCATCCGAGTGATGCGTAAAATATCCGACTCGTCTTGCGTGTTGCCGTGTTGTCCGTTACCTCGTCCTCCTCCTCCTCGTCCTCCTCGTCCTCCTCGTCCCGGGCCTCGTCCTCCTCGTCCTCCGCCGCTATTTCCGCTATTACCACCACTATTCTTCAACGCCGCGCGTAACTTTTCGAAATTCTCCCGCCTGAAATTCCCAACCTCGTCGACGATTAAATGCAATCCTTTCCCGCCCTTCGGAAAACCGTAGTGTTGCAACGGCGTCGGCCGATGGTCGGTATACACGACGTGAACGCAATGTTCGTGTAAACTCGCCACCCACTCGGCAAACTCCAACGCGTTCGGCAAAGTCGCCGATAAAAAAACTAACCGCGCGTTTTTAGGCGCGAACACTATGCTCTCTTCCCACACCACCCCTCGCTCTCGATCTCTCATGTAGTGCACCTCGTCGAAGATGATCCATCGCACCTCTCGAATCACCTCCCCGCCTCTGTACAACATCGACCTCAAAACCTCCGTCGTCATCACCAAACACGTCGCGTTCGGATTAATCACCGTATCCCCCGTCATCAAACCAACGTCCCCGAACTCCTCTTCTAACTCTCTAAACTTTTGATTCGACAGCGCTTTCAACGGCGACGTGTATATCACTCTTTGCTTATCGCGAAACGCCATCGCTATCGCGTATTCCGCGACAACCGTCTTCCCAGCCGACGTGTGCGCCGCCACCATCACCGACTCGCCTCGTTCCAAAACCGCCACCGCGGTCGACTGAAACGCGTCTAACTCGAACGCGTACTTCTTCGCGTATTTCTCCGATGAAAATGTCGGCGTCTTTAATAGCGATACCTCCATGGCACTTAATTTGAGAGACTTTGGAATAGCCACTTCGTGCACGCAACTCGTTCGCTTTTGCCGCTGGTATCGAGCGACCGTGTCATCATCATCGCGATCCTCTTTAATCTCACCTTCGTCCTCCTCCTTTTCCTCCTCCCCCTGCTCGTCTAAAGCATCGTCACCTCTGCTTTTCCTCCTCGCCGCCGTCGTTTCTGTTCTCGTTTCAATCACGTGTTTCTTCACGCTTTCCCGAAACAATTTGGCCGCTTCGGATGGTTCCGTCGTCGCCGCGTGTTGAAACGGATGATGATGATGATGTTGTTTATCGTCGTCGTCGTTTTCGTCGTCGTTTCCTGCGTCCAACGGAGCCGAAGCACCCGCCGCCATGACGTGCGCGCGAGACGAACACTTTTGAGGAACATTCGTCACTTCGCATGGGGAAAAGAACAGACGACCGGAGCGTCATAGATGTCGTTCCAAACGGCGTCGCCTTTAACCTCGCCAAGTCGTGGTTAGGTCTGGTAAAGAAGAAGGACGACGACGAGGACGACGGAAACGCCGACAGAAGCGAGAACGAGAACGTAAACAACAACAACAACAACGAGACGTTCTCGTTAGAGGCATTCCGTCGGGACGCGCAAAGAGAGGAGGAAGAGGAAACGTCGTCGACGTCCGGACGCCACGGAGGGAAAGGAGGAGGATCGCAACGCGCGAACGCAAGACTCGGATTAGGTGCGAAATATACGAGCCACTCGAAAGCCGCGCGGACGATGCAAACGATCGCGGAGAAGAAAATCTTCGATCGAGTGCAAAGAGAGAAACACACGAGGAGGATGGAGGAAAAGGAACGAGAGCGCGAAAGTTCCTCGGACGAGGACGAGGACGAAGAGGACGTCAGAGGGTTGAGCAAGAGCAAGAAGAGGAAGATGGAGAGGTTTGATGCGAGCACGTATAGGAGGAAATAGATTGACTGTTGTTGTACATTAGTAGTTTAGCTGCTATAAGAAATGGTTTAAAAGCGACGCGTTACGTACGCGCTAATTCCGAGTCGTCACACGACGGCGTCTTTCGCCGAAGAGTTGATGATGGAGTCTTCTTCTATGTTCATCTCGTTTTTCATGGCGTCTTCAAAAGCGCCGGGGTCGGTTACCTCGTCGTCGTCGTCGTCGTTACCAAAACCGCCCAGGGTAAAATCGCTGTTCAGTTCTCTCGCGCCTTTTTTCTTTCGTTCTTTCTTCTCGAGGACGGTATTAGGATCCTCGTCGATTAACGCCGGTCCGTGATAGTAGCCTTCGATAGCAATCGCGGCAACGACGACGCCTAGAAATAACTCCGCGCGAACGGTTTCACCGAGGTACGCGATGGAGACAAACGCGACTATGAATAAAGAAACCGTCGTCGCGAACGTCTTCGCAATGACGTCTAAATATTTCATCACCGCCGAGGTGGCGATGCCTCCAAACGCAGAGTTTGCGACCAACGCGAGCGAGACGAGCGTGTGCCCGCGAAAGAGCTCGTAATGGACGCCGTTTTCAAACGCGTTCGTTTCCCACACCAAACTCGCGAAGGTAATCATAGTCCCCCAACCGTATAACAAGGCGTTTTGGAAGTAAAACGGGTTCGGCGTGTTCTTGAGAAACATTTCCACGCACACGCCGGCTATCGAACTCGCGACAATCGCGAAAGATTCCAACACGTACCCTTGCGTCAATCGACCGTAATCGCTGAAGGATGACGCGAGCAACATTCGTCGCTTCGTCCTCTCCTCCTCGTTGTCGAGCACCGACGACACCGACGAAGACGCGAGAGAAGACATAGAAGAATACGGCGACGCCCCTCTCCTCCTCGTCATCCCCGCGCCGGCGAAGATGTGCCGATCGTCCGCGAATCTCACGTGCTCCCCACTCCCGCCTTCCTTCGCGCCTAACTGCGATATCATGCACCCAACCGTTAGTAAAATCATCATTCGCCATTGCAATTTCGTTAAATGTTTCTTCATCATGATTTTAAACGCGCACGCGGTGACGACTATTTTCAGCTGGTTCAGCATTTGATACGAAAACGCTCCTAAATCCGCAATCACGAAGAAGTTTAAATTGTTCGATATCGCGTATAAACTCGCCGGTACCGCGGCCATGAACACGGTGGAATTCGACACATCCAACGTCGTTTTAATACCACTCGTTTTCGTCCTCTCTTCTCTCGTCCAGTAGAACAAGACGAGACTTAAAACTAACTTCCCAAGTTCGGCGAAAAACGGGACCGTTAACGAGTTGTACGCGAACTTCGTGTTGGAAGGATCTGATGTGTTTTGTTTCAGAGTGAACTGCGTGAGCAAAGAGAGCGAACACGTGGTGAGGACTTGCAGAAAGAGAAGGAGCTTTTGCGTCGGCGTGTAGTACGACGAGGAGGAGGAGGAGGAAGAGGACATTATTCGTAGTCGTGTTTCATCTAAATGTGATTACTCGATGTGTGTGTTGTGACGATGAATTAAAACGACGAAAGCGAAAGGTCTTAGTAGTAATGAACGAGTATACTGGTCTTAATCAAAGTTATTTACTCGACGATGTGATCGATCAACCCAAAATCAATCGCCTCTTTTGCGCCAAAGTACGTATCTCTGGTCATCAAACCCCTCAACTCCTCGTAATCCTGCCCGGTGTATTTCGCGATGAACGCCGATTGCGCCTTGGCGTTTCTGTTCAACTCCAACGCTTGCAACTTGACCTCGACGGAGGTTCCGCTCAAACCGCCCAACGGCTGCGCTAATATCATTCTCGCCGATTTCATGGAATATCTCTCACCTTTCGTCCCGGCGGCTAAAATCATCAAAGGCGGTCCTGCCACGCATCCCATCGCGACCGTTTTCACCGGACACGTGATCATCTCCATGGCGTCGACGATCGCGACGACGCAATATTGCGTCCCCGCCGTCGCGTTGATGTATAAAGTTATCGGTTCATTCGGTGCTTCTGATTCTAAAGCGAGCATTTGTGCCACGATTATTGCCGTAGAATCTTCGTCGATGCGTTCGCCGATGAAGACGATTCGGTTGTTCACCAAGAACGTGAATAAATCTTGTTGCTGAGACCCGTCGCCGAGTGGGACGACAATAGGGACCGTTTCCGGGCCGTTTCTGATTGACATTGCTTTTGCTTTTGCTCGACTTTTAGTACTGGGAAACCGTTTTTTCAAGAGTTGTCCTCGTCTTCTGCAATTGATAACGTTGTTCTTTTTTGCGTTGGTTTTCGAGGACACCGACGACGCTGCACCCGTGGCGTTGTTCGCGGTGTTTCTCAGCGCAAACATGATGACGCCGATGTGATGATGATAAAACTTTTCGTCTTTGCTCTGAAAATGGAAGAAAATGTCTCTCTCTTATATAAAATGTAAAACACACACACACACACGCTTTATTATAAAGACCTTTTATTCTTCTTTCGCTTCACCTGAGAAACTCTCTCTCTCTCCACTCTCTCTCTCTCTCTCTTTCTCTCTCTCTGTCTTTTCGAGCGCTCTTTTGAATGGTCCGAATGTCAACGCAAAACAGCAGAGGGAACACACGACCTAATTTTGCTCCAAATTTTGTGAGACAAAGAAAGAGAGGAAAAACAGAGAAGGACCCTTAACCGCCACTATTTAGGGTTTTTTTAATCCAAGCCAAAAAAAATTTTTCAACACCAAACTGCTCTTCTTTTGCTCTTTTGGAGATCATTCACTCCTTAAAGCTTTAGAGAGAATACTTAGCACGTAAACAACAAGCGCAAAGCGAAAAGCGAGAGAGAATACACACCGCACACATATAATACCACGCAAAACGAGCAAAATGGAGAAAGATTTTGTTGTTGTTGAGCAAAACAAAGAGGATGATGACTTTGTTTTCGCGCGTTCGCGAGAAAAACGGAAACCGAGAGATAGATTGTGGTCGTTCCTTTTTACCATTGTTCTTTCTTCTTCGCTTCTTATTGGAGGCATCAATTACGCGCATAACAACGCGGGGAGTTCTGGAGATGATGTTCCGTCGCCGTCGGAGATGGAGTTTGGCCAAGCGTGCGATGGACCTTTGTTTTTAGCGAAGTTGGAAGCGAACAACGCGCGGTATAAGGTTGCGAATTCGGTACCTTTACCACCTGGTGGTGGTGGTGCTTCGACGAGCGAAACAACGGCTTTGTTGGGGAAAGGCGCGTATAGGAGATTGACGACGACGAAGGAAAACGACGAGGTTTACGAGGAGGATTTGATGAAAAGAAGCAGAAGAAGAGAAAGTTTAGGACCGGACGGTCCGGACGCGAGGAGTAGTAGTAGTAATAGTAGCGAGAGGAATAGTATTCGTCGTCGTCGTCCTGAACAACAACAACAACAACAGAAACAAAAACTCGGAGTGAGCGAGTCGACGAAGAAAAACAACGCGCACTTGGCGGCGAAAGAGATCATGTTCAATTCCGAGCAACCGTTTGACGTGACGGTTGTGATTAACGCCGCGTTGTGGTGCGCGGGAATATCGCTGCTCGTTTCGGTGCTCATGGGCGTGTTCATCGTGTACATGTTTCGAACGTGCGCGCATAAAACAGTTTGGGGGATTATTTATTTCAAGATTTTCTCGCTCTTTGGAATGGCGGTGGCGATGTTGAGCATGGGAAGCATGGAAGGGTTCATCACGTTCGCGTTGATTGGTTTGTTAACATGGTTCGTCTATTGGTTGTGGACGGACGAGTTGAACGTGGTCGCTTCCATGCTCGCGGTCAGTTCTCAAGCGTTGAAGGATAACCCGGGCATTCTTGGTTGCGTGTTGAGCTTGCAAGTTGCCGTGTTAGCGTTTGTGATACCAGTCGTTGGTTTCGTTTACATCGCTTTATTAGGCGGCGCGCCAGACGTCAACCCGAAAGCGATTTACCAAAACTCCTCGACGTTGGCGTGCGCGGATTACGTCGGGAGACCGGTGAATTGTTGCGCAACCACGCCAGGCGCCTGGGTTGCGTGGTACGAAGCGTTGGCCATCATTTCGATCATCTGGGCGTTCGCGTTCGCTTTAGAAGCGAGGATGTACATCATCGGCGGAACCGTTTGCCAATGGTATTTCGCTCCGAGAGGCAGCACTCAGTTTAAAGGCTTCACGTGGACGTCCACAAAGCACGCGTTAGGTCCGTCATTTGGCACCGTCTCGTTTGGCTCGGCCATCATGACCGCGGTTGAAATGATGCGCCAAGCCATGGAACGCGCGAGAGACGAAAACGAACAAAACTTGTTATTGTGCATGGTACAATCGTGCTTAGAGTGCATATGGCAATTCATCGAGTACCTCTCGAAATTCGCCATGCTCCAAGCGTCCATGACGGGCGAAGCCTTTTGCGACGCGGCGGGTTCCATTTTCGACTTACTCCAACGCAACTTCCTCTTAGCATACGGGACCTACGCCTTCCCATCCATGATATTACAAATCATGTCCATCGTCTTCGCCTTAGTCGCCGCGGCCGGTTCCTTCGCCATCACCTACGCGATGTTCGAAATCCAAGAAGAAATCATGGCTACCGGCTACGCGCTCGTCTGCGCTTTAATCACCGGGTTCGTCGTCTGGTGTTCCTTGAGTTACTTCACCATGATTCTCGTCAACACCACCGACGCCGTATTCGTTTGCTACGCCAAAGACAAAGACAGAAACGAAATCCACCACGAAGAGATGCACGCGGTGTTTGAAAACGCCGTGCGAAGGCGACAAGAGGCGAGAGGGGAAATCGTAAGACAGCCCGCCGGACCGTACGCGTACGGCGCGGGAAATCCCGTAAACAACGGCGCCAATAAATCCTACTACTAAATTTAACAGCACACGGACAAAACAAACGCCGGTCATTTAAGCGGCGCGTAGGACGTGAGAAAAACGGATATTTGGTACATTCATGTGTAAATAACTTCATTATAAATTGTGCTGTACCTGCACTAAAAACGACGACTCTTTTCTTTAAAGACGCACGCGCACTTTGAACGATACGATGATGAGTGTTAATAATACGTGTTATTATTAATCCACCTCTCTCTTCTTCGCGGGGATGTTCTCTTCTTCATCTTTGTCTTCTTCAAAAGCACCTCTTAAGAGTGGTGGTAAACATTTCTTATTAAAAACGGTTTTCTCCGCGTACGTGTTCTCGGAATCGCTCTCGTTCGCGCGTCACCAAAAACGCGTCCACGACATGGAAAACGCCCCTCGCCGCGTGTTAGACCCATCCATCGATCTCAAGAAACACCTGAAATGGTTCGCGAAAGAGTTGAAAGCGCAACCGAACCCAAGGCAGTTATTCCGGGACTTGTTTAACGACGCCGAAATCGAGACGATTCCGAGGAACCGAGCGGTGTACGCCTTGTGTTTCTTCATGACGGCGAAAGAGAGTTCGGAGTACGAAACGAACACGTACCCGAGACAGGTGATTGAAGCGGCGGATAAAATATTGATGAACATGGAGGAGAAAGAGAAAGGGAAATTACGATTCGCGAAGAACGTTCCGGCGTGGCCGGCGATGCCGGAGGACGATCGGAAATCATCCGGGAGCGGCGGGATGGCGAACGCGTTGCGCGAGAGAGCGTTTGGCGCGAACGTCGCGGCGTTTCAAGCGCTAGGGTATCGAGAGAAAGGACCGAAGAAAGAGCACAAGCGCTCGTCGTCGTCGACGAGGACGACGACGGATGAGAACCATCCAGAGTTTGTTAGACCGAACACGTACGCTATTACCGCGTTTTATAAGCCGTTGTTGTTGCAAGCGTTCATAGCGTGGAATAGGAGACGGTGGAATCGAGCGTTGAGAGAAGGTGGTTTTGTGGAGTCACCGCCGGATGAGAAGACCGGGGTGGTGTTATGGACGAGAGAGGCTTCTTCGACGTCGGAGAGCTGCTCGTCGAGTGAAAATACAGACGACGACGAAGGCGACGACGACGTCAATGAGAAGAAGAAGAAGAAGAAGAAAAACGAGAAGAATCCAAACAGACACGTGCCGGTTGTTTTTCTGCACGGCCTTGGCGTCGGCGTCGGGCCGTATTCGAGTTGGATTATAGAGAGATTACCGAAAGATAGAACGATTCTGTGTCCAGAATGGCCGAATATTTCCTACGGAATCGAACGAGGGCACGAGTATCCGACGCCGAGGGAATTGGCGCAATTTTTGAGAACATCCGTGGAAAACGCGATTAAAAAAGTTAAAAACAAAACGCAGTTGACGACGAGTGAAATAAAATGCGATTGTATCGGACATAGCTACGGAACGGTCGTTTTAACCGGGTTTCGAAGGTACTGTCGAGATGTCGTGCGTCGTTCGGTATTTATCGACCCGGTTTGTTTCGTACCGTCGTTCGGGCGATATCTTAAATACGCCTTTGAGGAGCATTTACACGCGTGGTTTCAATTTTCATCGTACATTCGAACGAAAATAAAAAACCCGGACGAGCCTATGGATTTTATGAACGTTTTCATGTCGACCTGGTTCGTGAAAGGCGATCCGTCCACGCAGCACTTAATGAAGCGCCTATTGTTTCCGCAGGAAAGTTGGGAACGAGGTCCCTTGGACGAGCGCGATTGTCTCGTCTTGAGCGGCAAAGACGAAATTGTACCGAGCGAGGATATTCGAAACACGTTTCAAAAGACGTGGCCGAAAACTGCTATTTTTTACCAAGGACAGTGGCAACACGGCGGGTTCTTGTTAGAGGAGGACCCGGAAAAGGTGAACGAGGCGCTGTTGAAGTTTATCGAAAGAGGAAGAGAGGAGAAGAACAACGACGTTCCTCTCGCGTCTCCGGAATAGATTTTGAGGTACCTCGCGGAAACAACAACAACAAGCGGTTATAACTTATTTACTACTTTTGCTCCTACTAGCTTTCCACGCCTTCAACTTTTCCATTTTAAACCGTTTCTGCTCTGCAATCTTGGCGTTTCTCCGTTCCATCGCGGACATCGTGGACGTGGATTTCGCTCTCTCTTTCGCAGGCGCAGTCCTCGACGCGTGCAGAAAACATCCCGCGTCGTGGTCGTCAACCATTCCTGCACTTTGCATCAAAGCATGCATCGTCGTCGCGCCGACAAAACTAAACCCCTTTGCTTTCAAAGCTTTACTCATCGCTTCGCTTTCTTTCGTCTTCGTCTCGCACACGTCATTCGCTCGCCTCGCTCGTCTTTCCTCTTTCCTCTTCGCAAACGACCAAAGGAAAGCACTGAACTTCTTCTCACCATCTCTGCCTTTCCCGAAGTGTTTCACCAGCGCTTTCGCGTTGTTAATCGAAGATTGAATCTTCCCCTTATGGTTTATCAATCCACACGTGTCCATTAAATCTTCAGCGTTCAAGTTTACCATCTTTTCCGCGTCGAAACCACGAAACGCCGTTCGATACTTCTCCCTTCGCTTGAGTATCGTCAGCCAAGACAAGCCGCTTTGGTGTCCTTCCAAGCACACGGACTCGAACAGTTTCCTTCCGCTCGTTTCTTTTTTGCCCCACTCCGAGTCGTGGTAGGTTTCGTAGAGCGTGTCTTTCGTGCACCAAGAGCAGCGAGTCCTCTGCATCGTTTCCGTCGCTGCACGTTTTCTCTTCATCATCGTCTCAAACAGTTGGGGAAAACAGTTCACAAAAGCGGAACGACGAAGTTCCCCAAAAGTGTGACGCATTATACCCATCGATTGTATTATGATTAATGCTTCACCGATTTCGACATCTTTGTCGCACTTTGACGGACAAAGAATAGGAGGATTCAAAAGAAGGATTCATCGAAGACGCACTCGTCAGGCAGCGAGAGGAAAGGACGCGTTGTTGTTGTCGACAACAAATCCTCCTTTTGCCCCAACTGTTTTACGATGGAATTCCACTCGAGGTTTATCCGATTCGTTTCGTTGCACGAGCGGAAGAAGCCAAAGAGGAAGAGGAA
>ENA-UOXV01001838-UOXV01001838.1-marine-metagenome-genome-assembly--contig:-NODE-1838-length-28747-cov-5.427262_pt1 | contig 28747 bp, 25 predicted proteins | sample MGYA00238165_ERZ766961 | MGnify/ENA primary metagenome ERZ766961 (study PRJEB28924, sample SAMN03173240) | marine metagenome | biome: Marine; feature: Water; material: Subsurface seawater | place: North... | reverse complement strand
CGCGTCAATGCCTAATGGGTTACCAAATACAAAACAACGGTCACCTTGCTTGGGCATAGCACTAGCCAATTTCAATGTATAATTTGGTGTGGAAGTCATATCGATATTCGTTCTAATCAGTGCAATATCTGCTATGCCATCGATGAATATGTTTGCGTTGGTTATAGGAAGCCACAAGTTTGTGTGCGGATCAACAATGTGTGTTTCTTGGTGTAAAGTTCGGTTATCATCCATTATTGTATGTGCTGCAGTCATAAACCAACCTTTTGGTAAATCTTCCGCCCCGAAAGAAACGAATGACCCGCTGCCAGAGTATATTGTTGTTGTCGCGTTCTTTACATATTTACTATACACCGTGCTGCATGCATGAATCAAGTTATCAATATCAGGAAACTTTTCAATTGTGTTTAAACGTCCTCCTTGACTCGTTACATTTGTATCTAAATTGTTAATGCGGTTTAACAATTTACGGTCGTTTTTAATAGCAATACTACTTTTGGATAGTCGAAACATAGTATATACAATTTGTATATTTTATGTTTTATGTTTTGTAAGACAGTTTAAATATCCAACGAAATCACATTCTTCTCGGATGTGTTGCGCTTACGGTTTGTACGCTTAGGCATCTTCGTGTTTTCCATGTCTTTCAATGACGAAATAGAGATCTTAGAATCGTTGTCTTGGGGAGCGGCGGGTTCGTCTTGGATGTTGATGGAACGAGTCTTCAGTCCAGACAAAATATTATCAATATCGGTGGAAGGTCCCTTCATCTCAGGCCTAGATGGCATTTGTGGTGCGCTAATATTTTGAAATCCATTGTTCATGTCTACTCCCTTTTCCATAAACATAGTCCCGCGACCAGCATCTAAATCGGGTCGGTTAGATGTTTCGGGCATCGGTCTTGGTGGCGGAGGCTGGTTTTTCGTCTCCATTGGTGCCGGCGGAGGAGGACCACGTGGGCGGCTGTTGTTCTCTTGCATCAAGTTCTGTGCAAACTCAAACCCAGGCGATTGTTGGCTCAGCGAACTTGCGGTAGCATTTGTGAACATTTTCATCAACTCTGGACTTTGTTTGATAACATCATTAAATGCTGGGGCGGCACTCGAAAGTGCCTTGTTAGAGAAGTTCAAAACGGCGGCACTGAAACCAACACGCAATAGTAGCGATAGTTCGGGGGCCATCTTACCACCTTTATATTTGTCATGTAGTTCCGAAAAAATCTCATCATAACTGTCGATATCTTCGTTCACTTGCTCACCCCAACCGTCCAAGTTCAAGTCAAAGGGGTTAAACACTGCATTTGCGTATTCTAATGAATTGATTGCAGTCATAAACCACCATCCTTGGAGCTTGATGCCGTCTTTCTTGCGCTTGTCCTCTAATGCTGTTTCATATTCATCTTCAACTTCATCGAAATCCGAGTCCAATGTGAAGTGACTATTATTCTTCACCAAACCCTTTTCATGCCATTCGTCGAGTTTTTTTATCATCATTCGCTTCTTTCTACGTTTTTCTCGGTCATTCATATTATTTGACGGCCTCGACGGAGCCGATGACGGGATCTCGCTCATTTTTGAAAAACCATCCCAGGTTTGGGTATTGCCGACACTTTCGCGGGTCGCTTGCCCCAAGTCGCTTAATGGCACTTCTTCTACAGCAGGTGCGCTTGACGATGCGGATTTCCCTAAACCAAACAGGTTAGAAGCCATATCGGCAATGCCCGCTCCACCCGGTGCAGGAGCCGACGGAGCCGCTTCCGTTTCAACACCAGATAAATTGTTCATTTCCTTTTCTAAGTCATCCAAATCCCCTAAATCTAATTTCAAATTATCACTTGAACCCGTTCGTTTCTTATCGTTCATTAATAGTTCAATGCCTGGTCCGAAGCTAACACCTGGTTTCTCCTCTGGGGCAGCAGAAACATCGGTAATATCGTTCGTAGATAATTCAATAACTTCCATTGTAATATGATAGTTATACAAACTTTATTTCTAAATCGTCCGCATAATATATTAATTTATTGGTCTTTAAATAGTATATACCCTGCAAAAAGCAATCGGCCAAGTCATCTTTTTTCTTGGTATCTAAAGAATCGATCCATTGACGAATAGAAGGAGTATTCTCAAGTATTTGTTTACACATTACTACACCATTATTCTTGTTATCTTTGTAATGGGACTTATTGTTATATGATGGTGTTTGCAATGTGTTTTCCAATTTTGGGGGCGATTTCGTAGAAAACTGCTTCAATTTATTTGATGATGAAATAAATGCAATATGAATGTTCTCATCATATCTCATAATGAAATATTGTGCTAACATCCCTTGGATTGTTTTCATGCGGTTCGCAATGGGTGATATTTGGTTCTCAATAATCACGTGTTGAATGTTGTCGAAAGTATTAATGTTTCCAAAATGGTGTTTCATCGCCCGACCGATGCTTATTAAATCGGTTTCATTTGCACTTTTTGTGCTCGTATTCAGCTTATTGAAACATTGTTTTTTGTATAATGCCGAAATATCTTGCATTAGTGTATCCTTTTTTGCAGTCATATATTGCGGATTTTGCAAATGCAATAAACATGACACATATATACCCCGCAATGCATCTAATTTTTGTTTTTTCAAATATGCATCGGTGGTCTCTTTCGTGGGTATCCGGTAGTGGCCGTGCGCCTTTGCATGTTTCTCACAAGCATATATATCGCCTTTTGCATATTTTGCCGATCTGCCACATATCGTTGGTGGGGTTTTCTTATTTTTTGGTTTGTTATTACAGTTACAACTGTATTGTGCATTTTCATTTTCTATCATATTTATAACTCTCCAATCTGTAATGTTGAGAACATTGTTTGATATTTCCAAAATACAATACGCCATATTTTTGATTCCGACGTCAAAACTGATATATTTCATAGTATGATATTACATATTATGAAAATGTTCTCTATATGAGAGAAAGGTTAACATATATATTTGAAAACTTTTATTCGCGCATTACTTTTGTAATGGGAACCTTCTTACGCATCAACTCTTCTTGTGTGATTGCAGGTGATACGCGGCGCGCTTGCAATTCTTCACGGGTTAAATAGTTGACCTTCAAATCGCTCTGCTTTTCAAGCGTATCTTCCGCAACTTCAATCAACGACTGAATGGCCTTGGCGGGTGCTAAACTTGAGAACTTGTTCGACTGTATAGACGGTAACTCTTCGGGTTTGCTGTTGGAAAAACCGACATCGGTTGCGGTCTCAGTAAAATTGTATTTCATAATATCGTTTGCGTTCTTAGTCATGTACTGGCGATATTCCCAGTTAGATTTGATATTATTACGCTTCTTAATTCCATCATTTACCACGGAATTGGACACCCATGACGAAGGAACACTGCGTCCATCGTCCATCATAGAAGGAAAATTATCAAATTGATTGTTTGACTTGTATCCTCGCTCTGTTGCGGGAGACATTTTATTAGTATTAGGATATACATCTGCTAAAACTGAATAAGAGTTCATAATCAATTGTGTTATAATGTATGGTTAGAATAATTTACTCTGCAGATTGAATTAATTTCAGTAGGGTATGTCTCTTCATACGCGAAGCATCGGTTACTAACCCTTTTTCATTAGCATATGTTCTCAATTCTGGTAAAGTCATTTCGTCGACCATAAGCACGCCATTTTCTTTGATTGCTTCTTCCGCTGATGCAGATGCGACAGTTTCGTCTAAATGTTCGGTCAAGTTTGTATCGGATTTATTCACAACCAACTCAATCTCGGGTAATGGTGCATCTATAATGCTTGGTTCAATAACATAGGGTGTTTCTGCATCTTCCTCTGCGTCAATCGTTGTTTCAACCGGAATATCATCAAACGTCGCATCTATTTCCATATTAACTGTTTTTACCGGTGCGTCAGCATCACTATCGTCGTCGGACTCTGCATCGCTATCGTCATCAGATTCTGACTCGCTGACATCGTCGGACTCTGCACCGCTATCGTCATCATCGGACTCTGCATCGCTATCGTCCTCATCTTCGCTCAACTGGACTTCTATTTTCGACTGAATCGGCTGCTCCGACATATGAACCATTGGCGGGTGTACGCCGCCTCGCATATTGTTCAATTCGGTAACAACATTATTCAATAACGAGAACATTGTTTCCGCTTTTTGTTCTAAACTACTAATGCGATTACGGAAATGAAACACCAATAAAACTAATAAAACGAACGTAACTCCTAAACTAAGAAGAAAAAAGGATTCAAACATACTTTGTATTTTCATTATAGTATTTCTACAAAAATGTTTTTACATATAAACGAACAAGCTATTTGTAAATGCAAAATAAAATGACAATCTATAATATACAAACGATTATACAATAATGAACCCGTCATTTGAAAAAACCGCTTCGGTGAGTCAAAGTGATTCATTGAAAGCGCCCCCTTCCGTTTATAGAGACTCGTCGTCATCCAGTTATGCAAGTATATTTAGTGGTAAAAACTTTATGATTATGTTATTAACCGGTCTATTGATTTTATCGTTCCTTGGCGTTAATTTATTAGCCATTGTAGGAACTTGGATACAGAGCGTTACTATATTATTTGCACCGTTGGTGAATCAAATATTATCCCTTTTTGGATACACCGCGGGAACTATATTAGATAAGTCAGGCGACGTAGCTACTGATGTAGCAAAGAGTGGCATCGACATTGCCGGTGGTGCGGTCCAATCTGTAGCAGATCTTTTGAAAAATGCCAGCACGGGTATTGACGCACAAGGTCGCAGTATTTTAGACAATACTATCAATTCGTCTTCTATATCCACGTCGGTTCCTATTAACGACGATGCACAAATGACCATTCAAAAGCCCATCACTTCTCAAAAAACACAATGGTGTTTGGTTGGAGAATACCAGGGTAAGCGTGGATGCGTCGCTGTAACCGACCAAGATAAGTGCTTATCTGGTCAGGTATTTCCAGAGCAAAAAATGTGCTTGAACCCCACGAACACAGTGTATCGCCATTCTGCCGCAAATGTGTAAAAACGTAGAAAATTGATTGAAAAATAATTTTACATCAAATAAGTATTAAACAAAAATAATTATTTGAATCATGCCAACAAAAACCCGTGACCAAATGTTCAGAGAGAGCTTTGCCCAGTTTATGGAAAACATGGAAATTAGTAATGAACCGGACGAACCCAGAAAAGTGTATACTTTTGACGACGACAATTATGAATTGTTTTGTAATACAAATAACAAAAACTTGGGCACACAAGAATACGAGCTGGTTATAGATAAGACCATCCAGTTCCGATACAGAGTTTCTCGTGATGCATCCGGAAGAAGGGATAATAGTGAGGTCATAACCACTACACAAGAAGTGCCCACGATGGACGAGTTTATTCGCGCATTCAATGACTATTATGCACCATTTATGGAAACTTGCTTGCCGCACGGAAGGCGTTCATATATGTATGTGAAAGAAGAGGAAACAGACGAGCCTGCTTATAATGTCAATATTGTTATTATGTATGCACGGGGTCATTACCCGTTTCCGAGCACGCTTTCAAATAAAGACGTATCAAACGAAACAATTAAAGAATATACCACACGAATTATTGAATTAAAACGCAGAAGCAAGGCAAAAACTGCGGCCATATATCATTTACAACAGTCGGTTGACGATGAATATGAACGGTCGGTTAAGAACTATAAGTCTATGCAAAACAAATACCGCGAACTATACGCGAAATGCAATGAACACGAAGACTGTCCAGTATGCATGGAACCAATTGAGGCAGCAAAATTAGAATTACCCGGATGTGGACACATGATATGTAGTAGTTGTAGTAGTCGTTGTCATAGATGCCCCATATGTCGGGATACATATGATGAGCACATGACGGAATGGCATAATACACATAATATAACGAGCGACCAGGATATAACTGCATAATCAGGATAGAACAACACAATTAATATTTTCAGTAGGAGTAGTTGTGTAATTTGAAATAATTTTAAAACTAGGCGTATGTGAACTCTCTTCCTGTTCATTAGGTAGAATTGTTGACAGTGTCAACGATGTTTGGTATCTGAAATGTATGCCATACGTATAACCGCTTCCTGTACTGACATTTTGAAAGTTTAACGTCATAAACGTATTTACAAACCCACTGTAATTGAAATAGTTAGAGGGTTCTGGTGGTGTTAATCTTATTTTTATAGTTGATATAGACATAATTATATTTGATGTAACATTTTGCGGTTCTGCTTCATCATACTTAAGATTCGCAGCATTCGCAATCGTTTCAGCATCAGTAAGCACATTCAACGTTATTTCTACCCCCGACATATCGTTAGTATCCAAATCCGAACCGGATATTTCCAACCGGATAGGTATTGTTATACTTAGATCACTGAAACGTTGGCTTATTATATCAGTAACGGAAAAAGAACCTATATTCTTATTAATTGCTGGAGTGTTTATATTAGATCCAGTAATACACTCAATATTTTCGAATATATTGTATTCAATCTCTTCTTTTTTTTCGGTATTTTGTATAGCAGCAACATTACGGTTCAAAACATAATTGTATAATGGAATGCCGGGCTCTTCGTACAAGAATATGGTTTGCCCCTGCACTCGCGGAACGTCAGACCGACTCAATGGTGTAGGATTAGAACTATCATTTGGACAAGAAAGAGTTTGTTCGATGCGTTTTGCAACAACTGGATTCGCCCGGTTTAAACTTGCAAAACGTTCGGCTCTAGTTTGCTTAGACGACTGGTTGCTGTTTTTATTGTATTTCAATATTTCAACTTTGCGTCGTCGTGCAAGTTTTACACTCAATGGTTCGTCGTCGCCCGGCGGAGCAACGTAATTTGTATTTGTATAAGGCGATACCATACTCAATCTTATTGATGGTCTATTATATAGAAATCGTTGCCTACGAACGGCTAATATACTATTTTCACACCCGTCAGAATTGGGGTCACTCATAATGGATAGACTATATATATAATCACATATATATGGTATTTTGTATAAACTTAGATTTTGGATGTGTACCAGTGGCTAGAAATATATGAATATAGCCTACTTGAAAGACGGTCATCAATATTGGTAGTGTTTGGTCCAGCTGAAACAAACTTGTTAATATCGAAAATGTTCAATGCGTAATCATAATAACGCAAGTTTGAAACGTATCCGTCGAACCCCTTATTGAAACCAACATTGACATCATTGTAATTTTGTATGGGGGTTTCTTCTAATATAGTTCTTCCCGATACAGTTCCATTAATATATGTGTCCATAATGGTGTTTTGTAGACGAACAACTACACATACCCAGTTCTTGATTGGAATGTCGTTAATTACAGTCTTGTTTGTTATATTATTTCCTTCGGAAGTATCCATTATGACATGGAGAGAAAGAGTATTCGCGCTGTCGGAAGTTTCGTTTTGTTTCAGATACAATCCAGGTGCATTGTTTACCGTCGCTAGACCATTACTTTTTGCACCTTCTGCGTCCTGGTTCGTATCAATATTTACAAAACTCTTATTGCCCTTGTTAAACACATGCTGGTATTCAGATGTTTCTCCCAAATCATTCACATATATCCATGTGGCCCAAGTAAACTCCATACCGCTGCTCTCGTTATTAGAACGTTTGATTGGTATGTGTCCACCTTTTTTGGGGTCTTCTGTATAGGTTTTACGAGCATCACCGCGCATCATACCATTAATCAAATAAGGATTGTCAGAAGGACCCAAGAAATAGTCCAAAAGCATAATTCCTAAATTGAAAATATACATGAAAACGATGATGATGAGAATGAGAAATGCAAATTTGGCAATTATGCTATTGGATTGTAGAAACGACGATGACGACCCTTCCACTCCGGTTTCAGATTGAGATGAGAACCCACTCACCGATTGTTTTACACTTTCTGCGGCGGAAGATACAGTGTTGCTTATAGATTCACCTACATCTCGCACACCTTGTGGAATAATCGACTCATCGCGTCTAGATCCTTCTGGAACTTGAGAAGATGTATTTTGTAATTGATCACTCATATGTAATTTGTATATTATATACGAGCATAATTTCTGATTAGAATAATGAAAATCGCGTAGTCTCTACGTTGTTACGTAAGATTGAGAGGTCTACACCGTAGTCGGATAATGTGCTAGTCCAGCTTCCTTGTCCGTTTCCTTGTAAATACGAGTTCCATACTGTTTGTGGGTCAACTGCATGCGCCCAGTGCTTGAACCGAGCAATGCTTGCGTCGAAACCATCGCCACCTAATTGCATTTTTGCGGCGCTGGTTGGCATCTTGGGTATGAGCACCTCCGAATTCTCCTCCGAAATCACTCGCGAAGATTTTACCAATTTGCCATCAATGTATCCATCAACATATTGACCATCAACGCTTATGGTAATATATACCCACTTTTGTAAAGGCATGTTATCAGTTATTATCACATCCTTTTCTAAAACTGGATCTGAAACTTTATCCATAGTGAACTTGGCTCTCAATATTGGGGAAGCGTTATCCAATGATACGGTCAAATTGTTTGCGCGCGTAAATATAGTTTTTATTTTGTTGCTGTCCCAATTGCTAACAAAAATCCATATACCATATGCATACGACGATGAACCAGGTGAGTTTGTAATTTCAATTGGAGGTATAGTTTGAGAAAGATTTGCGGTTTCGGTGAGAACCGTCTCAGAACTTCTATAAAATGAAATCAACAAATACAATAAGAAAATAATGACAACACCTAATAATATCGGAATGAAATCCATGTTTTATATATTAGAAGAAGGTATTTTTTTGTGCGCAATCAAATTATAATCTATGGCGATTTGATGTTTTGTCAAAGGTTCCATATAATATCTCACGTTGGATATGGCCCCTTTCAATCCATTCACGCTACCTAACTCAATGTTTTCGGAAATAGCATACGTTGGTGGAAGAATACTATTGAAATAAAAGGTTTTTTCTAAATGACCATTGATAAATAAATCTGCATGTGTAGATGTATAATTGAATACGAAATTGTTCCATTTTTGATAAGGAAGGTTCAGTTCATAAAAGGGTGCGTTGTCGACATCTGTGAAATAAACGCGATATGTACCGCTCTTAAACTCAAGTAACGAATCTGGTTCTTGGTCCGGTATCACTTGTTTATATGTGATGCGGGGTTTACCTCCACCATAATTGAATATGTTTGTTTCATTTGCGTAAGCATGCGAGTCCGAGCCTTGGGTATTCAAGTATATCCACATAGAAACCGCATAATTCCGGTTTTCTACTTTCAGTTTATCTTCGGGCAATTCTTGAATGTTATCATAATCTGGCGCTTTGCGTATTTCGTTACCTAATGTAATTATGCGATGTTTGTTTAAGAACATGCTGTCTTCTAAAATTACTTTTCCATGACTAATATCAACTGACTTCAATATTGTCGGTGCGTAAAAGTATATGAGCAACAGTGCGATTTCAACCATAAATAGAATGGCGATTGCTGGTGGTGTCATGCGGAACTCTTTTACCAAATAACTTGCGAAATTGGCCACCATACATGGTATGTAAAAAATGAAATTAATAATGAAACCGGTCCATCCAGTCATCTTACGCAAATTACTACCAATGATGAATGATAATATGGCCAGTCCTACAATGGCGATTAATATTGTCAATATATTCATAGTGAACGTAAATATAGACAAGTAACCAGGCGAGAGGGTTAAATATAAATACGTGCAAATGAAAAATATTGTTGCAATTGTCATGTATCCGTACACAAAACCCTTGGTTGGGTTCTCGTTGCTATGATATAAATACGTGAAATACAATATAAGAATTAAAAACGGGACTCCTGTATAAAGTATATTACTCATCGCATTTGCTCCGTATGCTTGGTCGTCAACGCTTACTGATATGAATCCCAAAATCATAATTGTTAGTGTAATCGAAACTATTAATAATGTTTTATAACCGCCCAAATATGATATTGTATTCATTATTTTGGAAGAAAAACTGAAACTACTCTGTTCAGTTGTATTATTTGTATTTTGTTCCGACATTGTATATTATTTGATTAGATAAAATACAATTTACTAAACCCCGCATCTATAGGTTCTCCATCGTGGTTTTCTTACCATGGCATTCGCGACAAAGTGCAACAAGATTGTCTATGTGATTGCTCCCACCGTATTCCAATCGCACAATATGATCCACTTCAAACCATGCAGTTAGTTTTGATTGACAATCCCCGCATTTCCAATCTTGTCTGGATGCTACGAACTTCTTTTTCGTTTCACTTACCGAGCGCTTCGTTGACTTTTTACCCGAATTAATAATGCGCGTTTCTGCTACGGGTTGCCTCTGCTGCATTGGAATGACTGGATGCATTCCATCGTCCAAATAGCCGTGTTGTTGTTTGCTAGTAAAATCCAATAATGGAGATATAAAACTAGACGTGTTGCGGTCCACTGGCAAATACTTGATATATTCATTTGACGCATTCACTATTTCACGTGCGCGTAGGGGATTACGCTTCATCAACATATATAACATGAAAGCGCCGAATACCACTCCCGCCATTTGATAATATTTTTTCCAGGACATCAATAATTTCATATATTTACCATCAGTGTATATATTGGCTATTACAAAACCAGTAATAATAATCAATAGTATTTCGAAACGCATAGTTATAGTATAATTAGAATATTTTGGCTCATTCATTTATTCATAGCACGTGTAAACACCATACAACACTAGCCCGACCAATCCGGCGTATATAATGTGCTTACGCATCTTAATCTTTTCAGCTAAATATATTTCCATAGGCTTATAATGTGCGCGATATTGGTCCAACGCAATAGCCATGGAGACTTCTTCTTTTCCGATAAAAATATTTACTTTGTTATGTATAAAGTGAACCCATCTGACAAACGATTCGCGACAATCTAAATACGGGGTTACTGGATATTTATCAATCATTTTACTGAAGTTGTTTCCGATTTCTTCGTTTGGTATAAAGAGCGGAAAGTTTGTAATCAAATCGTAATATTTCCGCTTTGTAACTTGGTTCGGTGTCATTGGATATGATTCGGCAATTGTATGCAGGAAAAACCAGTAATGTGGACCCCACACATTTGGATCAAAGTTCATTTGTATAAGAAGAATATATATAAAGGTTATGGAATATATTTTATTAGACTACGAGTTATATGAATGAGAAATATTGTAATAATTGCGGTAAAGTAGGTCACTTATACCATCAGTGTAAAATGCCTATTACCAGCATAGGTATAGTAGTATTTAGGATAGTGAATAAAGAAGTGCAATATTTATTAATACAACGCAAAGACACGTTTGGATATATTGATTTTATGCGGGGAAAATATTCGGTTCATAATCCAGAATATATCAAAAGTATGTTTATTCAAATGACCATAAATGAGCGAATGAAACTATTGAACAGTAGTTTTGATGATTTGTGGGTTGAACTCTGGGGAGGAGCAATTCAATATGGCTCATACAAGGTCGAGGAAAACAGCTCGCGCGATAAGTTCAACACATTAAGGCGAGGGTTGTATCAACTGGATAAATATTATAATATGGAAAGCATTATAAATGAATCTAACAATATTATTTGCTGGAAAGATGCTGAGTGGGGGTTTCCAAAGGGCCGACGCAATCAACATGAAAGCGATTATCGGTGTGCAATGCGCGAGTTTTGTGAAGAAACCGGACTGGAACCGTCCATGTTCCATAACATTCGAAATATTTATCCGTACGAAGAAACATTTACTGGTTCAAATTATAAGTCATACAAACACAAGTATTATTTGGCTTATATGGACAATGATAACAGCAAATATACAAATAATTATGATACAACCGAAGTGAAAGATATGCGTTGGTTTTCATATGACGAATGCATCAATACAATACGTCCGTATAATTTAGAAAAACTTAGAATGCTAACAAAAATACATAGAACCGTTCATTGCTTACCATTGATTCAGTTTTGAACCAATTACGAATAATGTGTAACTAAAAAATCTGTATATATTTTAATTACACTATGCGAACTAAAACACGTAAACGTGGACTAAAACGTGGGTTAAAGGGTGGAAACAATACTACTAGAAAAGTAGAGACCAACCCTATTGTAAAACGATACGGCTGTTCCGGGTTAGACCCCATCCCTGAAGACCAACAAGTAAGAGCGAAAGAACTTGACTCAAAAAAAATGTCGCAATTACTTCAAATAATTGAGAATATGAAAAATACGCGAGTGGGTTTGATGAATAAACCCAAAAAAATGCTAATTAGTTTGATAATTTGTATAGAAATGAATAATCGTCGCGAAGAAGAACAAGAAAAGACAACAGAAGAAAATAATGCTCCGACTGAAGACAATGTGTCTGCTCAACCTGCAAAAAGTCTGCCAAAGAAGTCGGAAATAATCATAGGCGAAACTACAGATATTTCATGTAATCCACCCAGTTGTCCTGCTGGTTTGCGGTGTTCAACTGACAAGAAATGTTTCTTCCAAACTAAACTCATATTGAGGAGGGGTGTCATGACTGAAATATTAACAATTCATGGAAAACGAAAAAAGTTTCAAAGCAATATCAGTATGTATGAAAAACATATTAGTTATATTCGTTTTTTAAAGAAGTTTACCGGGCCTAAATTAAAATCCCACGTTCATGAAGTTTTAAAAAATGTTATAAACAACAAGATTGAGTTTGAAAAAACTTCCGTTGGTGATCTCAAAGATGAATTGATAATTCGTATACTTGATTTGGAGGATATTATTCGAGCGCGAAACCAGGAAATACCTATAGTGCTCGGAGTTCCGCGTAATACTATAATTGAAGAGGGGATCGAAGATGTCGCTGTGCAAGAAACCAAGGAACCAGAACCCGATGAAGACGCTGCAGTGCAAGAAACCAAGGAACAAGAACAAGCACAAGAACCGGACGAAGACGCTGCAGTGCAAGAAACCAAGGAACAAGACCCAGAAGAAGAAGCTGCTCCAACACTGGATTTAGAACAAGAGTTAGTCAAATTACAAGACAGAATCGGTTCAGAACCATTTGATAAGAATAGCAAAGAACATAACAGTTTTTTGCGAAATAAAGAATTGATAAATAGAGAAGGTTTCGGAACACAAACTACATATGACTTTTTATATCCAGAATTAGACGATCCCATGTTCAATGCAAAGCTCGCGACACATAAACAATTTCAAGATACACAATATGACGGTAATATTTATGATATCCGAGAACAAGCCGATAAGATGTGCAATTCCGAGTTTGAGTTAACACCACACCAGTTGTTTGTCCGCAATTTCTTATCTTACCAGACACCATACAATGCATTACTGTTATATCATGGGTTGGGAACTGGTAAAACATGCAGTGCCATAGGTATATCAGAAGAAATGCGTCAGTATATGGCCAATATCGGATTAAAGAAGCGCATCATTATTATTGCATCGCCAAACGTTCAAGCTAACTTTAAAATGCAATTATTTGATGAACGTAAATTGAAACAAATTAATGGTGTTTGGTCCTTGAATACATGCATTGGGAACGCTTTGCTTTCGGAAATAAATCCTGTACAATACCGAAATATTACGCGAAACAAACTAGTATCACAAATCAATGCTGTAATAAAACAAAATTACATGTTCATGGGTTACGGTGAGTTTGCAAATTATGTGAAACGTAAAATACAAATATCCGATGTGGTCGGTAGTAATAAAAGTAACGAAATTGCCAAAATAAAGGGGCTGTTTAATGGTAGACTGATAGTTGTCGATGAGGTGCATAACATACGTATTATGCAAGATAACAAAGAAAGTAAGAAAACCGCGAATATGCTAATGAAAATTGCGAAGTATGCAAACAATATGCGCTTGTTATTACTTTCGGCAACACCAATGTTCAATAGTTACAAGGAAATAATATGGATAACCAATTTGCTAAATACAGTAGACAACCGCAGTGTAATCAAAGAGAGCGATGTATTTGATAAAACCGGAGAGTTTCAACCCGTGCGGGCGGACAAAGATGGAAATCAACTCGAAGCCGGTCGCGAACTTATTGTTCGTAAATTAACAGGTTATATTTCATATGTAAGAGGCGAGAACCCATATACATTTCCGTATCGTATTCATCCGAAAATGTTTGATGAATCTAAAACACTTGTTGACGGAGAATACCCAACAATCCAGATGAACGGGAAGTCTATCGATGCACCAATTACGCACATAGATGTTTATTTAAATGATATCGGTAGTTATCAAAAAAGCACATATGATTTTATAATTGACCGATTGATGAAAAAGGATACCAATATAACAACTAAATATGGAAAGGTCCGCGAAATGCCGTCATTCGAGAACATGGAATCGTTTGGGTATAACTATTTGAGAGAACCAATTGAAGCCCTGAATATGTCATATCCTAACCCGAGTTTTGATGCATATATGGAAAAACAAAAGGCCGTAGAAGAACAGCCCGTAGAAGAACAGCCCGTAGAACAACAACCAGAAAACTCTAATGTAATATCTTTGATAGATGACGAGCAACAAACAGAAGAACAACAACCAGAAAAATCCAATGTAATATCCTTGATAGATGACGAGCAACAAACAGAAGAAGTAATTGATTTGGATACTTCCGACGACGAATCAGACATTGAAAACCAAGGAAATCAGACAGGAGGTGGCGCGGTTCAATCTGCGACAGACCAATTAAAAAATGCCATCACTGGTGCCGATAATGATAAACCAGACCAGCAACCAGACCAGCAACCAGACCAGCAACCAGACCTAGAAGAACTAGAACTACAAGGCATGTATTCTAGTTTGACAGGTTCAAGTGGATTAAACCGCATAATGTCATATAAAACGGCAACTACACCACAAGAATTGCGGTATGATTATGACTACAAGCCAGAAATGTTAGAAAAATATGGGCGCATTTTCTCGCCAGAACATATTTCCAAATATAGTAGTAAAATCAGTAATATATGCGACAAAATCCGCAAATCAAAGGGTATTGTGATGATATATTCTCAATATATCGACGGTGGAGTGGTTCCAATGTCGTTAGCATTAGAAGAAATGGGTTTTACTCGCTATGGTTCGGCTAGTCACACAAAATCATTGTTCGCAAAGCCCCCGACCGACCCCATAGACGCACTTACCATGAAACCTCTTGATGAAACTGAAAATCGGTCGGACTTCTCTCGTGCACAATATGTCATGATAACCGGAAGTAGGTTCTTTTCGCCCAACAATACCGCGGATTTAAATTATATTACTACGCCTGAAAACAAGGACGGTAAAAATGTGAAGGTAATATTGATTACACGTGCCGCAGCAGAAGGGCTAGACTTCAAAAACATTCGCCAACTTCATATAATGGAACCATGGTACAATATGAATCGAATAGAACAAATCATAGGGAGAACAGTCCGCAACCTGAGTCACTGCAACCTACCATTTGAAGAGCGTAATGTTGAACTGTATTTACATTCAACACGGTCAGACAGCGATAAAGAATACGCCGATCTGTATGTATACCGTTTTGCCGAAAAGAAAGCATTACAAATCAGCAAAGTGAACCGTATTTTAAAAGAAACGTCTGTGGATTGTATATTGAATATCGGCCAAACTAATTTGACTGCCGCAAAATTAATAGAAAATGCAGCCAACCAGAACATAAAAATCCGATTATCCAGTATGTCGGATACAGATATCGATTACAAAATTGGTGACCAACCCGGCAGCGACCAATGCGACTATATGGATACATGTGAATATACATGCAATCCGTCAATCGATATTGCTTCGACAGAAGCGGTCAGCACATTATATAACGATGAACATGCCAAAATGAATTACTCGTCTATTGTAAAGCGCCTTCGTGACTTGTTCAGAGAACAAACAACCTATAAACGAGACTACATTATTTCGTATATCCAATCCGTTCGCAATTATCCCATTGACCACATTGATTTTGTCTTATCCCGATTTGTGGACAATCCAAACGAGCCGATATTTGATACATATGGTCGAGTGGGATATTTGGTGAACCGTGATGATTTCTATGCATTCCAGCCATTAGAAGTAAGTGATACGAGAATATCCAATTGGGAAAGAACCGCACCAATTGGGTATAAGCATACGTCGTTGAATATGGAGTTACCCACGCGTAAGAAAGACGATGTTGTGGTGAACGATGAGCCGTCTATTTTGCAGAAAAACACCGAAGACGAGAATAACGTCTCTTATAATTTTTTGATGATAAACAATGATGTAGAGGCGATCCGAAGAGAACTACTCCAAAACATTGATTTAATGAACGAAATGAAAACCAAACCGGAAAAGATACCATCAACAAATACAAATTGGTATAAACACCTTGGAATTATTTACAAGGTATTGACCGATAACCATTCCGTTCCAGTGGAATACATAACAAAGTATATCATATATCACTATTTAGATACATTGTCCATCAAAAAGAAGTTGATATTGGTATATTATTTATATAAAAGCGAAAGCTTTGTGCCAGCCGATAATATTGAAACGCATTTACTCCAATATTTCGACGGTAAACGTATATCAAGTTCTCGTTATAATGGAATTATATTAGGAGACGAAAAGCAAATCGGTATTTATATACAAGTAAGAGAAACACGTCAATGGAAAGAAGTAGAGGCAAGTGAGAAAGATGAAATAATGAAATCACTCCGTTCTATGATTGTAAGCCAATCAAAAATGCAACCATTTGTAGGGTTCATGCACTCACATAAAAACGAAGCAACCGTTTTCAAAATGAAAGACTTAACTGAAAAACGTAACAACAAGGGTGCGTATTGTAATATATACGGGAAATTAGATATAGTTAAAAGACTGAACCGCGTCTTGGTAAATGCGCCATATAACCAAGTCGTAAAAGAATATAATAAAACAGATATGGTATCAATAATGAAACCAGGAACATGCGTGTTGATGGAAATATTACTCCGCTATTTTACTGATTTTGATAATACGAAAAATGGGTCAAAATACTTCTTTGATTTAGAAAGTGCACGAATAAATGACATACCGTCTCTGCGTATATAATCAAATAATTATTACTTGCAATAATTTATATTAATGAAAGTAATAGTATCTAGATACAACGAAGATATTTCTTGGACAGAACAATTGTCAAACGTTATTATATTCAACAAAGGAGAACCAGATATTGAAAGCAAACATCCAATTATACAATTGGAGAACCTAGGTCGCGAAGGTCACACATTTTACAACTATTTTTATGAGAATTACGATAATTTGGATGACTATACGATTTGTCTCCAAGGAGATCCATTTGATCATTGTAAAAATGCAGTGGAGTTAGTAAAACAATACCAAGATGGTAGTGGAGTTGAACACGGTTTTGCAGTAATGGCCGACCTTCGATATGATACTACACTAGGAAACGATATTATGATGGATGATAATATGAATCAATCAAAAATCCCAATACATCTCGTGTATAATTATATATTGGATGTGTATCAAATACAAAATATTGGCTGGACGTTTGGTGTAGGAGGACAATTTATAGTATCAAAGGAAAATGTTCTCAACCGACCGCGAATTGTTTATGAGAAAATATCAAATATATTGAAACGAACGAAAAGCCCAATAGAAGGATATGTAATGGAGCGATTGCATTTGCCAGTATTATGTCCCCAAAAAAACAGATATGCAGAAAATTGAATAAAATATTTCTATATAAAGATAATATATAAATACGATTATTAGTATGGCAGACAATAGAACCGAACAGAAAGTATATGGCGTTTATCACCCATCCATATTGAGCGCAAAGTTAATATTATCACCAAATGAAATTGGCAACAATCTCAAGAGCAATCTTGAGAAAATGATAAGAATGAACACGGAAGGTCGGTGTATTGCAGAGGGTTACATTCAGCCTGACTCCGTGAGAATAGTGAATTACTCCGCGGGGAATCTCATGAACGGTTCAGTCGAGTTTCAATCTACTTATGAATGTATGGTATGTCATCCAGTGGAAGGAATGATCGTAGAATGCCTTGCGAAAACAATAACCAAGGCGGGTGTACATGCGGAAATTACTGATAATTTGGGCAATACACCAGTTACAGTGTTTATTGCAAGAGACCATCATGCAAATGACAAACGCTTTAGCGAAATAAAAGAAAATGCCAAAATCAAAGCAACCGTAATAGGTGTTCGATATGAGTTGAACGACCCGTATATTTGCGTGATTGCCAGCCTGAAAGCGGTTGTTGAATAAATAATGTTGTTTGACTATATTGAATGATGTATTAATGTGAAATGATATAAAATGTTTTTTATAGAACACTTCATATGGAAACGCTTATTAGACTTAAAACTGATATTGAAAAGATGAATAAATATCAACAAACAGACATATTACGTATTTTGCATAATAATAATGTTACGTTGAATGAGAACAAAAGTGGTGTATTTGTCAATCTATCAACGGTAGATGATACCATAATTGAAAAACTTGACAAGCAAATAGCGTATATCGTTGAACAAGAACACAACATACAGGCTGCAGAATATCAAAAAGAAGAATACAAGACCTATTTAACAAATGATAAAGAGGATAAAGAGTTTGTCAACTATACTATAGAATGAATGTAGACAACGAAATATTTAATTTTATGATGAATAGAGAGCCATTATTCAACCATAAAACGACTGACTGTGATATTATTCGTCTTATATCACCCAATATGTTAACGCGAGCAAGTTACGACGAATATAACAAGATTGCAAAAGAAGAACCGCCGGTTGTGGTGGAACAACCTGTTGTAGTGGATCCGCCGGTCGTAAACGTAGAACCCCAAACCAAACTATGTGAAGAAGAACCTCCTGTATCTTCCGAACTCGCGTCTACTTCAATATTCGACAATATTAATGACTGGATAATGCCAAAGCAAAAGGACACGCTTTTTTGGTGCGTGTTTATTGCTACTCAGGGATATACCGAATATATGAAAATACATCATAATTATGGTGCAAAAGAATTAGAAATGAAACAAAAAATAAGTAATTATATTGGGAAAAATGCCGGAAAAATGAAACTTACAAATCAGAAAATCACAAAGCAAGCCGTTCAAGAAATTATGTCCGAGTTATTCACTGATATTCAAAAAACATCACTACTGACACTTACCGCGCTAGGAGTGTTTTTTAACATCAACTTCATTTTGTTGAATACAAATAAAATGGGTCGATTAGAAATTGTAACAAATATAGATCGCGAACCAATGGACCCGACGTATTGCATCAAACGCAATAAATACGGAAAATATAGCATTTATATTGAACCTGTAAATGCAAGCATATACAGTGAGTTAGATGAAAAAACTGTATGTTTAGAAAGTCATACAAAACCGCTGAAATCCGTGACGCGATACAAACTGGATGAACTGGTGGAAATTGCTAGAAAATTGGATGTTAGAAGTTTACCTGCAACTTACAAAAAGATAGACGTATACACCGCAATACATGAACTTGTAAAATGGGATCAACTATAAAATTGATTGCACAAGAAATAATATATGATTTTACTATATAAGATTATATATTATGTCAGATAAGGAAACGCCGTCAATTCCAGATGTTAAAAGCAAGACCGTTGAATTTGAAAAGATTGTAAAACACTATTTAGATAGCAATCCTGTTATGACGATTGGAAATAAGACGAGTGAATTAGAAATACGTTTTGGTACAAATCCTCGTGTTTCAAAACCTATTACCAAAATTGACTATGATAATGTTGTAAAACAACTATATGATTGTGGATTTGTTTCTGATAATATCAAGGGTGTTCAAATGTTGCGCGTTCAAAATGAATACACTGATACGCGAACCGGACAGAAACGAATGTCAAATATTCGTGCGGAAATAAATGGAACAGACATGATTCAAGAATATTGCTCTACAAACAGTATTCAGCGCTTGATAGATATGCCGTCCACCACATTAAATAAGTTGAGCTTTACTCAAAAAAATAGCGCCCTTGCTGCAAATGGTGAATATATCCGTAGGATGGACATGGAAGATTATAACTTCCGCGTTTCGTTTCAAACAGAACAAATATTTCATATGAGAACTAGTGTTGCAAATAATATTATAAGTAAGTGGAACGACTCTCTCAAAATATTTCGCTGTATGAACCGCGTTCGTTTTCGTCACCCGTCAATGCCAGTTTTCGTAGATATGAGTGTAGTAAAAATGTCAAAGAAAGTGAAATATGTACCTGTTCCAAAATATACCATTCAAGAATCTGGCGTCTTCCAGGGAAACGAACAATATGAGATCGAGTTGGAAGTTGATAACAGCCGGGTTGGAGATGGAACTGAATATAACAATGTTAAGTCCCTCATGAACATGTTGCGCAAATCCATTCGAATTATAATGAGTGGTATCCAGGGAACAAAATACCCGATTACATATTCTATGAAAAATGACATTTTATATAATTACATGAAACTTGTACATGGAGAAAAATATGAACCCAAATCTCGCATTTTGCCCCGAGATTTCACTGGTCCCAGTTCGTTTACATTGCAATTGGAAAACATCATAGAACAAGATGAAGATAATAAACAACCCAACATTCGCAACGAATATACTGTCACCGATAAGGCAGATGGAGAGCGTAAACTATTATATATTGCGAGCGATGGTAAAATATATATGATTGATACGAATATGAATGTCATCTTTACTGGGTCAAAGACAAACGAAAAAACTATATTTGATAGTTTGATCGACGGAGAGCATATAAAATACGATAAAAATGGTAATTATATACAATTATATGCAGCATTTGATGTGTATTATATTCATACAAAAAATACTCGTGAGTTTCCATTTGTGCCAACTAACGATGACGAAACCGAAACAAAATGTAGGTTGCCTTTACTTCATAAGTTGGTAGAATTAATCAAGCCTCGCTCGATTATGGACCCGACAACAAAGGAACGCACCGACGGCAAAAGCAATACCCCATGTGACCTACGCATTCAAGTAAAGACCTTTTATAATTCTACTCCCGAAACATCTATATTTGATGGATGCAGCAGAATATTGTCTAATGTTCGCGATGGAGCATATGAATACACTACTGATGGTCTCATTTTCACACCATCCAGACTCGCGGTAGGAGGCAACGAAGTTGGAGACAAAGGCGGGAATATAACCAAAATAACATGGGAACATTCTTTTAAATGGAAGCCCCCAGAGTTCAATACAATTGATTTCTTGGTCTCTATCAAAAAAGACGAAGCGGGTAAAGACGAAGTCCACCATATATTCCAAGATGGTATCAATACAACAAGCACCAGTGAACTATTACAATACAAAACCCTTATCTTACGCTGTGGGTTTGACGAGCGAAAGCATGGCTTTATCAACCCATATCAAGACATTTTGGACGACAATATTCAAGACTTCAGTGACATGGACAAAGAAGATGGTTATAAGCCCGTTCCGTTTCAACCTACAAAGCCGTATGATAAGAATGCCGCCTTCTGTAATGTATTATTAAAAGACGATGGAACAAAGACATATATGGAAACAGAAGAAGGTGAATATTTCGATGAAGATACAATTGTAGAGTTTAAATATGTAGAAACGAATGACGACAAATGGCGCTGGGTTCCATTGCGCGTGCGTTATGACAAAACATCTGAACTTCGTGCTGGATTGAAAAACTTTGGAAATGCATATCACGTTGCCAATAGTAATTGGCACTCTATCCACAACCCGGTAACCGAAGAAATGATAACGAGCGGAGAAGGTGTTCCACAATATATGAATAACGAAGACGTTTATTATAATCGCACTGATGATGAAACCAGCACTCGTTCGTTGAGAGACTTCCACAATATTTATGTGAAGTCAAAACTCATCCAATCGGTTTCGCGTCGTGGCAACACATTGGTTGATTTGGCTGCAGGTAAGGCTGGCGATTTATCAAAATGGATTCGCGCCAAATTATCATTTGTCTTAGGCATTGATATTTCAAAAGACAACATCCATAATCAATTGGATGGAGCATGTGCTAGATATTTGAAGTCTAGGAAAAAACAGACAAACATGCCGAGTGCTTTGTTCTTACACGGCGATAGCAGTCTTAATATTCGCAATGGAACTGCTTATTATACAGAGAAAGATAAACAAGTAAGCAATGCTATATTTGGAAAAGGTCCCAAAGATCCGTTGCAAATCGGGAAAGGCGTTTACAATAGTTATGGTGTAGCGGAACAAGGTTTCAATGTTACGTCGTGTCAATTTGCAATGCACTATTTCTTTGAAAACGAAACTACATTACATCAGTTCATGCGCAATGTATGTGAATGCACCCGATTAAATGGTTATTTCATTGGAACGTGCTATGACGGAAACGAAGTGTTTCAAATGCTCAACAATAAAAAGAATGGAGAAAGTGTCACTATTTTCAAAGAGCAGCGTAAAATATATGAACTCACCCGATTATATGACCAGACTGGATTCCCTGACGACGAAACAAGTGTTGGGTATCCTATAAATGTGTATCAAGAAAGCATAAACAAAACGTTCCGTGAATATTTGGTTAATTTCCGATATCTGGAACGAATCATGGAAGACTATGGGTTTGTATTACTTACCCGCGACGAAAGCCAGCAAATGGGTATTAATAAGAGCACCGGGCTATTTTCAGAATTATTTCAAATGATGGAACAAGAAGTAGCTATATCGTCAAATAAACATCCTGAATACAAAAAAGCAATGTTGATGTCGCCGGAAGAAAAACAAATATCATATTTGAACCGTTATTTCATTTTCAAAAAGGTGCGCAGCGTAGATGCCCGCAAAATGGCCGAAGCGATACGCGGTCAAACCAAAATCGTTGAACAAACAGAACCACAAGAAGAACCAGAAGAACCAGAAGAACCAACAGAAACAACAGAACCACAAGAACCGACAATAGTCAAAATACGTGTTCCAAAAAGGACCAACCGAAAATTAGTAATCAAAAAACCCAAGTCAAGTAATTAGAAAGGGTATAAATACTATAGTATAAACATAATAAGCTTTTTTAATGTCATATTATGTTTTACCACGTGCATCATTAACTATTTATCATTATATAGATTGCATTTTGAAGTGTGATCATGATATACCAGTAATATCAAATACACTTGCAAACTATTTATACGCAATCAAAGAAAAAATAGACGATTGTGAACGCGATTGGGATATATTTAAAAAATATACAAATCCATATGAATATATACATACAATGGTTCCGTATAAAAAAAACTGTGTTGCAAAATATAAGCCTTTATCGCGGTCATATTATAAAATGATTGAAATTATACACACCTTTAATATTTTACCCGACCAACCCACGATTAATACATTTCATCTTGCCGAAGGACCGGGTGGGTTCATAGAAGCCGTAGCAAATATAAGAAAACAGTCAAACGATAAGTATACGGGTATTACGCTAATGGCAGACATGAATGACCCAAACATTCCCGGTTGGAAGAAAACAAATAATTTTCTACGAGCAAATCCAAACGTCGAAATAATATATGGCGCCGATGGTACTGGTGATATATTATCGCTACAAAACATGATGGATTGTAATGAAAAATATGCTTCGTCAATGGATTTGGTAACTGCCGACGGCGGATTTGACTTCTCAAGCGATTTCAACAAACAAGAGACGAGCATTTCCTTTTTACTGTTTGCGCAAGTTACATATGCGCTCATTTTACAAAAACATGGCGGGTCGTTTGTGCTGAAACTATTTGATTGCTTCATGCAACATACAGTGGATATATTGTATATATTATCTGCTTTCTATAAAAAGGTATATGTATCGAAACCCCAAACCAGTCGTAATGCGAACTCTGAGAAGTATATTGTGTGTAAAGACTTTATACATCATAGTAATTGTGAGTTTTTGCCCTATTTTTACAGAGCGTTTGAAAAGATGCTGATGGACAAACCGCCAAATCTTCCTATATGTGTTCATCGGTTTTTGAATATGCCAATTCCGTTATATTTCACTAATAAATTGGAAGAATACAACGCCATTTTTGGTCAGCAACAGATTGAAAATATACAATATACTATTTCTCTTATTGAAAATAAGCATAATCAAGAAAAAATAGATAAATTGATAAGAAACAACATACAAAAATGCATCAATTGGTGTAACAAATATCATATTCAACATCACATTATTATGTAAATGATATGGTATTTGTATAGTCTTATATCATATTCGCAATCGTGGTAACAGTGCACTTGCGCATTTCATCAGATTCGGGACGGAATGTGGGTGTTCGCTTAAGAGGATATCCCATGCGTTCTTTCAATGTATATCCGTTAGGGGGAACACCATATGCGAGCGCGTTTGCGACCGATGTTCCAAACGCCTTGCGATATGCCTCAGTGTTATTTGTAATCGAGTTGTATTTCTTGCGAGTAATAAGATCGCCAGAAGAAACGGCACCTTGCACCGCAAACTGATAATTGTTGGGCTTGTAATAATTGGTGCACTTTTTTATCCCCTGTGCGGAATATCCGTTATTTTGTGCGTCAGCTGAACCTGGCTTAGATGTTGCGTCACCTGAACGCATGTAATTATATTGGTTTTGTTCAAATGTTTTGCTGCGACTATTCAAGTATTGTTTATGGTCGGAGTAATATATGCGATTGGAAGTGGTTTCGTCAAATACTCTCTTGACACCGCTGCCACGAAGCCGTCTGCGAGCGTTATCGGCTGGTGATAATATAACACTGCAGCTGCCCGATGTTACTCCGTCGTATGTTTCGCATTTGTTCTTGGGTAATGTAACCGCCAATTCATCGTTAGTGGCTAAACCATTCTCTAAAGTGCCGGACGAAGTCTCTTTCATGATCGAACTACTTGGACGGTTCATCACATCAATACTGTGTGATGTTCGAGGGTTGCACGAGCCGACCTTGACCGAAGCTATTTCTCGGCGATAATGCCTGAGTGGATTTGCTAAAAACAAACTTTTATTTGATCTATTAATAGTGCTCGTGTCATTTCGCTTTATAAATGAATGAACTTGGGTAAATGTTTTGCCTTTCCATTGAACAATGGGAATTGGATTCATATTCAACGTTGCAGACATAATAAATAAACAATATACTATATGAATAGAAGATTTACGTTCGCACAATCATTACAAAATAACATAGAAGGTATATTACATATCATAGTAATATTATGAACTTCGCAATTGATATACCACGTTTCAATACAAACCATTTATTATTACTAGAAAAACGTCAGAATATAGTAATGAATGGCTACTTCACCAAACTTAATTTGTCCACTGAAATATTTACAATGAACGGATTGTTTATGACATTTCCCATTGACATAAATGAATGTATAACAACTAAAACACGGCAAACTATATCGTTCAATCCATATTCGCCTAACAATATACAAATAATACAATGTTTATCTAAAATAGAAGTTCATATATTGGATTTTTACAATATCAACAACCTTCAACATTGTAAGAAAAAACAAGTTCTAGTGAAGCATTTGCAAGGCGGTTCAATGCGATTTTATATTGATAGGGAAGACAATTCGGATAAAGTATTCAAGAAAACAACTAATAGTGATAATTATATTTTGAAAATATCAGGTATATGGGAAACAAACAATGAAATCGGTATTACTTACAAGTTATTGCAGACCAACGACGTCGTATCTCCAGGTAGGTTGTTGAAATCGTAAGTTTGCAAATATTTCATGATGAACATCAACCGCTCGCTCACATATGTCTCACTGTAACACATGAGTTCAGCCACAGAGCGCAACGTTCTATGCCGTGACATATCATACACATTGTATCGTAAATGAAATATGCGTTGGTCGGTCGCTGGTAATGTTTTGACTAGTTCTATACGAGTAATGCGGTCACAACTTTCGTGACTAATTTCAGTAGGCAATGGGCCTCTCATGGACGGCATTGATGAAAGCCAATCGCTGGACCCTTCATATATCATTGGTTTCATAGATGCGATATACATTTGTTTATTGCTGATTTTCCATTGATTGCTTATACGATATGAATGTGGTAATGTGCGGTGCGAGTTTATATCCGATACACCGCGATATACTGCTGATATGATATATGGCTTTGCATATTTATGAAATGAACCCTTGTCTGCATCATAATTCTTTACGGCTTTGGATAGTCCTATATACGGATACATATTCAACTCAAAACACCGCTCATATGATATCGAACCATATGTGAGAAGTTTCGTTTTTATTTCGTTACATGTCTTCTTTGCAAAAGGTATGTAATTGTTGTAGATCTGCTGACGTAATGCATTATCCATTTCTTCGGTTTTACTTGGGTGTTGCAAAATATAACGAACGGATTTCCATTGCTGCAGCGTAAATGCAGAACAATAATTGGTAATTAGTAGCGCGAGGATCGAGAACATAGTTGACTATAATACATTATTTCAATGATTATGAATACAGTCAATTTTCTACATCATCATGTCCATTTTGGGCTTTCGCTTGAACGGTTTATTTCCTTTTCGTAAATCGTGAACAACGTCGGATTCTTTTACATATGGTAGTTTGGTAGAGAAGTTGGTTACGTCTATCATACCAGTGCGTTTGTTGACACTATATTGCAAATTAGATATATCAGTCAAATCATCTTTTACTTTCTTTATGTATTTATTGTATTCGTTTCGGTTCATTACACGATGCAGGTCGCATTGTAAATGTAATATGTTTTTGTCTAATAATGAATAAAAAACAGAACGATCCAATTTCAATGAACCGGTGCGATTCACTCGGTCGTTTAGTTCGTTGTCTTCGTATCCCCACGCCCAGTAATTCGGAAATCCATTGATACTTTCAAAATCTCCAGCATTGATTGATACTATACCACCCAATGCGTAATTGAACCCATAAAAGTGTTTTACTACTCCGGCGACAGTGCAGTATGGTAGAAAACCACTGGAAAACGGCATGGTATCAATGTCATTGAACACCAAAGTAATATGTCTATAATTGTCTGGGTACATATCCTTTACCACGAGAAAGCCAATGTTTTTTATTGCACCTCGGTTGAACGGTCGGGTGTCTTTTTGATGAATATATAATATAGCATACTCGTTTTCGGCATAATTCGATAGCACATTTTTCATGTGATAAGAAAAAAACTTATATTGCTGTTCCCTGTCGCGGTACGGAACTATGAAAACCAATTTTGGTGCTCCACTTGGCAATGTATTTATGCTTGAAAATGTGTCCATATTTACCGTGTTATATGTTTCATATATTTTATTTTATTTGTCTAACCGAATATTTCTCCATAATTGCTTTGGGTAAAAACATAGCCTTGTTTGTTTCGAGTTTTCGGAAACATTTATTTATAGTTACTTCACTCACGCCCGATATTTTTTTGATATCCGTTTTACTAATTTCTAAATTACAAGTTTGTGCTATAAAATATACTATTCCGGATGCAACTGCATGTGGTATGTTGTCTGTAATTATATTGTTTTGTTCTACCTTCTTTGCGATAAACGTAGATAGCATTGTTAGTTCTTTATTCACATTCAGGCGACTACAATATCGTTCTATAAATGAACTCGGTAATGTGATGACTAGGTTTGACTGTTGAGTCACATCCCCCTTCCTTTCGATATTATACAATATATTTACTGCCATGGAACAGCCATTGGTTGCACTCGTCTTGTCTAAATGAAATATCTCAGCGATTTCATGGGCGGTTCGGGGACAGCCATTCAAACGGCAAGATAAATAGATGGATGCTGATTTAATTCCATCGCGGTTCAATCCTCGGAACATCTTTTGTTCCGAAATATCTTTGTGAATCACCATTGCATCGTCTATAAATATTTTGGGAATACCCGAGTTGGAAGCCATTGTTGAAATAAACTGAAACTCATCGTATAGGGATTTTTCTTTATGTGGCATCGATTGCCATTCGGTCCATTTACGTATTTTGCGCATTTCATATGATGACTTATTATTAGATAGCACTTTGCAGCCATATGATGATTGAACCAATAACGGATTTATGGGATTTCCACATCGGGTGGGGTCATTGCCTCTTTTATCGTCTGGACTAAAGAAACGCCACTCGGGAGAATAGTCTAAAGTATCTTTGTATATTATGCAACATTCTGTATTGGTGCATGTGGGAAATCCGGTTTCCATTATCATCAAACTATAGTTACATAAATTGCATTTCCAATCGTCGGTGGAAGAATATACACATTCCATTTTCTTTTCATTGGAATTGCCGGATTCTTGTATATCCGCATCGTATATATCCCATAATTTTGATTTGTCTATGATGGAACGTTTTACCTTTTTTTTGTGAGTGGTGCGACCTGATGATGATGACGATTTTTTCAACGATTGCATATTCATTTGGTTTAGTATAATTGGTGTATACTTCTTATCAATTTTTTATCATCGTAATATAAACGAACCTATTATAATATGCAAATTCCGACAAACTTACCAATCGATACGACAAACTTAACAAATATGAAAGGTTTATCAAATATGGAAGGTTTA
>ENA-UOXV01001830-UOXV01001830.1-marine-metagenome-genome-assembly--contig:-NODE-1830-length-28862-cov-6.755719_pt1 | contig 28862 bp, 32 predicted proteins | sample MGYA00238165_ERZ766961 | MGnify/ENA primary metagenome ERZ766961 (study PRJEB28924, sample SAMN03173240) | marine metagenome | biome: Marine; feature: Water; material: Subsurface seawater | place: North... | reverse complement strand
TAAAATCATGACAACTTTTAGAATAAATAATTCTACGAGCGCCGAAATACACACTCACATGACTGACGAGAGAGGTCTGTCGTTCTCCAAACGGAAACAGTTCGAGTCCGACCCGTGTTGGCGCGAGGTGCGCTGGAGGCTGCTCGTTGGGCCCGTTTGCCGCGGGGTACTACTGCACGTTCCACGGACGTCTTTTCGCCTGCGCGAAGCCACCTTCGCCTGGGACAGCGTCCGCGTGCTGGTGGAGAGAGCTCGTGCGTCCTTCGACGTGCTGCGCGAGGCTGGGACCGATCCCCGAGACCTGGTATGCGGTGAGCAAACGCCGGTCCTGAGGGAACAGGACAGCTACAATCCACCGCTAGAGCAGTGCAGCTGAAGGAGGCCGTGTGCTGCACCTGCAGAACTTGTATCTGCGATGGCGGTGCGGACCTTCCAAGTTGCCATCCCAACTGACCAACAGCCGCAGCGCTTCCCCCTGCGGTGGAGCAATGCCTCTTCCCTCCCTGCATCGTTAAACGGAATTGTTCTTCATGCGCAGGATCACGACGCCGAGGCTGGGGATGCTGACGTCCCTGAGGTCGTCGCACAGAGCAATGGCGAAGTGTCAGCGATTCCAGAGAAGCCCAACGAGCCAGAGCCATCCCAGCCATCAAGCGCTGAAAGGTAGTCGCCATTCATGATATCTTAGGGCAATCCGGCTCAGCGTGGTAAGACACTGGCACTTGAAGAACGCGAGATGGGGCACGCGGCCACGTTGCGCGAGGAGCACGGGTTGGCTGTCCTGCCCTAGAGTGGCACAGCGCGGCGGGCTGATGAATGACTTGATCTACTAGTCGGACCACGCCTGACGCCCACCCCCGCCCAGGCTGCATCCAATCGAGGGAAAGCCGGCTGAGATTCCGGAGGTTTCGCACCGCCCGGCGACGTCGGGCGATTCCGAGCCTCCTGGGGTCGGGGTGGGACAGCTGGCCGTATCGCCGCGGAGGCTGGAGCCGGGAGGGGATCTGGCGAAGCAGTCGCCCCGGCCTTCTCCGCGCCCTAACCCGTGGGCGGCTACGCCTAAAAGCCAAGACCGTCGAGAAGAAGCCGACGGGGCATCCTCCGAATCGCCCAGGCGGCAGCTGAAGCCAGCATCCACGGGCCTCTCCAAGGTCTCGCGAGGGACAGCACGCACGGGGCGCTCGCGTGGCATGTCCAACTCGTCAAGCATGTCGACGCAGCAGCTTCGTGACCACATCCGCAACAAGCGCGCAGCCTCGCAGGCTAGCCAAGATGCGGAAGCTTCGTGGCCAGACCCGCGCAAGTACGCACCGCGATCGCTTTATCTCTTCAACCTTCAGAATCCGATTCGCAAGGTAACCACCCATTTGTGTGCCCTGTCCCAGAAAACGAGTATGCACCCCGTCTTTTTTCGCATGACAGCTCTCTTGCTGGGCCGGTCTACGCCTGCGTTTCCTTGCGAGTTTGATGAATTTGAGTATGCAAGGCGACTGGTACGTTCAGTTTGTGACCGAGGCACAAGCAGGTGCTACTTGCGGGTCTCGAAAATCCATGGTGGGATAGGATCGTGCTAGGGCTCATCTTCCTCAACACAATCCAGCTGCTGGTCACCGATCCGCTCGACGTGCCGGATATGCGTCCGCAATCAGCGACGCGCGACGCTTTCGAAAGCGTCGGTCTCTTCTTCACATGGGTCTTCACAATCGAGTGTTTCCTGAAAATCTTCGCGCTCGGCTTCATCAGAGGGCATGGCACGTATCTAGCCAATGGATGGAATTGGCTCGACTTCTTCATTGTCTGCGTTGGTCTCATCGAGATAATTGTACCTAATGCTGGCAACCTTACCGCTCTTCGAGCGCTTCGAGTCATGCGCCCCCTACGTGCCATTACGCGTTTCCCGGAGCTGCAAGCTCTCGTTATGCTCTTGCTGAACTGTATCCCGCAGCTTAGTAACGTGATCATCCTTTGCCTCTTCATCTTCTTTGTCTTCGGCATTCTGGGCGTTCAGCTCTTCAAGGGATGCTTCCGTGGTCGATGCTATTCGGTCGAAGATGGCGCAACGACTGACGAGATGTGCTCGCTAGCCACGAATGGTGGCATGGCCATGTGCGGTGACATGCGCGAGTGCCTGCAGCTTGGTGAGAACTCTGGGCGCGAAATGGTCCGATTCGACGATATCGGGGGCGCGATTGCAGCTATCTTCCAGCTTATGACGACAGAGGGCTGGGCAGACATGATGTATGAAACACAGGACACAGTTGGTCGCTGGACCTTTGCTTACTATGTTGTGCTGATGTTTGCCGGGCCGATCTGTGCGGTGAATCTCTTCCTTGTCGTTATGTCAGAGCAATTCGCCAAGACCGAAGAAGCCAAAAAGGCAGCAGAACAGCGTGAAAGGGACCTCGAGAAGGCCATGACGGTCACCGAGATGGCGATGGCACCTGATGGCACGCAGGACTCAACGCAGGGCCAGCACACCGATGACCATAATAAAAATCACGGCGACAAGAGCGCTAACATTCAGCGTGCACGACGCGCATCGCAAGACTTGTCAGAGCATTCGCTTCCGCGGAAGATGTCGGCGCCTGGAGACCCTGCGGGGACCTCGGCTGTTCTGTCGCGGGGCCAATCGGCGGCAACTGCGGTGTCGACTGTCGCGCCGCTGCAACGAGAGAACTCTAGTCTGATGGCAGACATGCCCCAAGACCTTTCTGCTCTGCAGAAGGCACAGCGCCGCGCGAGTTTGTCAGGACGCACCGGCAGCATGCGATCGATGGATGCGGGCACTCAGTCTAATGCGCCAGGAGCACCAGCCGATCCAGCCGCTCCCGGCCTCATTTCGGAGCAATCTGAGCTTGAGGGGGGTCAAAGGCGCAAGAAGCCTATTTGGCGGCGCGTGCAGTGGCAGCTTCGAATCTGGGCCAAGAGTGACGGGCTGCAAAACTTTGTGCTGAGCGTAATCGTGTTGAACACTATTGTAATGGCTTCTGACATGAAGTGCGAGTTTGACGGTTCCGACGACTGGTGCAAACCCTACAAAGCGGTTCTGGAGATGTTCAACATTTTCTTCGCTCTAGTCTTCACAGTCGAGCTGGTCATCAAGATGGTTGGTCTGGGACCACGCGGATATGCAGCAAGTAGGATGAATCTTTTCGATGGATTGATCGTTCTCGTCTCTGACTACGAGATCATTTCTGCCAACTCGCCAGGCATTGTCGCTTGCTATTTGGGGCCTTGTCCGTCTCCAGACTTGTGCAATGCTTGCCCTGGCGAGGGTGGCGGCTTTGCCGTGCTCCGTGCATTTCGCCTGGTGCGCTTGGTGAAGCTGTTGCGCGCGTTCCCAGACCTACAGAAACAGGTCAAGGTCCTCGGCGAAGTGATGCAGTCCATTGTTTGGCTGATCATTCTCGTCATGATCCTCGTCCTGATTTTCTTCGTACTTGGTATGAACCTCTTTGGCGGACAGGTTGCGGGCCCCTGGGATCCGGAAGAGCTTCCGATTGCTCTTGGGAGCTTTGTGTGGGTCACCTTCCCGAATGACGTCACTTCAGCGCCTTCGTTGGGGCGCTACGGGCGCGTGATGGGGGTCGACGTTGAAAATCGTACGTTTTCGCAGTGGCACGTGTACATCAAGTACGGTGAGGACGTAGCAAACAAGGAGCTCTTTCAGGGCCGTCTTGGCCTGGACTCAGAGGGCAAAGTGTGGTGCGCAACACAGGATGACGTGGACACAGGGCTGATCGGCATGCCCTACATCTCGTCGCTCCCGATTCGCCTGTCGTTCGACAATGCCTGGCTTTCAGCAATCACCACGTTTCAGCTTATCACCATGGCAAACTGGAATGACAACCTTTACGACGTCACGGGTACAACTGGCAACACTGGTTACGCGCTGTACTTTTACGCGCTGATTACTGTAGGCAACTGGATGCTGCTGAACCTCTTCATCGCGATCCTCATCCAAAAGTTCGCGGAGCAGAAAGCGATCGCGCTTGCAGAGAACATCACGCGCATGCACGAGTCGATGGTGAAGGAATTCGGCAACCTCACAGAAGACGAGGTCTACGACAAGGCTGAGAAGCTATTCGACTCGTATGACACATCTGGCGATGGTGAGATCGACAAGTACGAGTTCCGTGACGCGCTCGCGACGATCGGTGTTGAGCTCGGACAGCGCGAGCTGGTGAATCTCGTACAGCAGTACGACACAGACAAGTCCGGCGCCATCGACTTTTCTGAATTCTTCTGCATGATTATGCAGCTTCTCGAGGAGGCCAAAACAACTATAGCAGGTGAGGCTGATCAAGGCAAGTCGTCTTCGCCCGAGCCCGCCGCAGAGGGCGTCGCTAGCCCCGATCACCAAAAGTCCCCAGAGCCTCGATCGCCTGAGGTTGCGCCCATCAAGGTGGACAAGGATCGTGTCGAGAAGATGGCCCAGATGAAGCGTGCCAACTCGCTGCAGAACATGCGCGAGAGGGGCGAGGAGCACAAGATCCCGAAAACTTGCTGGGTTCTGCGCGACCGCCACCCGCTACGCTTGATGTGCCGCAGAATCGCGCAGTCTAAGCCCCTCGACCAAGTTGTTCTCGCGGCGATTGGTGCATCGTGCTGCTGCCTCGTGATTGAGCGCCCCGACATCGGCGATGACTCTCCTGAGCGCGCGGTGCTCAAGGTCGTCGATATCATTCTTAACACGATCTTCACCTTTGAGTTCTTGGTGAAGATGATAGACCAGACATTCACGGGTTATCTCAAATCCGGATGGAATCGTCTTGACTTTATGATTGTCTTCACGTCTGCAATCGACATGTTTGTCACCTACGCGCTCGCTTCACTCGACGTCGACATCGGCGCGTTGAAGATGTTCCGTGTCTTCCGAATCTTCCGCGCGCTTCGCCCGCTGCGCATCATCGCGAGAATGCGCGGATTGCGCATCCTTGTCAGCACGCTCATGTCGTCGGCCAAGCCTGTTGCGCAGACCTGCGCAATCGCAGGGGGCGTGTTTCTGATCGGTGGTATTCTGGGGATGCAATTTTTGATGGGCAAGATGGATTCGTGCTCGGATGGGATGGTGTCACAGCAGGACGACTGTATCGGACTCGACGACGACGGTGAGCAGCGCACGTGGGGGGGCTACTATGTGAACTTCGACAACACATACCGCTCCATGATTTCGATGTTCATCATAGCGACACAGGATGACTGGGTCTCGCACATGTGGGCTGGCATCGACGCAACTGAGGCACGGCAGGGACCATTTCAAAACAACGCTCCAGCGATTTCAATATTTTACATCGGCATGATCTTTGCATCGGCCCTAGTTGTTGTCAATATCTTTGTCGGCGTCTTTGTCGACTGCTATCTTGCGGCGTCAGCTGAGATGGACGCATCGCAGGACCCGGACCTCAAACCTGTACGCCCAAAGGTTAACCAGGTGTACAATGATCCAGATCGCGGCTTCAAGAAGCACGTTTTCCAAACGATCAGTCACACCAAGTTTGATATGTTCATCGCATTCTTTATTGTCACTAATGTAATCTCGATGGCGTTTGATACCTTCAAGCCTCACCAGTGGCAGCAAGACTTCGACGTCATCGCTAACTTTTTCTACACCATCATTTTTGGCTGGGAGTGTCTGTTCAAAATGTACTGCCTGAATTCGCGGCGCTATTTTGTCAGTGGCTGGAATAAGTTTGACTTCTTCATTGTGATGGTTTCGTTCGGTGGTATCTTCATAGATTCACTTGGCAACGCGGTACCAATCAACCCGACAGTCCTGCGCATTCTGCGGATCTTCCGTATCTTCCGTATTCTCCGGGCGTTTCGCATTTTCAAGTCACTAAAAGGGCTGCAAGCTATCGTCATGACACTCGGTTCTTCGCTCCCTGCGATCATGAATCTCTTTTCTTTCCTGATGCTGCTATTTTTCATCTATTCCATCATCGGTGTCATGGTTTTCGGCTCGCTTTGCCGTGATGGCGACCAAGGCCTCGACGGACTTCAGGCGGTTCGCTGCCTGCTCTCGCCTGAAGACCTTCTCCTCGACCCGCACGCAACTTTTGAGACTGTGATGTGGTCCCTCCTCACTCTCTTCCGCGTCGCAACCGGCGATGCTTGGGGTGATATCCTTGATCAGTGTGCTGCCGAGGCCCCACATGGACCAAGTGAGCCTCCCGCCCGCGCCCGTTTTGCATTAGTTTCCCCATTTTGCGTAGCGAATGGAAACGAACCACAAAGGCCAAGGATGACATCAAAACATGCAACAACTTTTCTCAATCAAAATGTGTGGAACAAAATGTTTCTGAGCTTTTTAACACTGAGGCACGTGGGCTCTGTCACAGCACCGGCGCCACCCCCCACGGCTGTGTTGCTCACGAATTGTGGGGTGTGCGGCAGATTCTCGGCCGGTGCTCTCCGAGACTTGGTCGGGGCTGCAGCACCTACTTGGTGACGATCCTGCGAACGTGTATCCGGCTGGGAGCTCGATGTTTGAGCGCTTTAGAATGAGCCCGGGACTTGCCACATCGGGCATGACGCGGGACGCGACAAGTGCTATGGACATCGCGAAGGTGGCGATTTGGCACTGGAACGCGACCTCATTTGGCCAGGAGGCGTCGTGGGACTGGCCTTACCCTGCTGACGACTCGCGGTCCTGGATCGTGCTTGCCCGCATGGCGCTGCCAACCTGCCTCCATTCAGAAGAAGCGGCCGCTCTGCAGGACTCCGGGCTGATGGAGTGCCAAAGCTCGGATGGATACAGCTTGATGTGTGCCACGACGTGCGGCACAGACTGGATCGCGAACATCTACTTTATGACCTTCTTTGTCGGAGCGTCTTTCGTTCTCCTCCAGCTCGTGATCGCGGTGCTGATGGAACAGCTCATTGGCAATGGGACTGCCAAGCCGGTGCCGAAGGTGGCTGGGACAGACCAGCTGCGTGCCGAAGTTTTTCAGCGCATCTATTGGCGTTGGAACCTCAAAGCCCGCATGAAGCTCAAGGTTTTGCGTCGCCGCGATGCGCTTCGTGCGACCAAGGCCGAGGGTGTCGCAACCCCCGGTAGGAACGGTAGCAAGGCGCGCAGGGGCAGCATCAACCAGGTGGCGCCGCAGTCATGAATCCTCGCGGAATCAAGCCTTCTGAGGGGGAAACATGAGCGATCAGATGAGGCGGGGGAGGAACTCATTGGGCAGGAAGAATAAGTGAGCACCGGGGCCGAAAGGTGAGAGGGAAGTTCAAACTAGGCAGGCGGAAGGGCAGGGACAGGACGGTTTAGGAGGACGACTCGAGTGAGTGGATGGGATTGGGGGACTGCGTGTATGATTTTAATGAAGGTTTAGCGTAACGTGTACCGCTTTCGACCGTGCGACGAAGCGGACGCCCACTCCGCCACGCTCATGCCAGATGTTGTCAGAGAGAGAGAGAGTGTGTGTGTTTCAGCGTTGCGGGTGCAGCCGGGCCCGCGCTGGAGTCGCTGCCGAGGCGGAGTTGACTTTCTGTGTTAAGTGAACAGATTTTTGATTTCGATTTTCAGAGGAAGATCCCGGCCTGCCTCAGCATCACGCTCGGTGGTTCGCGGATGTCTCGCTCCTTGACGCGGAGCCCGGGCCGGGCCCGCCGTCGTACGCGAAGCCCAGGCGACGCGGTGTCTGGTTGGAGCACGGCTAGACCAAGTCCCTTACAAGTTGAGCTCGACTCTCCTCCCGGGCACGACAAGTATTCGGCATACTTTTACCGCCCTCACTTTCTTACAGCGCTGTTCGCCGCGTTCGCTGCACTTACATACGTCGCTTTTTTCACCTCAGGAATCGATCTGGTACGAGTCGCCCATGATCCTCTCCCCCAATAGCCACATCAATTATGCTAGCCCTTCTTCCAGAAGTCTTCCCCTTCCAGAATCCCAACGACGTGGCATGCTTCCGGGAGAATCGCACTGCTCCTGACGATCTTTCATGCGGCGCATCGCATTTGATGATTTGTATGTTGCATCTCACGGTGGGTATGCTCTTTCCGCGGCTGCATTCCTAAACGAGCTCCGGCACCAGGCAGCGAATGTCAAGCGGGGGCTGCTGGGAACTGGATCAATGTTTCTCCTGTACTGCTCGCTGCCGGAACCTGTACCAAATGGGCTGTTCACGCGCCCACATCCACTTGTGTGGCGAGTGGTAACGGGCGCCGGGATCCTCTACCTAATGCTCCTCACCTTCATTCTTTTCCAGACCGTGCATGACGCCCGGGTACAGCCGTCCCCTAGCTTTCAGACCGCCTGTTCGCTTTCTATGCAGCAAGCATTTGCGGCTACTGTCTGCAAATGCGGAGCTCCTGCGGCTTGTTGGTGCATAACAGCTGCGGGGTCCCGAGCAGTACCTTATCACCTTCGTTGACCCGTGCTGGAACGGCGTGTCGTGCTCGCCCGTCACCGTGATTGGCCACGGTGCGAGCCCTACTCCTGCATGACCCTTCTCCGCCTGCGGCAACGTAGCTCCTGCGGTCAAGGATGCCCGTCGCGGTGGCCTGCAGCGCCGAGGACAGGCGGGGGGCCCTGCTGCCACCGCCGACCTCTGAAGTCGGCTGCGGAAATGATGCCGGAGCGCAGGGCAAGGGCTGACCAAGCCGCTGTCGGAGCGCGAGTACGCGGCGCACTGCGAGGTCTGGACGGGCGGCGAGGGGTGCAAGCTGCTGGCGGACCGCGGGCGGGGCGAGGTGCCGTGCTTCGCGCACCTTCAGGACGCGGTGCTCGACGAGTACATCCTCGCCCACTTCCTCGGCTGGTCGCTCAAGCCCCCCCTCCGCGCCCTTCTCCCCCAGCCGTGTTGCGTCCCTGCCAAGCGGTCATCCTCATCCTCAGGCCTTCATCACAGTAGCCATCTGTCGCGCTGCAGGATCGGCAAGTCGCTCATTTTCAGGCACGCTGGTGCGGCGTGGATCAACTCTATAGTCTTTGAGTTTGTTGAGATGTCCTTCGAACACTGGATGCCGAACTTTGCTGAATGCTGGTCCGTCTACACGCCCTCCCATAGGAGCCAAAGTCATTGTCGTTGCGGTGTGACCAAGCCCCTGTCATCTGGCTACTGTGATGAAGGCCTGAGGATAAGGGGGCGGTTGTTGCGTGCAGGTGGGACCACATCATTCTCGATGTGCTCGTATGCAACCTCTTAGGAATCGTTGTGGGCCACTGGCTCATGCACTGGTTGGAGGTGAAAAAGTACAGGTGTGTACCGCCCCCTGTATTCCATGAGCGTCTCAACAGAGTGCCAGCTCGGGTTGTGAGGAGTGATGCGTGCACTGCCTGGCGCGGCCCTGGGGCGCAGGTGGATGAATGTCTCGCAGTATAACACGCCCATGGGCAAGATGACTCGTGTGTTGGGACAATTTTCGCCCGAGTCATGGGACTCTTTTAATTGGCACGCCCTCGAGAGCCCGAAGCGCCTCTTCGTAAGCGTCCAGAACCTAGCTTCACCCTATCCTCGCGAGCAGCCTGCGCGCCCTCTGCCCCCTCCTATCCCGACCGCCTCTCTCTGCGCGGAAACGTGGGCGGCGCATCACACTCCCGGTCTGTGCAACAGGTGGTGGTGCTCATCTTCGTGTGCGTCCTCCTGGTGGACTTTTCGTCGTTTGCACTCAAGTATATTCTTTGGGTGCCCCCGCGCAACCCGCTCAACACCTACCGCCTCCTTCTCTGGTGCTTCCTCGGGATGCTCTCCGTCCGCGAATTCTACGAGTACTCCACGAACCCGCTTGTCAAGCGCCTGGGCCACCACGCCTGGCTGGGCGCCATGATCATGCTCACCGAGGCGCTCGTGTGGAGCAGTACTTCCCTCGCCCTCGCCCCGCTCGCTTGTGCCACAGCCCGCCGGGCGCCCTCTCTCGCGCACGTAAGATGCTCGCGCGTGTCCGCGCGCGCCTGAAAGATGCGAGGCGGATTTCTTGCAGAGTTCGCGTACGAAGCAGGCGAGTTTCGGGCACCGATGCCGCGCAACATAGTGCTGGCCTGGGTGGTCTGCGGGGCTGCATTCTTGTCATGGTGCCACTATCACTTCAGAGTGGTCCCCGCAAGGCTACGGCAGGCAGGGAAGCTCGCTTAAGTGAGCGCGGCCTTCCAGCGGGCGATGCTTGTTGTGTAGTAAAATAGATGCGAGACGACATGCGGTTGGGTGGGTGGCTACACGGCATTGCAGCTTCGAAGGCGAGGCTGCAGACTGTGCGCTTCGCGCTGGGGCACGTTTACTCAAACGCACTAAATGCCTCGCACTGTGCGGGCGCACAGCCCAAACGCACTAAATGACCAAACGTGCCCTCAAATCAGGCACGCTGCCCTTGATAATTCCCAAGGGTCGGCACGGAATCCTCTCCACCCCACTGTAGCTGTTGCTTACGCTGAAGCCTTCTTGGCAGACTCGACCGAGACGGTGGCGTCGGACTTCTTGGCTCCAAACTGGTTCTCAGTGCACTCCTCACCCTGGATGGCAGTCGAGAAGCCAACACCGTACATAGTCTGCAGGGTGCGGTCAATGAGATCGGCGCCAGACCACTTCTGGTGGGTGAGCGTGTCGACACCCTCGTCACGCTCGGGGCGCTGGATGCCCTCGACGTACCCGAGCATCGACTGCTGCTCGACGAGCGTGCGGCACAGGCGGTTGGCGTTGAGCGACGAGAGGTGGAAGCCAGCGAGAGTGACAAACTGCCAGACGAAGCCGAGTTTGCCGAGGTCCTTGCAGAAGGTGTGGATCTGCGCGTCCGTCATGCCGCACGAGTCCCAGTTGAAGGACGGCGAGAGGTTGTAGGCAAGGTAGGGCTTCTCACCCGGGCCGTACACACCATCCACGCCCTCCGCGAGGCGCTTCGCGTCCTCGAGCACAGGAACCGCCGTCTCCGCCCACATGAGGTCCGCGTACGGCGCAAAGTGGCGCATGCGGTGGATGCACGTGTCGATGCCCGGCTGGAGCGCGAAGTAGCCCTCGCGAGTGCGCGGAAGCTCCCAGCACCAGAAGGGCTCGGGACCACCGAGGAGGTCACGGGCAAGCGCGCGGGCGTCCTCGTTGGCAATGCCGGGAAAGCGCGCATTCGCCTCAGACCACTTTGAGATCTTCTCCTGCGAGGCGTTGTTGCGGTTGAGCTCATCGAGCACCGCCTGGTAGAACGTCACCACCTTGTGGTTCTGCTTCCACGCGGCGACGTCCGCTGGCGATTCCATGTTGCGGTACGGGCGCGCCTTCGGGTCGGTCGTGCCCTGGATGAACACATGATCGCGCGGGTCCTGGTTCGACTCGATGAGCTTGGCTGCCTCCGCATCAGTGCGCGCGACAATAACCGTCTCGGCACCGAGGATGTCACACTGCAAGCGCGCTGCCATGAGGCGGTCGATGTGCTCGCGAGTCGACACGAGCACCTTTCCGCCCATGTGCCCGCACTTCTTTGCACCGTGGCGCTGGTCCTCGAAGTGAATGCCGGATGCTCCCGCATCCACCATGGCCTTGGTGAGGCGCATGACTGCCGTCATGCCGCCATGCCCGGTGTCACCGTCCGCAACGATGGGACGAAGGTAGTCGACAGCATTGTCGAAGTTACCCGACGACCACTGGGCCTCGAACTGCTTGCGGTCATGGAATTGCTGCGCCTTGAAGAGCTTCTCAACGTGCTTGGGCACCGTGTCGAGCGGATAGTCAGCGAGATCGGGGCCCGGCTCATTGATCGACGAGTGGTGGGACGACGCCTGCCAGCCAGAAACATAGATGGTCTCGGCGAAGCGCACCATCTGCGTGAGCTGCGCATTGTCAAGACAGCCAAAGGTGGTGGTGCAGCGGCCCTGCTCGCGGAGGTTGCGGACAAGCTCGAAGAGCTTCGTCGAAGTCAGAGACGACGCCGGGCGCGGCCACTCGACGGAACCGCGAAGACGCGCGACGTCCTCGGCGGAGTAGTTACGGAAGGTGCGCTTGAAGCGATCACTCTCCATCCAGGTCTTGATCTCGGCCACGCGAGCCTCATGAGAGAGCATGTGGCGCGCGCCGCGCGCAGAGGTGCGAACGCCATACGGTGCCCACACTGCACCCTGCGGCGGCGGGTTCGCGAATCGCGATTCCTTGGAGTCGCCGAAACCCTGCAGTTCGCGCAAGTAGTGGTCAGATCATAATACGCACGGTACAGCCCAAAAGATACGCTGGGGGTTGCAAAAGGATATGCCAAATGTGTTCGCGCCAGGGCGAGGAAGTGTACCGGAGCGGGCAGGTCGAACGACGAGCGCGCGGTCGGCTCAGACTTGCCCCAGGCATGCTTTTCCTGGCTGACGGGCGCAGTCGAATGCACACCACGGGCGGTCACGATAGCAATCCTGCGAGCGGACGCGTACGGGCGTATCAGCGACGAGGAGACGTGCTAGGTTGCCGGGCTGCAAAGACAGCCCAGGAACGTGCCGGATCCCGTTGACGGCTCGCGAGGAAGCCGCGAGGGCACGGCGCGTCTTCATGGACGCAGGTCACCGCCGCGTGCAAGCCTCCGCAGCAGTGCACGTGTTGCGGAAGCAGGCTGACGCAGGTGCAAGTTGGATCGCGCTCAGGCGTACCGCCGGGGCAGCAGGGCACTCACCGACGGGCGGGCTGTGCTAGCGGAGCGAACTTAGAGACCATGGGTGCCATCGTAGCCGGGTGAGAGATCCGCACGCGCCGATGTAAGAGGGCGTGTGCAAGTGCCTCGAGGGTCCTCGGTGATGGATCCCAAAGGTGCTGAATCCCTAAACGGGGGCCATTTCCGTGGAAATGTCTGGCGGACGCATCCAAGAGTTGAGCCCGGGAATATCCAGTACCCAGAATTGGACAAGATCAGGACACGACAGGGGGCCAGCTGTCTCTCCAAGAAAACGAGGGACGTCAACCCCTAAAGTGTATCGAAAGCGAAACCGGCCGGCTGCCTGAAAAGGGCTCAGGCGTGTACGGGAATCCTTCCTTGTGGCCTCACCTGCGCCTCCGGATCTCTTTTCATTTCAAAGGGGCGGCGTGAGTCCCGTCACGGCTCTCCGGCTGTGCGGTTGCTTTGGGAGACTGACTGGCGCGCACAACGCGCCCCGCCTCGTTCAACCGGGCCCACCACTCTCCACCATCGCGCGCCATTTTCAGGGGGAATGCTCTCGCGACTGCGACGAGACACGATTGTTCGACCAGCAAGACTGCACCGACGCATTCAATTGAATTCGTGTGTGTGAGTGTGAGTGTGTGTGTGAGTGTGTGTGTGTGTGCGTGTGTGTGTGTGGAGTGCCATGGATCGGTTCTCTGAATCTATTCTCTCGCGCATGCTCGGCTTCGGCAAGATCAATAAACGAAACGAGATCTTCATAGGGAAGTACACGAACGAATGCTCGCGATGCATAAGAAACCAGGCCCGTTGACTGGGCGGTCAGCCACACTGCAACAGCATCAGATTTCAACGCATCAGATTTCAACAGCCGGAGGCTGCTCTGCCGGTACAGAGAACTTGGCCATTTTGCTGGGCGATGAGCGGCTCCCACGTGCCGGCGGCGGCCCGAGACCTGTGAACTTGATGACAACGACAGCAGTGTTGTCACAGAGGCCTTTCCCCTTCGCGAGCGCCATCACCTCCTGCGCGATGATCTGCGGGTCTCGGGCGCGATGCTTGAGCAGCACCGGCCGCAGATGTGCCAGCAGCGAACCATGCACGTCCACGCTCTCCTGCGCCGCAGCACACCACTGTCAGCAGCGGCCCACGAGAGCGCGCCCTCTATTGCACTGGGTGCAGTCACAGCCTGCAGCAGAAAAGCAGTCGCGGATAAGAACTGCAAATCCGGCGTGGCGCACCGGGGAGGAGGTTTCGCTGGGCGGGCGGCGGCAGCCAAGAGCGTTCCAGAGCCCGTCCGATGCGACGATTATGATGTCGCCGTCCTCGACCTCAGTGACCGAGACTGACGGCGCGGGAATCACGCCCGAGTACTGCCCGTTGACGTGGCCGAGCCCGCGCGTCGGCTCGTACGCCACTGCCGTTCTTGTCCCGTCAGGCATCAAAATCGGCACCTTCAGCTTGTGCGCATGTACGCCCTCTCCCCCAAACTCGGCCAGTGGCACGCCGCCGACACGCCGCTCACGCTCGTCCTGCGCCAGCATTGAGTGCTCCTTTGAGAGCCACTGCGCGTACTGCAGCAGCACCCGCTGCCCTGCGTGCTCAGGCTCCGAAAAACGAAAGATCGCTGCATCCGAGTCGCCTGCATTGGCGATGCAGCACACCTTCCGGTAAGGCCGCTCTTCATCAGGTGCATTCAGTACCAGCGCCGCAGTGCACGTTGTACCCAGCTCCGGCGCCTCCCACTGCCCGCCCTTGCGCCGGTAGAACACACCGTCTTCTCCGTGTCTGCCCTCAGGCGGAACCAGAAACTTCCCAACCACTACCTTGTCACCATGGACCCCGCGCACACTGCCCCACCGCCCGAGGTTCCCGCCAGTGCCACGCCCGCGGAAGTATGCTGCATCGATGCTGGAATCCCCTGCCTCCGCCCTCGCCCCCGCCCCCGCCCCGGGGCTCTTCAGCGCTCCGGCAGGTGTGTTTCCTGCGCGAAAAAATGCCCGAAAGCCTTGCTTGGGTGCAGCGGCAGGGGCGGCAGTCTTCTTGTGAGACGGAGCAATTGCCGCCGGTCCGTTTGCCGCCGGTACCGAAACCTTTGAGTCTGTTGCCCCATCTGACAGCTGAGCAGAATCGAAGGGTATGGCTCCAGCTCGGATGGCTGCGATAATGGCGTTGTGCGCATCGAGAAAGGCACGTTGAAAAAAGACGTCCGCGGTGTGGAGAGAGAAATCGCCCGCGTAGTCAGCAAGGAACGCTGCGACCCGCGCTGCAGCGAGTTGCGCCGCCTGCCCGCCACCAACGTGCAGCGCATCGCGCAGCTCTGCTGGCGTTTCCCCCTGTTCGAGGCCGAGGAGCGAGATCGCTCCGTGACCGTCGCATACCACTGCAAATGGTGCAGCACCTCGCACCGCGCCCACCTGCGCTGCGTCTTGCTGCAACGCTCGCGGACCCTTTTCCAGCAGTACTTTGCTCATGCTTGCTGCCAGCCGGAAGCCCTCGGTCGCCCCGCTGACGGCCGGCTTTGCCTGACCCTGCGATCCTGGCGTAGTGGTGGCAACCGGTGCCGGGAGCCTAGCGTCGGGGAGCTCCTTGCTCTGCCAAACTCCTCGCGCAAGGCTCTCACGTCCCCATGTCGCCCCTTCCCCCGCTAAGAGATCCGCCGCACAGACAGATGACTCTTCGACAGGCTCGTTAGATCTCTCTTCCTCCTCCGTGAGCCGCATCCAGTCTCCGGCTGACGCGGGCCGCAGCGACGCCGGCAGAAGCGTGTCCACGTCTGGCGGCGTCTCCGGCACATCCACTGGCGTTGTCGAGGCTCCGCCACTGCTTCCATTCTCTGGTACGTCCTTTGATAGTTGCTCTCCATTTGAAATGGATTGGGATTCTGTGCACGCTGGCGGGGTATCTTTCTCTTCAGCCATGCGGTGGGATGGCGATATGCTTGGCGGCTCCCGGTTGCCAGCACTATCGTGGTCTGCTAGACAATGCGCGTCCTCTTCTTGCAACACCGAGGCAATATCGGGCGGAATGAAGAGGTGAGTTGCTTGTCCTTGAAGCGATGCGTCTTCAAAACACGGCTGGGCAACGCTCCGAGACGCAGCAGGTGTAGCAAAGGGCCGAGCTGCGGGCTCGGAGGCTGAGGGCGTCTCCAGCACGCCGGGAGAGCGCAAGCGCATGACCTTTCCATCTGAGGACATCACGGAAATCGATGCTTGCGGACTACAGTCATCGATCTCACGTAAAGGCGTAGCCAGCGACGGGCCCTCATCGACATCCGTGTCCGGTCGTTCTGTTCCAGTTGTCCCCGCTATTGCGACCATACCATCAAGCACCTGCGCCCCCTTCCCTGCATCCGAGTCCGCTCCTCGCGACTCAACCGCGATATCGTCGCGCACACCTGCATCGATGGTGGGTTTGTCCGACGAAGCTACTGCCGCCCCCTGAGCTTCGCAGACAGCCGACTCATTCTTGAGACTCTTCTGCCTGCGCCTCCGGCGCTTTTTCGCGGACGCTGACATCGGTGTGGACGTGGTAGTTGTCGGTCCATCTACTACAACCCAGTCCTCTCCGCCGTTCGCCAGCATCCTGGATGCAGGCCGAGCTTCGAGAACAGCTCCACGGTATCCCTTGCTCACCAGGCCCAGCCCAACCTGGTTTTTCGAACGACACGAAGATCGATGTGGCAGTCGGCACTCCTTTGATTTGGTCTGCTTGACTTGATTTGACTTGAGAATCCTGACGAGTCGGTGGTTGGGTAAATGTTTCAGCCAACAGCGTGGTGGATCCTTTCCACCGTGGACGCGCGCAGCGACAGGTGCTGCGGGGTGGTGGCGGCAGGATGTCAAGCGCCAAGAAGCTGCAGGGTGAAATAGACCGCGTGCTGAAAGCCGTACAAGAAGGCCAGGAGGTTTTTGAAGACATCTGGGAGAAGGTTCATGAGGCCTCAACGCCGGCGCAGAAGGAGAAGTTCGAGGGCGAGCTCAAGACTCAGATCAAGAAGCTCCAGCGGTCTGCTCCCGTGTGCCAGATTGTCTCTTTTGGCGTGTCATGTTGCGCCACCACACTGAGCACGCCCAAAATGTATGCGGGCTCTCTGGGAGAGCACCGGGCGCTCTCTGGGCGTGCATGCGAGTGCCAGACATGAGGAGGATGTGCGAAGAAGGCTCCTCATGTCCTGGAGCGCCCTTCCTGCTTTAGTGGTCGTTTGCTACATCCCAAAGAAACGCTTGTTGTGAGAGCGTGCCCGGTTAGGGTGTGTAAGGATTAGCTCTGCCGCTGTGGCGCCTGAGCATCGCGCTGGTTCGTGCTGCTTTGGCCTGCACTGATCCCCCGAGGCTTTGGCAGGTTGCGAGAGCAGATCAAGTCATGGATCACGAATGATGCAGTGAAAGACAAGCAGGTCTGCCCCCGGTGATCCTGTAGTGTTTCCGTCTGCATGATAGACCTGGCAGATCACGTGTTGAACGGCCGTCAAACCTCACTGCTCTGCCCGAATGGTCGAGATTGCCCGATGAACGGTCCACTGATCTTCTGTGCGGGCGGATAGCCTCTAATGGATGCACGAAAACGGATCGAAAGCGACATGGAGCGATTCAAAGTGTGCGAGAAGGAAACCAAGACGAAGGCATACTCAAAAGACGGCTTGGCGGCCGCTGCAAACAATGACCCTGAGACCAAGGCCAAGATGGAGGCACGCGACTGGGTCGAAGCCTCAATCGACGGATTGAATACCCAGAAAGATGCCCTGGAAGCCGAGATCGAAGTTCTTCGCTCCAAGTCGGGCAAGAAACAGCAAAAATCGGAGCGAGAGGAAGAGGCGTCGGAGCAGCTGGACCGGCACAACTATCATGTAGAGCGCCTCGAAATGGTGCTGCGGCTTTTGGATAACGACAATCTTACGACGGAAGACATCAACTCCATTAAAGATGACGTAGACTATTACATCCAGTCGAATCAGGATCCCGACTTCCAGGAGGATGATACCATCTATGACAACCTCAGGCTGGACGAGCTCAATGCGGGGACCAAGCTTGCTGCTGATAGCAAGCAAAGCAAAAAGGAGAAAGAGGCAGAACGCGAACGTCGAGAGAAGGAAGAGCAAGAGCGCGAAGAGAACAGGAAGCGGGAAGAGGCACGGAAGGCGGAGCTGGAGAAAAAGCGCAAAGCGGAGGAGGAGAAGCGGCTGAAGGAGGAGCAACGTCGGCAACAAGAGCAGGAGCGCCGCCGGCAAGAGGAAGAGCGGCGTCGACAGCTTGCCGAGCAGCAGAGACAGCAGCGTGAGCAGCAGCAGCGGCAGCAGCAAGATGCCAAAAAGGGTGTGGTTCCAGGGCAGGTTGATCCAAAGCTGGCGCAGGGTAAAAGTGGCCCGGCAGCGGCCGGGCAGGGGCAGCAAGGGCAGAAATCTTTCCTTTCACAGCTGCGCAATGATGGCAAGGACGATGGCGGTCACAATTCGCAGGATTTGTCGCAGGATATGAGCTTGTCGGGGGGGCTGTCAGGACTGTCTCAGGACCTGGGCGAGGGCGCCGACGGCGACGATGACGCAGGCGACAAGCTCGGGCTCTTGGAAGCAAGCATGAAGTTTATGCCGGAGAGCGTGGAGGCAGATCGGCCCAAGATGGGGCTCTTTGATAATCCGCAAGTGTTTGATAAGCTGGATATGGACACGCTCTTCTTCATCTTCTATTTCCAAACCGGGACGTTTCAGCAATTCCTCGCAGCACGTGAGCTCAAGAAGCAGGGTTGGCGCTTTCACAAAAAGTACTTGACATGGTTCCAGCGGCACGAAGAGCCCATCGATACGGGGCACCTGAGCGAGCGGGGGACGTACGTGTATTTTGACTACGAGACGGGGTGGTGCCAGCGGATTAAGCAGGACTTTACTTTCGAGTACTTCTTCCTCGAGGATGAAGTCCCGGCCCAGTAAAAGGACTCCACCTTCGCGACGGATGACCCTATTTATCGGCTGACACTGATCCAGGCAGAATCGGCTTGAGAAACCGCTGCGTACCAGTGCACTTGTGAGTAGTAAATCCTTAAAGGAGTGTGTGCTCCCGCAACGATGCCGCGCACTTGCTCGCGCGCAACCGCTTCAATTCTTTCGGATGAGGATGTAGATGCGGGAATCGAGGTCGAGCTTGGACAGGTTCGACTCATCGCCGCGGAGGTGCATGAGGAGTCCTCCAAACGAGACGAACACGTGCATCTCTGGGTCGTTTGGCTTAGCGTGGTGCTTAAAAACCTTGCCGTACATGACGTACTCAAAATCATCGGCATGTGACTCAAACCCTGATTGATCGTAGCAACCATCATCAGGCTCCCCATCCTTTCGCAGAACATTTGTCAGTGCCACGTAGAATCGGTCGTCCACCTGCCCGTCCGCTTTCTGCTCAGTCTCCCTTCAGGCTGCCAATGCGGCTTGCAGGGCAGGGCAAGGCAGCACCTTCATCGGGTAGATCTCGGTATTGATATCCAGCGTCAGAATGAGGTTGTAAGTCGCGGACGTCGCTTCGATCCGCGAGACTGGGTGTGCCGCACCGCATTACATGATAGCTTGAGGCGGGATGCACAAAGCTTTTTGGTCCAGCACATTTTCGGCACGCTCTCGCTGCGTGAGACACCACCCAGGAGCTTCCCACGTGTGACCCATCACTACCCACCCGAGACAGTGGGCTGCCAGTGCCGGCGCGCTGTTTGGGTCCTCGCGATGGGGTGCCCAGGGGAGGCCCAGGTTGGGTTTCTGAGGGCAATGTCCCCTTATGTGGGTCCTTGACGCAAGGGCCTTGCAGCCTGACAAGCATCACTTCTGCCATCGGGCAGTATTGCATCCCACAACCGATACAGCGCGCAAACGGCCACACGGAAGCAACGAGGAAGAAGCTGATCTGCTCAGGCGCACGTGTGTTCGAGGGGGATGACTGCTGAGTGCGCAGGGGAGCACCATTGTCAAACTTCTTGCCGTCCGTGTCAATGTCTTTGACGTCAAATAGATCGTCGAGGAGGAATCCCATCGCTTCGCACTTCCCTTCCTACTGCTCGATCGTAAGCACCCTCCTGTGCAGAGCAGCTCGTCTCCTGCCCAGCCGGCCCCCTTGCCTGCTCTAGCCTCACAGAGGAACGTCACGTGATGGGTTTTTTTCCAGCCCGAGGGAGGCAGCCGTGATGCTGTCCCCGAAGTGCGCAGCGGTACCCTCACACGTTGCGCTGGGGGGCCGGTCAACCGGATCGCTCCCGCCTCGACGACCTGTTCGTCTCGCCTGGTGGGAATTGGAGCCGTTTGAGATTCCACACAGAATTCGGAAGACAGCGCCCAGAAGGGCATGGAGGAGGGCGGGAGTTGGTGGGCAAGGGTACGGAGATGGGTCCCGGGCGCCGAGAGAGCTCACAGCAACAAGGTCGAAGAGATGAACGGCTCGAACGCGCAGGAGTCAGATGCCGGGGCGATGTTGAGCGCACTTCGGAGGCTGAGCGGTGCGGTGTTTCACTCTTCAGTACGAGCAGATTACGACCATGAGGATTGCGTGCAGATACAAGAGGGCGCCCCACGAACGCTGCTGGGCCGGATAGAGCGGGGACGTCCCGTAAAGCTTTGTGCCAGTGCTGTATTGAGCCTGCTGGAGATGGATGGCCGGGTGTTCTGTGGGTGTGAGGATGGAGCGTTGCGTGTGCTCGACCTCGACGAGTTATTGCGCGCCGCTGGGCTGCAACAGGACAGTGTAAGTCTTGAAAGCACCGATGATCATTTGGTCGGTAGTGGAGAGATTCTTGTTAGCGGTGAAGCTGACCCAAGCAGTGCCCGGAGAGATGCGAGGGGCTTCGATTGGGATGAAGACGACGAGGAAAGGAACACCGAAAGCGAAAGCAATACGTCCGTGCCGGAGAGTGGAAGGGAAGATGAGGGCAGCACTGAAGGTGGATGGGATCACAATTCGTCGACGTGTTCGAAGGAGGGGGCAGCAGAGGCAGTGCGGGCCGGGCGGGTATCTGAGGCACAGGGGCACACGAAGGGGGTAACTTGCCTCACATCGGTTGAGCTGGCCGGCGGCGGGTTCAGGGTGTTGAGCGGGTCGCTGGACGGCTCTATACGCGGCTGGGAGTTGATGGGAGGACATCTCGAGCCTGTGGACCTCCTGGTGTTGGCGCGGTGTGAAGTCGACCGAGATTGCGCGGGGATTACTTGCCTGGCAGTGAACTGTCAGGCGTCGGCCCTGCCCGAGAAAGCAGCAGAGCATACGGGAGGACCGGTGCGCAAAGACGCCGATGTGTGGGTAGGATTAGAAGATGGGCGACTCGTGCGCTGTGCTTTGGCCGCAGAGACCGTATTGCTAAGGTAAGCTGCACTGCGCTTGCCCTTGCGCGATTCCCTGTCGCTTGCGGGTCTAAATGATGGAAGCATGGCAGGGAGTACAACTGGGTGGAGGCGCATAACGGGGAGATATCAGGGATTATCTGTATGCGAGAGGCACCGCTGGTCGTCACGTGCGGCCAGGACTGGATGATCCAGGTAATCCAGACCCCCCCAAGGCTAAATCCCAGGATTCCTTGCGAGGTACCGTCATTCGTTTTCTTGCGTACTGTCTGATGGGGCCAGAAGAGATGTGGTCTTGAGTGCAGAGCGCCCAGTTGTGGGAAGCAGGGTCTCTTACACACGTCGCGACTCTGGTGGGGCACACCGGGGGCGTCGACGCCCTCGCGCTCTGTCCGTCCTCAGGACGACTGCTCTCGACGGGTGAGCGGTGCCCGCAATGGCGAGGCGCGAGGAGGATGGGTGCTTAACAGAGGTGCACTCGTTGGCAGGTAAGGATCTAACTCTGAAGGTCTGGTTCATCCAAGACGTGGTGCATGCAGCTCAGGGCAAACAGGAGCACTGGCAGACAGACAAGAAGCGCGCTGCGCTCGCAGAAGAGAGCGACGAGGGGGCACTGCAGAAGAAGCCACCCCCCAAAGGCCCAGAGTTCAGCTCATGGAAAAGCGAATCGAATCTGTTGCCGTCACACGTCGTACAATCGCTCAGGCAAGTTGGTCGCACATTTGGGCCTGCCTTCACCTTACCGTCGCACGTCAGGGACCCTTCGGACCCCGCATCGACTGGAGTCGTCACCGCAGAGCAGGCGCGCCTCGCAGCCGCCACGGACTTTGCTTCCCTTGCCGCCCCTCCTTTCTTCGCGATGCGCAAGTACGCTTCTGGGGAAAGGACACAAACTCGGCCTCCGGGATCTGCCGACGGGCACTGGCATGTGGAGGTGCCGGCGGAAATTGATACCGGGCTTGCAATTCGATATTGGGTTGCGGAGGGAACAGCAGCTGTCCCCCATTGCTCGTGGCTTTCCAGTGCACATGACAAGGAATTGCTTTGTTGTGTGCAGTCCGGCGCCCTTGATGGACTGCCCAGCGACCAGGGCCCGTCCCACCGCCTGCCCACCGTACCTCCGGTGCTCTCAAGCGCGCCATCATGCTACGGGGCGACCGAAATAGAAGTAGGCGCGGCAGCGGACAAGTCGGGACGCGTCGCTCAATCGCGAGGATGGCTGGAGCGTCTTTCATTCTGGAGGGACGGCGGCATTGGGACAGGTGCCACACAGAATGCGGTGGGAAGCCTTGCGGCCGGAGGCACATGGCTTGACAGGGCACACCTGGTAAAGCCGAAGTGCTGGCGTGGCGGGGGACGGGCGCTGGCGCTCGTTGGGAACCGTGTGTATCTGCAGGGAGGCGTTACGACTGCGACAGAGCAGCGCAACGTGCATTGGCTGGAGTGCGCGTGGGTGAACGGCGGCGACGCTGCTCGGGCGCAGACTCTCTCGTCCCTCTCCACAAATGACGTGGGTCACCAACCCGAAACCATGCGCTGCTGCTGTGCTGTGTATTGAGCCATTTTGGTCATGTGCGCAGCTGGAGGACCTTCTGCAGAATGGTAAGCGGAAGGGGCGGGCAGCTGAGGGGATGCCAATCGCGGATAGCATTGACTGTCTCTGCGCTGCCAAGTCCTCGCCACGAATTCTTCTCACCGGTGGGTGCGGTGGGACAGTTACGGTGTGGTGTCACCAAAGAGTAGAAGGGTGCAGCGTTTAAATCTCTCTCTCTCTCTCTCTCTCTCTCTCTCTCTCTCTCTCTCTCTCTCTCCCTCTCCCTCTCTCTCTCTCTCTCTTCCTTGAAGAGTCTTCGTTTGCCATTTCATTCTACGGAGGAGAACCATAGGGTGAAGGCACACCACTACTACCCCAGGCCCGCGTCAGAGTTCCCGCCAGGTGTGGGGAAGCCGAGGGCGCAGCCCAGTATTTCCCAGCAAGACGCGAAGATCAACGAGCCTAGAGTAACGTGGGCCGGGGTAACGGGAGCGGCTGTTGCCGGGGCGAGGGCCGCAACCCCGCGCCGGACCTGTGCCCGAGATCCGGTCAGCAGTGAGGAGGCATAGGGCGCATCCCAGTGCTTCCCAGTAGGCCGTGTAGCAGACCCAGGTAGACGCGTTTACCAGATCTTGTCTGTCTCGATAAATAACAATATCTAATTAGATATTATTCAGTCAACCATGTTACGATCGGCTCCTACAGCTAGAGCCGGTCGCGCAGAGCCCTGCCTCCAAGCAGCCCTTGCTTGAAGAAACCGGGCCCCTGTGTCGCGGACGAGTGGAGGGTAACAGGATGGCCTGGTTCGATCCGGGCGACGATTCGGACTGCGGAGTTTATTTCAATCCCTATGATGAGGTGCGCCCCAGAGTTCCGCCCCTCACGCGCGCGGATCATTTTGCCGCATGAGTTGCTGAATCGTGGCTTGAATCAGAACTTTGGGTACGAAGACGACGACCAGTTGATCTTCGGTGATTCCTCGAATTGCGTGCAAAAAGTTGAAGCGCCGTTGCCGCTGCCGACAGCGGCACCACCTCTGCCCGCTGCGGCAAAGTCGCGCGCGCAAGTCAACACCGCCAAGATGCGGGCGCGCGTCTTTGCCATGCGCGCCTTCCAGAGCATGTTCGGCCGAAACCAGGCGGCGGAATCGCAGCCTATGTACCAGAGCTACCCCACGAACGCACAGGCACAAGCTGCAACAATCAATGGCAGAATGCCGGAATCGGACAACGATTGGGCGTTGCTTCAGCAAGCAGGATATTACGAACCGGTGATGGGCAGCGCAGGGGCGTGGCAGGGGCAGATGGCTTCGCAAGGTCGTTTTGTACAACCAGAAACGCTGCAGCACCGGCCATCGCGAGAACTGGCAAGCGCGCCGGCGAATGCTTCTGGGCAAAACAACTCGCTGATGTGGGGCGGGACCTTTGGGGAAGAGAGTAGCGACATCGACTCGATGTTGTACGGGCGGGATCTGAAAGGAGGGACGGTGCTCGGTCCATCAGGTAATCTCGAGGATGAGTGGCCGGATTTGACGCTTATTTTCCGTCCGCCCAAAAGTCTGCGAGAGTGCGCGCTCGGCACGCTTGGTACGCTCGGGCCGCTGGGACGCATCTCGCCTGGAAAATGGATCAAGATCGTGCCGGACAGCCAACTTCCACGCGACGGGTCCCGCTGGCGGGTGCTCAAACAAGTTATCAACACCGGTGTGGCGTTCAAGCTGGGCGCAAAGGAGGGTATGAGAATGACCGAGGCGGAGCAGCAGATGAAGAAAGAGCGCATCCAGGCGGAGGTCGAACAGCTGAAGGGGTTCTTGCTGTCAATTGCGCGGGCCTGGGAAGCTTTGGTTGAGGAAATAGAGACGGAAGAGATTTCTCAGACGCCAGTTCAGACACCGGCTTCTCCGGCTTTTTTCAACGATGGTCTCGAAAATCATTTGACGGCATCGTCTTCGCGGTTGCAAGAGATCCCGCAGTGTCCGGTCCCGACAAGGACAGAGTTCCAAGTCAAGGCGGTAGCCACGGGCATTGTGCACCTTTTCAACGCCATGGAAATCCCTGATTCGCGCCTCATTGATATCGATGTCCTCGCTCATACCATGAGCTATCCGTGGCCTCCAGGGGACAGCAAGTGTCAGATTCTGGGGTGTCAGATTGCTGGGCGCGAGGCGACGACGCCGGGCCAGGGGCAAGGGGCGAAGCCCGGATCCGTGATGCCAGCGCCAAAGGACAAGGGGAGGGTCAACTGTCTGAACAACGTATGCGCATTCAAGATGCGCATCGCAGGTGGCGGTGACAATGTGGCGCTGCGCATCTGGTCCAACGGCAAGACTCAGACGTCTGGTTGCAAGCAGAAGGACATGCTGCTTCAGGCGTCGCGTTGTATCTGCTCCCTGATCAGCGCGATCCAGGATCAACACAAAAAGAACCCGTCCTCGACACGTGCAGTATTGGTTGGCGACGATAAACAGCTCGCCTTGTCAGCGACTGAATTGGGGAACCTCAAGGTTCTCTCCGCGCCGATCCTCGGTTCTTGGGAACTGGGCCTCAAAAAGCTCGGCTGGAAACTTGAAATGGAGAAACTCTGTGAGTACCTTCAGCGCGACGAATTCAAAGACCGTGTCTTGAAGGTACGGCCCGGACCTGCTTCCGTTTGGCGCCTAGATATTTGCTCCCGTCCCCGTTCCCTGCGTACCTGAGGTGTGTGTTCGGTTTGCAACTTGCTGATTACTGCGTGCATAGGTCAATCATGCAAAGCCGAGAGGAAATTCATCACGTTTCAACAACTTGTCGTTGTACATTAAGAAAGGATGTCTCAAAAAGTGGCAGGACGACTCTACTGACCAGAAGACGGTCTATGTGAACGTGTACGAGGCAGGGAAGTGTTCTGTACTTGCTGCGCCAGATGAGGATGTTGCGGAAGAACTGGCCCAGATTGTGTGCGACATGTTGATCCAAGCCTCGCAGCAAGACGGCATCTGCAAACCCGCCCCTGGCAAGGCCAAACGCCAGAAGACAGCATGATTGCAGGTGTGTAGGGGTAGACGACGATTTAGGCATTGCAAGGAAGAAACGATGCGCACTGCTTTGTGCTCCATAACAGATTTTTTCAGACGGCTTTGTCTGACTATTCGTGTCTGCACGCGTCGTGCGGATTTGCTGTTTAATTGGGGTGAGACTTGAAGACGATGTAAGACCGGGCTGATGGGCGTGGGCCCAAGAGGGAACTGTCAAGTCTTGTACTGGCCCAAAGTCTGTTGCTCGCTAGCAGCAACGCTCGCTCATCTGTTTTCGTACTAAATAATCACTTGCTTGTCGCCTTGTTCATGTTGTGCTCCTTCACACGCGCGCGGTTCTCCAACCTGCCACGAGCGTAGATGCATGAGTCCTGGATTCATCCAAGGGGCAAGGAATTTCTTTATGATGGCCAAAATGAGCCGCGGGACTTCAGCGGGCCAATACCGGATCATGTAGTGCCAGTCTTTCAACGAGAGGTTATCGCGGTCATGTTCGAACTTGTGGTTCAGCTCAGCCAACGTTGGCCTCGGCTTTGTCAGTTCCCATAACCATTCGGGGTACTGATCGTCTGGCAAAATTACAGGATCTGGCCGATAAAGGAAGAGGTCAGCAGGTACGGTGGCAAGAAGCATTAGGGATCAAAGTGTGGCGCAGGGCCAAGCAGCCAGCCCAGACAACGCAAGCTGCCTGGGAGCACAAGGCTGAATGGGGGGTGCCCTTTTTTCGGTTCCAACAGCAACTGCTGCCTTCATTCGTGCTGGCATGATCCCGCCCAGAACCTGAGGGCTATGGAGCATGATCGTACCTTGCCCAGTCTTGAAGATGTTGATGCCGTTCACCGTGCTTCCGACAGGTGCAAGTTCTGTTTGAACGTTGTCGACATCAGCTTCATCCACAGCATCTGCGAAAAATACTCCAGTCAGCGCATGTATCTCGTCTTCATGGCCTCAACGGACCGAGAGCTTGCCTCCCCACCATTCCCCTCGAGTGTCCGGCTCCCCTCAACATGCCGGTGCAATCGCAGGGGCCAAGCCTGAAAATACAATTCAAGCCGCACGATGCACATGAACGGTCCACCCGCATATTACGTGCACTGGCACTTACTGCACGGTGCCCCTAATGGGACGGTATGAGAAGGCTGGAGAGGCCCACCTGTGTCTGTTTCCTCCGCCGTCGCTGAGGGCTTGGCCTTCGCCATCCTAAGTGCGGAGGGTCGATATGCCCGAACCAGGCAACGGCACCACACTGAAAGTGGCGGCAGCATCTTGACAGGGCGCGAAGAACAACTTCTCGGCCTACACACTGTCCAACCTCCTCCGAGGCCCTCCCTGCTTGGTTGCACGCCCGCCGGACGCTAGAGCCGTTCGTTAGATAGAGGGTTTTTGGAGTTTGGTTTCCTGCGTCCAATTCTCCCGATTTTGGGTAGGTCAGAAAGGGCTTTTGCTCTGGTGGTTGACCCTTTCTGTTTTAGTCAACAATAGGAGATCCTGGCTGCGGCTTTTGGAGGTCAAAGGAGAGCCCCGGGTGGCGGTGGGGAGTAGGGGAGGGAGCTCCGGCGGGTGGGAGCGGTCCGCCAACGCGGCTGCTGTGGCCATCTATGGCCGCGGCCAGAAACGCGGTGGGGCGGGGGGGGTTATGGGGCAAAAGTCCTGGCTCCCAGCGCGGGAGAACGATTCTGGGGGCGCTGCTGGTCGCATGGTGTTGTGCGCTGGGTGGGGCGGGTGCCGCATTCGACGAGAGCAAGGCAAACGCTATCGGTACATTGCCACGGCGATGTGAGTTGGGTAAGATGTGGTGCTCGCGCTGTGAGAACACAACGGCGTTGTGGACTGCTGGAAAGGGGACGGATCCTGCGTGGATCACCTGGAAGCAGATCTTCGCTGCTCCAGACATGCAGGACAGGGACATCAACCCTACCAATGGGGAGCCGATCACAAAAGTTGGAAGGAGCAACTTTGATGGGAACGCTTACCATTATTTCGAGTTCCTGGTGAGGGGCGGCGACGGACTCAGCGCAAAGGACGTGCGCCGAGATGGGGTCTTCTTCTCGCTGGTCTCGCCGGATCACATCCCCGTTAAGAGGGGACAGGTGATACCTAGGAGCGAAGACCAGTCCAAGATACCGGCATGGGATTTCTTTATTGGGCAAAATTGCGTGCCACGGGAGGGTGCGTGGACAAACAACGGGTGCGCCCCGCGCCCTCGCCTCCGCCCCGGGATGATTCGGGTGCTGGGCCCCTCAGAGCTCCCGGCGCGGGATCTACTTGGACTGACATAGGGTTACAGGTACTCAAACGTAAATGCAAACGAGTTGATGAAGTCTTTGTTCGTGAATGTCACAATGGATGGGCGCTACTTCATCGCGCTACAATCGCGCAAGATGCGATGGGGGGTATGGCGCCGTTTTTTGTAACCCTGGACCGTAATTGGGAACGAATCGAAGTTGCAGTCCGAAGCGAGAGAAGAGATTTCGCTGTTCGTTTTGTGGCGCGGAGGAGTGTTAGAGAGCGATTGAGTATTCGAACGCACGGTTGCTAACGTCCCACTCACGGGCAGGTCCAGCCTTACGACTGGACGATGAACCTCTCCCGCGGCTCACTAGTGTCGACGTATGAGGAAACCAGATGTTTCCCCCTGAAGTACAGGTTACTCATTCACTCTTATTCTCACTCATGCATAGTGAGGAGCGTACGTTGTCTGTTGTAGCACGTGCGCTGATCCAGTGGAAGCAGGCGTCCCGACGAGATTCAGTTCATGGTAGGCGAGCATCGTCAAACGAGCATCATTGGGGCGGTGAGTCGCATGTCATGTTTCCTGCGTGCTGATCTAGGTTCAGCTGAAAAATATGCATACGAGTGAGGTATCCTAATTCGCGTCCTCGACAGGAACTTGGGGGTGCGGTGCCTTTCTGTGGGGAGACGCCCGACACTGAGAAGTACAACGTACAATACGTTTACCAGACCCCGGCGCCAGGGCTTACGCAACGAGAATTGGCGATCGTGATCGGAGCGGTTGGTGGAGGCGTTGTAATAGCGGCATGCAGTGCGGGGACGTTCCTATGGATCAGGTTCGCTTCCTTTCGAACTGCGATGTCTCATGTGGCGGGCCTGCACGTTGCGCTCTCAGCGAATACCATCATGTTGGTGGTAACAAATGTTCAACCAGCATTTTTGTGTTTTCTGAGAAGCATCGCCATTTCTAGGTACAAGCGCACGACACGGCGGATGGCGAAGTTTTCGTCGCTGTCGCGCGGCTTACCAGACGCATTGTTGGAAGGGGAAGGGCAAGAAGTGGCAGTATAGCGCTCAGCTTACACCGTATCCTGCGGCAAACGTCCTGGGACTTCTCGGGGGAGGGGTGCCAGCGTGGAGTCAGCCTGTGTGCCGTGGCACTCGGTGGGGAGTGTTGCGGCTCAGCACGTGCGAAGTGGCCAGACGTACGGGGC